>WNGK01000024.1_pt1 | contig 178665 bp, 184 predicted proteins | sample 5400601 | NCBI WGS metagenome assembly WNGK01 (sample SAMN13153376, study PRJNA577476) | soil metagenome | isolation source: 60 cm soil or saprolite under Garry oak tree replicate 1 | place: USA:California | collected 2016-06-15 | reverse complement strand
CAGCCAGCTCGCCAGCGCAAAGCTCGTTTGAACCAACGCTGTTTCTGCCGTTCCGCGCGCTTCCGCGACAAACGCCCACGCGCCGGCAGCGCCACCTTCTCGACTCCCCGGGCCTCGGCCTCGCTCTCGTTCTTGGCGGAAAAAAATCCGCGATCGGCCGTAGCCATCTGCGGAAGGTGCCCAAAGCAAGCCTGATGTTGGTCGAGTGCCGGCATCCAGGAGTTGGTGTCTGCCGCATTGCCCTCCAGAATTTTATAACCGCTCACGAGGCCATGCTCCACTTCGTCGAGGCGCACCAGCCTGCCAAACTCGTTCGGCTTATGCGCTTTCCCTTTGCGGATCACTTGCGTATGCGGTTCGAACAAACTCAGCACTTTGCCCTCTACGTGCGTATTGCCTTCCCACACGCGCTGCTTGGTCTGGGAGATCACCTTTTCCACCAAAGGCAGAAAGTGCCGCAACTGGGCAGCCTGCTTTTCCACCTCCCGCAGATTGCCCACCACTTTCAGCCGCCCTGACTTGCAGCGCGGCAACACCTCGCTGGCCTGCCGCACCACCTTCCGGGTCAAGGCTAGGAGCTTGTCATAACTATCGCGCATGCGTTGCCGGCTGGCTTCGCTCCGGGATTTTGCCGCGCGGCTGATCTCCAGCAGGCGATGTTTCACCGCCCGTCCGTGATGCACGACTTCCAGCGCGCCCCTCTTGCACTGGGCAGCGATGCGTTTCAGGCTGCGGCTGAGCACGCGAATGCCGTCTCCCAAAAGCGTGCTGTCGGTTGGAAAGTGTACGTTGCTTTCGACCGCCGTCGTGTCCGTCCGCATTTTGTGGCCTTTGGCTACACCCTGCTGGCGCGCTAAGCCTACCACCCGCTGATGAATCTTCTCGGTGACTTCAGGGCTGAGCAAGGCAAAGGTTCGGCTGAAGACGGTGTGGTCGGGCGTAGCCTCGGCGTCGAAGTGCGTGAACTGCCGATAGATCAGGTTGCATCGCAGTTCGCGGGCCAGCTGGCGGAAGCTCCAGCCTTTCAAATGTTTGAGTACGCAACAGCGCAGCAGGCGATCTGGGGCCATGCTCGGGCGGCCGGTGCGCGTGGAAGCCGGAGAGCGAGAGCCGAGGCAGTGGCGGACCAGCTCGATCAATTGCGCATCCTCCAGGAGCTGGTCCACCGGTTCGAGTAAATCGTCCTTCAGTAAGGCCGCTTGTTTCGCCAAGGGCATATAGAACAACCAGGCTTGGTGTTGGGAGGAGGTCATCATTACTCGCTAATATCGAGTACGCTTTACATTGTCAAGCGAAAAGTTGCGATATTTCAAGATTTCTTGCTCTCTTCTTTTTTGCGTTCAGGAATCCGCAGAAATAATGCCAGTGCGCAGCTTGCGATTTGCCACGCTCGTGCTTCGGCTTCTCGCAGCAATCAAGGAGTTGATTCCAAGGTTATGCACCAGCCTTTAGCTAGGAGCACCACCGCAACGAGCGGCGAAGCTGAATCATCCAATTAACGACCGGTTGCAGTTGCTCCTCAACCTGACAAATCGGATCACTTCCAATCTCGACCTGCATGAACTGCTGCGAGCAAGCGCGGGAACCATCCGCGAACTAATGAATTGTGACTACGTTGGCTTGGCCTTGCCTACTTGCGACAGTGAGCGAGCGCCGATGTAACATCTATTCTAGCTTTGACATGCGCTTCAATTTCGGAGCATGCACATGTAGTAGTCCGTCTATGGATTTCACCACTACCCGAGTCGGATCAATTTCATCTGGCATGACGTGGACGGATACAACCTCTGGCCCATTTACCGCGCCTGCGATAGACCTTGGGTGACTGCGAAGAACAACCAGGCTATGCGTTGTCATGCTGAGGATAGTAGTCACTTCAGGATCGCCGGGGCACTCAATAACAAACCGAAATTCCGAAGTGTTTCCGCTAAAGTCGTCCACCAAGAATTCCTTCTCGGCAACTATCCAGTCCTCAAGGTCCAAGCCATGTTTGTAGCCACGCTGCTCGAACCGGAGATGAGCACGTTTGGCGACAGCTGATCGAAGAATTGGCTGGTGTTTGTCTTTGCTACGTTCCACCGTTATGACCCAATTGTTTCGGCACGTGCGGGTAGTGTCCATTCCTCTAACTCCCTTCAGCCTCGACTCGAATAGGCTTGAGGGCTGCGTGAAGCCAATGGGAAAACGAACGGTCCTGTCCGAGTACTTTCTGAAGCTCAGGCTTCCAGCTCCAACTCAAGAATAGGAGCCGGAAGCTTGATGGCGTTGAGGACGCAAACCGTCAGAAGTTATATTTCAGTGCAAACTGGATAATCCGCGGACGGTTCGCTGTTGACAGAATGGCGCTCGATCCATTGGCGATGTTCACAAGGCCCAGATTGCCACTGAATGAGCCGAAGCCGCCGGATTGCGGACCCGAGAATACGGGGTGATTGAAGGCGTTGAAGAACTCGGCTCGGAAGTCTACCGAAGTAGCCTCCGTGACTTTTGTATTCTTGGTGATTGACAGATCCCAGTTTTGTTGGAAGGGTCCGCGGAAGGTATTCCGCCCAACGTTCCCGATTGCTGCCCCAGCAACCGCCGGGTTGGGGGCGCCGTTGATTTGGCAAGGGACCACAACATTCTGGTTATCCACGCAGTTGCCTCCCGGCGTGAAGGCGTTCAGATTAAGGTACGAACCGAGGCGACTCTCCACACCACCGGCAGGAATGGCCGAAGCGAACGTAGCACCTGGCGCAAGGGTGGCAAAATTCGTGCCGTTAATGCCTTCTAGGTCTTGAAGCGTAAACGTCGAGCCGTCGGATACGGTGATGGGCGTTCCGGACTGGAACGTGCTCACTCCGTTGACGGCCCACCCATTCACGAATCGGCTCGGACCGTGACCGCGAAGCAGCTTCGCAACCGGTAAGTCATAGTTGTAGCTGACAACGAACCGATGCGTGCGGTCGAAATCCGAAACCGCACGCTGACCACTCGGGTTCAATAGGTCGCCGTACTGAATCAAGCCGTTTAACTCATCACCGAAGACCGATCCTGAACCATTGTCAATGGATTTCGAGTAAGTGTACGCGGCCTGGAAATAAAGGCTGCCGGTGAAGTGGTGGCTCAAGGTTGTCTGCAGCCCGTGGTAGGTTGAGCTGCCGTCCTGGAATTGAAATAAGCCGCGGGAATTGGCCAGCCCGAGGTACTGTGTTGGAACTCGCGCGTTAAGGTTTGCGGCAGTACTCGCTGTGATGTCGATCGTGCCGTCTGGGTTCTTCGTTACGAACGGCGTGTTAGCAGGTACGTCCACGTTTGTACCGATGGAAGCTGGAATGACGCAGGGCTTGGCAATCGTGCAGATCCGCCCTGGATTTGCGGGCCTGCCGGTACCCAGCAAGTGCGACCCGCGTGTTCCCACATATCCCACTTCCAATAACCATCCTTTCCCCAGGTCGCGTTGGATGTTGAAGTTCCACTGTTGGGCGTAGGGAGGACGGAAACTCCGGATGGGGAAGAAGAAAAAACCCGAAAGTGGACCGCCATTCGCGCTCTGGAAAATAGGCGCGCCGGTAGTTCCGTCAAAAGCGGTGAGTGCAGGTACGACCTGGTCCGTCGAAAGAGGGAATGCTGAATTCGGCAAGATGTTCGGGAACGGATTCTGCGGCGTCACAGAAAATTTCTGCGCACTAATGGCCTGAGAAAAGGGTAGCCCGCCAGCCGTTTGCAGAAGCGACTGGTTCGAAACACGCTGATAATAGATGCCGTATCCGGAACGAATCACGGTTTTCTGGTTCCCGAAGACGTCCCACGCATAACTGACACGCGGTGCGAAATTTCCGGCGCTAAAGCATGTCGTCAGGGTGCAACTGGAAACGCCAGGCGTGCCGACGTTTTGTGTTCCCGCGGGATGAATGATGCTGATCGGCCCCGGTTGCCTATCTTCGAGGCCACGGAAGTTCGAAAGGAGATTGTTGAGTTCGTGAGCCGTGCTTAAACCTTCCCAGCGCAACCCGAGATTCAAAGTGAGACGCGGCTTAATTTTCCAGTCGTCCTGGACATAGCCAGAAAAATCCAATGCGCGGAAGTGAAACGTCGAAAAACCAGCTTCCGCCTGTGTTGTATCCACGCGGCCCAACAGGAAGTTCTGGAAACCGCTCAAGGCAGGTGGATTCGGAAAGCCTGACGATGCGTCTCCGGCCGGTGTGTTGCTGAAAGTGACAGTGCCGCGCTGCGCAAAATTATTGAACCGATTGAGTTGGTATCGGCTAGCGTCAAATCCGAAACGCAGCAGGTGCTTACCCTTCGTGATCGAAAGGTCGTCCGCTTCGTAGAACGTATTGAACGCCCCGCCCCGATTGTCATTGACACCCGTTCCAATCACCAATGGACCGCCGCCAGTGATAATCAATTGATAGGCGGCGGGGAATTGCGCCGAGTTGCCTCGGGTGGCCCCAATGTCCGTGAGTGAAATCGGCTCGGATGGGTCTTGAGCGAAAAAGAACCGGCTGAATCCGAAGCGGGCATCGTTTACCACATTGGTGGAGAGGACCCGAGTCCAACCCAGTTTTAGAAAGCGGTTTGAGCCCGGCAGCGCTTTTGCAAAGGGTAGGCTGTTTGCGTTGTTAGTGCCGGTCCCGAAGGGTTGCGACGCGTTGTTGTTGGAAAAAAACCACCGTGCGGTGAGCTTATCCTTTTCGGTCAATTGTTTGTCGGCGCTGAGCACATACTGATCATCCTGGAAGGCTCCCACACTGGTCGCTGTGACCGTTCCAAGGTTGACACTTTGACCGCTAAAGCCTGGAGTTCCGGCCGCGGTGGGAATACAAGATTTCCCGTCGTTGAAGAAAGGGCACTTCGACGCCGGCAGGTTAAGGTAGGCCAAGGCAACAGGGTTGATCTGCGATGCGGAAAAACCCGGCGGAAGGAACGTCGCCGCGAGCGTTGCTGCGTCACGACTAGCCGGTAGAACCGGAATCTGCGAGTTTAGCACTGTTCCGGCGGAAATCCCGGATGCCTCGCGCGTTCCTTGATAATTCAAAAAGAAAAAGAAGTCCTTTGATTTTGGAACAGGTCCCCCAAATGAGCCGCCGTACTGATTCTGGCGAAGAACAGGCCGGGGCACCTGCGGCGTTGCCGCGTTAAAGAAGAAGTCGTTGGCGTTCAGGACGTTGTTGCGAAAGAATTCGTAGATATCACCATGATAATGAGCCGTGCCGGCCTTCAGGTTCACCTGGACGTTGCCGCCTCCATTGCGACCTGACGACGCGTCATAGAGTGACGTTTGCGTCTTGAATTCCTGGATGGTGTCGGGATTAGGCAGCGGCACATTGTCCAAAACGGGCAAATTCACGTCGTTCGCGTTGACACCTTCCAGTTGGAAATTGTTGTTGGTGGGACGCTGTCCGTTGACGTTAATCGTCACCTGCCCGCGTCCAAGTGCGGCGGAGTCAAAGAGCTCGGTGTTGGCGCCCGCGGACAGAGTGAGAAGCGTCAAAAAATTCCGCGTGGAGAGTGGGAGAGTGCTGGCCGTCTCGGCGCCAATCGTCTCACCGGTGCTTGCCGAGGTGAGTTCTACGGGGAGCGCCACATCTTTTACCGTAACGGTTTCAGTAACTTGACCGACAGCAAGGGTGGCGGTTACATTCGCGATTTCCGTCACCCGAACAAGGACGTTCTCAATAACAAACCTGGAAAATCCCGTTGCCGTGATTTCTACACTGTAGCTGCTGGGCGGCAGGCTTGGAACGTTGAACGTCCCTGCGGCAGTGCTTAGCACTTCCCGTTCTTTCTGGCCAGTGGCTAAATTGCTCACAATGATGGTTGCCCCAGAAATTGCGCCGCCTTTCGGGTCTAGCACCGTGCCGGTGATGGCTCCCGTTGCTCCAGCTTGTGCCCACAGGCCAGCGGGCATGAGAAGCGCGATTGACATCACTCCTAGGAGGGCTGCCATCCACTTTCTTATGCTGACTTTGTCCGCAACGTTGGTCACTCCGATGGCAGGTTGAACCCGTTTTTGCGTGCAAGTCCTGCTATCCCTGCCGATCCAATTTGAAACAATTCTCATTCCACACCCCTTTGCGGTTTCTATTTTGACTGCGTGCAATAAAGGCGACTTGACAAGTGCCGCTGGACAGATAAGGCGTCCGAAATACGTTCGGAACACACTTGACGTCACTGCTGCGCAAACGGCGCACTTCTCTTAAGGTCAGAGCCTCTGTTAGGGTTTGAGGATTGTTTACGGTAAAGGTTGCTAGCTCACATTGTAATAGACATTACAAAGTGCAGATCGTGTTGCTTCGGTGCGTTGGGCAGCACCTGGTCGATGGATCGACTTTCACACGATTGTTTTGTGGCCCGAAAGGCTCGTGCAACAACATCGAGTGACGCAAATAGAATTGCTATTCCTGGGCGGCACGCTCAAGCCGTTCGCGGTGAAGAATGCGTATCTTCTTTCGTCCTATCTCGATAATGTCGGCTTTTTGTAATTCGCCCAACGCTGCGGTCACGGATTCCCTGTGAATGCCAAGCTCTTGCGCAAGGTCCTTGTGGGTCAGCCCGCTTACCACGTCTTCTTCCCCCTTTTTCAGTAAAAGTGTCGCGAGGCGCGGAAGGGTACCCTTAAGGGCGTGGATCTCGAGTTCCCGAAGAAATCTGTCGAAGCTCTTGCTTACAAAGCCGATAACTCCATGCGCGAAATCCGGAGAGCATTGGATTAAGGTTTCAATAGTTTCATATGAGATCAATCGAACTTGCGAGTCCTGCACGGATTCGGCGGAAAAATAGTGTGCACCGCGTAAGAAACAGCCTGTTTCTCCGAATACAGCAGGAGGCCGAAGCGTCGAGATCACTATTCTTCTGTGTCGGAAGACTCTGAAAGTCTGGACGGAGCCCTTCTCCAGCAAGAACAGCTCTTTCCCGGTCTGGCCCGCACTGAAAAACACGTGGCCAGCTTCTACCTCCAAAATCCGGCTATTTTCTAAAACCGTCTGTAGACAAGATTCAGAGACGTTCTTGAATAGGCCTATCTCGTAGAAGAGTCCATTTGCCATTTTGTCGATACTTATGTTTTTGAGGTCTAGATTTCCCCAAAAGGTATGCCGCTACTCTGGATGAAGCGGCTCCCCAAACGTGAATCTCGAGTCCCCTTCTCGTCGCAGAACTTTTTGCGTTGCTGATTTTCCTGAAGACCTCGGACGAGCTTGACGTGATCGAGACTTAACAACAACTTCTGGGAGTTATGAAAGGTTCTGTACATGAATTCGGCTTGACCGTCGCAATCCCTTAGCCAGTCCTAACGGCTCGGCGCGTAGTAACCCGTCTTTGCGTATGCGGTTAAAGGAGGAAGGCCCTTTGGCGCGTGTAACTTAATCTTGATCTTCCGCCAGCGCGCGTCATGCGACTTATTACTCGGCCGGTATCCCAGAACATATTGGTTGCGCAACTCCATACCGATTTTTGCGGCAATGTCCGGCAGCTCATTTATGTCCTCCACGGAAAACGAGCGGCCCCCCGTCAGTTCTGTCACCTCAGACAGCAAAGAAGGCCCATGGAGCTCCTCAAGCGTTCGGCTCCGGTACTCAAATGGGTCGAAGATTCCGATGGAATAGAGCTGCGTGTCCGCTTCTCGAACCAGGCGCTTGATATCTTTTTCGTTGTACCGGCTGCTGTTGTCGCCTCCGTCGGAAATGATGAGAAGCGCCCGTTTGGCGTGGTGAGCCCCCTTCATCTCGCTTAGTCCCAAATAAATGGCATCGAGTAGGGCGGTGCGGCCTTTCGCAGGGACCGAGAAGATGCGACCCTGCAAATCTTCAACGCTGTCGGTGAACGGACTCAGGAGTTCGGCGCGTTCGTTGAAACCGACGAGGAAGAATTCGTCCTGCGGATTGGCCGTCTTGAAGAATTGGATAGCGGCCTCCTTAGCCTTGCCGAGTTTGTCAGCCATGCTGCCGCTGTGATCGAAGATGACTCCGATGGAGATCGGAACGTCTTCGGACGAGAAGTTCACGACCTCCTGCTCGACGTTGTCTTCAAAGACTCGGAAATTATCAGTCAGCGTCGAGGCCTGTGACCAGCCTGTTATAAGGGTCGGTTACCGTGACGTTGACAAGGGCCAGTTCCACGTCGATGCGGACCGATTGGCCATCCTCAATAGGCTGCCCATGCGTGTCGTGCTTCACGTCGCTGAGGATGGGGGACTGAGCAAAGGCCGGTGTGGCTGAGACCGTGATGGCCAATCCCCCGACCAGCACAAAGAGAAATGAAACGCACACCATTCGGGCCGTGAGGCCGCATCTTTCGGCTATCACTTTCTATCCTCGCTCAGTTTCAACTCCGTCCGCCGTCAAAGGGACCAAGCGGCCGCGCGACCCGCAGCCTAGTTTCCGTTCTGCCAAGCGGTCGTCCCGGGCCTTTTCTCGTTGAACTTCGTGAAGCAGTTCACGAAGCCGCATGCGAGCTTTGTGCAACTGCGACTTCGAATCCCCCACAGAACGTCCTACTATCTCGGCAATCTCGTTGTGTTGGTAGCCGTGGATATCGTGCAAGACGAATATGGCGCGGTAGCCCGCAGGTAATTGCTTGATGCAATGTTCGAGACGCATTCTGTCGATCGAGCCTTCCAGTAGCAAGTCGGGCACACCAACATCGATGGCTGGTGAGTCGGCCTCATCGGCTTGGTCTGCAGTCGCGTCGATCGAGACGATCGGTGGCGACTTCTTGCGCAGGCGCATGAGCACGATGTTGAACGTCAGCCTGTGCAACCACGTAGAAAATGCTGAGTCGCCGCGAAACGTCTTCAGCTTGCGAAATACCTGCATAAACGCTTCTTGGGTTAAATCTTCGGCCTCGATCGAGTCGCGCACCATCCGAAGACAAAGGGCGTACACGCGCCCAGCATGGAGTCGATAAATCTTCTCGAAGGCGGCGGAGTCGCCCAGCTTCGCCTGCCGGATGGTTTCGCTAAGAGATGCTTGATCGAAACTGTGGGGCTTTGACTTCTCGGAGCAATGCTGGCGACCAAGGACTGACCTTCTCCTGCCCAAGAGATTCTGGTGCGACTGCCGCGACTGACCAGTGAGACCGGCGCTTTCGACCTTATCTTCTGTTGGATACTCAATGTCCACTGCTACGCTCATCAAAGCTGCCTCTTTGTTGTTGCCTCAACGCTGAATTAGGTGAGAGTCACGAATAGCGGAAAGGTTTCGCAGGGCCCAAAACAAGGGAACCGAGTGAGTCAACCAAACGCAAGGTTACTCTTTACCGCCGACTCGATCAGGCTTGAGATTGCATGTGTTCATTTGTCCGGCCCTCTTCACTTCAGGCTTGCATTGTGACCTCAACAAAATCTTGCCGTGACTGTCAGCGGTTCATGGTCTCGCCGAGATACCTTGCTGGTAATCTCCAAATTCTTCGGTCTTGATGTCATCGTCGCTCACACCAGAACGATGGAGCAGTGCGGTCATTGCGCCGACCATTCCGGACGGGCCAGCGACGTAGTACATGGGACCATCGAGTCCTTGTAAGTAACGCGTGAGCAGACCTTGATCGATGTGGCCATTTTCATAGGGCCAACCAGGACTCTTGAGCCGAGTCAGGGTTGGAATGAGTGTGAAGCAGCGGTTTTGCGCGGCCAGGCCTTCCAATTCCTCGAGAAAAGCTGTGTCTTCCAGGTCCCGGTTCGAATAGAACAAATATAGTTTTTGCGGCAACCGTTCGTGTGCGGCCCAGTGAAGGATGCTGCGCACAGGGGTAATCCCTATGCCGCCTGCTAGAAATACTGCTGGCCTGGTGACGTCCTTATGCAAGGTGAACGATCCCCTGGGGCGGCTCACTCTGAACTTGGCACCGAGTGCAGCCGTCTTCAGGGCGGTCTTGAAGCCAGTCTCGCGCATGCGCAGGGCGATCATGACCAACCCTTTGTCATGAGGAGAGTTTGCAAGCGAAAAAGTTCGAGAATTGTCGCCTTCCTGTTCCAAGGGTGGGTCCAGGAAAAGAAAATCGGCGTGTTGCCCGGCTCGAAATTCGTAACGCGTTCCATTTGTGTCAAACGAGAACGCCATCGTGTCCCTAGCAATTCTTTCTCGATGCTTCAGTGTCATCTGATATTCAGCCATGAGTCGTCCTCGGTCGCAGCTTTACAAGTGCTCGTCATCGCGATCCTTCGCATTGCACTTGCTTAGACCAAGTCCTTTTACGCTTTATTCCGAACTGATATCTATCGATAACTGGAGGGCAGTAACCGTCGGTTTGAATGATGATCCATCCATAGACGATGTGGCAGTAAGTACGTAAATCCCACGAACGTTTCCCACTGCGTAGAAGTCTTAGTCAGTCCATGATCGAAGCCGCCGTCCACGACCAAGTTCTTGCGCAGGGCATATGAGACGGCCCACAGATTCCCGACTGCATTGCCGTGCAGGAAGGGTTGCGAGAAGTGCCAGATCTCCGCCGAAATCGTGAAATGCCCGAGCGGATGAGAGATGGAAAGTGTTTGTCCGAACTGCGCTCGCCGCACGGCGCCCTGGGTTTGCTCGGCAACGATCGCATTCGTGTCCACGTGAAACCCGCGCACATCGTCACTCAAAAGAATCAAGCTCGACTGTTGAAAGGTGCCAATGTCAAGCTCCGGTGCCGCGCTTACATGGACTCGCCGAATATAGCTGACTGAAACTGTGGGTCGTGAGTCAGAGCCGTAAAACAAGATACCTTGCGTCCCAGCGAAGACCTCTCCCTCATGTATTGCCGTCTTGGCTTCTGAGTTGCTGATTGCGAGAGGCTCACTCTGTAGGAACAGCTCCAACCTCGAAAGGACTGTAAGCTTCGTAACTTGGCTGGTCCCGAATCTGTCTGAGAACTCCGGTGAGTGTTCCGCGAAGAGCGTGCCATTCTCAAACTGTAGATATCCAACTGGGGTTAGCGTCGCTGGAGTCGAAACCGTCGGCCGTCCGGGATTGGCGTCCGGCACAGAATTCGTTGCCGACTGTGCAAAGCCGTGTTGAGCAAAAGCGCAGAACATCGTGAGCAGACAAATCGGGACGAACTTCAACCACCCTCCTTGCAACCGGATTTCGCGAATTCATTTATGGAACCCGTGCGAAACGTACCAGCGTGGGTACGTCGCAAACCCCAACAAGAGTGCGGCCCACCGGTGCACAAGGACGCTTCGCATCCACACTTTATATCTGCTGATGCGCACCTTTTTTTCAGACGCTCGTGCGGGCCCACAGCGAGATGTACAGTCCGGTGAGTTCAGTAACTGTTCCGAGCGCCGTGGGCGCCGTCGACAGTGCATAGTAAGCCTTCCAGAGCTTTGCCGCAATCCTCGGAATTATGCCAACCCGAAATGAGCATCATAACGGTGACCACGGCAAGATTCAGAAGAACGAGGACGGATTGGCACCAAGCATGTTGCCCAAAGCGTCCGTTCCGAGCGAGCTAGGCAGCAAGGATCAGTCCCTCGCATCCCGATTGTCTAGGGGCGGAACCACATCGGCTCGACGCATCGCCGCTGTTCTAAGGAGCCCTTCTTTCAAGAGATTGACTCCGCGCAGATTGCGGCAACTCGGTGTAGTTTCAGTCGCCTCCATACGAGTCCGCTGTCGAATCGGGTCCGCCAATCATCTTTTGCACATGCTCGCCTCGGAAAGCTTCTACCCAGGTCCATTCACCCCGCTGAGAAAGCCGCCCAGGTGCCCCGTCAGTGAGACCATGACTACGGCCACGGCCTCGATGGGTAGACGGTATCCGGGCAAGACCTCTCCTTCCTTCAGCTGGGTTTTCCTGTGAATAAACCACACCGCCCAAATCAGGACGCTCGATATGAAGCCCATCACGAGATGCATCAAAAGGATGCCTTTCAGCTTCTGCCCTTCGAGTTCCCACTGCCACGCGAGAATCCCGGTTACCGCCGCCGGTATGGTTGCAATCGCCGCGGCGAGAAAGTTGTAGTAAGCAACCGCAGTAAGCACGTGTTGCTTTTTCCACTGCGCGAGAAAATCAAAGAGGACCGCGATGATAAACAGCGCGATCGGAAAGTGAATCAGCACGACGTGTTGCGCATGCTTCGCGAAAAGAACCGTTTTTATGTCGAACGGGTGCAAGATCGCTCCTCAATCACTGCACGATGACTTTGCCGGTCATCTTCGGATGAATCGAGCAGAAGTAGGGGTACGTCCCGGCCTTCGTGAACGTGTAAGAGAACTTTTCATCCGTATCGAGCACCTTGGACTTGAACTTCTTCGGATCATCTGTGCTGACAACGGTGTGGGGGATATCGTCGCGGTTGGTCCAAGTCACCGTGCTCCCCACCGCCACCGTTAGCGCGGCAGGCCCGAAGCTGAAGTTGTCGATCTTCACTTCCGTCGTAGCAGCCTTATCTTGCGCGCTCAAGGTCAAGCCTTTGCGACCTTCCACACTCATCACAAATGCGATCGTGAGTAAGGCACCTGCAAGTACCACAAACACACTTCTCCTCATGCTTTGTCGTCCTTTCTCATGTATTTCTGATCCGCTTGCTTTCTCGAATGGACTGACGCGGCTTAAGCGAGCGTCGAGTCCACAACCGCTAACGCATGTTGCCCTTGGACGTAATTGACATCCGTTATTCCCAGGACGCTTCTGAGCTGCTCTGCCGGCACCTTCATCGGCCCCGGCGAGTCAGCTTTGCCTGGCTGCGGCTGTGGAAACGCCGTCGATGCCGCCGTGTGAAAAGTCACCGTACCTTCGACCTTCTGCAGCGTTTGGTGAATGTGCCCATTCAGCACGGTTACCGAACCGAATTTCTTCAAGTAAGCCAGTGCCTGAGCGCTGTCCTCGGTACCCCAGCCCCATTCCGGATACACGGACCACAGCGGAATATGAGCGAACACGACGATCGGTGTGCTGGATTTCAAGTGCTTCACGTCGTCTTCCAGCCATTCGAGCTGCTCGGGCCCAAGCGTTCCCAGCCCGCCTGCCTTCAGATTCATCACGTTCACCAATCCGATGAAGTGCACGCCTCTTTTCTCGAAGCTGTACCATCCAGCGCCCTTGCTGCCCTTCCCGTAGCGCTCAAGGAATTGCTTTCCGTCGTCATTTAACACGTCGTGCTCGCCCGGGACATAGAACACGTTCTTGGGCTTTGCGCCCTTGAGAATCTGATCGACGGTATCGAACTCTTCAGGTTTCGAGAGGTGGCTAATGTCGCCCGTGTGCAGCATGAATTCTGGAGCCGTAGGTAGAGCGTTGATCTTGTCCACCGCCACTTTAAGCGTTGCCGCGACATCAGGATTCGCGGCCTTGTTGAATCCCATGTGGCTGTCGCTGATCTGGACGAAGCTCAGCTCTCCCATGGTGTCCTTCGGATTTGTTTCCGGCATTCGGCTCAAGGCGTAGGACTTCAGCACTCCACCCTGAATTACGCAGAAGGCGCCCGTACCCGCCCAGGCCATGCACTTCAAGAACCCTCGGCGGTCAATTCCATCGTTGTTATGGTCGTAGATAATTTCGTCTTTTTTCTTCGCTGACATTCTTACTCTCCTGGTGTTGTGCCCTTCCTGTCGCTCTTTTGCATATGCCACTGAGGAACAGCGGCGCGGGCTGGGGGCCGCCCGCGCGTGCCATTCAAATGCATTTCGTTCATCCAGACCGCCGGAGTATTTCCTTTATTCCAAACTCAGAAATACTTTCCCCTGTTTGTCCTTTCATCAGTAATCCGCGACACAGAATAAATTCGTGCTTGAGATGGTTCCTCATGATGAATCTCATTTGATCGGAGTGACGTTTGAGCGAGTTGGATCCCGAGGACCGAGAGCGCTTTGAGCAGCTTGTACTGCCTCATGTCGACGCCGCCTTCAACTTGGCGCGTTGGTTATTGCGCAGGCGCGAAGATGCCGAAGATGTCGCCCAAGAAGCTCTCCTCCGCGCCTGCCGCTTTATCCGCGGATTTCATGGCGGGAATGCGCGCGCTTGGGTCCTGCAGATTGTGCGGAACACCTGCTACACGTGGCTGGAAAAGAATCGTCCCATGGAGCTGAGCGTGGAATTCGACGAAGAAGTACATCAACAATCAGATGCTACACCGGAAAGCCTGGCCATCGCTGGCGATGAGCGAGAGCGCCTTACACGCGCCCTCGAGATGTTGCCGCCGCGTTACCGAGAGGTCCTCGTGCTTCGGGAACTTGAAGGGTGTTCCTACAAAGAGATAGCAGGCATCACCTCGATTCCCATTGGCACGGTAATGTCATCGCTCTCCCGCGCCCGGCGCCAGTTGTGTGCCGTTCTCGATGGCTCGCCTGGTGAGGAGGCTAACCGTGAGATGTGACTTTGCTGACTTACTTCTTCACAGCTATTTCGACAGTGAGTTGAGTTCCGTAGACGCAGAGAAATTCGGAAGGCACGTCGAAAGGTGTGCCGACTGTGGCTCCGAGCTGGTGAATCTGGATCTGCTAAGGGATAGGCTACAACTCGCTGAGATCTATGAAGCCGCCCCCGCTTCGTTACGGCGGAAGATTAGTGCAGAAATCCGGCCAACGGCGCAGACCACTCCTAAGTCGCAGCCGCTCCTGTGGCACTGGCTGGCTGCGGCGGCGGCGCTATTCTTGGTTGCGATCGTCCTTTTGAGAATGAGTCCCGGACTTCGCAACGATGATTATCAAGCGGAACTTGCAGCAGAAATTGTCGATGCGCACCTGCGCTCGCTGCAGCCAGGCGACGTGACTGGCATCGCCTCCAACGATGAGCGGGCTGTCAAGGGATGGTTCGACACCAAAATCAAGTTTGCTCTTCCGGTCCACGATTTCACGAACCACGGTTTCGGGCTGAAGGGGGGGCGCCTGGAGCTACTTGAAGGCCGCTCTGTCGCAGCTCTCGTCTACGAGCGCAATGGACGTCTAATCAATGTATTCGTGTGGCCGACGCCAGGACCGGACAAGTCACCCCGCACCGGCTCCCAGCGAGGCTTTCAATGGGTTGATTGGCGCCAGGACAAGATGGAATTCTGCGCCGTCTCCGACACAGACCCCGCGGACCTTGAGCAGCTCCGCCAGCTAATTCATTCCAATACATAAAGAAATTGCGAGCCGTGTGAGGCAGTGCTAACCCAAGCATCGAATTCGAGCGTAATTCTGCGCATTGCAAGCACAAAAGCCAAAACTCATGTCTTAGGTCCTTCGTTTCTTAGTGCCGCCGCCCCTCACTCCGTGGAATAGAACATTCGTGCCACAAGTCTTCAAAGATGAATGGAGTTTAAGGGGCGCTAGAAATTCGATTCCGGGATGGCTGAGATTTGGAAAGGATTAGCCATGTTCAGAACAACAATCGTGGCATGGCTCGTAGTACTCGCAGTGGCTTTAACCGTGGTCACCCTCGTAACGCGCATCACAGAAAAATGCAGACCGTCTAATCGCGTTCGAAACGGCACGCAGAGACGCCTCCGAGCCCTTAGCAAGCCTCCTGTCATCCTGAGTGCTTGAGAAAACCAATGAACGGAAATATCAGCGATCAGAAAGGAGCATTTATGTTCCATGGGGCGCAGCAACCGCACCACCATTCCGCCGTCAAGCCGACAAACGGGGGAAGCACTGCGAAAATAGAAATCCAAAGAGCTCTTTCTGTCCTGCAGCTCCTTGGCGGGGTCTCGCTCGCCCTGTTTCTGGCTGGCGTCGTAGTGCCGAGCTTCGTTCGACCCGGCATGGCCGCGACCCACGACTCGGCTGCTGGTTCTCTCCACGCATTGACCATCGGTGGAGTCACGTTCTGGTTCACCCTCCAGAACCTCGGTTCTGCCCTGTTGGGCAGCGTATTTGGCCTGCTGGTCGCTCTGGCTATCGAATTTCCCGCTGCGTTTGCCAAGACCGCCAGGAAGTTTCTGGTGTTTCAGCAAGGGCACCTTTCCTCGCCAGGCGCCAAGTCTTGACAACGTCGCCCTCATGCTTCCGCCGCTGCGTAATCGATTTGGAGTTGTCGTTGCAGGTAAAGAGTCCTACGCAGCCTACGATGGCGAGGGGCCGCTGCCGGGAGACGTGATCTATTCCGTGAACGGAGTGCCCGTGGACACTGTCGACTCGTCGCGGTCAGTGTTGCAGGATCTCACGACCGCCGACGCAATAGCATTGCAGGTTGAACGGCTCGGTAGCCTCCATTACCTTGTTCTTGAGACCGAGAGATGAAGTTTGGTTTTTGTTTAGGCATCCGCAAACCAGATAAGGCCCTACGGTTCAATACGCTTCGCAGCTCGCGTCATCGCCTCAGCCTTGCTGTCTCTCGCTTCTTCGTAAATGTTGCGGCTAACGTTGGCAGGATGCCACATGTCACATCTAGGTTGCCTTTGTCGTTCCGACGGAATGCAGCTCAGTTCAGTAAGATTTTTTACATCCGCTGTGGGAATAAAAAAACGAAAGTCCAGTCTTTATCGTGGCAGCGCAGGTTCTTTGGCGCTGCGGCTTCAATCTGCGAACAAACGAGGCCGCAACCGAATCTTATTTGCCGCCATGCCAGAGGCCACACATTGGGATTCGGCGTCGGCGGGCCATCTGGAGGACGTGGGGGATCTGGTTGTGTCCGGAAGGGATCTGTGAAATCAGTTCGCGAGAGCTCCGTAGTTAAAAAGATCGAAAACTCAGAAAACTCAAGGGAGAAGACAATGAAGAAATCCGGAAGTGGCATCAAGCAGCGTGCGAATCGCCGTTCCTTCTTGAAGAACGGGGTCTTGGGTGTCGGAGTGGCCGCGGCAGGCGCGGGGCTTCTCGCCAAAGCGTCACCGGCGTTCGGCCAGGGCCTTGGAGACAACGACCGTGCTCCCATTACCAAGGGTGACATCGCCATCCTCACATTCCTTAGCGCGCTCGAACAGGTCGAAGCCGATCTGTGGATTCAATACGCAGAACTTGGCGGACCAACATCCGCAGTGCCGGGGGCTCTAGGTCTCTCGGCAATCGATTTGCAGCTCAACGGCAAGGCCATCAATACCGGGCTCGCTCCAGGTTACCTGACCGCACTGCAGGTGCTCGATGGCGATATGCCGCAGTACATCGCAGACAATACGGATGACGAAATTAGCCACCATCGCTTCCTCAACAATTACTTGCAGTCCAAGGGTGCGAAGCCCATCGATCTCAGTCAATTCGCAATTCTACCTCCCAGCCAAGTCACGGGCGTGCCACAGACTGGACGACTCACGAACCTTAGGCAATTGACCGTTGATACCACCTGGTGGACGCGCTATCGCAGCGACAATCACAATCCCGACCTGGGAGGCACTTTCGAGAATGCCGTGCCCGATCTCGCGAAAGGCCAGCACCCCGCAATCCCGCAGACCGACGCCGAGGCGGCGCTGAACGCCGATGGGAGCATTCCGAATCATCTTCAGGCTATTGCGAGCACCGCTGGTTTCCACTTTGCGTTCATCGAGCAAGGCGGCAGCAGCCTTTATCCGGCGCTCGCGCAGAAGGTTACCAGCCTCGAAGTTCTGCGCCTCCTCCTCAGCATCGGTGGGTCAGAGATCATGCACTTTCAGACGTGGCACGACAAGGCCGGCAATGCCCCCAACATCACAGATGGCAACCTCACGTTCCCGAACCTCAACGGTGGGGTTGACCCGAATAATGGCGCAACGACCGTCGACGGCACTCCAGCAGCGGATCTGTTCCAGACGAATCTGATCATGCCCGAGCCCACCGTGTTCCTCAACCCAGAGCTCGGACCCGTTGCCATCATTCGCCCCACGTCTACTGCTCAGGGCGGCGCCGTCGCCTCTGTCGTAAGCTTCGTTGATGACGGACTCTTCCTCGATCCAGCGACAAATAAAAATACAGGGATCGTGAATGTCCTCATGCGCCTAGCCGAAGAAGCGGACGCGGTCCTGCGCCGACTCTAAGCGAACAGACGCGTCCCAGCGTTCTCAGGCAGGATGGACAGATTCCGCAGGAGAGGTGAGGGGTTTATCTCACCTTGCCTGCGCTACAACGGTCGTATCTGTCCATCCTCCCACAATTTGAAGCTGCGAGAGCGTATTACCGTTGTGCGTGAGTTCATAACCAGGATTTGCCGTTCAAATGCTATAATATAATAGGGGAGTCTAGTGAAGAGAATCGGAAAGCACTGCCCGTTGTGGTTATTCTGTGCGTTTACATTTCTATCCGCTATGTCTTTCTTGCGACCCGACTCAACTCTAGCCCAGGACCAAGAGATTCGAGTTATTGAACTTACAGCGAAGAAGTACGAGTACTCGCCCTCGCCGTTTCATGTCAAGGCCGGGACCAAAGTTCAGCTCAAAATCACGGCCACGGACCACGACCATGGTTTCAAAATCGCGACTGTTCCCGATGGTTCCGAACCGAACAGTACGCCTGGTTTAGTCTTTGCTTCCCTCCAAGAATGTTGGCAGCTCAAAAAGGGAGAGACGACCATGGTCGAATTCTCCGCGCAAACCGCAGGCACTTATACGTTCAAGTGCTGTCACACTTGTGGTCTCGGTCACAAGGGCATGAAGGGCCAAATTATTGTCGATCCGGCGGCTATCTGAGCAACTGAACAGCCTATGGAATTGGGCTTAGAAGTCACTCCCAGGTGACATGCCAGACACAGCTGCTATTTAGTTTGCGGTGGGAAGTCCAACGCGACGCGTGAGGTCTTGGAACCGCGCATCGGAGCGAAGAGGATCGAAGCCTGGACGCAGGAGAACTCCAGGGTTGAAGCGCTCTTCATAGCCTTTTTCAAGCCAAGTCATCGCTCGACGGTTATCGCCGAGAGCTGCATAGACGGTAGCAATCTCCGACGCATACGAATAGACGGGATTCGAGCGCTTCTTCAGATCACTCAGCAGCCGCAGGGCTTCGTTCCTTTTGCCCGCTGTCGCGTAGGCACGAGCAAGATTGGCTTGGCATGTTGGGCTGCCCCCGGCAAGCTGGACCGCCTTTTGCAGCTCCGTAATCGCTTCATCATCCATTCCTTTTTGGAGGTAGGCTTGGGCGAGTTGATTATGTGCGAGGCCAAAATTGGGATCCATTTCGATTGTCTTGCGACTCTGCTGGATCGATTCGTCATAAAAATGGGCGATGACAAGAAGCTCTGCCAAATCTGCGTTAATGATGAGGGATAACGGATCCAAGTTCTCCGCTTTTCTCATTTCGGCAATGGCTTCGGTCTTCCTTCCCACTAAGGCCAAGTGCCATGCATACCAGTGGTGGGCTGATGCGTACGCAGGGTTAAGGATAATGGCGCGGCGAAACTCCTTTTCGGCAGATTCAAAATCCCAGTCGAAGCCATCCAAGCAAAACGCCAGCGAGTTGTGAGCTTCACCAAGGGTGCTGTCCAACTGCAGGGCTTTGATCGCCGCGGCCTTTGCCTTGGGAAGCGCCTCCTTGGGGGTCATCACTGCGTATTGCCAATCCCCCAACAAAGCATACGTGTCGGCCAAGCCAGAGTAAGCCCGAGCGTAGTTTGGATCTTCTTCGATTGCCTGGTTGAAATAAGCGACGGCCGCCTTCAAACCATCCGCGGTTCGCTTATTCCAAAAGTAGCGTCCCTTGAGATAAGACACGTAGGCCTCTGGATTGACCACCTTGATGCTTTTCAGAGCCGCTTCTTCTTGGGGATTCAAACTGATTCGAATGTGCTCTGCAATGGCGTGAGCGACTTGATTCTGCAGCGTCAATGTATCGCGGAGATCACCCTCGTACTCATTGGACCACAGGTGCTTGTCTTCAGGGGCCTCAATCAGCTGCGCCGTGATGCGAACCCGGTTGCCGGAGCGGAACACAGTCCCTTCCACGACCGCGTCCACGTTCAACTCGCGCGCGATCTGCGCCAGGGGCTTGCGTGCGCCTTTGTATGCCATCACGGAAGTGCGCGAAATCACACGCAGGGAATTGATCTGGCCGAGGTCGGTGATCAACTCGTCGGTCATGCCATCCGCGAAGTAGTCCTGGGAAGCATCCGCGGAGAGATTCTCCAGAGGAAGGACGGCCAAGGAACGGATCGCAAGTGGAGGCCGGTTCCTTGAGTGAAATGTCCACGCTAGGAGAATGACCAGGAGCAGAACCAGGAGCGAGCCAGAGATTCTCCGCGCAAGGGAAGGTATTAGTCGCCTGCGAGCTGCTTGTTCGCCTGAGGAAGGTGTGCGGTCCCGGTCGCGTGTTTGGAAAGCCGCTTTGTTTGCGGGCTCGCGGCCCTTTTGAGCAGCGGCGTCCACAACTGTGACCTCCGCGAGAAAGCGATAGCCACGCCGAGCCACCGTTTCGACAAAACGCGGAGTCTCCGCGGAATCGCTGAGGGCTTCTCGAATCTTGTTGATAGCTTTGTTCAGCCCCTGATCGAAATCGACAAACGTGTCAGCCGACCAGAGTTTTTTCTGCAGTTCTTCCCGCGTTACGACCTCGCGGCCGTGTTCGAGCAGTATCGCCAGGACTTGAAAGGGCTGCTCCTGAAGCCGAATCTGCAGGCCGTGCTTGCGCAGTTCGCCCGCACGGAGATCCACTTCAAAGACCCCAAACCGGAGGCGCTCGGAAGGATGTTCGGATCCTTGCATTGAGAAGTGACCCACCAAATCGGGAGTTTACCACCGGCCTGAAATTCGAGGTAGGTCGCCAGGGCAGGAATTCCGCCAAGCCCCACAGCAACTACAACTTAGCAAGGGAGCCGGATTCCTTGGAGGGGGAATTCCTAGTCCATTGCAAGGTTTGTCTTTCAGAGTGAAAGTCCGGGCATGAACCAGGCAAGCAGTTACGGAATGTTTGCCTTAATTGAGTGAGAGATGCCCCACCAAACAAGGATCGAAAGAAGGTCACCGGTGAAAATCATTCGCTTTCTCGTTTTTCGTGTGTTCCTGCTGATCGCGTTCTTGAGCACCTATCTCTATTTTTTGTACGGGCAGGAGCGCGAGCAAGGTGTTCCGATCGTACGCAACGCCGCGTGGAATGACCTCGTACGGGAGATCGACCTTTCAATGGATGACTCTCCACACGAGACTCTCGCGAAAGAGATTGTTCTTATTCAGAAGTTCCTGAGAGAGCACCAGTCTGAAGTGAGCGTTGGGATCTACGACATCACCGTCTTCAAAGCCATCGACCAAGCCCGCGCCCGCCTGCAGAAGGCCGACAAGGACTTGGAAACCATCAAGAACGAGTTGTCCTACAAGGAATACCAATCAATTGGCGGGAGGTGATCCATGGGACAGAGAACCATCACCCATTGCTGCGAATGCCGACAGCCCATTATCTCGGGTGAAGACTTCGTCTGCTTCAAGATTCCAGGAAAGGAAAACTACCATTTCTTCCATTGTCGAGTTCGCGCTAGCGACTGCTGGGAAAGGCGCCTCAAGCAGGGCAGGTCAATACCTCGGCCAATCGCGGGAGTTCCAGGACTGTCGTTCAAGGGATAGCCGGACAAAGCCGATTCTTTAACGTGCGAAGGGAGAGGTCAATGCCAGAACAGAATGGTCTCCGAGATTTTGAGCAGGAGGTCTTGCCGCATCTGGATGCGGCCTACAACCTCGCGCGTTGGCTGACGCGCAATGACCAGGACGCGCAAGACGTCGTCCAGGAAGCGTATTTGCGGGCATTCCGGTTCTTTGGCGGCTTCCGAGGAGGTGAGGCGCGCGCATGGCTGCTCAAGATCGTGCGCAACACGTGCTACACCTGGTTACAACAAAATCGGCCGCAGCAGCCCACTGCAGAATTTGATGAAAAACTCTTCGGTCCCGATCCTTCCGCAGCGAACCCGGAGGAAGCTCTCCTCCAAAACGCCAGCGATAAACTGGTCCGACAGGCGCTCGAAGACTTGCCGCAGAGTTCTCGGGAAGTGTTGATTCTGCGTGAATTCGAGGGGATGTCTTACAGGGAAATTTCCGAGGTTACCGGAATGGCCCCAGGCACAGTGATGTCGAGGTTATCGCGAGCACGCAGCGGTCTTCGCCAGGCTCTCACCAGTCGAGTGGACGCAGACATTCTGCCAAGGCCCCCACGAATCCCGACTTTGAGTGCATGATTTCACGGAAGTTAATCTTCCGTCTCATCCCCTGATAAAAATACTCATCGTAATGCTACCGGAATACACACAAGTTTATTCCCTTAGCTTGAACCTCCGTATTCCCCGGAATTATTCGAGAGAGCGCACGGTCTGGAATGCTGAAGGCAGATTACAAGATGGATTGCGATCAAACCCTAAGTCGAACAAGGTGCTTGGAGATGAACTCGGGTCTTATCTCGACGCCCATCTAGACTAGTGGGGCCCTTGGCATCCAGCCGGGACAGACACACAAAGCGTTAAGAAAAGCCTAGCCAGGTCTGCAGACATCCTCGGGGCGATTCCGACAAGGTCCCGCATCTAGAGCAATTGCTGCCTTCCGCCAAGGAACGAGTATCAACGGTTCTCAGTGCAGGAGAAACTTCTATGTTAATCGCAAGGCTTCTTGTACCTGTTGACGTCGAAGTGGCCCGTATGGCGAGCGCTACGGAAGGACCGCGGGACGGCATCACGTTGAGAGCAGATGCGGTTGCCACTTACGTGAGCCAAGCGAGGCTTGCCTCTCATAAAGGGTTGCTCGCGGAATCGATGCTAGAGAACAGTCCAACTAGACCTCCGCGCCGCATGGCGGATTTTATTGTTTCTGCCGCGCTGCAAACCATCTTTCTGACGGGACTCCTTTTGCTCCCGCTCTACTTCACTGAAGCGATCGATATTCATCAATTCAATAAGACTCTACTCGTTGCTCCGGCTCCCCCGGCTCCGCCGCCACCACTGGCATCACTTCCCGTTGACCGGTCCGCCGCGCCGAAGCGAAGTGCCCTGCGCCTAGAAAAACAGCTCGTAGCGCCGAGGGTCATACCGCGTCAGGTCGCCCGTGTCATCGGAGAGGCGAGCGGAAACGACATGGGTTCTGCGACTCTCCTAGGCGAGGGTGCTCCCGGAGGAGTTCCCGGGGGTCTAACCGGCGGCGTCATCGGGGGAGACCTTTCAGGTCCTGTCCCGCCGTCTCCAATCGATTCGGCGCCGAAGAGTCCGATTCGTGTTGGTGGAGGAGTAAAAGCACCGCGACTGATCTTTGGGCCCGAGCCGGTGTATCCCCTCCTGGCCCGACACTCCAAAATCAGCGGAGCGGTTGTTATTGACGCCGTGATTGACACGCAGGGAAAGGTGGTCGAAATGCATCCGGCGTCCGGAAACCCGTTGCTGTTAATTGCGGCGATGGAGGCGCTCCGCCACTGGAAGTACGAGCCAACGATCTTGGGCGGCGAGGCTTATCCCGTTCGATTGCTGGTGACCATTACGTTCGAATTGCAGGGCCGGTAGAGAGCTAAAGAACATGGCAAATAGAAGTCTGTCGTTTCCTGGAAAGGTTTGGCGGTTTGGTCTACTACTAGCATTGCTTCCTCTCGCTGTGAGAGCAGGGGAAGTAAGATCGTTTTTTCGGTCAGCAGCAATATTGATTCGCGGCGGCAAATCGGCGTCATCGGCTCGAATTCTTCAGGAGCGCTCCGCCACAGCAATCGAGTCACCATATGCGAGCAATCTTGTAACCCGGAACAGTGACAAGGTTTTACTGGCCTTGCCGGCTGGAAGGGAGAAAGCGGAGACTCTCATTGTTGCGATCAAGCGCGAGTGCTTGGTAAACAGCTCGCAAAGAATCATGCCCGAGGCGAAGGTCCAAACGCAGGTTGCTTCGCGGCACTCGGCCGATAGTCAGGTGATCCCACTCTCTTGCTCCATCGGGGAAGTACGTTCCACCTCAATCCATTTTCAGCTCACGGACAGCCTCATTTTCATGCAGGCAAGCCTCAACGGATCGCAGCCACTGTGGATGATCTTGGACACCGGTTCGAGTGTCACTGTCTTCGACGAATCGGTATCGAAGACGTTGGGACTTCGGTTTAATGGCGAAAGGAATGTTTATGGACCCGGGCAAGGGTCTGCTCAAAAGTTGGCATTCGCGAGCCACGCTGCGCTCCGACTTGCGGACGCGGAGTTGGACGACCAAACCGTGGCGACAATGCCCCTAGACTGGTTCTCGCGCGAATTGGGCCGAACGACTGATGGGTTCCTGGGTTCCAATATAATCCGGAACTACGTCGTCGAGATCGATTATGCAAACCAGGTGCTCCGTCTCCTGGATCCCGCTACCTACTCATATGCAGGGCCGGGTCAACGTCTGCCACTCCAATTCATCTGGGACAACATACCGAGCGTTCGCGCCGAGGTTGTGGCGCAAGACGGAACAGCAATTACCGGAATCTTCTTAATCGACTCAGGCGCGACGACGGCGATTTGGCTTACAAAGGCGTTCAGCGAAGCACATCCCGAATTTCTGTCCATCCCGGAGACGATCGAAGTACGAAATGTCGTTGCGGTGGGCGGTGCGCTTAGTACCCGGCTCGGCCGGTTGCCGGCTGTCAGACTCGGGGGATTCGTTGTCGCTAATCCGTGCGCACAATTCTCCCAAAATAGTTCGGGCATTTTTGCCACTGCAGGCTTGGCCGGGACCATCGGAGCGCAGATGTTGCGGCGATTCAAAGTTGTTCTCGACTACCCACACATGGAGATGATTCTCGAACCGAACGAGCACTTCAACGAAACCGAGTAAAGAAGAATGGGCTAAATCACCGAAAGCTCGGCGGCGTTCACCAACTAGGTGAATAGCTGAGCTGGAAGACTCCTGACGACACCTAATTATTCTTGTCTTCGGGAATTATTCGAGGAGGCAAGCGGTCTCGTAAGTAGCACACGTGATGAGGATGATTGCTTAAACGAACGGTACCCGCTGTCAAGGCGCACGCTCTGCAGATCGGTGCTCATCGAGGACAACATTCCCAACCACCCAAAGGAGAACGAATGAAAAAGCATTTCGTACGTCTGGCAATAGCATTTCTTGGTTTCTCTGCCTTGGCGATCGCGGCGAAAGCTCAGGTCCCAGATCAACTTGTAATAAACATTCCATATGAGTTCGTGGTCGCAAGCAAAACCCTGCCTCCCGGAACGTATCGAGTGAATCGCGTTAGCGATCTCAACGAGAACGAACTTGTTCTCAGCAGTTTTGAGAATCGGGCGGGCGCCTTTGTCATTTCGACCGAGGTGGAGGACGCGCGAGTGTATAAACCCAGTTTCACCTTCGAGGAAATTGGTGGGCAGCACTTCCTTACCAAAATTGAAACGGCCGAACACGTATTCGCTATTCCCCTGTCGAGGTCGGCTGCTCTAGAAGCTGCCATGAAATCACACCAAGGTTCCACAGGTTCGGCTGCTTCGGGCTCAAACTGAATTTCCCTCGCGGATAGTTGCCAGGTGAGGGCTCAGGCTCACAGACCAGGTCTGAGCCCTTTACCTGCCTTTAATCTCTCGGCCCGACAAGTCATACACTGAAATCTTTGTTTACGGGATGCCCATCATGGAATTTTCTCGCGCCCCTTCCGGTCTGGATGCATGCAACAAAGTCGTGACACGTTGAACATTTGGCGAACGCTAGGAGCTGTCAGGCCGCACGTGGGTCGATCAGATCCGCGATTCTGACGCCGTTTGTCGCTTCTGACCAGAAAGTCGGCAGATTCTGGCGAAGCGTCAATATTCTCAGTGCAATGTTCCAACTTACATACAAGAGAGGAGTGTGTAGAAGATGAACAAAGTTCTAACAAGAGTGATTCTCCTGGGCGGCTTACTCGCTGGCGTGTTTGTGCTCAGCGCGCTAGCCGAGGAGTTTCTATTTCGCTCGACTATTATCGGTTCAAACCCCAACACCGTGATCGGTGGCGTACCGAGCGGTGGAGCGCCCTGGACCGTCCATCGCGGCGCAGCCGCTTTGACCGGCGATGGACGGCTTCGCGTTGAGATAGCCGGCTTGATCCTCGTTAATCTTGGAACGCCAGGGCCGGTCAAGAGCGTCAGCGGCAGCTTGGTTTGCGGAGGCACAGGCGGAAGCGTTGTTGCTACAACCGATGCGGTTCCACTGTTCCCAGAAGGTGACGCAGAGGTAGAGTCGCGGGTCAATTTCAACGACACACCCGGGCCCTGGATCGCCGGCACGGGATTTACGAATGCTGCCGAGCCCAATAGCGAAGGGCACAACTAAGCTGCCGCCTGAGACAACGCCGGGCCGGATCTATCCCAGTGCAAACCTGCGGGCATCCGGCCCTAGGCCAGCAATTGTCTTGGTTCATTCAAGGTACATGGGAGTCAGGACCAATGTCCCCCTTGTCCACTCCTCCGACGACGAGCAAATTCGTCGATTTCGCTAACTTCATCCCCTTTTGTTGCAAATAGTTGTTGCGGAACTTCCGTCGGGCTCTCGGAATCTTTTTTGAGTCTGGGGTCTGGACAGTGCCGACCAAGTAGGAGCTCGACCGTTCCATCGCATGTCTCACCATCGAATGTTTAGAAAAAAAGAGAAAGGAATAGTCCCGATGCCAAAGTATGTGATCACACTGATGCTTCTCTGCGCGAGTCTTTCGACACAGGTCACCCGTTGTAATGCCGCTGCGCTCCATGATGAGCCACAGAATTCGCAAGAGTCCGCGGCCAACTCGGTCAATCCGGTTGTCCAATGGAACAGAACGCTTCTCGTGATTGTTCGCACTCCCGGTGCCCAGCCGGCAACCGTGCATCCCACGCGCAGCTTTGCGATCCTGCACGCCGCTGTCTATGACGCCGTAAACGCCATCGACAGGAGTCATAAACCTTATTTTCTTCACCTCACTTCCGTATCCCAGTTTGCCTCCGAAGATGCTGCTGCAGCTTCGGCAGCACACGAGGTACTCCTAACCCTGTATCCGAACTTTCAACCGATGCTTGACGCGCAACTCCAGCAATCTTTGGCTTTGATTCCTGAGGGAGCGGATAAGACGGAAGGTATCACTATAGGAAGAACCGTGGCGGATCAGATCCTCGCATTGCGCAGCAACGACGGATCCAATGCTTCGCCAATCCCATTTGTTTTCACAAATCCTCCCGTCCCCGGGGACTACCAGTCCACGCCGCCTAATTTCCCGAAGCAACCGCAGTTCACCCACTGGTCCCACGTCACGCCTTTTGCCCTGGAGCGCGCGAACCAGTTCCGCCCGGGCCCTCCTCCGGTGTTGACCAGCGATACATACAGCGATGTCTTCAATGAAGTGAAATCACTGGGGATCGTCAACAGTACTACCGCCACGCCCGATCAGGTGCTGACTGGACGCTTCTGGAATGGCGCCATTCAAAACTACTGGAACGAGATTGCTCAAACCGCGACTCTTCGGCATGAGTTGACCACTGCGCAAAGCGCGCGGCTCTTCGCTCTGCTAAACCTGAGTTTTGCTGATGGCGTGATTGCATTCTACGACGCCAAATACACCTACAATTTCTGGCGCCCGGTGACTGCGATTCGGGAGGCTGCGACCAGCGGCAATCCGAAAACGGTCCCCGACCCGAATTGGCTTCCTGGGGTTGGCAACACAACGCCCGATCCCTCGTATCCGGGCGCACATGCCATTATCAGCGCTGCCGGAGCATCTATCCTGATTTCCTTCTTCCGCGAGAACCATTTCGATTTCAGCGTTACCTCTGAAGTTCTGCCGGGAGTGGAACGTTCCTTTGACAGCTTTTCGGCTGCAGGTGAAGAAGCGACGCTCAGTCGAATTTTCGCAGGAGTACATTTCCGCCCGGACTTGACGAGCGGCCAAAGGCTGGGCCGAGAGGTTGCCGATTTCGTCGTCGATAACTTCCTTACTCCTCTTCACGAAAGAGAGGATGATAAATAAAGCGAAGAAGGTGACCGCAGTGCAAGACTTCAGGTCTTTCTGGTGAAACGGTCATCAGCGAGCGACTTTTGCTGGAAATTGTGCCTTGCGATTTCAACCCGGCGGGAACCGGATGGTGAAAGGACAGGTGTCTCGGACGATCAAATTCGGGGACCGAGCCCGGTTTTAGATTGGGCCCGGCATCTGAGCTGGGTCGTCCCAACAGGGACAGGATGCGGTGTAACATCCACGATCCCGCCAAACGCCGAAGAATTGGGTAACCAACGACCATAGGAGTTGACGATGCCGAAACCCGGAGGACTCGTTGACAGCAAACACTATTTCGATACGTTTGCCGACGAAGCAGTCTACGAATCCCGCTACCACTTCCCAGGTTGGCCTGTGACGATTCGGGGACGAGCCAGTCTGATGGCTAGCTTATCTGGATACGGCAAGTCGATCAAACTTCACACCGGCGATGGACTGGTTGTGCATCGTTCCCAGGACAGTCGCGTCGTGATCCTTGAATACGAAGTGCATGGCGAGATTCTTTCGAGTGGCGCACCCTATAACAACAGGTTCATCTCAGTTATTACGATTGAGAACAGAAAGATCATCAATTGGAGAGATTACATGGATTCTTTAGCTGCATGGACCGCGCTAAACAGCGCCTCTTAAGCAGCGACGGGCTTCTTCCCGTTGCGCTTTGAAGTCAATTTCTGAGCGAAAGACAGCAGGAGCTTCCTTAGCTCTCGACTTCAGGGTAGGCTTCCACGTAATCCTCGCCGTTGCAGCCGTAGTACGCAAGGCGCGCGCCGTGAAATCGACATCGTATCGGACCGCGGCTCGCCAAGCCCGGTTCAGGAACTCTGGGAACGTGCCCGGATCTATGAGGCGGACATAGTGTTCTTTGACGGTCTAGCCCCGAGGTGAGCAAGAAAGGCTTCGGTTGCCCGGGGCAAGGACCTTCCGTTCAACGTGACTGCGCCAATTGTGCGCAGCGCACGCTCGTCTTGAATTGGAATGAACGAGCAATCGCGCCGCCTTTCGATGGCCATTGCCGGAACAATCGAAATACCGAGCCCGGCTCCGACCATGCTCAGAATGCTGCTGAACTGTCCGCTTTCGAAAACGATATTCGGATTGAGCCTGGCCCGGTTGCAGGCCGCCACGGCCGCTTCCCTAAAACAGTGGCCATCGCGCAAAAGCAGAAAGGGATCGTCGCGCAATTTGCCAAGCGAAACAGTGCGCCGCTTTGCGAGCGGATGGCGCTTGGGGAGCACCGCGTAAAGCCTTTCCGTCGTCAGGGGAAACGATTCGAATTCGTGATTTCGGACGTGCAATGGCAGCGCAACAATCGCCACATCAACCGTGCCCCCGCGAAGTTTCTCGAGAAGCAATGGAGTGATCTCTTCGGCGATGGTGATCCGCGCCTGTGGATACTTCCGAGAAAAAGAGGCAAGCACAGGTGGGAGGAAGTAGGGTCCGATGGTTGGGATCACACCCACGCAGAGCAAGCCCGCAATCGAGGTCTTTCGCTCAACGACATCGCTGCGGGCCGCTTCCAGGTCGCGAAGAACCGCCCGTGCGCGCGGAAGAAATGCTGCTCCAAGTTCCGTCAGCCGAACTGTTCGGCCGAGACGATCGAAAAGCCGCGCTCCTAATTCATCTTCCAGTTTCCCGATCTGCTGCGAAAGCGACGGCTGCGAGACATGTGATTGCTGCGCCGCGCGGCTGAAGCTGCCGGTTTCCGCGATGGCGCAGAAGTAGCGAAGCTGGTGAAGTTCCATAGGTTATGCCTATCCATTGTATCGGAACTATATATTGGAAGTATAGCTCGCGCGCACCTACACTTTTCCTCGCAATGGCAAGGGGTTCGCTTCACGCGGCCGCCATTCGAACTGAGGAGGAATCATGCCGGATGACAAGAACAAAATTATGACCACAGATGCGGGACGTCCTGTGGGCGACAACCAGAATTCGCTCACGGTCGGGCCGCGCGGCCCTGTGGTCTTCGAAGATTTTCTGCTGTTCGAAAAGATGGCTCACTTCAATCGCGAAAGGATTCCGGAACGCGTCGTGCACGCCAAGGGCTCCGGTGCCTACGGGCATTTTGTGTGCACCAGCGCCGAAATCACCAAGTACACGACGGCGAAGCTGTTCAGTGCCGTAGGCAAGAAAACGCCGACGTTTATCCGGTTCTCTACGGTCGGAGGTGAGAAAGGTTCTGCGGACACAGAACGCGATCCGCGCGGGTTCGCTTTGAAGTTCTACACCGAAGAAGGTAACTGGGACATGGTGGGGAACAACACGCCAATTTTCTTCATCCGCGACCCGCTGAAGTTCGGTGATTTTATACACACGCAGAAGCGCGACCCGGAAACCAACCTGAAATCACCCACAATGATGTGGGACTTTTGGTCGCTGTCGCCGGAATCCTTGCATCAAGTCACTATTCTTTTTTCGGACCGCGGCACTCCCGACGGCTACCGTCACATGAATGGGTACAGCAGCCACACGTTCAGCCTCATCAATGCCAAAAACGAGCTGTTCTACGTGAAGTGGCACTTCAAGACGAAGCAAGGCGTCAAGAATCTCACACGTGAGCAAGCGGACGAGATGCGAGGGAAGGATCCTGACTATGCCCAGCGCGATCTTTTCGACGCTATCGCCAAGGGCGACTTTCCCAAATGGCGAGTCTGTGTACAGATCATGCCGGAGAAAGCGGCCGAGACCTATAGCATCAACCCATTCGACTTGACAAAGGTCTGGCCACATGGGGATTGTCCGCTCGTAGAAGTGGGTGAGCTCGTTCTCGACCGGAATCCGGTAAATTACTTTGCCGAAGTCGAGCAGGCCGCCTTCGAGCCTAAAAACATTGTACTGGGCATGGGTTTCTCACCCGACAAAATGCTCCAGGCTCGTCTGATTTCCTATCCGGACGCACACCGCTACCGCTTAGGTGTGAACTACGACACGCTGCCCGTCAACAAACCGCAGTGCCCGGTCCATACCTACCACCGCGATGGTGCCATGCGCTTCGATGGGAACTCTGGCGCGGCGGTGAATTACGAACCCAATAGCTTCAATGGCCCAACTCAGGAGCCGGCTTTCCGCGAACGTCCGCGGACTGTTTCAGGGGCAGTAGACCGCCACAATCACCGTCTTGACAGCGACTATTACACGCAGCCCGGAAACCTGTTCCGCTTGATGAAGCCTGACGCGCGCGAGCGCTTGATCGGCAACATCGTAGCCAGCATGAAATCGGTTCCCCGGCGCATCCAGGAGCTGCAAGTCCAGCACTTCTACAAGGCCGATCCAGCGTACGGAACGGGGGTGGCAAAGGGGCTGGGACTGAATATCGAAGCGATCGTCGCCAGGGCGAAGGAAGCCGCGGCAGATTGAGAATCCGCAAGTAGGGCGTCTTCGTGATTTTGCTAACTTCGTCGTAAATCTCGAGACAATAAGGAGTTACGCTGACACCTTGGCGCCCTAACCAACAGAGGCTTGCTAACCAAGCATGATCTTCGATAAACCAACGATGGGTCCTGTTGCCATTGCCCGCCTTCGACCGGAAGGAGGATTCATTGAGTTCTTATTAGCCATCTCGACGGCAGCCCCTTTCTCTCCGGCCACGGCGCTGTTATTCCGTTAGAATTGAGCCTGCGAACTAAGGCTCATCTCAAAGGAGCATAGAGAGAAAGAATGCTCGAGCTGTATGCAATCAATGTGGCCAAAAGCGAATTTCGGGAGGTTTTAACCTTGGGGACACGTCCCGCATACTGGCCGTTGCTGACCCCGACCTTGTGAACTTCTCCGACGCCCAGCCGAGCGAATTCGGCGAAAGCGGATTGGACGCATGGAAGGCACGACTCCAAAATCTCTTCGAACGCTTTACAGCAAAGCTCGTCGTGATCGTGATCGAGATTCGCCTGCAAGGAGACATTGCCTACGATTACGGCTGGCATGACTTAACGCTGACGCCCAAAGATGGCGGGCAATCCATACACCGGAGAGATCGCTATGTAGATATTTGGCGGAGACACAAAGAAGGCAATTGGAAGCTCTGGATGTACATGGATAACCAGGACGTAGCTGATCCCTTCCGATCCGAGCAAGGTTTCCCGGCTTTGGCGCAATCTCAAAGAAGTTTGTGAATCTTTTTGTACAGCCGCTTGCTGAACCCGTCGGGTATTTGAAATACCTTTCCGTCTCCGACCAGTTCGACGACGTTTCTGGTACCGTCGAGTATGGCAGTGCAGTGCGCGCACGCCTTGAAATGAGCTTCCATTCTCTCACGCAACTCCACGGAGATCTCGTTATCAAGGTAATTCGAGATTTCCCGCCATACCTCTACGCAACTAATCTCGATCGTCGGCATCTTAGCCTTCTTCTTCACCATGGTCGAACTTTCTTATAACGTTGCCCTTTAATCCAGCAACCATCGATTCCGGGCGCAAGACTATCACGGAGCAGCAATCTGGCCCGATGAAGTCGCGTTTTTACGTTTGCTTCCGAGATTCCAAGAATGGCTGTTGTTTCTTTGATGCTCAAATTCTGAATGTCCCTGAGAACCAGAACCTCACGGTAACTTGGGTTGAGTGAATTGATTGCGTCCTGCACAGCCTTACAAACCTCGTTCTGTTCCAGCAATTCGGAAGGTATCGGTCGCCAGTCGGCATAGTCCCTGGGCCAAAAGTCTCCTTCTTCGTTGGGTGGTTGCCCGTCAAGGGACTCGTAGAGGTGTGAACGGGCCTTCCTCAATTTCATTTTGGCTTCGTTGTAGGTGATTCGTAAAAGCCATGTGCTGAACTTTGCTTCACCACGAAAACGAGAGAGGCCGGAGAATGCTTTTAGTACGGCTTCCTGTGCCACTTCTTCCGCATCGGCAGTATTTTTGACAACGGAAATCGCGGTTGCGTAAACCATGCGCTCATATGGGCGCACTAACTCGTAGAACGCCTCGCGGTCTCCAGCGCGCACACTTTCTATGAGCTCAGCCTCGTTAGGCGGCAATTGCGACTGTGTCATGCTCATCTTCGCAAACGGATCGATACAGTTCGTCGGAGAGTTTGATTCCCGAGTGATCGAAAAGTTTCAACCACCGGCGTAATGAATGAAAAAAGTCATCCGAAGTTGGATTTGCCTATCGAGAACGGGCCGCTGTTCGTCCCGTGCTGCGTCGCGATAAAACTGTCGTTGACACCACGTCACCGCTGGACTGGCAATCCGACCTCCATAGTGGATTTTGGAAACCTTTATGCGCCTTGCGACTCTCACTCAGCGGACGAAGCACTTTCGTGGACGCTCAGGGCGATCTTAAGACCATCTAGCCGTAGTTGTTTGGTCCGGGCAGCGAGATTTTTGTTCGAAAAATCCCATGAATATCCGGAGCGTGTTTCGCACATCATTCTAATGATCGGAGAATTCTGAAAATGACGAAGACGACAAAGGCTATCTTGGCGGGCGCGGCGTTCGCGGGACTGTTTGCCGGAACGACGGGGACCGTTCGTGCCTCAAACCTGTTCCCTTCGCTGAAGACTTCTTACAGCACGCAGGATCAGGGCCAGAGCGACGACCAGAAGGCCGATAAGAAGGTAAAGGAAAAGCACGTCTGTAAGGGTCAGAACTCGTGCAAGGGCAAGGGCGGTTGCAAAACCGGCGACAATGGCTGCAAGGGCAAGAACTCTTGCAAGGGCAAGGGTGGTTGCCGGACCGATGGAAAGAAAATGGGTGACGATAAGGCCCCTTCGGCCTGATCTCGATCTAACCACGTTCTCCTGGGGCAAGGGCAGGTTAAAGTGCTCGATCTTTTCCCGCTGGAGCGGACGGAGTCTCACATGCCCGCGAATCGATTCAACAACTTCACCAACTACGGTATAGGAATTGGGCTTCGCGCCCCCCACTACGACCACATCCTGACGCGAAAGCCGGTCGTGGACTGGTTCGAAATTATCTCCGAGAATTTCATGATTGGCGGCGGCCGACCGCTGCGCATCCTTGATCAAATCTTGGAGCAGTATCGTGTGGTGCAGCACGGAGTTTCGATGTACTTCGGGTCGGCAAACCGGCCCGACAGGGAGCATCTGCGCCGCCTCAAAAGTCTCGTCAAGCGTACAGGGACGCCTTGGGTGTCTGACCATCTCTGCTGGGGCAGTGTGGACGGAACCTATACCCATGACTTGCTCCCGATGCCCTACACGTTTGAAGCGGCCAAGATCACAGCCCAGAAGCTCCGGTATGTGCGTGATTTTCTCGAAGTCCCGATAGCGGTCGAGAACGTTAGCAGCTATGCCGAATACCATGTGTCCGAGATGACCGAATGGGAGTTTCTGAACGAAGTCGTGGAGCGAGCCGATTGTGGAATTCTTTTGGACGTCAACAATATCTACGTTTCTTCCCAAAACCACAATTTTAATCCCTTAACTTATATCAATAGCGTACCGGCAGACCGCGTGGCCCAGATTCATATCGCCGGCCACTCAAAATTTGAGAAGTTCATTCTGGATACGCACGACCATCCGGTTCTTGACCCCGTCTGGAAACTCTATGACCGCGCCATCCAGCGCGCGGGGCATACGGCAACGCTGCTCGAGTGGGATGACAGGATTCCCTCTTTTCAGGAAGTTCATGACGAGGCGCTCAGAGCCGATCGATTTCTTGCTGATACACAGCTAAAGGTTGCCGTATGAGCCTCGCGAACCTGCAGAAGGCCGTGGCCCGTGCGGTCATGCAACCGTTGACCCGGAACGAGCACATGCGAGTGGTTGGCCCAGGTGGCGAAAGAATGCGTCGCTACGCCGCCCGTTACATTAAGCCGAACGACCGTCTGACTTCCTTCGAACGGCTTGAAATCTACAACCGACAATATTGGTTCCGTGTTCTCGGAAGTATGGCCGAAGATTTCCCGGGCTTGCGCAAGATTCTTGGCGAGCGCCGGTTTGATGATATGTGCCGTGCTTACTTGACCGAATGTCCCTCACGGTCGTTCACGCTAAGAAATCTCGGGTCGCGATTGGAAGCCTGGTTGCGCCATAATCCGCAATGGGTACGCGGCAAGGAAGTTCTGGCCCTCGACATGGTTCGTCTCGAGTGGGCCGATATCGAAGCGTTTGATGGGGAAGCGGAACCGGTGCTGCGTCCAGAGGAACTCGATGCCGATTCCGTGTCCAAGCTCAGATTACGGGTCCAGCCTTACGTGCAACTCTTAGAGCTCCACTATCCCGTGGACGACCTGGTGCTGCAAGCGAAGGACGATGAAGGGACGAACTTCGCGAGCAATGCCGTGGGTGAGCTGCGCAGACGTATGAAGGTTCGGGCCGTGGTGGCCCTCAAGCCGCAAAAAATCTTTCTTGTTGTTCACCGTTTAGATTTCTCCGTGTATTTCCGCCGCATCGAACGCGAGGAATACTCAATGCTTAAAGCCCTACATGGGGGGGATCGATCGCTGGCGCCATAGAGTCCGCTTTTCAGGCGAGGTCGATTCCGATCTGTGATCGCGAGGGGTACGTGCGGCACTGTTTTGAGAGGTGGGGTGCTTTGGGTTGGTTTTGCCAGCCCGGCGCACGACAAATTGGGAATCATGAAATCGGAAAGGTAAAGGTGTGAATCACGGCTATGAATGGACTGCTTACAAAAGCTAGGCAATTACACGACCTGCTTTTTGCATTGGTCTCCTACGCCCAGACGCCTTTCCTTTTGTTCGTTAGGCTTTATTGGGGCTGGCAACTGGCGCAAAGCGGTTGGGGCAAGCTGCATAATCTGGACAAAGTGGCAGAGTTCTTCACCAGCCTAAACCTACCAGCGCCTGGCGAGATGGCTGTGTTTATTGCGTGCGTGGAACTCTTTGGAGCAATCTTTTTCGCGATCGGCGCCTTTTCGAGAATCACCTCTTTGGTTCTCACCGTGAACTTGACCATGGCTTATGTAATCGCGGACCGCGAGGCTCTTTTGTCGATCTTTTCCGATCCGGACAAATTCACAGCGGCGGCCCCCTACAACTTCCTTTTTGCTGTGCTGCTTGTGCTGATTTTTGGAGCCGGCAAGGTATCGGCCGATAGGGCGCTCGGGTACCTTGTAGAAGGGCGAGGAAGAGAAACGTCCATTGCCGCGTGACGTTTCCTTCCCGGTGAGTACCTCATGGGACGCCCCGCTGTTTTGCGAAGGTTTGTTCGCTGTGCTGCCTTCGCGGTCTGTTCATGTGTTTTCGGATCGTCGGCTGGTTCGACGTTTGAAATGACTTCGACCCTGTTAGTCGGCGGCGCACGAATCGAGGTCGTGAGTGACCGCGGAAGCGTGCAGCTACCGATGGAAGATGTTCTTGGCTGGGTGAAGTCCGCGGCGGAGTCCGTCCGCATTTATTACGGGCACTACCAGATTTCTCGTGTCTCCATCCGTGTCTCGCCCTTTGCCGGAAAGGGCATCCGCGACGGAATGACGTTCGGAGGCGACGAAGGAGGCCGAATCACCATCCGAGTCGGAACCGAAACTTCTGCCACGGAGTTTGCCTCGGACCGGACATTAACTCACGAGATGGTTCATCTGGCTTTCCCCTCGGTCGAGGAAACCACCATTGGATCGAGGAAGGGATTGCTACATACGTTGAGCCGATCGCAAGGATTCGCGCCGGGTACCTAGCCCCCAGGAGAATGTGGGTCGACTTGGTTCGGGACATGCCGCAGGGTTTGCCGCAAAAAGGAGATCGGGGACTGGACCGGACCCATACTTGGGAAGAACGTATTGGGGCGGTGCGATTTTCTGCGTGTTCGCCGACGTCAAGATTCGGCGGCAAACAAGGAACACAAAAGGCTTGGAGCACGCGCTTCGCGCTATCCTTGAGGCGGGGGGAGACATTCGCAGCAACTGGGACCTTTTGGAGGCGTTGCAGATTGGCGACCGGGCCACGGGAACGAGGGTGCTTCTGAACCTCTACGAAGAGATGAAGGACAAGCCGGTTCTCGTTGATCTGGACGCTCTTTGGGCGGACCTTGGTGTGCGCGTCGCTGGGCAAAAGGTGCGGTTCGACGAGGGTGCTCCCTTCGCTGCCATCCGGCATGCTATCACCGGAGATTCAGGATGGGCCACTGCGAGTATTTCGCGTGAGCAGTCGAAGACTCTTTTTGCCGGCCGTACCGCCCGGCGGCCTCGGCTGTCGAAATGACCCGAGACGATCCCTGAGGAAAGAGCGGTGATGAACCGGTGGATTCCTTACAATCAAGTCTCTCTGGAAACCAGCTATGTCAGGCACAACTCGTCGAGGCAGAGGATTTCAGTGGACGCACCCACCTTTGAACCAGAGCTTCCAATTCTTCAAGCTGGGAATACGGCACCAAGGTGCAGTTTGGATGCGTATTCCCCGTGATCAAAAGTGAGATCCTTTGCTCCACAGCTCGCTCGTAGAAAAGAATCGTTTTCTTTTGCGTTGCTCCAAGCAGATAGCCGGTCTCAAAGCCCAAGCCAAACGACGAGCCCGAGACTTCGGCAATGAAGATATCGCACTCTGCGAGCCACTTCATGTCGCGCGCAAAAATCTCCTGAGGAGGCACGCGGCGGTCCGCGCCCCAAGCATCTCCCTGGACCAGGTGGCTGGTGAGGACTTGATGTCCCATGGCTTGGAGAATGCTTAGGAGTCTCTTTGCTGCCTGCACAGACGAGCGGTTCCCCGCCACGGTAAACCCCAGATAAACCCTCATTGGCTAGACGCGGCCCCTCGCGCGCTTGAGACGAAAAGGTACCTGTAGAATTCGCGCTGCGCAACAGCGGTGACTTCGCCAGATGCTCAACCCTGGATTAGTTTAGATGCAAGCGTCAAAAGACTCACAACACAAAGAGTTCAAGAAGCCGCGAGCTCGAAAGATGAACTGAGCTGTATGGCCCTGTGTAGGGTGCGATAGAGCGGGCAGCGCATGGCGTAAACGCCATGCGTACGTTCGACTGTCTCCCTGACGCTTTCGGGCGCCACCAAGCGCATCGCCACATGGATGCGGCGGATGACTAGCACGCCGTCCTCCGTTTCCACCTCGCCGGTCACTTCGGCCGTCAATTTCCCATTGCAGGCATCAATTTGGCGTGCTTCCAGCGCACCTCCGAAAGTGCCCATCATTCAACCGGCAGTTGCGGAAACGACGTAATCAATCGTCGAGGAGTGCGACTCCTGCAACTTTGCGGGGTCAATTTTGTAATGTTCGGCGATGGCCCCGTGGACGCTATAAATCACGGGCTTGGACTCGCCGGGCAGGTGCGCAATGCGGAGCGGGCCCTCGCGGCGTTCTATGCGCGATTTCGAAACATAAACGACGTTACTCATGGTCTTCACCCTTCCGATCAATCTTCCCTCGTTCAATCAACCCTAGAATCTATTTGTGTTGAATCGCCTTGGGAGATCGCTTCAGGTCAAGAGGTCGAATCTGCAACTCCCATTTTACCGGGACTGACGCAGGCGGATAGCAAATCGTCTTATCGCAGGCTTGATATCGCAGTTCTCCTCCAATCGAAACCGTCTTGCTGGCTGATAACAGCGCCCGTAGGCCATCCCCGAGACTTTAGACGCACCAACCGTTACATCCTGTGTAATCCTGAAGCTGCCGTCGAATACCGGGACTTGTTCCTTGATGGCTTCCAAGTAAAGGGTTTTAGGGGTGGGGTAAATCACGGGCGCCGGCTCAATTCCGCCGGGCGCCTGCAAGATCAACTGGATAGGCTTGTATCCCCGCACTCCCGGAGAATACACGTGAACATCTGGCGGAAGTTTAATTTCTGCCGTTAACGTGACGCGGCTGCCTGCGACTACGGTCCGATCCGATTGGGAAAGAGTGAGTTGAAGGTGGGGCGCCTCAACAGCTTGGCTAACTTCCTCGTTTAGTTCAGGGAAAAGCTTCCCAAAGACATTGTTCGCCGTGAAACGGTTGGTGTATTTGGCTTCGAAAAACTTCTCACGAACAACCCCGCCTGAATCGATATAAAAGAATCCGGGATAGGCCATTCCCTTGGTCATGCCTTGGGCTTCGGCGTTGAGCACCTTAAAACTTCGGATGATTTCAGAGTCAGGGTCAGCCAATAAAGGAAATTCGATCTTGTGCCGCTCAGCGAAATCCTTCAGGATCGCGGGGCTATCGTAGCTGATGGCGGCAAGTTTGAGGCCTTCGGCTTCAAATCTTCTCTTCGCGTTTTGCAACTGCACGAGCTGCGCTTTGCAGAAGGGTCACCAATCCGCAGAGCGGAAGAAAAGAAGAATTGTGCCCTTCGTACCCTTCAGAGTCTCGTTGGACTGTCCTCTGCCGAATTGATCGGGCTGGCCAAACGCAGGAGCGTGCTGGCCGATTTCCAAGCCAATAGACGGAGCAAGGGGAGGTTTGTCCGGTGGCATTTCCTGTTCGGTAGGAACAGAAAAGGCAACCAGAACCAGCAAAAGAAAGACACTCCCGACCTTCACATTTCGCTCCGGATTCGATTTTGCCTTCTTCCAGAGCCGTCCACGTTAATCACGAAACCCTTTGGTCTAGTTGATAAAACGCGCAAATCCTGCCCCCAAGACTCTTCCCACCTCTGCCTCCTGAACAATCACCACGATCCTGAGATTTTTTGGATTCCTGGAATTGAGATCTACCTTCACGTCGCGGGAAAACGCAGCGGTTTCATCCACTACGCCGATGCGGATGAGGTTTCGCAGAACTGCCACATGCTGAAGCGTCCTTCCCGCATTCTCTCCACGACTCACCTGCGACTCGTCACTGTTGTCTGCGATAGCCAGAAAGACGCCAGCGGGGTGCACGGCGACGGAGGAAGGTAACGGCCCGGCTTCGATATGAACCGTAGCAGCTTCACGGTCGCCAGAGGCAAAAGAGATGCTCACTGGAGCCTTCCGAGACTTCCCTGCGCCCTTAATCGCCTCGTTCGCTCGGCGTTCATCGCTGCCCACGAATTCGAACCGCCCGTCGACGACCATCTGCGGCGTATAGACACTTCCCAAGCCAAACTGGGCCGCGTAGGCGCTTTGCCGTTCACTGTACTCGTGCGAAGAGAAGGGGTCCTTCCATCCGATGTCGTTCCAGTAATCGACATGCTCACTCAGAACGATCAGTTCCACGCCGCTTACCGGCTGAGATCGTTCCAGCCTTTGCAACAGAGCATCGGCTGGAGGGCAACTGGAACAACCCTCGGATGTAAACAATTCGACCAGCACAGGTATACGAGTACCGCCGTCGCCCGTTGATCCCGTTAGTGTTCGCGCAGCGCGAAGGAAGCACACTGACCCCACAAACGGAATCGAGATTGCCAGTAAAGCGGAGATGGGATGCCTGAGACTCATGTCTTCTTCCTAAGAGCTTCTCGTTTAAGCGAAGGTGAACGTCTCTTCTTCCGCAACTAAGAAAATGGGCGCTCCACCTGTAGAAATCTTCACGGCGTGCGCCAGTGCTTCTTTGCCCCCTTCCGACGCAGCGCACGCTTCCAGGGCCTGCATCGATGGGAAGTAAACCTCCGCAAAGCGGTAAAAGAGAGGAACGCCTTGCGGAGAACCGAGCACCTTGGTAGCAACAATCTTCGTTTTGCCAGCAAGCTTCGAGACCGCAAGCGGCACGTGCTCGTTCTGATAGACTTTCTCAAAAGCATCAACGTCTATCGGACGTGCGTACACAACTACTAGCTTTACATCTGCCATTTCGAAGCTCCTAGCCAAGCAAGACCTGGAATAACCGGGTGTGTCGTCTCACTGGACCAGGCCTTGAGAGGCTGCACAGCCGTTCCTTCTGCAACTTCTGAAAAGCGGCTCCAATCAGATTTCCGAGCAACGCAAAAGTTACATATTTCCACGAAAAATCATTGAGGCTCGGTCCATTCCATCAGGACAGTAGTTGTACAAGGTCGGACGGTCCCGTGACCATGAACAGATCTTTTTGCCGACAGGCCGAAACTATTCGAAATCTCAAGAATCGAATTTGTCGCGTCGATTTGCATGGCGAATCGGACCATATGGGGACAACCGTCAGAGAAGCGTTTTGCGCTTCGTAGTACTGACTCTTCGAGCCTCGGGGACATTGGTCAGGGTGAGCAGACACGCCACGATGTAGGGGAGTCGCATCACAAAACCCCAAACGCGCGGGCGGCCCAGAAAGTCGACCTCAGATCCACTGCGGACAGTGCCTTTAGCGGCGTGTTGCCAGGATCAACTGCACAAGACGCGTTGGATGGGAGCTTAGTCTCCCCGAGCCAAGAAACCTTGGCCCAAGTCGCGGAAGGCGATTTGATCGACCGGATCATCTCGGGACACAAAGAGCTGTTCATGGATCTCATCCGCCCCCATCAAAGGACGGTCTATGCAACTGTGTTCTCTTTACTTGCAAATAAGGAAGAAGCCGAGGACGTCACCCAAGAGACATTGTTGAAGGGGCTGGTACGGTTGAAGCAATTCCGCCGAGAATCAACATTCGGTACTTGGCTGATTCAGATAGCCATCAATGAGGCGCGAATGAGGAATCGAAAACAGTGGCGCGTCCCGATGCTGTCGCTGACCCACAACAAGAAAGATGACGAAAAACCATACACTCCGAGGGACTTCGAAGACTGGCGTGAGATTCCCTCGACAGCCCTGGAGCGCGCAGAAATAAGGGAGGTCCTGGTCAGGGCCTTAGGTTCGCTGGCGCAGCACTACCGGGAGGCATTCGTACTGCGCGATATTCACGAGCTGAGCATTGCCGAGACGTCGGCCATCCTGGGGATATCGCCGGGAGCGGTGAAGACCCGGCTTCGCCGCGCCCGTTTGATGCTGAGGGACGTCCTGGCCCCGGGACTCGCGCAGGATGGACGGCTGGGATGGGTCTCGAAAGAAGTGAGGAAGCCATGGGAATAAGCTGCGAAGAAGTCTGGAGAGATATCTCTGATTATATCGACGGAGATCTCAGTTTTATTCAACGAGCAGCAATCGATCAGCATCTTGGCGAGTGCCGTCATTGCACCGCAGTCCTTGAGGGAACCCGCAACGTGATTGCTCTTTATCGCGACGAACGCGTTCTGGTTCCGCCAGAAGGTTTCCATGACCGTCTATATCAGAGACTTGAAGAAGACATGAAAAGTTCGCGCCGCACCTTTTTGACTTGGACGCTAACCGCTGCTGCGGCCGTGCCACTGGCTCTGGCGGCGCTCTCGGTCAGGAGGCTGGTAGTACGGGCGCGCGACCATCAAAGCCCCGTTAGCGGATCTGATGGGCACCAAGTTCCCGAGACAGTCGCGGTATCTCAGGATCACGATGACAAGGTTTATCACGTTGCAGGCTGTTCGCATCTGTATGGCGAGCCGAAGTTCCTCCCTCGGGAGGAGGCCATTCGTGACGGATACACTCCGTGTGTCTACTGCATCGGAAGGGCGTCCAAGAAAAATGGCTGAGGAACAGAATCTTAGCAAGGGAGCGAGCTACGGATTGTCCGCGGCCGCCATGGAAAGACTGGGCATTCACTTTTCACGGTACGGCTTGGTGCTCACGCTTCTGCTTATCGGGGCTCTGAAATTCACTGCTGGCGAGGCCCAGGGAATTCAGCCTCTGGTGGCAAACAGTCCGCTGATGTTTTGGATGTATCGAATCTTCAGTCTTCAGGGTGTTTCCGATCTAATCGGTGTAACTGAGATCGTCGTGGCCTTGCTGATGGCGTCGCGTCCCTTCTCCGCAAGACTCTCGTTCATTGGCAGCATCGGAGCAATCATCACATTCCTATTCACGGTTAGCTTCCTCTTCTCAACGCCCGGGGCCCTCCACTTCTGGTATTGGTTCCCGATGTTGGACGACGCAGGACAGTTCCTAATCAAGGACGTCGTTCTCTTGGGTGTATCGGTCTGGACTGCTGCAGAGGCTCGCTTAGGCGATTAGTCTGTCCTGGTGCCGTTCTGAATCATTGTGTCTCGTGTCGGGATTTGAGAACCAGGCTTGAGTGTTTTTTTCTTTGCTTCAGTGCATAGGGAGAAGGAAATGCCAATGCAAACCGCCGGAGTCCATCACGTGGGCCTAAGCGTCACCAATGTAAAGCGGTCCAAGGACTTCTATATGGATCTCTTTGGTTGGAAGGAGGTCGGCGCAGATCAAAAGCTCGGGTATGTTTTTCTAAGTGATGGAAAGAATACCATCACACCCTGGCACCAAAGCCAGTCCGGATACAACAGGACTCATGCTGGCCTTCATCACCTCGCCTTAGCCGTGAACGGTATCGAAGAGTTGATGCGCGCCGAGCGGATGCTGCGAAAGAAGAAGATTCGCATTCATTATGACCGTATTGTTCCGATCACAGAGGGGACGCAGGCAGCAGAATTGTACTTTTATGATCCAGACGGCATCTGTGTGGAGCTCTTCAGCGATGCCGGAGACGAAGGACTCCAGCCGCCCGTGCAGCACGGGCCATCTTGCCTTTTGGGTGAGTAGGAAAACTTTATGGCATTCAACAGGAGACACAACGAGCCGCATACTGGCGAGATTACAGTGCAGGCCCGAGCCGGGACTCGCCTGGTGGGGCAGCGCCTTATTGAACAAGTACGCGATGTCCTCGGAGTGGATTTTAAGGAGTTTATTGAAGCGCAGTGGATGTTCATCATGGCGACGTCCGATGACGAGGCACGGATGGATTGCAGTTATCGGGGCGGGATGCCAGGGTTTGTCCGCGTCGTTGACAGTAAGACTCTTCTTTTTCCGGACTACAACGGGAACGGTTCATTTATGAGTCTGGGAAATCTTACGGTCAACCCCCACATCGGAATGTTATTCATTGACTTCGAAAAACAGCGACGGTTACGCGTAAACGGTCATGCAGAAATCGTGGAGGATCCTGCATTTGTATCGCAGTTTCCAGGTGCCGATCGTGTTGTGAAGGTCACGGTCGATCAGGCCTTTCCAAACTGCTCTCGTTACATTCACAAGATGGTTCGTGTTGCCGAAGTGCCGGATGATCTTGGGCCACTGCACCTGCCGGAGAGTAATCGAACGGGGGCGAATCAAAAATAGCCAGGAGATCAACACGTACGAGCAAAAGATTGGGCGCTCGCGAAACTTTTCAAACTGGCTGATTGTTGCCGTAAATCCGTGTCGGTTATGAGGTAAACCGACTGTATCTCGCGTGCTTGGCGGGGCTGGTTTTCGGGGGCACGGGCCCCTTCGCCCTTGATGCACTTCTTCGAGATCGAGAAACAAGGCTGGAACCCCGAAACAGTCTAGAGCCTCAGCCCAACTGTCTTTGAAGTGCCGAATGACTTATGGGATCGAACAACGGCGAATCAAAATTGCTTGGGGTCAGAGCTTACCAATAAAAAAGATCAAGCAGGCGCGAAACTTTTCGGACCTCGCTGAATCCGATTGTTGCAGTAAATCCGCAAACGAGAAAAGGAGAATCTAAGTGCGACAAATAATACGGGGACGTTTGCTTGCGAAGTACATACAAGCGGTTTTCGCCCTTGCATTTTTAGGATTTCTAGGTTTCTACCAGCTTCCATCCAGGGCCCAGGAGAAGGAGAACCAGGCGTCTCCGCAGCAACAGAGCGTCGAGCGTGACCAAGCCTACGTACGCCAACTCTTACAGAGAGGGACTTCGGACGCGAAGGTAGAAAGCTTTCTCAAACTGAGTAGTGAGTTCGCTAGTTTCAACCCGTCAAGCGACTTTCATGCGTATGCCCTCAAGCTCATTGCCAAAGAAAAGACCGCTCTGAAGCAGCTCAAGAACAAACAGCAATCTACCACTGCTGCGCAAACAGAGCCTACCGTCGCTGTCTCTGAGACTCCTTCTGTTGTTGTGAGTGGGAATGTGACCGCCCCATCCAATCCGGTGGGCATCGCAAATATCAAGGCTTCTCAAGAAAGCAGTCGGGACAGCAGCCAAGACACTGGCGCGACGAGCACTTCCGATAATAGTCAGCTGGTGGCTTCTAACCCTTCTCCATCTGCTCCGGTTTTCGGAGGCGGCGGATTTCTTCCCCCTGTTTCAGTTCCTTCGAATGGAGTAGGGTCTGTTCCGGTCACTTCTTCAGGAACTAGTTCTAGCTCTGCTGTCACAGCGACTTCTGGAGGTTCTTCCTCGACCGAATCGTCGAGTTCGGGTACCTTCAACTCTGACCAAGGCCCTGGGCCGGGGCCGATCGGTCCGGGACCTGGGTGCAACTTGCTCCCCGCGCCGCCATCGGTCGGTGCCACCGTTCCGCTGTCGTACTTCGGTCCATCGCCCTCGGAAACGAATCCGAGCTTGGTTGGGCCCGTTCAACTACTCAAGTCCGGGACCGTCGACGCAGCACACGGCACAATTACCTTGCCGCTTTATTTGGGCCACATGAAGGGTAGCGGAAAGAACGTCTGGTACATCTTGACGGACGTAGACGATCCGAACGTGGCTGCCGAGTTGGGCTTGAATTTCTCAGCGAAACTTACTTTCACGTCCAACGCGGCAAGAACCGCAAACCTTGCGGCGGATGGAACTCTCGTGTTCGACAAAGGTACAGTTGATTTCTCGCCTGTCCGCAATATCGTTCCCGGACCGCCGGGAGCGGAATTTCCACCGGTTTCTGCTCAGCCTGGAGCCGTTGGCGATGCAGGCTACAGTCCCTTCGTCCAAGTCGTTAACGCGGCCGGGGTCATCTACAACGCGCCCATCGTGGCTTTCGGTGTGGACGCCAATCAAATCAATTTCCCCAACGGAAACGTCGATTACAGCAAGGTTCACGACGAAGTAACGGCGATTGATCCGTTCGCTCAGACGGTGACCATAAATCTGATCAATGGATTTAGTTTTGGCAGGCCTGTCTGGTACATCTCGATGGACACCAGCATTCCGCTGGGCGCGGCCATCGAACACAACACTTTCGCTCCCTTGATGCAGCAACTGCATCTTGGCACGGATGACAGCTTCGCCAGCCCTGTGGAACGAATTTTCATTTCCACGAACGGCGCAGAGGCCGGCGGATGCAGTAGTCCTCAACGGCAAGGTCTGTCGGCCGATTTGGCTGATGGTCGCCGTCCCAACAACGTGCTCGGTGGAATCCCGACGATTGCGCTGGACTACAGCCCGGCATGGGACGCTCAATTGTTTGAGTGGACCAAAGATGCTATCGAGAACGGTTTCCGCGGGCAGGTGCGCGAAGAGTTTCAGATTCTTACCTTCGTGCAAGACGGCCTAATCACTGGCCCGGGCGGAAAGCCGTTCGGGAGCTCGGGTTTCAGCATCAACTGCCCGATCGCTCAGCGCCTCGACTGATCTACTCAAGGCTATCAATAGGAAGGCCCGCCGCTCTTTCGTCGAGACGCGGCGGGCATTTTTGTAGGCACCTTCGACCAGAGTGCGTAGGCTTTCCTGGGCATGATCTCTCCGGGTTCTATTCTGACTAATCGCAAACTCCCACCGAAACTCTCTCACCGATGTGTTCAAAAACACCCTAATTTTGGCTGATGTTGTCTAACGTAAGTTGTTGAACAACATGGTTTTGGTAGGAAATCTGAACATCCTAACTCTTGCGCGTCTGCCAGTTCCGCCACTCCCGCACAATGCTTCTATTCTATCGATTGCAGACGTGGCGTTCCATCAGGATTTTACGAGGCAAAGGGGTGCAGACGGGAAAAGGGCAGCTGGCCATCGCGTGCGCGTCTGTCGTTTGACGATACTTCTGGATTCTGCAAGGCGGTAGAGTCATAATGTTTCTATTCAGCCGTAGAGCGCTTGACAAGTCCCCCATCAAGCCAGGATGTCTTACCCTTAGGCACGCTCATCATCGGTCGCTGCGTAAGAGGGCAGCGTCATGATCATTCAAGAACAGGGCGACCAGCTTGTCTTAATTCGACAAACGGATCATGCGGTGCTCGCGGGCCATTTTGCCCGCGAACTGGGGAACGACACGTTTGCCCTGCCGCAGCCGCAGGAATCTTTCGTCCTGGCCGCTACCGAACACGATAACGGATGGAACGAGTGGGAACTACTGCCGGAAATCGATTCGGTAACGTATTTGCCGTACAGCTTCATGTCCGTTCCGACGCGGGAGCACATCGAGCTTTACCAGCGGGGAATTGAGCGCGTCGTGAAAGTGGACCGCTATGCCGGCCTGCTGGTGAGCGTGCATTGCCTGGGGCTGTATGACCGCACACGGGCGACGATCCCGGGATTTTCCGCGAAATACGTGAAGTCGCATGAATCGCAAACGGTGAATGATTTTTTGCAGTCGCTGCGTCTGCAACAGTTGCGATTGAAAGTGGATTTGCGCGCGGACCCCAAGATGAAAGATTTTGCGGAAGAAAAATGGGTGCAGGCGAATTCATCGCGGCTGGAAGCGCTGGACCGGCTTTCGCTCTATTTCTGCATGGGGCCGCTGGAGGCTGCGACGATCGACGCGGTTCCGGCCGATTATCACGGCAACGAAGTGGACTGGAATTTGCAGCCCGAAGGAAACAATGCCGTGGCGCTCGAGCCCTATCCTTTCCGGCGCGATCCGCTGGAGGTCAGCATTCTGGCGCGCCGCATCCCGCGGCGCCGCTACTCCGATGAAGGGGAATTTCAGAAACTGCTGGGCCAGGCGCCGTATTTTGCTCAGAAGTACACGCTGCGTGCCGGCAGCGCACGCATGCGCGTACACGGCGCAGGAATTTAGTTAGGCCTGGATCCCAAAGCAAAGCAGTCCCTCTGCCTCAGAGGGCGGAAGACCGCAGCCTGAGGGTCAAGAATGACACTGCTTGTGGAAACGAAATGTGGTTCGCTTCGGAATCCAAGTCAGGTCAGTTCGCGGCCGCGCGTTTCCGGAAGCAACAGCGCAAGCAAGGCCGCCGCAAGAAAAGCTCCCGCCAGTAGAAAGAACGCAGGAAGAAAACCGAATTGCGACGCCATTGCTCCAACGGCGAAGGGCGCCGCCGCGGACAACCCGCGGCCGAGGTTGTAACTGAGGCCCATCGCGGCCGCGCGAATTTCGCCAGGAAAAAGTTCACTGGCGATGGCAGCATAGCCGGAGAAGAAGCCCGTGCCGAAAAAGGCGACGAAAGGGCCAAGAAGCAAGAGCAAGACCGGGCTTCCGATAACGGCGTACAGCGGAACGAGAATCGCAGCGACGAGCAAGTAGGTGAAGTAGGGTTTGCGACGGCCGAACGCATCCGCAAAAAATCCGAACGAGGCATAGCCAAGCCACTTGCCGGGAGAGAGCACCAAATAAAAGGTTGTGCCGACGACGAGGCTCAGGCCGCGGCCACCTTTCGAGACAGGAAGAGATAAGAAGCTCGGAATCCAGGTAAACAGCCCCCAGTAGCCGAACATGCTGAAGGCGTTCATGGTGGTGGCCAGGAGCCCATTTCGAAGGACATCCCTTTGTAGAAGCTTGCCAAGCACCCGGGAGTCTTTTTCTTTCGTCCGGTTTTTCCACAATTCCGGTTCGGGGACCCCGTGGTAAATCCACAGGACCAGAAGCGCAGGTAAGACGCCTGCGAAGAAAACGGCGCGCCAGCCAAAATGGGGAAACACGATCAAAACGATAACGGCCGCCAAGGCTTCACCGATAGCGTAGGTGGACTGCATGAGGCCGAGGGCCCTGCCGCGATGTTTGGCGCGCCAGGTTTCCGCGATGAGCGCGGCGCCGCTGCTCCACTCGCCTCCCATGCCTAAGCCGAGCAAAAAGCGAAAGGCCGCGAGCTGGCGGATGGAATGGGAAAAACCGCAGGCAGCACTGGAAATGGAATAAACGAGGATGGAGGCCATAAGGGCGCGGGTACGGCCGACGCGGTCGGCGAGAACGCCGAAGAAAAGTCCGCCAATCGCGGAAGCGATCAGCGTGAGGGAATTCAAAAGGCCGCCTGTCGACTTGCTCATACCGAACTCGGTCATCAGATAAGCGAGCACGAAGGAGTAGAGCATGACGTCCATGGCGTCGAGCATCCAGCCGAGGCCGCCGGCGATGAGCGATTTGCGTTCTGCGGGAGAAATGTCGCGCGGCCATTGGAAGGGTGAGGCCGAACGCAAGGATGCGGATGCTGGGGCAGAAGAGTCGCCGGATGCCATTTCGTCTCGCTATCGGCCGGTCAGTGTGTGGCGCGCTCAATGCTTTCAGCGATGCGCTGAACCAGAAGGGCCAGCTCTAACAAGCCCCGCAAAAGGAGGACGCCCACGAAGAAAGACACGATTCCCGCGACAAGAGAGATGAGTCCCTCGGCGGGTGAGTTCTGGAAGCCCAGGACCACGTACGTGATGACCGAGATGCCTCCGGCAAGAATGCCAACTATGTAGAGAACCTTAACGATGCGGCGCATGATCTGCTGCTGGAACGAGAAGTCAACGAGACCCGCAAAGAAGTTCTTTTCCTCGGGCATGTAGCCTCCTGGCAAGATTTGGATGACGAGCCGGGCAACGATTTAGGTAAGGCATTTCCGAGAGATAAGTCAAGGAAGTTTACGGGCTGCCTGACCGGCGGGGGTCTGACAGCTTCAAGTTTCACAGCGCACGGGTTCTCGTCTTGGCGCCAATCGTAGTTGTGCTTGTTGGTTTTGCCGCGTGTTATATGCCTGTGCGGAGGGCAATGCGCGTGGACCCGATCGTGGCGCTGCGATACGAATACGCTCCCTCTGTTAAAACCTCCCGGATAGAAGAAACAAGTAGGACAGTGATATAGTGCGCGCCGAGGTGAAGCGTCCGCAGCGTGCCAGCGGTAGGAAAATGGGGCGAAACGGATTCGCGGGGCGTAGCGTCTATCAGTCTGCGAATGACGGACAGGGTCGGTTGCGGTCTACCATTCTTCAAATCAATTCTTGGGGGGAGAAAGGCAATGAGCAGGCTAAAGAGATTGGCGGTTTACTCCGCGTTTTTGCTGGCGATGGGGTCTTTGGGGGCGGGGCAAAAAACGGTTCATGCGCAGACCTTGGATGACAAGGCGCTGAAGGGCATGAAATGGCGGCAGATTGGGCCATTTCGCGGCGGGCGCGCGCTGGCCGTGGCCGGCGTGGCGGGTGATCCGGGAACTTATTATTTCGGAGCCGTGGCGGGCGGCGTGTGGAAGACGGAAAACGGTGGGCTGACATGGATGCCGATGACAGACAAGACCGGAATCATGTCCATTGGCGCGATGGCCGTGGCGCCTTCCGATCCGAATGTGGTGTACGTGGGCACGGGCGAATCGTGCATTCGCGGAAATATTTCTTATGGCGACGGAATGTACAAGTCCGTGGACGGCGGAAAAACGTGGTCGCACATTCGCCTCGAGGATACGCAGCACATCGCCAAGATCGTGGTGCATCCGCAAAATCCCGACATTGTATACGTGGCGGCGCTGGGACACGCTTACGGACCGAATGAAATGCGCGGCGTGTTTCGTTCGAACGACGGCGGCAAGACGTGGTCGAAAGTTTTATTCAAGGACAACAAGACCGGCGCGATCGATCTGGTGTTCGACCCGAATAATCCGCACATTCTGTTTGCCGCTCTATGGGAAGCGCAACGCACGCCATGGAGCTTGACGAGCGGCGGGCCCGGAAGCGGGCTGTATCGCTCCGGCGACGATGGCGCAACGTGGAAGCGGCTTGAAGGGCATGGTCTGCCGAGCGGCGTGCTGGGGCGCATCGGGGTTTCGGTTTCGGGCGCTGACGGGACTCGCGTGTACGCGATCATCGAAGCGGAAAAGGGCGGAATTTACCGGAGCGACGATGGAGGGGAGAACTGGAAACTCATCAATCCGGATCACCGTTTCACGCAGCGCTCCTGGTATTTTCATCACATTTTTGCCGACCCGAAGAGCACCGATACGGTGTACGTGCTGAATACGGGAGTTTCGCGCTCGACAGACGGCGGAAAGAGCTTCGAGGCCATTCGTGCGCCGCACGGGGACAATCACGGGTTGTGGATTGATCCGACGCATCCGCAATGGATGATCCTTTCGAATGACGGCGGGGCCACGGTTTCGCACGATGCCGGGAAGAGCTGGACGACCGAGGCCAACCAGCCGACGGCGCAGTTTTATCACGTGGCTGCAGATAATTCCGTGCCATACAAGGTGTACGGCGCGCAACAGGATAATTCGACGGTGGCGATCGCGAGCCGCAGCGACAGCTTCGCGATTGACCGGCCGGACTGGTACGACGTTGGCGGAGGCGAGTCTGGATACGTGGTTCCGGACCCACGCAATCCTCAGGTGGTGTATGCCGGTTCATACGATGGTTTGATTACGCGCTTCGACAAATCCAATGGTCAGGAGCAGGACATTTCCTCGTGGCCTCTGAACCCGATGGGAGCGGGCGCCGCGGAACTGAAGCATCGCTTCCAGTGGACCGCGCCCATTCTGGTCTCGCCGAACGACCCTAGCGTGCTGTATCACGGTGGGGAAGCGGTCTTCAAAACAACCGATGGAGGAATGAGTTGGACCGCGATCAGCGGAGACTTGACGCGAAACGATAAGAGCAAGCAGCAATCTTCGGGCGGGCCTGTGACCCAGGACAACACCAGCGTCGAGTATTACGACACGGTGTTTACGATCGCGGAGTCGCCCGTGGAAAAAGGAGTGATCTGGGCAGGCACGGACGACGGGCTGGTGCAGGTCACGCGCGATGGAGGACAGCACTGGACGAACGTCACGTCGAAGGAATTTGGGGAATGGAGTCTGGTGAGTCTCATCGATGCATCTCCCCACGCCGCGGGGACAGCCTATGTGGCCATCGACCGACATAAGCATGACGATTACAAGCCGTATGCGTTCAAGACCACCGATTACGGGAAGACCTGGAACAAGATTACGACAGGGCTGCCTGAAAACGGTTATGCGCACGCCGTGAAAGAAGATCCCAAACGGAAAGGAATGCTGTTCGCGGGCACGGAAAATGGCATTTACGTTTCGTTTGACGATGGTGGACGCTGGCAATCGCTAAAGCTGAATCTGCCCACGACTCCGATTCACGATTTGACGGTGAAGAACGACGACTTGATCGCGGCCACGCATGGGCGAGCCTTCTGGATCCTCGACGGCATTTCGCCCCTGCGGCAGATGAACGCGACAACGATGAGCGAGGACGCACATCTTTATCAGCCGGCCACCGCGACTCGCTATCGCGGCCCAGGGTTCTCATTGCCAGCGACGGTTCCAGTGGGAGCGAATCCGCCAAGCGGCGTCATCATTGATTATTTCCTGAAGACCAAGCCGAAAGATGCCGTGGATCTGGAGATTCTCGACGCCCAGGGCAAAGTGGTGCGGAAGCTTTCAAGCAAGAAAGCGGCGGAAGGCGCTTCGCCGGAGGAAGAAGAATTCGGCATCTCACGGCCCGGAGAGAAGTTGCCGGCGGAAGAAGGGCTCAACCGCTTTGTCTGGGATATGCGCGGCGAAGCTGCGGCGCGCGTACCCGGAGCCGTAAACTGGGGCGGCCGGGCGAGTGGGGTTCTACTGGTGCCAGGAACTTACCAGATCAAGCTGACGGCCGGAGGAAAGTCATTGACGGCTTCCGCGGAGATCCAAAAGGATCCTCGCGTGAACGTATCGCAAGCGGATCTGGAGAAGCAATACGAGCTGGCCACGCGGATTCGCGACCGCGTCGGTCGAGGAAACGAGGCGGTGAACCAGATGCGCAGCGTGCGCGAGCAGCTCGACGGACTGAAGAAGCGGCTGAGCGGGGACGCCGGTGCCACGGCGGTGTTGGATTCCGCGGAAGCGCTGAGAAAGAAAATCGACGCGGTGGAGGAGAAAATCATTCAGCCCAAGTCCAAGAGCGGAGAAGACCCTCTGAATTATCCGATCCAGGTGACGAACCAGCTGATGGACTTGCAGGACACGGTGGAAAGCGCAGATACCGTACCTACGGCGCAGTCCTACGTGGTTTTCGACGAGCTAAACGGGAGATTGGAGACACAATTGACCGCTTGGCGCGAGGTCCAAGCGAAAGATCTCATGGCCCTGAATGATCTGATAAGGAAGAACAACATAGAAGCCATCGCGCCGGCACGGGAAAAAACCAAGGTTGCGGCCGAATAAGATAAGAGATGGTCGTGCGCTGGTCAAGAACGCTTTGCGTATTTCCATTCCAACAGGAACGCTACGCCGATTCCGACGAAGAGCAGTGACCATACCAAACTTACGTGCACGTGCGCGAGGCCCAGGCTTCCAACCAAGAAGAGAGTCGCTGCGATGACGAACAGCGGTCCGGTGATGACACAGTGAAACGAGCGATTCCTCAGCCAGTTGGCTATGCAACCGATTCCTGCGGCTAAAAGAATGGTGGAGGCAGAGTACCAATGCAGAGGCGACCAATAGACGCCAGCTACACCCAAAACTCCCCACGCAATCAATGAAGTTGCGAACCAGTAGCACATCGCCGCCGGTGAACTGCAGCAGACTTCTCTGCTCTCAGCCATATTGGTCGGCTCCGCAGGAGTCCCCGGGCTTCTCATCCCTCCGCGCTATTTGGCCGCGAGTCATCAGGGCTGGTCGGCAAGAGCACAACCAGCTTGCGTCCTCGGCGGGCGCGGCAGCAGAGAACTGTTCTCATAGAAGCGAATGGCATCGACGCGCAAACCCATCTTTTTTGCAACCGCGCCGATTTGCATGGCTCGGCTCCTCTCCGAGGCTACACCCTGGAGCATTGTCTGGAGTCAAGTCTTTGTTTGGATGGAAAGAGGTCTATTTGCGTGCGCACACCGCCGCGCGATCAAGAAGCAATTCGCGCTCGCGGGCGTTCTGCGTCTGCGTGGCGGCACGTTCGAATTCCGCCCGGGCTTCAGTGAAGCGGCCGAGCTTGAACAGGAAGTCGCCACGAACGCTGGGCAAAAGGTGATAGGTCTTGAGAGACGGCTCGGAGGTCAAGGTGTCAATGAGTTCGAGTCCTGCGGCTGGACCAAAGGCCATGGCGACCGCAACGGCACGGTTCAGTTCCACGACCGGTGAGGCCGTGAGCTGTGCCAAGGCGTCGTAAAGAGCAGCGATGCGGTGCCAGTCCGTTTCTGCAGCGTTACGCGCGCGAGCGTGACATGCGGCGATCGAGGCCTGCAGGGTGAATGGCCCGAGGGCGCCACCAAGCTGTTCGGCGCGCTCCAGAGCAGCGAGACCGCGCCGGATGAGGAGTTGGTCCCACCGCGAGCGATCTTGATCGAGCAGCAAAACGGGCTCGCCGCGCGGCCCGGCACGCGCGTGTAGCCGCGAAGCCTGGATCTCCATCAGCGCGACGAGACCGTGCACCTCGGGCTCCTGAGGCGCAAGCTCCGCAAGGACACGGCCGAGGCGGAGGGCATCCTCGCACAGCGCGGGACGCATCCAGTCGTCGCCGGCCGTGGCCGAGTAACCTTCGTTGAAAATGAGGTAAATCACTTCGAGAACCGACGACAACCGCGCCGCAAGATCCGGCCCGCGAGGAACTTCAAAAGGAACGCGCGCCTCGGTGAGAGTGCGCTTGGCGCGAACGATGCGCTGCGCGATGGTCGGCTCGGGAACGAGGAAAGCCCGGGCGATTTCCCGGGTCGTGAGGCCGCCGAGAAGACGAAGCGTGAGCGCGACGCGTGCTTCGGTGGAAAGCACGGGGTGACAGGAGACGAACACCAGACGGAGAAGGTCGTCGCTAATCTCGTGCCCCCAGGGAATGTCAAAATTTGCCACGGCCAGGTCTTGTTGGGTCTTGAGCTCGCGGGCAAGCTCCGCGTGCTTGCGATCGAGGAGCTTATTGCGGCGAAACAGATCGATGGCACGGTGCTTCGCGGTGGCCATCAGCCAGGCGCCGGGATTATCCGGAATGCCGGACTCCGGCCACCGCTCGAGCGCGACAACCAGAGCATCCTGCGCGAGCTCCTCGGCCAGGCCCACATCGCGGACGATGCGCGCAAGGCCGGCGATCAGCCTGGCCGACTCGATCTTCCAGACGGCGTCGATGACGCGATGGGTCTCGGGTATTGACACGACTATCCATCACACCATCTTCAATTCAGCCGTGCAAGCCGATGTCTGCGTTGCGTCCAAAGCCATAAAAGGCCGAGAACTAGTGTCGCATCAATCGTGGTCGTAAGCTCTCTTCAATTGGGCGATGTCAATTTTTTTCATCTGGAGCATGGCTTCCATGACTCGTTTGGCTTTTTGCGGATCCGGGTCGCTAAGCATTTCGCCGAGGAGGGTGGGAATGATTTGCCATGACAGACCGAATTTCTCTATTTTGAGTTCATCCCTCTGCTAAACGTTCTGAACGCTCGTGAATCTCCGCGCTACTTGTTACGACCAACAACGCTCTGCGAAATCGGCACGCTGCCTTTTCATTTTCTACTTCGCTCCCGCCTTCGGCGCGTCGAGAAACGGCAAGACCGTGGGCACCAGAGCCGGCGATGCGAAGATGTTGTAGTGCGTCAGGCCGGGCAAAATGGCCAGCCGCGCGCTGGAAATTCCTGACCCATCCCAGCCGCCATCCTTCTTCCCGCCGCCCAGGAGCTCGAAGAACTCCACCACATGCTCGGGAGGCATGGCGTCTGCGTCGCCGAATATGAGCATCGTTGGCGCTTTGATGGCGGCGATGTCTATCGACCAGTCGTAGTCCTTTCGAAGCAAATCGCCCATCTTGGTAACGAGCATCGGCCAATTCGCCGGGTTCGGTGCGATACGTGAATAGGTCTGATACAAGGGGCTCTGCTTCAACTGCTCGGCGACACCAGGCCCTAACTGCGCCATTGCGCTGAGAATTTCTGGATACCATCCGTTCCTCTTGAAGACCGTTGAGACGACAACGAGCTTTCTGACGGCTGCAGGATGCCGGATGGTCATTTGCAGCGCTGTGCCCGCGCCGAGCGAGTAGCCCATCACGTCGGCCTTTTCGATCCCCAGGCTCTTCATTAGCGCAGCGACGTCGTCGGCGAGCACTTCATAGGTGATTGGCCGGTCGATATCTCCGCTGCGCCCGTGCCCCTGCAAATCCGTGGCAATCACCTTCCGCGTCCTCGAAAGCGCCGGCAAAAGCTCGCCAAACATTTCGATTGACCCCAATCCGCCATGAAGCAAGATCAGCGGTTCTCCGGTACCGTGAAGTTCGTAATATAACTTGAGGCCATTAACCGGGGCGTAGCCGGTTTTCACAGAACTGGTCATCCCGACCTGCCCTAATGTGTTGGACGATGCCGCCATGACACCCCCGGCGGCGGAAGCTGCGAGAAAACTTCTTCTAGACACCATGATTTTGGTCTCCCTTTTGTTTTTTTTCTGCGGGATGGCCTGATTATGCCTGTGCTGTCTTCTTTTGCATCTCTGGTGGAAAGTCGGCATTTTCAAAGATCTGGCGAATTTCCATCAGGCCGTTCTCCGGCAAAGGGCAACGCTTGGCCCATTCGAGCGCTTCTTCGGTCGAGCTCACGTGGATGATCCAGAAGCCGGCAATTACTTCCTTTGCCTCCGTGAATGGCCCGTCGGTCACGATTTTCTTGCCGCCGGACACCTTTATGCGGAACCCTTTGGAAGTGGCGTGAAGCCCTTCGGCCAATACCAGGACTCCAGCTTTCTCCATTTCGTCGTTGTACTTCCTCATCGCCAGAACGATTTCCTTGTTGGGAACGGCTGCGAGCTTCTCCAGCGGTTCCGGCGGGCACGGCAACAACATCATGAATCGCACGGTGTCAGTCTCCTTTGGCTGAGGTTCGAGGCAGCTTCAAACGGCGGTCAATCCCAGCCCTCTATCGGGACGACGAACTACAAGGGCTGAAATCGACAGCCTTGCTACTTAATTCTTAGCAAGTTTCTTCCCCATTTCGCGGGCGCGGTTGACCGCCTCACTGGGCCCGAAGTCGTCCAACTCGAAGAACTGACGAACCTCAATTTCTCCTTCCTGGCCCTCGCCATAAGGGTTCGGAGCGCGCTTGGCCCACTCAAGAGCCTCTTCGCGCGACTTCACCTGGATGATCCAGTATCCGGCGATCAGTTCCTTTGATTCCGTGAAGGGGCCGTCAACCACTGTGCGCTTCCCCCCGGAGAACCTGATGCGGGCGCCCTTGGAGCTAGGTTGCAGGCCGGCAAGGTCGAGAAGCACGCCAGCTTTCAGCAGCTCTTCATTGTACTTCCCCATCGCGGATAGGAGCTCCTCGCTCGGCATTTTGCCTGCTTCCGAGTCCTTGTTTGCTTTCACAATCATCATGAATCGCATCAATGCCACTCCTGGGTTTTGGTCTGGAGCGGGTTTCCGGAGGGGTGGACCCTGGGGAACCTCGCTCTACTTCAACGTCGAACGAGTGCCAGTCAAATCGACATGGGATTTGTTGAACATAGCCCCTCACGAGGGGGCTTGGACTTTGCTCAAGCTTGCGCCCGCTAGGCCACTCGAGCGAGAGTCAGGACGATCTGCCAGCAGGACGCGGAACCTTTGAGGAGGCTCTCCAGGACCCTCAAGTGGCCTAGTAGATAAGGCTCGGATATCTGCCATGCTCCCAGGCAGATCGATGGCAGTGTCTCTATCCCCACACGTAGAGAAATGCACAAGAACTCGCTCCATGGACGCGCCAAATGGTCCAGGTGGCCCACCGACCCGGTCAGCACCAACAGCGTGAGGGCGGCGCTCGCCACGGAACTAATCTTTCTCGACCTTGTCCTGTGTGTTGTCATGACCGCCTCCTGAATCGTTTTTCTCAATTCTGTATATATGTCGAACCAGAGGGCGCAAAATCGACACGCCCAGAACACATTCCCGGAATCCTCTGGCCCGCCGTTCGGTCGCCGTTCGGTGTTTCTTCTTGACAATCATGGCGCAGGCGTACATCTTGGTTGGCTTTGTTCCTTCTCGCATTTAAGACCGTGAGAGGGGCGGACAAAACGAACCCCAAAATGAAAAAGGTCAGGCTCTGTTTCCACGATCGCTGCTTTGATGGCACGGCGTCCGCTGCTCTTTTTTACCGCTTTTACCGAGAGAAATTTGACATGGGCGCTGAGTTCGAGTTCACGGGCATGACCCACCGGGCAGCCCAACCGTGGGAGGGGGGCATCTTCGACGGCGATGAGAATGTCATCGTCGATTTCAAGTATTCCAGTTCGCCGAAGGTGACATGGTGGTTCGATCATCATCAGAGCGCGTTCCTGACTCCCGCCGACGCTGAGCAATTCCGCTGGCAAACGCGGGAGCACATGTTCTACCAGCCGGATTACAAGTCGTGCACCAAGCTGATAGCCACGGTGGCGAAAGAAAAGTTTGGATTCGACACAGCTCCGCTCGCAGAATTGATTCATTGGGGGGACATCATTGACGGGGCGCAGTATCCCACTCCACAAGCGGCTGTGGAATTGACCGACCCAGCAACCCAACTGGCCTTGGTGATTGAGGCGGCACCGGAGAATGGACTGCCGGCAAAGATTATTCCGGACCTAGCCTATCGCCCGCTGAAGGATATGGTTGCCCAGCCCCTGGTTGCGAAACACCTGGGCCCTTTACTCGAAGGGCATCGGCGGTCGATCGAAATTCTACGCCAGCGCATCGAAGCTCACGACGGGGTAATTTTCTTTGACGTCAGCGATTTGGATTTGGAGGGCTACAACAAATTTATTCCCTATTTGCTGCATCCCGAATGTGTTTATTCGGTGAGCGTGAGCGCTTCAGCGGTGCGTGCGAAAGTTTCCCTTGGCACGAATCCGTGGAACCAGGCGACGGCGAATCAAAACCTCGCTTCGCTCGCAGAGAAGTACGGCGGTGGGGGCCACGCTCGAGTTTCAGCCATTTCATTCGACCCGGGAAGTTTGACCCAGGCACGCGAAGTCGCGCGCGATCTTGCGGCCATCTTGCGCCGGAAATAGCCCCGAATCTTGCGATTTGCGTTTCCTGGACGCATCGACAAATTCTCCGCTCCCATGTAAACTTTTAGCAATCTCCTCTTGGGCCGGTAGCTCAATTGGCAGAGTAGCTGACTCTTAACCGCTCGGACCTACAGCGTACGGTTGATTTTTCAGGGGGTTAGCTTAGGTTCAGTTAGGCTCACGGTGGCGGGGTTTTTGGTGGCTTTAGTGCAAAATTGGTGCAAAAAATCTGGCTTTGCACCTGTGACTTGTGGGCCGGTAGCTCAATTGGCAGAGCAATGGACTCTTAATCCATAGGTTGAAGGTTCGATTCCTTCCCGGCTCACCACTTCTCCCGTTATTCTTCGATGCCCAACGACCAACTGCGGAGCCGAACCGATGGGTGCAAGATGGCTGACGCCGAATGCGAGCGGCTAACAGTATTGGCCGAAACCGACGATCTGACGCTCAGCGAATGGTGCCGCCAGGTGCTTTTAGCGAGAGCCGATGGCGAGAGGCCTCGAACCATCGAGGAGACCGTGCTAGCCTAAGTGTTGGTTCTGAGGACCATTCCGCCGAAAAGTCACGGCGCAGCGAGAATCGCTGTAATACAATGAAAACACAACCGTTGTGGAGCTCCCCGGGTAGCTCAACAATAGAGCATTCGTCTGTTTAACAGACCGGCAAGACGCAGAAGAACGGCGCAAGACTTAGGTGGCGTGGGCGGCCAAGGGTTTCAAATGCGCCAAAGCCATCCACTGAGGCAATTAATGCAAGGGGATCATTCTAAATTAGAACTGGAGCGGAAAAGACTTCTGAGAAATGCGTCTCGAATTGTCGTTAAAGTAGGCACAAGTACGGTGACCGCGCCAGACGGAACTTTGCGCCGCGACTACGTCGAGCCGCTTGTGTCATCCATTGCGCGACTGCACGCCGCCGGGAAGCAAGTCGTGCTGGTATCGTCAGGAGCCATTGGCTTGGGAAGGGGTTGGGTCGGCCTACATCGCTCGAGGCTCGACGATTTGGTGACCAAACAAGCGTGCGCCGCTGTCGGTCAAGGTTTGCTGATGAATGCGTACAAAGAAATGTTCTCCGCATGGCACATCAAGATTGCCCAGGTTCTTTTGACGAGCGAAGACTTCAGCAATTGGCGGCGTTACAGGAATCTCCGTCGGACCATGGAGAAGCTGCTCACCTTAAAGGTGCTTCCCGTTGTCAATGAAAACGACACTGTCTCCACTGCTGAGATCGAATCCCTTGGCGAGGGAGGCCGGAGGGCGGCCTTCAGCGACAATGACCGGCTGGCGGCGCTGGTCATGAGCGGCCTGGACATGGATGCGCTGATCCTTTTGACAAACGTTGACGGGCTCCTTCGAACGCAGCCGACGAATCTTGGCCGTTCTGAGGATAGCGACGCAATTCCATTGATTGCGAAGATTACGCCAGAACTCAAAGCGCTCGCTGCGGGTCCTGCAGCTGGCGGACGCGGAGGGATGCTGACGAAGCTTGAGGCGGGAGAGATCGCGATGAATTGCGGACGAATCGCGGTCATTGCGAACGGGGCGAGGCCGGACATTCTAGACCGGATTCTCGCTGGCGAACGCATCGGCACGGCTTTCCTCCAAGCCAGACGTATTCGGGGCAAGCGGCGCTGGATTGCTTATGCGGCAGACGTGCGAGGGCGCGTAATTGTTGATGCGGGTGCGCGCCGGGCGATCACGCAAGGCAAGGCCAGCTTGCTTACCTCCGGGGTCGAACGGGTCGACGGACACTTTTCCCCGATGGATGTCGTGAGCATTGTTGACAAAGATGGTCAGGAAATTGCGCGCGGAATTGCGACCTGCACGAGCAAAGAAGCTGACGAGATAGTGAATAAGAGGAGCTCTCGCGCGGAGAAGCAAAACGCAGCCTCTGCTCATATACTAGTCAGGCGCGACAATATTGTCCTTTTGGGGCACCGGTGAGTTCCCATTCCACAGAATCTATGCAGACACCCGTCCTCGAACTTGCGAAGAGAGCGAGGGTCAGTTCGTGCAGGCTCGCCAAGCTTTCGAATGATGACCGGAACCAGTTGCTCATGGCAACTGCGGAAGCGATTGAAGACGGGGCGCAAGGCATCCTCGATTCGAACGAGCGAGACTGTCGCGCAATGCAGCCTGCAGTTGCTGCGGGAAAAATGTCACCAGCGATGTTAGCCCGCTTGCACGTGAATGCCCGGGGAATTAAAGAGATGGCCGCACGGGTGCGGGACGTAGCGCGTCTGCCTGACCCGCTGGGACAGCGGCTAGCTGCAACCGAACTCGACGACAATCTGGTCCTTTACAAGGAGACTTGCCCACTCGGCGTTGTCGGCATCGTTTTTGAATCGAGGCCCGACGTGGTTCCACAGGTGGCAGCGCTGGCACTGAAATCCGGAAACGCATTGATCCTTAAGGGGGGAGCGGAGGCTGCGCAAACCAATGAAACCCTCGTGGCACTTTGGCGGCGCCGACTCGAAGGCTATTCATCCGTGCAGGCAGATGCCGTGCACCTTCTGCACACGCGCACGGACGTAATGGAGCTGTTGACACTGGATCGCGAGGTCGACCTCATCATTCCACGGGGTTCTCGCAAGTTTGTTGAGTTTGTAGCGCGAAACAGCCGCGTGCCAGTTCTGGGACATGGTGAGGGAATCTGCCACGTGTACATAGACCGTGCGGCGGACCTGAAAAAAGCCATTAACATCACGGTCGATTCAAAGGTTCAATACCCAGCCGCCTGCAATGCGGCGGAGACTTTGCTGGTACATCAAGACATCGCGCAGCAATTTCTCCCTCTTGTGGTTTCCGAATTGGCATTGGCTGGCGTGGAACTCCGCGGCTGTCCGCGAACCATAGCCCTGTTGAAGGAGCCGGAGGTGGTGCGGGCAACGGAGGCCGACTGGGCGGCAGAATACTCGGATCTCATCCTGTCCATCAGAATTGTTTCGGATATCGATGAAGCCTTCGCGCACATTCGTCAATATGGCTCGGGCCACACGGAGACCATCGTCACGGAAGACGGGGAAGTCGCCCGTAGCTTTATGGACGAAGTCGATGCCGCGGGAGTCTTTCACAATGCCTCGACGCGTTTTGCGGACGGCTTCCGGTATGGACTTGGCGCAGAGCTAGGTATCAGCACAAGTAAGCTTCATGCCCGCGGTCCAGTGGGCCTTGAAGGATTGACGACCTATAAATACAAGCTTCTCGGCGATGGCCACATTGTTGCCGAGTACTCGAGCGGCGCACGCCAGTTCAAACACCGAAGAATTGAGTGAAAAAGTTGAAAGACGACGCATCCGATGTCTACGATCGAAGTTGAGGTATTTCGATTTCCGTGTAACTGCCCGGTCTCGCCGCGTTGACGGCAGCGACGACACGCTCCACATGCAGGCGCCCAGTCCTGCAAAGCATGAGAGTGGACGTGGTGTGCCACTCCCACACGGCACAGACGGTCTGAATCGCTGTAGAGCCGGGACTGCGCAACACCTCGCGTCACAACCGCGCCAAAAAGTGCCTAAAACCGCTCGACTCGGAACGGGGAAACCGCTGGAACTATAGATGGTTAAAGGGTTTCGAGTTTTTCCTAGCCAATCCATAGGTTGAAGGTTCGATTCCTTCCCGGCTCACCATCCCACTGAAACCAAACAGGATAGCTTGCGCCGTATTTCGATCCACGTCGCGGCCACCGTTCTGTTCTTCCTCATTCTTCCCCTTCCTCCTCCTTCTGTTCGTTCTCCGCAATCCGCGTAAGCAGACACGAAGCATTTGAACGTAATTCATTGAAACTAACTGGCTTGCGCTGGGTTTTCACTGGAAGTCAAAGCTTAAGTCTGACCTAGATGCCGATCGTTGTAGACATCGTTTCACTAGTCGTGTCATTAATGATTTCAGTAATCGTCGCAAGTTTAGCTCTAAATAGCTTATAATAAACCAGAAAGTAGCGACAATACTGATGTATAATCGTTTTGTGACTAGCGACATTATTGCCGAACTTGGCCGTGGCGTATTGTCCGCCCACGACCTCCGTGAGCGACTGGGGGTGTCGCCATCGACACTGATGCGCCTGGTAAGAGAAGCTGGACCGAAGATCCTGCGGATTGGTCGAGGCCGAGCGACGCAATACGGCTTGCGTCAGACATGGCCAAATCTGGAAGGTCCACGGTTTCCGCTATTCCGAATAAGCGAATCTGGCGCAGCAGTCTCTGCGGGAGAACTCATTACACTTACCGCTCATCAGACGGCCTGGATGCCGGTGGGCACAGTCGTGGGTGGGCTTCCTGCCGAATTGGCTGACGCCCGTCCTTCAGGTTTCTTGGGCCGACACTTCGCAGCCGTCCATGCCGATCTCAGGCTCCCGCCCCGATTATCGGACTGGTCTGATCATCATATTCTGCTCGCGATGTCTCGACGGGGAGAAGACTTACCGGGCAATTTGATTGTCGGCGAAGAATCATTCGCTCGATGGCAGGGGATTGAGTTCGTTTCCCGAAGGCGCGACGATTACCCGGCTCTTGCACAGGCAACCATCGCAGGTCATCCGCCGGGTTCTTCGGCAGGGGGAGAACGACCGAAATTCGGCGCGCTAGTTGGCAACCAGCATATGCTCGTCAAATTTGCTGGCCGCGCAGGAGTCGGGGACATGGCCGCTAGGCATTGGTGCGATCTGCTGATCCTAGAAGGAATTGCGTTGCAAGTTGTAGCGTCCCATGGCATCCCGACCGCGAATACAAACGTCATCGAAACGCCTGACTATTGGTTTCTGGAGAGCGAGCGATTTGATCGCCTAGGGGTGCGCGGGAGGACTGCAGTCATAAGTCTTGCGGCTGTTCACGACAATCTCGCGGACTCGTGGGCACGCGCGGCGGTGGCACTCAAAGAGGCAGGGCGTTTGAGTGTTGAGGATGCCCGGCGGCTTTGCTGGCTTGATGCGTTTGGAGCACTCATCGCAAACACGGATCGACATCAGCACAACATACTGTTCTTTGCAGAAGGGTCTCGTCTGCGTCTAGCTCCGGCATTCGACCAGGTATCAATGCTGTATGCGCCCACGGGCGATGGGCAAGTACCACCGCGCGAGTTTATGCTGCCGCACGCCACTGCGAATACGTTGGATGTTTGGGAGTACGCTCGCGACGCAGCGCGGCAATTTTGGACACAAGGGAGCGAGGACATGCGGTTGTCGGACGATGCTCGGCTAGTTTGTGCAAGCAACATGAAGCTCTTTGCGATATAGGCTGATGGATTTGGTGAATTGGACGATACCCGTGTACCTCCAGCTCAGGAAGCGTTCGGCACCTCGTCTTTGGCCTTAAGTTGGTCGATATTCCGTGTCGCCAGTCCCACATCGCCTTTTGCCTGCCACGCATCGTCCATTGAGACCTGGTAAAAAGTCGTTGAATCGTCAGGCTTTATTCGGTGGCTCCTGTCGTGCTAACAATCCTTGCGGAAGGGACGCCAAAGGAGAGTCGCGTGCGGCAAGGAACGAAATTGTCCGCCCCCGCGCGCCATCTTATTAGCAGTATTCTAGTTCTGTTGGTAGCGCCGTTCCCCGGTGCCCACGGTAACGGCGAACTCGGATGCGGGTGCCATCTATCTCGTGGCGGCAACTCCTCCGCCTCCCGGCCCCAATTCATACCTGGCTGCGCTATACAGTATCGGTGCCCAACGGAAACTCCTTCTCATCCGCGATAGTCATTCCTCGTGCGGTTCGGAGAATCGGTGGTGCACCGTGAAGTAGCAATACGGCGCGTAGTGGTAATTTTAGTGTGCCTCCCGTGACCGGGACATCGTTCACCAGGGCGGGCAATCTCGCGCGTAACGCAGTGTACGGCCCTGGCCTTCACACTTGGGACACAGGAATGATGAAGAACTTTAAGCTAACGGAACGTTTCACGGCGCAGTTCAGCGTCGATGCGTTCCATCTATTCAATTCGCCGCAGTGGCAGAACGGCAGCTTTAATACCGCAATAAACCTGGGAAGCGGAACTGCCACGCTGTCACCGCAGGGTGCGCAGGTCCGTCAGTTTTCGGAGCGACAGTTGCAATTCGCGTTCCGGCTGACGTTCTGATCAAGAAGGTAAGCGCACTACCAATTCTTCCTGCTGTACTCGCGAAATAACCAGCGGTGAGAAAGCACCGGAGTTCATTTTTCCGTCGTGCGCGTTTCACCCAAATGGAGAACTTTTGAGAACAGGACCGAGCCCGAATGGCGTCAAGCTGCCCCTGAGCGTGTCAGGAGGTCACGGGAGCTGCAAATCGAGGGCGTAGATCTCCTGGATGCTGGTGTCGCGAACCAGGAGAGGGGAATCGTCCGGAGCCAAGCCCGTCCACGAGCCAAACATTCCGGATGCCAACCCCCTTGGAAGGTTGACGCTCGCCACGTCCTCAAGCTTGAGGTTTTCAACTCCTACGCGATAAAACCGCACGACGTTTCCCATCGGGTTGCAGAAGTAGATGTATTTCCCATTTCGCGACCACGCCGGATAAGAAACCAACTGGCCGTTAACGAGTTCCTTCCACTTCTCGGTCGCCAAGTCAAACAGCAACAGTTTCCGCGAATCCTTGGTCAACGCGGCAATAAAGCGGCGGTCGGGAGACCATTGGGGAGAGAACAATCCTTGCGACCCGGGCAGCGAAGAAACGCGCCGTGTTGCGAGGTCCAGGACGTGGAGAGTTGGATTGAGAGCAAAGAGGGGCTCCCCAAAGACCAAGGAATTGCCACTCGGCTCCCAACTCGGGTTCCATTCCGAGCTCTCGCCTGGGAGCACTGCTTCGGGCGTGCCGCCTTCGTTTGAAACGATATGGACCTTCCAAGCTCCACCGGGCTTGGAACCCATGAATGCAATCCGTTTCCCATCCGAGGACCAATGCGGTAAGGCCGCTCGCATCAAGGGGTCGGTGAGCTGAAGCCTGTTCGAGCCATCCACTCGGCTAAGCCACAGACCGCCTTCAGGGTAGGTCACATAAGCCACCCACTGGCCATCCCGAGAGAAGTCCAGCCCCTCCGCAGAAATTCCCGTTAAGTAGGTCACGAATTGCCGCGCGTTCGCGTCGTAGTGCATCAACTCCCCGCGGCGCTGTTCGCCGATGACGAGAAGTCGCTTGCCATCTAGGTTAGCCGAAGGCGCCAAGAAATTCATGGGGCCGGTGGTGAGCTGTACGGGCTCGGGTCTGCCCGCACGGAAGAGGCTTCTGCTTTCGCGAAGTGCCCAAATACTCGTCACCCCGTCACGAGTAGCCTGGAATAGGAAGTACTTTCCATCGCGGGTCCAAATGCCGCAACATTGATCGGGCAGGTCATATCGGTGAGGAAACAAGGGATGCGGGTTAGTTCCATCTGCAGAAATCTCCCATAAGGAGTCCAAGCCGGTGCTGACATCGTACACGGTCAAGCGCAAGACCCTTTGGTCAGCTGACCAACGAGGACACCGCACGATTCCCTGTAAACTCGCGAGCTTGCGTGAGTCGCTTCCGTCAGCCTTGGCCATGAATAACTCTCGTGCTTTGCCGTAAACAATGGTCTTTCCGTCGGGCGACCAGCTCGCATCCGTGCCGCGCAGGTTCCCCAAACGCCGCGCAGACCCGCCCGGAAAAGGAAGAACCCAAAGCGGAGCCTCGAGTTCTGATCCTACCGCCGGGCTCACCAAAAGCTCGTACCGATTCGGGGAAACATCCAAGACGCTGACGTTTTCAAGAGACGAGGGAAACGGGGCAACTTCTCCACCTGCCACAGAGACCTGGCCGATTTTCCAGCCACCTGGCTCACGTTCCTGGAAGTAGATCCTGGAACCGTCGCTAACCAGGGGCGGAAATTTTTGCGCCTCATCCTTGGTGATTTGCGCGTAGCGCATGACCTTGGGTGGCTGCGGAGACTCAAGCACGAGCACCAGAGCGGCCAAGGCCATGAGCCCAAGGCCCGCCGCGGCGAGCAGCCAACGCCGCCTCGCGCGGTGTTGCTCCATCACGGCGTCGATCAGGATCGCCAGCGTGCGGTGCGTGATGTCGCTGTGCATCGAAGGCGACATTCCAGTGATAGCTTCGGTTTGCCGCGCCGCGCCTTCTGTCGGGAGCACCGCACCTATGAAGCGATACCCCCTGCGAGGCAGGGTTTCGATAAAACAGGGATTGTCCGGGCTGTCACCGAGCGCTTCGCGCAATTTGTTGATGGCTTTGTTGAGTCCGTGCTCGAAGTCGACGAAGGTGTCGGAGGCCCAGAGCCTGTGTTGCAGCTCTTCGCGGGCGACCACCTCGCCTGGCCGTTCAAGGAGTATCGCCAGCACTTCAAACGGCTGGCCGTGGAGCTTGACCTTTAAGCCGCCTTTGCGCAGTTCACCGGTGCTCAAATCCACTTCGAAGCTTCCGAAGCGCACACTCCTGCTTGTTTTGGTTGGCGGGGCGGCGTTTGTGACTGGCCCGACTTCGTCCATAAGAGAATTCCTCGGGCGCAACAGGACTATAACACGGTTGTGAATTTGGGAAGTCTGGCGTTTCAATTTGGCAAGCCTTGCGAGATCAAGAGCTTGGGCGCACTTAGAAGCAGGGAGTTTCTCTGGTTCGCTGTTTCTTTTCAATCCGTTGGCGAGGGACAAATGTTCCATAAGGCGGGGAGTCGCCGTCCATTGAAGTCCCCGGCCCGTCTGCGCCACAGTCGCGGCAGCGCGCGAGTCCCTTAGGACAACCCAAGAGGCCCCGCGAAATCTGATTCAAGTTTATGAAGGAGACCCACCATGAAAGCACTTCGGAATGGGATGTTGACAATCGCCGCGCTTGCGCTGGCTGGCAGCTTCGCGGGCACGGCGAATGCGCAGGCGAAGGCGGCCGGAAGCTTCACTCTGCCCTTCGAGGCAAAGTGGGGGAATGCTGTTTTGCCGCCAGGGGACTATACCTTTTCCATTAGATCGACAAGCGGCGCAGCCTACCTCGTTACCTTCGCCGCAAAGGGCCGGAGCGGCGAGACGATTATCTCGATGAAAGATCTGGGCGCGAGGATTGGCGAGAAGAACGTGCTCGTCGCCGTGCGAATACCAACCGGACGCCTTAAGCTACACAAAAAGGAGCTCTTAGGAATCTGTCGAACGAACCCGCAGTAAACTCCCGCTAGCTAAGGGGCCACAACCGCACGCGATTGTGGCCCCGTTTTTTGCGGTACTATCTTGCGGGGCTCGGACGCGGAGTTTTCTGCCGTGGAACACGTCGACGAAAAGAGCTGGGAAGCTTTTGGTCGTTACAAAGCAGGTTTGCTCACTATCCTCCCGATCATCCTCGTCGCACTTTGTCTTTTTAGCCTAGACTCCCTTCCAGCCAGCCCGCAAAAGCAAGACTGTCTGACGCCAGACTCCACGCTGCGGGTTACGACCACGGTCGTGAATGTCTATGCGATCGTCAGAGACCACAAGGGCCGCATCGTTTCGGACCTCAGCAACGACGATTTTGAACTCCGGGAAGAAAGCGAGCTTCAGCCGATTCGTTATTTCTCGCGGGAAACCAGTACACCGCTCAGTTTGGGCATGGTCATTGATACAAGCCGGAGCCAGGAAGGTGTGCTAGCTGCCGAGAAAGAAGAAGCGAAAGAGTTCGTGCGGGAAGTTTTGAGCTCGAAAGACCAGGCGTTTCTCTCGCGCTTCGACCTGGATGTGGAGCTGCTTCAGGATTTCACGAGCGACTTCGCGTCCTTTTCGCGCGCGATTGACAACCTGGAGATCAATTACGCCGAGCGGCCCCTTTTGACCGATCCATCGTCCGGGGCAAGCGCCGGAGGCTCTCACCTGTACGACGCGGTGTTCTTGGCCTCAAACGAACTGATGAAAAGCCAAGTGGGGCGTAAGGTGCTTGTTCTGGTGACCGATGGGGAAGACCAAGGAAGCAAAGTCAGCGCCTCGTCGGCCCTTGCCGCTGCCGAAAAAGCCGACGTCATCATTTACTGCGTTGCCGCAAGCGACCCGGAATTTTACGAGCTGCGGGGTATGCCCTTTAAGGGCGATTCGGCTTTAAGGAGGATTTCTGAGAGGACCGGCGGCCGGTTGATCCGCGTGAACGGGAGGCAGAACACCGCGGCGGCGTTCGGAGAAATCGCAAAGGAACTACGCACCGAGTATTTCCTGGGATACTCGCCCACCAACTTGCGGCACGATGGATCCTTCCGCAAGGTCCGCGTGCGAGTCACCCACGGCAACTACCGCGTGCAAACACGCCACGGATATTATTCCCCGAAGGAGTAGATCAACAGGGCTGGCTAGACGACTTGCCGTTTTGTGGCGACGTAGCGGAAGAATCGTCGAGTCCCCCCCACTCGGACAGAATGACGTCGGGGTCGTGGCGCTTGAGCAATGCTGCACAATCCCTATCCCATCTACCGGCGGTTTCTCGAACAGGGCCCGATTCGCTACGTGGATTATGGCAGCGGCATGTGGGCCGTGTTCAGCCACGCGGTCTGCTCGACTTCGATTCGGGAGCCGCTGCTCTCTTCCAAACGCACGGCTGCGCTCTTGCGCGACCTTCCCGCAGAAAGGAAAACCGAATTCGCGGAGCTGGTTCGCAGAAATCAGAGGCATCGCGCGAGCAAGGTTGGACGAATTATGGCTGCTTAGGGTTGCCGCAGAAATCATTCACCGTGGCCGGAGAAGGAGCGTGGAGGCGACGATTCCCCGCAGCACCAGGATTGCACCTCCTGCTGCCAGCATCGGCTCGACCCACGCAAAAGGCACGCGGGTGATCGCCAGCATCAGGGCTCCCAGCAACGCCAGAGAAAGGCCCCGCGTCCAACTTTCCCCGCGCACCCACCATTGGCCCGGCTTATACAGCACCCGCAAGCCCCACAGCATGAGCACGATGCTGAGAATTAGCCACATCCTGCCGTGCCGGTCCACGAGAATGTGCCCGCGCAAAGCAAACCACGCAACCAGGCCGCCGAGCAGGACGAAAATCAGTTCGATCATGATCCGCAGGAGCCGCTCTGGCGTGAGCATTGCCGTGCCCTCACATCCGGATCAGGTGATGCGTTCGATGCGCAGTTTCTGAATGATGACGGGCGTGCGCGGGCGGTCGTTCGAGTCGCGCTGCACATTCGAGATTTTGTTGGCCACATCCTGGCCTTCCACGACTTCTCCAAAAACCGTGTGCCGGTTGTCCAGCCAAGGGGTTGCCGCGACGGTGATGAAAAACTGGCTGCCGTTGGTGTTCGGGCCGGCGTTGGCCATCGAGAGGATTCCGGCTTTCGAATGGTTCAGCGACGGATGGAATTCATCGGCAAACTTGTACCCTGGCCCACCCATGCCATTGCTTTGCGGGCACCCGCCCTGGATCATGAATTGCGGAATCACACGATGAAAAATCAATCCGTCGTAGAACGGCCGCTTCTCTTTTTGCCCGGTTTTTTCGCTGGTGAATTCCTTCGTCCCCTCGGCCAGCCCGACAAAATTGGCAACCGTCTTCGGCGCCTCCTTCTCGAGCAGCCGCACTACAATATTCCCCTGCGAAGTCTCAAAAATCGCGTACGTTCCTGCCGGTCGGCTCATGCGTTCTCCTGGCTCACCAAAGCATCCTACACGAGCCGGACCGTGCCACGCCACTCACCAGCCCTGTTGCTTGCGCAACTCCGTAATGTGCGCCGTGTGGTGCTTCCCGTGCCATGCATACAGGAACAGCAGCCAGTCGACGGTGCGCTCGCCGCTTTCCGGGTGAATCAGCGGGCGTGCAAACTGCTCAGGTGTTAATGATCGCCAAATCCGATCCCAGCGATCGTGCACCGTCGTCAGCAACGTGAGCGACACCTCGATGGGTGTGGATCTCGCATCTTCCAGTCTGGACCACGCTTCCTGGTCGTACGGCTTGATAGTCGGGTTGTCTTCCGTCAACGCCAGCTTCAGCCGCACGTAAGCATTTAAGTGGCTGTCCGGCACGTGATGCACCAACTGCCGCACGGTCCACCCGCCGGCGCGATACGGCGTATCGAGCTGGCTTTCTTTCAAGCCCTTCACCGCAGCCCGCATTTTGGCGGGTAACGACGCAATCTCATCCATAGCTTGCTTCCGCCTCGCCGACGTGACCTGGGCGGGCATCTCGAAATTCCCAATCGGGTAGCTCGGATTCATCGTGAGCATCTCCTTGAGCGGCGACGTTTTCAGGAATATACGCACGCACATTCGCGCGGGTCAACGCGATTCCCAATAACCAGGTTCTCCAAATTGGCCGCTGCCGAAATCCAGGCCGCTCAATCGGGAATGCTACAATACCTCCCCTGTATCCGGCGGGCGCAGTGCCGAATCTAATGGTTGGAGAAAACGGGAATGCACAACGTCGTAATTATCGGCAGTGGCTGCGCCGGTCTTACCGCCGCCATCTATGCTGGGCGCGCGAACCTCAGGCCGCTGGTCATCGACGGACACGAGCCCGGCGGCCAGCTTTCGCTCACCACGCACGTCGAGAATTTCCCGGGCTTCCCGGATGGCATCTTGGGGCCGGAGCTGGTTGAGAACATGCGCAAGCAAGCGCAGAAATTCGGCGCGGAATTCAAGGCCGGAGCCGTCACAGAAGTCGATCTTCACAAGCGGCCTTTCAAGATCACCGCGGGAAAACATACCTACGAAACAGAAGCGTTGATCGTCGCCGCGGGCGCCTCGGCACGTCTGCTCGGTCTGAAGGGAGAGCGGGAGCTGATTGGCCGTGGCGTTTCCACTTGCGCGACTTGCGATGGCTATTTCTTTCGGGGAAAACCCATCGCGGTGGTAGGCGGCGGCGACTCCGGGATGGAGGAAGCCAACTTTCTTTCGCGTTACGCAAGCAAGGTCTATCTCATTCACCGCCGCAAGGAGTTTCGCGCTTCCAAAATCATGATCGACCGCGCTAGGAAAAACGAAAAAATCGAATTCGTCACTCCTTTCGTCGTCGAGGAAATCCTCGCCCCTCAGGGGGTGGTAGAAGGCGTGCGCTTGCGCAGCGCCGAATCGAAGGAGACCCGCGAGCTTGGTCTTGACGGTGTTTTTGTCGCTATCGGCCACGAACCGAACACCACCGTCTTCAAAGGTAGGCTGGAAATGGACTCGAACGGCTACCTGCTCGCCAAGCATGGCAGCCTGACTTCCATCCCGGGCGTGTTCGTCGCCGGTGACGTGCAGGATCACCGCTATCGCCAGGCCGTTACCGCTGCGGGATCGGGCTGCATGGCCGCGATCGACGCCGAAAAGTTCCTGGAAGAACACAAACACTAGTTTCGCTCTTCTCAGCCTGCCATAATTGACGGCACATGGTTCGGTCCACACTTCTCAGGCTTTCCGAGAATAAGAAATTCGGCTCTTGGGTTATTTCGAATGGCACCACGCGTCGCATGGCGCGCCGCTTTGTTGCCGGTGAGACACTGCAGGAGGCCGTTGCTGCTGCCCGCAGCTGTAATGACGCGGGTATGACGGCTAGCCTGGATTATCTCGGCGAGAATGTTGCCAGCACCTCGGACGCACAGCGTTCCCGCGACGAGTATCTCGCGATTTTCGAGACCATCGCCCAGGAAAACCTCCAGGCCAACGTCTCCTGCAAACTCACGCAGCTCGGTCTGGACATCAACTGTGAATTTTGCACGGGCCTGGTGCTCTCCATCGTGGAGCGCGCCGCCAGTTTTGATAATTTTCTGCGCATTGATATGGAAGGCTCGGCCTACACGCAGCGTACCATCGACCTCGTCAAGCGTGTGCGCGCACGAAATCCGGCGGTCGGCACGGTGATCCAGTCGTATCTCTATCGCAGCGAGAAAGATGTTGGGGAACTTTTGGCCTGCGGCTGCCGCATTCGTCTTTGTAAGGGCGCTTACAAAGAACCGGAGGACGTCGCGTTTCCTAGAAAAGCCGATGTCGACGCCAATTACATCCGCTTAATGCAAATCCTGCTTTCCAGCGGCTTTTGCCATGCGATTGCCACACACGACCCGAAGATAATTGCTGCAACGATTCGTCACGCGGCGGCAAAAGGAATCTCCAAGGAGGACTTCGAATTTCAAATGCTCTACGGCGTCCGTACCGATCTGCAGCGCCGGCTGGTGAAGGATGGCTATCGCGTGCGTATTTACATCCCGTTTGGCAACGACTGGTTTCCCTATTTCATGCGGCGCTTGGCCGAGCGGCCTGCTAACGTCGGCTTCATCCTCCGCAATCTGTTCCGCCGGTAACGTTCGGTCCGGTTCACATCTTTCGGCAGGCCGTGACCCCGTCGCGCAAAGGAATCAAAACGGGATAAAGCTCTTTCGATGAATACGCCAGCCGGTTGAATTCCTGGATGCCTTTGGTGTCCTTATCGTCTGCCGCCGCTGGCCGCGCGGCCTTGCCTGACCAAAGGGTATTGTCGGCAATGATCAGTCCGCCCCGCTGCAGCTTGGGCAGCGCCGCCTGCAGCGCACCGGGGTATTGCTGTTTGTCTACGTCGATGAAGATCACATCGAACTTGCCGGGCGTCTTTTTCACGAGCGCCAACGCGTCGCCTACTTTTACCTCAATTCGTTTGGCCACCCCGGCCATGCGGAAGTACACTTCCGCGCGTTTCGCCTTATCCGGATCGCCATCCGAATAAAAGACCTTTCCCTGCGTTCCCACAGCGCGCGCCAGCCAGATGGTCGAGTATCCAATCGCTGACCCCATCTCGAAAATTCGCTTCGCGCCAGACACTTGAACTAGCAGCGCCAACAAGCGCGCCACCGCCGGCCCGATAATGGGAATGCGGTGCTCCTCCGCATAATCTTCCATCTCTTTGACCACCGGGTCGCGCTCCGGCAGCAGTCTGTAGATGTACTCCTCGACGTCCTCCTGGATGTAGCCACTGCGCAGGTTCTCGCTCCGAATCATAGTTTTTCTCCTGGTTTCAACGCGTAAATCTTGAGCCCGGTGATCTTTTTGGCTTCTTGTCGCAACTCTTCCACGGTCCCCGTCAAGAATTCGAACGTCGCGTAGTGCATCGGAATGACGTGCTTTACGCCCAGCAGGCGGATCGCGTACGCCGCCTCTCTCGGGCCCATCGTAAAGCGGTCGCCGATGGGCAACATCGCTAGGTCCGGTTTGTAGAGTTCTCCAATGAATTTCATGTCGCCGAAAACCGCCGTGTCCCCCGCGTGGTACACCGTGAACCTGCCTGGCATTCCTATGATGAAACCCGCGGGCTCTCCGCCATAAAGCCGCAGGCCATGGTCATCGATCGAATTCGAATGAAACGCGTGGGTCATGGTGATTTCAAAATCGCCGATTTTCTGCGAACCGCCCTTTCCCATCGGGCAAGTCTCCTCCACAAAACCTTTGCCCTCGATCCACAGGCAGGTCTCAAACATTGCCGCAATCCTGGGCCGGTGTTGCTTGGCCAGCGCCAGCAGGTCGCCCAGGTGGTCGGTATGGGCGTGGGTCAGGAAAATCGCGTCCAGCCGTGCGATGGTCTTTAGTTCTTCCGGGCACCACGGATTCGTCATCACCCAGGGATCAATTAGCGCAACTTGTCCGGATGATGTCGTGAGAGAAAACGTGCTGTGGCCGAAATACGTGATTCGATTTCCCTTGGTGTTGAGCACATTGAACCTCGAGCGAAAAACCGCCGCGAGCGCAGGTACGGGAATCTCTTGTAATGGCGCAGCACGCCGCTCCGTTTGTTGGTTGCGGCGCGCATCCTACTCGAACAACGCGCTTGTGGAGTTCCGCAAGGTTTAGCCCGACCCGGCGGAATATGTCGCGAACGGCGGTTCTGTCCGCTCGTTAGTTACCCAAGTTAAGCAGCGAGCGGATTGCTCCCTCGTAGGTTTCGCGATTGCGCTCGCCGACAAAACTTCCCACCTGCCTTCCGTCCTTTGCGTAAAAGAACGAAGCTGGCAGCGTCCCATTCCAGCCCGGGAGCACGGCTTGCCGGAAGGTACTCTCTTCGCTCCCGCCTTCTTCCGTTGGCTTCTTCCGGTAATTTGGAAACACCGGTTTGTACCTCGCCATGAACCGCCGCATGAGGATCAAATCGCCGTCCTGATCCAGGTTTACCCCCACGACCTTCAGTCCCTGCGGCGCATACTGCTTGGCCAGCTCATTCAGCATGGGATATTCGTGGCGACAGGGCTCGCACCACGTCGCCCAAAACGTGACCAGCAGCGGTTCCCCGCGATACTGCTCGACGAGTTTTTCGTATCCCTGCGTGTCAATCAACTGCGGATCGCGCGGCCCCGCTGTTTTTGGGGCCTGTGGCGCACGTGGCGCGGCTAGCAGTCCTACTCCAGCAAGAAAGCACAACAGTACAAAACCGCATCTCATGGTCATGACGTTCCTCTCCCCTCATTCTATCCATTGCCCCGCGGTTGAGAAACTCATTCCCCCCGCGTACAATGACCCCTAGCTGCTTGTCGCTCTAAGCAGCCACATGATATAAGGACTTTTTTGCCGGTCGTGCCGATCCGCAGAAGCCCCGGCTGAGTCGGATAAAGGAGACCTCGAATGGCTTACGTGATTGCCGAGCCCTGCATCGGCACAAAAGACACCGCCTGCGTGGATGTCTGCCCGGTGGACTGCATTCATCCGCGCAAGGATGAACCGGAGTTTGCTGCCGAAACGCAGCTGTACATCCACCCCACCGAATGCATCGACTGTGGCGCCTGCGTTCCGGTTTGCCCGGTGACCGCCATCTTCGCGCTCGAAGATTTGCCGGAGAAATGGTCCAGTTTCACGCCCGTTAACGCCGATTGGTATGCCAAGAGGGGAAAGTAAGGGAATCCCTTAGGCGCAGCTCGCAGATTGGAAATTCTAGGCGGCATGTTTTTGCGTGCCGCCTTCTTTTTGTGTGCCGAAGCTTGTTCGACAGCCGGGAGGCGCAAGCCCTCTTCACCAAGACGTAAACTGATAGCCGGGCGCGCGGGCCTAGCCGCGAACCGAGGTCCGGAAGCGTTCGCCCGGCCGAGATTCGCACCTGCCAGGTGCCAACGCTTTTCGCCGCGCCATCATCTATTACGGAGTCCACCTGCAGGAGGTCTCGGCTTTGAAGGTCATTCGCATGTGCTTTGTTTGGGCGGCCGCATTTCTGTTCTTTGGTGGCTCGTTTTCCTTTCCTGCGAAAGCTCAAACTCGAGCAAATCACAAGCCGCCGCTTTCCAAACCTCCCGCAACCCTCGAGGGCAACTGGGCCGGTTCTCTAGAGGCTGGCGACGCGGTCCTGCATCTTGTGCTGCACGTTTCTAAAGCCGAAGACGGCTCGTTCAAAGCCACAATCGATAGCCTCGATCAGGGCGTTTACGGCATTGAAGTCACTAACCTGACGCAGCACGGTTCGGAGGTGCGCTTCAGCGTCTCTTCGGTCGACGCTCTATACGAGGGGAAAATTTCCGCGGACCACTCCGGAATTCAAGGGGTTTGGTCGCAAGGCAACGTGGGTCTTGCGCTCATCTTTCATCGCCAGGTTGCGGGCGCGGGCGCCAGGAAGCCGGACGACGCTATCTTTAGCTCCGAAGGCGTGTGGCAAGGCGCGCTCGAAGCCAACGGCCTGCGTTTGCGTTTTCAGCTGCACGTTACGCACGATGATAAAAAGCAGCTTGTTGCGGCTCTCGATAGTCCCGATCAGGGCATCGGCGGCATGCCTGCCGTCAAGGTCAGCCAGAAGCTGACCGTCTTTCATTTTGAGATTCCCCTCGTGGATGGCGTCTACGAGGGCACGATAAACCCGACAAAATCCGTGATCTCCGGGATTTGGACGCAGGGCGGGATCACTCGCAACTTGAAGTTCGAGCGCTCGGATCAATTGCTCGAGCTGGTGCGCCCGCAAAATCCCGTAAGACCTTATCCCTACCGCGAAGAACAAGTGACCTTTGCGAATCCGAAAGCGCAAGTTTCGCTCGCGGGAACCCTGACACTCCCGCCCGGGCCGGGTCCATTTCCCGCCGCTGTTCTCATCGCCGGATCGGGTCCTCAGGACCGCGACGAAGCCGTCGCCGGCCATCGCCCCTTTTTCGTGCTTGCCGACTATCTCACGCGCAAAGGCATCGCCGTTCTTCGCTACGACAAGCGCGGCATCGGCAAGTCCACCGGCAATTTTGATCAAGCCACCACCGAAGATTTCGCGAGCGATGCAGCCGCGGCGCTCGCGTACTTGAAATCGCAAAAGGAAATTGACTCGAAGAGGATCGGCCTCATCGGCCACAGCGAAGGCGGAATCATTGCTCCCCTGATTGCCTCGCGTTCCTCGGACGTCGCTTGGATGGTCTTGCTCGCGGCCCCCGGCTTGAAGGGCGAAGACGTCATGCTGCTCCAGTCTGAGCTCATTTTGAAGACGGCGGGCTTCGACGACGACCGCATCGCCAAAGCCCGCGATTTCAGCCGGCAGTCTTACGCGTTGGCGCGCAAGGAGACGGACCCGGCGGCGCTCGAAGCCAAATTAACCGATCTTGTGGACTCTACCGGCATGAGCACTACCCTGCCTCCCACCACGCTCAAGCCCCAGGCGCGCATGATGAGCTCGCCCTGGTTTCGCTTCTTTCTTGACTACGATCCCGTCCCGGCGCTAAAAAAAACCGAATGCCCGGTCTTAGCGCTCAATGGGGGCGAGGATTTGCAGATGGCGCCAAAAGAAAATCTTGCACAGATTCAAAAAGCTCTTCAGGAGGGAGGCAACCAGGACTTTCAAACCAAGGAACTCCCTGGCTTGAACCATCTTTTCCAGCACGCCCCCACGGGCTCGCCCACCGAATACGGCGGGATCGAAGAAACCATGGCCCCCGAGGCCCTCAGCGCCATCTCGGATTGGCTCGCGAAGCACGCTACTCCCTGACCAATCGTTTAGCCCCGGGCCGGTTGCATTTTGCTTCGGACGGCGCAGGGAGTCTGCTCTCGCATCCTGTCTCGGCGGTGAATTCAGAAATTGCCTCGGCTTGCTATCATGGTAGTGAGAAAAAACTGCACCCATGCCGCAAACTTTCCATCTTGCTCTTCTCATTCACGCTCACCAGCCCTGCGGCAATTTCGAGCACGTTCTTGAAAAAGCGTACGACGATTCCTATCTCCCCTTTCTCGAGTGCCTGGAAGAACATCCCGACGTTCGCCTCGGTCTTCATTATTCCGGTCCTCTGCTCACCTGGATAGAGAAGCATCGCCCCGAATATTTTGACCGCCTTAGAAAACTGGTCCAGAGTGGCCAAGTTGAACTCGTCGGCGGCGGCTTCTACGAGCCCATTCTCGTCTCCATCCCGCCCGAGGACCAATTGGAGCAGATCACGCGCCTGGCCTGCTATCTCGAGAAGCATTTTGGGCCGCGTCCAACAGGCGCTTGGCTCGCCGAGCGGGTCTGGGAGCCTCAGCTTCCCAGCGTTCTTGCCGAGGCCAAAGTCGCCTACACGCTCGTGGACGACATGCACTTTCTCGCCGCCGGGTTCGAGCCCGAAGAACTCTTTGGCGCTTACATCGCCGAAGACCGCGGTAAAAGTGTGTGGCTCTATCCCGGCCAGAAGGCCCTGCGGTACCTCGTTCCTTTCGGCAAAGTCGAAGACGTCCTCACCTATTTGCGCGATGCAGCCAGCGTTCATCCCGGCGGCGTGGCCGCCATGGGCGACGACATGGAAAAATTCGGCGTCTGGCCGGGCACGCACGAGCACTGCTACAAAAATGGTTGGCTATCCGATTTTTTTGCCGCGCTCGAGAAGAATTCTAAATGGCTCAACGTCTGCACTCCGGGAGAATATCTCGCTTCGCATTCTCCCTTGGGACGCGCCGATCTTCCCACCGCTTCCTACACCGAAATGATGGAGTGGGTTCTCCCCACGCGCGTGCGCCAGCGCTATCACACCGTGCTTCAGGAATTCGCTGCGCGCCCGGAAGTGCTGGCCTTCCTGAGCGGCGGTTCTTGGCGTGGTTTTCTTCGCAAATATTCCGAGTCCAACCTTCTCCATAAAAAGATGCTGCGCGTTTCCGCACGCATCGCTGCGACTCCCGCACCCGCCTGTGACCAACGCGAAAAACAAGCCGCCGAGCTTGCGGAAGCACGCGACCTCCTCCTGCGCGCGCAATGCAACGATGCCTACTGGCACGGCATCTTCGGGGGAATCTACGCGCCGCATCTCCGCACCGATCCCGCGCGCAATCTCATCCGTGCGGAAGCCATCGCCGACAGCCTCACTCCCGGCGCCCACGCGCCTCGCGTCGAGATGCTCGACTACGACGCCGACGGCGCGAACGAACTGCTTTTTACCTCCCCGGAATTCCAGGCGCTCCTAAAGCCCGGCGACGGCGGCACCATCGCCGCCCTGGACTTTCGTCCGGCTGCCGTCACGCTCATCAATTCCATCTTGCGCCGTCCCGAGGCTTACCACTCTCGCTTGCGCGAAGCTGCGGGAACCACGGTTACCGGAGCGGTCGCCTCCATCCACGAACAAACGCGCGTCAAAGAACCCGGCCTCCAGCGCTTCCTTCGCTACGACCGTTGGCCGCGTCACGCTTTCCGCGTTCTGATTTTTGATCCTTCGCGCACGCAGGCCGACTATGAGGCTCTCGAGCTGCGCGAAGATGCCGCTTTTGCCGGCGGCGTCTTCAGCATCAAAAATTCCGCTGCCGGGGGTGCCGAGCTGTCCTGCGCGGACTCTCTGCTGCTTCACGACAAATCGAGGGCCACCGCGCCGAGGCTTGTTGTTTTCAAACATTTTTCCTTCCATCCATGTCCGAATGGTTTTGAAGTCGCCTGCGAAATCCGTCTGAAATTCAAAGAACTGCTGGAAAAGCCTGTCGCGGTCGGGATGGAATCCATCATCAATCTTCTTGCGCCCACCGAGCGGGACCGCTTTTTCGAAACTCCCGCCGGCGGCGCGAACCTGCGCTTCAGCGGCACACTGCCCGCGCCCATCCTGCGCATCGAAGATGGCTGGCAGCGCGTTCGCGTCTCCTTGCATGCGCCCCTGGCAGAAGCATTCTGGATTGCGCCGATTGAAACTGTCTCCGAATCCGAAGAAGGTTTCGAGCGCGTCTACCAAGGGTCTCAGATTCTGGCGGTCTGGCACCCCCCGACCACCACGCAAAAAGTCTGGTCCTCCCGCCTTGTCTGGCGGCTCGAAACCTTCTAAACCCCACCGTTTCGGTTTGTCCTTCGCTCGCAGGACACTCATAGCAATCTTCACTCACCGCAAATAAACGGATATGCTTTAGGCGCAGTGCAACCCGCATCCCCATGCCGGAAATCCCCGAGAGCATTGGTCCGTACCGCATTCTCGCAAAAATTGGCGAAGGCGGGATGGGCGGGGTCTACAAAGCCGAGGACCAGCGCTTGCGGCGCGTTGTTGCCCTGAAAGTGATTCGCGAATTCGATTCCGACTCGACGCGCCGCCAACGCTTCTGCAGATGCTCTCCCGCGCCATCAACCACGGTTTCTTCTGCTATCCCGCGATGGTGCGTGACCCCTGGCTGGACGGCATCCGCACCCGCCCGGAATTTACCGCATTGCTGCGCCAGGCCAGCGACCTCCAGCGCGAAGCCGTCGCTGCCTTCGTCGCCGGCAGCGGCGACACTCTCCTCGGCCTCCGCGCCGATGCCTTCTAGGTGCGCTGCTTTGCGGGCTTTCGCTATACTCTTCCGCAATCCGCACACGAATGGTTGGAGGCGCTCATGCTGCTTCGCCGCCTGTTTTTCCTTGCGTTGATCCTTCTTTGTGACCGCGCCTCCGCCCAAATAAGCCCGTCCATTCCCGCCGAGGTGCGCAAGGCCATGGAGCAACTCGCGAAAGAACCATTCCGCGCCCACATGGCCTTTCTGGCCGCCGACCTGCTCGAAGGCCGCGGCACAGGCACGCGTGGCCAGGAATTGGCCGCTCGTTATGTCGCTGCGCAGTTTGAAGTCCTCGGCCTCACGCCCGCGGGCACTGCGGGCACGTTCTATCAGCGAGTTCCCTTGCGCGAAGTCACGGTCGTGCCGGAAAGATGCTCCGTCACGCTCACCGAAAACGGAAATCGTGTCAACTTGAAGTGGGGCGAGGACTTTATTGCGCCCGGGAGCGCCGTAAGAGAAGACACCGAGGTCGAAGCACCGGTTGTTTTTGTCGGTTATGGCGTCACCACTCCCGACGGCAGCTATGACGACTACGCCGGCGTGGACGCCAAAGGGAAGATTGTGGCGTATTTGAGCGGCGCGCCGCCATCCTTGCCCGGCGAATTGCGCGCCCACGTTGGCGCCTTCCGCGAAAAAATGCGCCGCGCCGTTGCCCATGGAGCAGTTGGCAACATCGTGCTGCGGCCGCCGCAACAGGATGCGATACTCCCCTGGGCCCGCAGCGTCATCGGCATGCGCTTTCCTTCCATGCGCTGGCTCGGGCCGGATTCGCGGCCGAGCGACACGTTCGCCGAGATGCGCGGCGGCGCCGCGCTGTCCACGGCGGCCTCAGAAAGAGTCTTTCAGCACGCCTCCAAATCCTGGGAGCAAGTCTTGAGCGATGCCGCCGGCTCAAAACCACAGTCGTTCGATTTGCCGATCAAGGCAAAGATCCAGGTGGTCAGCCGGCATCGTGAAACCGACAGTCCGAATGTCGTCGCCGTGCTCCCCGGCTCCGATCCCTCCCTCAAAAGCGAATATGTCGTCTACAGCGCTCACACCGATCATCTGGGCATCGGCCCGCCCATCAACGGCGATTCCATCTACAACGGCGCTGCCGACGACGCTTCCGGCGTCGCTGCACTGCTGGTTCTCGCGAAAGCGTTCAAGTCGCTTCCGCATCCTCCTGCCCGGTCGATTCTCTTCCTTGCCACCACTGCCGAAGAGAAGGGACTCCTTGGCGCCGACTATTTCGCCGAGTTCCCCACCGTCCCGCGAAAAAGTCTCGTCGCCGACCTCAACATGGACGGCGCTTCGGTCTTCTACACATTCGACGAGGTCGTGGCGCTCGGCGGACCTAGCAGCTCACTGAACGGCGTGATCGAGCGCGACGCTACGCTACTCGGCCTGAAACTGATCCCCGATCCACAGCCGGAACAGCTCGGGTTTGTCCGCAACGACGAATATTCTTTTGTTCGTCGAGGCGTTCCCGCAGTTTTGCTCGGCGAAGGCTTACATGCCAGGGATCCCAAAGTGGACAGCAAGAAGCTCTCCGACGATTACGTCCGACTCCACTATCACGCTCCCTCCGACGACATGTCCCAACATTTCGACTTCGACGCCTCCGTGCAGTTCATGCAGATGAATTTCCTCGTCGGCTACGACGTGGCCCAAGCGCCCGAGCGCCCGACCTGGAACAGGAACGATTTCTTCGGCAAAACCTTTGGACACGAATGACATTGAGAGAGCAATCCTTTGAAGCCGGGCCCTGAAACCTATGTTTCGGCGCGTGGGGCATGGGCCGGAGCCCTGCAACGACCTTCCGGTGCCCGTACTCCCGCGGTTTTCCAAACGTTTTTGCTGCGTTACGGGCACCGCAGCGACGCACTTCACCCCTTTGTCTTCCTGCGCTTGCCTGCTCGGGGTAGGGAGCCGACAGTGAGCTGTTCTTCGAACGAATGCCTGCCCAGGTTCGAGACTAGGGTCGCGAAGCGGAGGCGCTTGTGGCGGGAGTGTAGGTCGGGGCGTTGCGGGTCAATTTGCGGATGAGAAATTCTTGCAGAAGATTGTTGGCGGCATTCGAACCGATGCCGACTAGCGTATTTTCAAACGTCAGCGTGGGGTCGCGATCCGACTCTGGATAATAGAGGTTGGAGATGCCGCCGGCGGCGAGGCTTCCGAGCATCGAGGAGTAATTGGCCTGCCAGTGTCCATTGTCCCCCTTACAGATCACCGCGGTGGCAATCGCGTAGAAGAACCGCGACCGCCGCGTGCCGGTTCCTTTGTAAAAATACCGCGGATCCTGTTTAAGCACGGAAGGCAAAATGGCCCCGCCGATAAACGTTCCTATGGCCGAGTCGGCATAGGAGGCGCCGTAGCGCTTGGCATAACCCTGCGCGCCTTGCCCATAGCCGCTGAAAGCATTAGTTGCTTGCTGAATTCCCGCAATGGCACCCGTCAGGCCAAAGTTGATCGGATCGATGGTGGACTTCCACGCCAGCTCGAATTTCTGTTTCGGGTTGAGAGGAGCCGCGGCGGAGTTATAGGTGACGTAGAAATTGGGAATCACGCCGAGGACGCGCTGCTTCTCTTCATCCTTGATCTCGGCTTCGGCTATTTCCACTGGCGTCATCGCTACCTTCACCTCGGTCGCGGCAGTCGTAACGACCAGCAGGACCGGCGGCACCGTGTAGTCTTCGCCGGGATGCAGTATTCCCGAAGCAGTCTTTGCGGTGAACCCGGGTGAGGTAATCGTGAGATGGAAGGACCCCGGGGCGACGCCGGCAAAGTAGAACTGCCCATCGCTGTCCGACATCGTTTCCTGGCTGAGGGATGAATCTTCGCGCGAAAGTTTCACGCGGGCTCCGGGGATGACGGCTCCCGTGCGATCGCCGACGGTTCCGCTAATGGTTCCCCCGAGCGGCTCGGCCGGTGAGGGTTCCTGGGCGGTTGCGTTCGGCGCGCCAGAGGGCTGCGGAGATTGCGCAAGAGCAGGAAAGGAGCAAAGCAGGAGGACGCAGAACAAAAGGAAGCTTGGGCACACCCAGGGTAGGCTCCCGCTGCCAAAGACCAACCTCCGGAGGGTTCGTCCCAGAGATTTCCCCGAGGAGAGTTTTCTTGCCGAGTTCGCCATAGCGCCTTTCTTTACTGTACGTCCGTACCTTGCTCCGGACAAGGCTTTGACGCGCCAGAGGGGCCCAAAGTTTCAAAGCTATGACTGCTGTTGGATGACGCTCGCGGGCTACGGGTTGGATGGACGGAAACAAACGGGGCTTCCTCGCTACGCTCTCCGGCAGGCAAGGCTCGGCAGGACAGGAGCACCGGGAACGCAAGACGGCGCCCGGGTCACTCCGCGAGAAGGAGGTTCTGCGCAAAGGACCACTCGTCGTCGATCCACTGCGCATCGCAGCGGAAGCCGGTGCGCTCCGCCATTTCAGGGACTTCTTCGGCTTTGTATTTGTGGGAACTTTCGGTCCAAATCGTTTCGTCCTCGTTGAGAACGATACGCAAGTTGGCCGCGGGAATGCGCACGCTCTGCCGGCACGTCGAGCGCAAATGCATTTCGATGCGGCGGTCCGCGTAATTCCAGCGCGCCTCGTGGCGGAAGCAGGCCAAGTCGAAATCGGCACCGAGCTCGCGGTTGATGCGTGCGAGCAAATTCAAATTGAATGCCGCGGTGACGCCTGCCGGATCGTCATAAGCGAGAAGCTGCAGCTCGACGGCTTTCTCCAAATCGGTACCGAGCAGCAAGGCGTCACCGGGGCGGAGAGTAGCTCGTACCTCGCGCAAGAACTGGTCGCCGGCATCGCGATCGAAGTTGCCGATGGTACTGCCAAGAAACAGCACCAAGACATGGTCGCGTTCGCTACGCCCTTCGGCAACGGAGCGCAAACCTTCGAGGTAGGGCTGTTCGTAGCCGACCACGCTGAGCATATCAATTTGCGCCAACTCTTTTTCGCATGCGGCCAGCGCATGCGGAGAGATTTCGATGGGGTAGTAATACGTGATCTGCCGACGCGACAACGCTTCCAGAATCCAGCGTGTCTTTTTTCCCGAGCCGCTACCTAGTTCCGCGACGCGCAGAGGTGACGGCAGACGGCTCACGATTTCCGCGGAATATTCCTTTAGCAAGCGCGTGTCCGCGCGCGTCAGTCCGTATTCGGGCAGCACGCAAATGGCCTCGAAGAGCGCGGAACCGACCTCGTCGTACAAGTATTTTGAAGGCAGCTCTCGCTGGCCGGGCTTGGTCAGGCTTTCACGCACGTCGGCCGCGAATTCCGACACGTGCTGGAGCGATAAAGCAGGCGTCGCCATGGTCCTCTCTCCCGAGCCTCGGCCGGGGTCTGCTTAATCCTCGACGCAACGGAAGGTTGCGTAAACGTACGGGTAATGCGGTTGGAACCAATTGCGGAACGAACGACGCAGCATACACGCGGCGGTGCGCGGCGATCCGCCTTTCGCGACGTAGTGCCGGCCGTCGAAGAAATTCGCGGAATAACCCGGATAGAAGGGCATTGGCGTGAATCCTGGAAACGGCGTGAACTCCGTGCGCGTCCACTCCCAGCCGTTGCCGACAAGATCGTAGACGCCGAAGGCGCTTGCACCCGCCGGATGAGCGCCCACCGGTGAGGGGTCCCAGGAGCGAAAATCGAAATTGCCGTGGCGCTCTCCCGGGGGCTCTTCGCCCCAGGGATAGCTGCGTTCGCGCTCGCCTTTCATCGCGCCGTACGCGGCGCGGTGAAATTGCGCTTCGGTTGGGAGCTTGCGCCCGAGCCAATTGGCGTATGCCGTGGCTTCTGCGTGGCTTACGTACACGGGCCACTCCTGGGGGAGGCGGATTTCGCCAAACATGGTGCGATACACCCAGAGATTGCCTTCGCCTCTCCAGAAAATGGGATGCTCAATGCTCTGTTTGGTTCTCCAGGCCCATCCTTCCGGGGTCCAAAGCGAGCGGTTGTGATACGCGCCGGCCTGCATGAAGAGCAAGAAATTGCGGTTGGTTACGTTGTGACTCTCGATGGCGAACTCCGGAACGGCCACTTCTTGCCCGGCAAATTCGTTGTCCCACCCGAATTCTTGTTCCTTGGCATCGTGGATTCCCAGGGTTGCGCGTCCTGCGGGAATCTCCACCAGGCGGTGCGTCTGTCGCAATGCTTTCCAAACTATGTTCTGAGGAGGAGAAGCTTTTTTTTTGCCCGCCGGCAGCTGGTGCAGCATGTACGCCAGGGTCTCGGCGTGCATCAAGCGATGCTCGATAGCCACATGGAGCATTTGCAGCAGGTGGGGATGGCCTTCCTCGGGACGCTGCAGGGCACGTTCGACGGCAGCGTCGAGTTCTTCGCGGACGCGTTTCTTGTAGCGCTCGATTTCCGGGCGAGTCGGCCAATCCTCGGGTGCGTCTGCGGGCAAACCGCCGCCGACGGGGTCGATACCGAAGGAAAAAAGTTGATCGAAGGCGGGATGAAAGGACCGCAAACCGAAGGCGCGCCGCGAAAGCAGGTTCCAGTCAAAGGCTTCGAGGTGGCCGACATAAAATATGATGCGATGCCGCTCGGCGATAGGCCGGTCGTACAATGCTTCTTCGCGAACGATTCGGAACAGTTCATCGGTCCGAGCGCGGGCATCCACGAGGCGTGTATGGAGATCGTGACGAATGCGCGCGGGCGTTGCGGCGAGTGCTCCCATGGCGTTGACCCCTTCTTTTAGATGCCAAGTCTCAGCGAAGGATGCGCCAAAAAATCGGCGTCGGGAGGCGAACTACATTAATATGGTCGCGCCGGGGATGGGGGCTGTCAATAGAAATGAATGCGAAGATCGAAAGTTTTTCGGGGAATTTGATCGAATTTCGCGATGTATCGTATCACATAAACGATATTCCCGGCCGCGCGGTCATTTCCGGCGTTTCGCTTGCGGTTCCGCTTGGGGAAACGCTGGTGCTCTTGGGCCGGAGCGGCAGCGGCAAGACCACGCTGCTGCGCTTGATTAATGCCCTGTACCTCCCATCGCAGGGCGAGGTCCTGGTCGAGGGGCGGCCGACTGCGGAGTGGGATGTGATTCGGCTGCGCCGGGGCATTGGCTACGTCATCCAGGAAGCCGGGCTTTTTCCGCATTTCACGGTGGCGGAAAACGTGGGGCTGGTACCGTCCCTGGAAAAATGGGATCGCCAGCGCACGACGGCGCGAGTCGGGGAGTTGCTGAGGCTGGTGGGGTTGGATCCTGCGGAATTTGCAGACCGGCATCCGCGCGAGCTTTCCGGAGGCCAGCGACAGCGCGTCGGCGTGGCACGCGCGCTGGCGGCCGATCCGGCGATTCTGCTGATGGACGAGCCTTTCGGCGCGCTCGATCCGGTGACGCGCACGGAGCTGCAGAAAGAATTTAAGGCGCTGGCAGGGAGGTTGCAGAAAACGATCGTGTTCGTCACCCACGATTTGCGCGAGGCGCTCCTGCTGGCTTCGCGCATCGTACTGCTCGACACCGGGCGCATTGCGGCAGTGGCGCCGCCGCAGGAATTTCTCCGGATGGATCATCCTGAGGTGCGCGCTTTCGTTGCTTCGCTGGGAGCTGTGCCGGGAGCCCCGGTATGAACGCGTCCCCGAGTTATTGGTCATTCTTTGCCGAGCACCGCGCGGAGATTCTTGGCGCCACCGCGGACCACATGATGCTTGTAGTGATCGCGATGCTCATCGCGATGGCCATCGCCCTGCCGCTGGGCATGCTCATCGTCGAGCGGCCTGCGCTGCGCGCGCTGTCGATGGGCATCGCAAACATATTTCAAACCATTCCGAGCTTGGCGCTTTTTGGTTTGCTGATCCCGATTCCGTTTATCGGGGGAATTGGCAGGCGTACGGCCATTGTCGCGCTGGTGCTGTACGCACTTCTGCCGATTTTGCGAAACACTTATGTGGGTCTCAGCGGGATCGATCCGGCGGTGCTCGAAGCCGCCGAAGCCATGGGCATGACCTCGGCGCAAATTCTATTTCGTGTGCGCTTTCCGCTGGCGCTTTCGGTGATCCTTGCGGGAATCCGAACCGCGACGGTCATTACGATTGGAGTGGCGACCATCGCGGCAGAGATTGGCGCGGGAGGGCTCGGCACATTTGTCTTTCGCGGCGTCGCGCTCGTCAGTGATTCGCTTATTCTTGCCGGAGCGATGCCAGCGGCGCTGCTCGCGCTGCTCTCGGATTGTCTGCTCGGATTGCTCGAACGGCGGTTGAGGGTCGCCTAGAGATGCCCCGAATTTACCCTCTGTTTGTCCCCCCCGGGGCAGTCGAGAAGCAGGTCGTTCTCGACGCCTGCCTGCGCGGGCAGGCTCGGGACGACCGGGTCGTCAAGCACCGCCACATCGTAGGTGTGATTCTGTGCTGCCTGTGCTTGGCTAACGCGGCTTGCTTGGTTTCCGGCTGCAAGAAAACTGCGCAATCGAGAATCACCATCGGCTCGAAATTTTTTACCGAGCAAGTGGTGCTTGCGGAACTTTTGGCGCAACACATCGAGGCCAAAACGGGCATCCCGGTGATTCGCAAGACGAATCTCGGGGGCACGCTGCTGGTCCATAAAGCGCTGCTTTCCGGCGACCTCGATCTCTACGTCGAATACACGGGCACGGCGCTGACTACCGTGCTCGACGAGAAACCCCAAGGCAGTGCTCGGGACGTCTACCTTCGCGTGAAGAAGCTTTACGCCGAGAGATTTCGTTTGGAGGTGATGGACCCGCTCGGTTTTGAGAATACCTTTGCAATGGTGATTCGTGGGAACGACGCGAGGAATCTGCATATCCGCACGGTTTCCGATCTTGCGTTGGTCGCTGCCGGATGGCGCGTGGGAGTGGGTTACGAATTTCTTGAGCGGCCAGACGGGTTCCCCGGCCTTTGCGCACGCTACCATCTGCAGTTCGCGCGGTCTCCGAAGGTGATGGATCTCGGCCTGATCTATCGCGCCCTGGTCGATCATCAGGTGGATGTGGTGGCCGGCAATTCGACCGATGGTTTGATTGACGCGCTCGGCCTGGTGGCCCTTGTCGATGAGCTGCACTACTTCCCGCCCTATGATGCCGTACCGATCGTGCGGGAATCCACGCTCGAACGGTTTCCGCAATTGCGCGCGGCGCTTGCCGATCTTGGCGGCAAGCTTTCGGCGGGCGACCTTCGCAAACTCAACTATGCCGTTGACGCACTGCACCAGGATGCCGCCGCGCTAGTGCGAAAGTTCCGCTCAGAGAGAGGGTGGTAACTTTGGCGCCCGCTTAGACAGACCAGCCCTGGCGGTACTCGCGCCGCAGGTAGTCGTTCGCCTGCGGCAGGTTGGTGACGCGCATGTTTTCGCCGTCGTAGAAGATTTTTCTTCCTGCTCTCAAAGCAACGATGCCGAGCAGCATCACCTCGGTGAGCCGGGCGGCGTACTCGAACGGGCAGGAAGGTTCGGTCTTGCCTTTGGCCGCGTCCACCCAGTTCATTTCGTGAGCTTCGCCGGGAATGCGCGGCAACTTTACCGGCGGCTTGCCAAACGAATCGTTGAGTGACTTAGGCAGCAGACGTGGATCGAGGCCGTAGGTGTCGTGCAGCAATTTGCCTTTGCTGCCGATGAGCAACGCGCCACCTTCTTGCTTGAGTTCTTCGTCGCCCAGCTCCGCGGGCTTGTTAGGCATCAAACCGCCGTCGTACCAGGTTAGTTTCACGGGCGGCAGTGGCCCGCGCGCGGGGAACTCGTAGAAGGTCATGGTCGCTTGCGGATAAGACGCGCCGTTGAACGGCGTGGAGACCGTTTCTACACTCGTAGGCATGCCCAAGTTCAGCGCCCACATCGAGGGGTCGATCAGATGCGCGCCCATGTCGCCGATGGCGCCGACGCCCCAATCCACCCAGCCTCGCCAGTTAAAGGGATGGTAGATAGGGTGATACTCGAAATTCGGCGCGGCAGCGCCAAGAAAAAGATCCCAGCGCAGGGTCTCCGGAACGGGATAGTTGCCTGCCATGGCCGCGGCCAGCCGCAAATTCACCCCTTGGCCGTTCCAGCGAAGCTGGTCCGCGGGCTCCTTGAGCGGTTCGGGACGGGGAACGCCTTGAGGCCAAAATCCAAGAGGGCGGTTGGTCCAAATGTGTATCTCGCGCACCTGGCCGATTGCGCCGGCCAAAATATATTCGACGGCGGTACGCGCGTCGTCCATGGAATGGCCCTGGTTGCCCATTTGTGTTGCGACTTTGCTTTCTTTCGCTGCGCGCGCCATCTTGCGGGCTTCGTCGACCGACCAGGTCAGCGGCTTTTGCACATAAACGTGTTTGTGCAGGTCCATGGCGGCGAGGGCGATCGGCGCATGCATGTGATCAGCGGTGGCCACGAGCACGGCATCGATGTCTTTTTGGCGGTCTAGCATCTCGCGATAATCTTTGTAACGCTTGGCCTTAGGCACATGCTCGGTTTTGAGGCGAATCATCCCGTCGAGCCGGGCTTTCGCTTTCACACGATCAAATTTCGCCGGCGGCTGGCCTGACGCCGGCGCTCGATCGGGATGCTCCAGGCGGTCCCGCAGCTTCTCGATGTCGGAGTCCAGGCGCGCGAAACCCTGGTCTGCATAGCCCCAGTCGACATCGCAGAGGGCGACAATGTTTTGGCTGGCAAGGTTGATGAGGTTCTGGCGGCCCATGCCGCCAACGCCGACGCCGGCGATGTTCAGCAGATCGCTCGGAGGTGTGAAACCCCGTCCGAGCACGCGGCGGGGCACAAAGGCCGCGGCAGCACCACTGGCCGCCGCGGTGCTCAGGAATTTCCGGCGCGTCAGTCCCTTCTTTTCGTCGCTGCCGGCTTGCACCTGGTCTTTCCTGTCTTCTTTCTCTTCCTTCATCTTTTCTCTCATAATCTCTCCCGTGTCCCTCTCGCCGGAAACATTATCGCTCGACTCGCGAGGTTTGGCGACAACACAATTTTGCGTAGAATGTTACGGCCTTGCGGGCATCGCACCAATCACGGAAATATTCCGCACACCTGAGCGGTCTGGTTGTTTGATAAAAGCGTCGTGAAGCAAGTTGAGGCGTGGAAAATGAAACGCGGGAGAATTCTTTTGCTGGGCTGCCTGGCGCTCGTCGTTATTGGCGCGATCTACGGGGCCGCCCTGATTCGCAGGGGCTTTGCCGCTAGCGAAGAGCCCTCAGGCCTCGAAAAGCTAATGGCGCGCGCCGTGCGAAATCTCTCCATTCCGGGGCGCGCACGCAAAGAAACAAATCCATGGAAACCGACTCCGGAAAACCTGCAAGAAGGTCGCGATCATTTCCTCGCGCGCTGCGCCATTTGTCACGGTACGGATGGCTCCGGCGTGACCCCGGTCGGCCGCAATCTCTATCCTAAGCCTCCCGATCTGCGCGCGCCCGAGACGCAGGACCTTACGGACGGGCAAATCCACTACATCATCCAGAAGGGCGTGCGACTCACGGGTATGCCTGCGTGGGGCAATCCGCACGACGAAGCCGACAAGGAAGGCTGGAAACTGCTGCTGTTCATCCGCAGTCTTCGCCCGCTTTCCGGCCGAGAGCAGTCCCAGGAGGAGGCCACCGCCCGAACGGCGCACTACACCGGTTCGCAGGCGTGCGCCAAATGCCATCACGAGATTTACGATCGATGGAAAGAAACGCCGATGGCCAAGGTGGTCCGTGATCCGCGCGAACATCCGGACGCCATCCTTGCGAATCTCGCGAGCGACCCGTTCGCCAAATTCTCTAAGGACCAGGTCGCGCTGGTTTATGGGAGCATCTGGAAGCAGCGGTACTTTACGCGAATTGGCGATGACTATTATCCGGAGCCGGCCCAGTGGGACGTCACCCATCATGTCTGGCGCCCGTACTTTGTTGCGAAGGGAACCGATTGGTGGGAGCCGTTTTATCCGCCGGACAATATGCAGCGCCCTACCGGTCCTACCTGCGACGGCTGCCATTCGGTGGATTACGACATTCGGACAAGCCAAGTAGCGGAGTGGAACGTCGGCTGTGAACGCTGCCACGGACCGGGCAGCGCACACGCGGCCGATCCGACGCGCGGCAATATCATCAATCCGGCCCACATGGACTATGTCAATGCCAATGACACGTGCATCCAGTGCCACTCGCAGGGCCGTCCTGTCCACAATCCGATGGAAGGCAAATACTACGATTGGCCGGTTGGGTATCGTGTGGGCCTGCATCTTCGCGATTTTTGGCAGCTCGAGGAGCACACGCTTGGACAGACCACCTTCACCCATTTTGCGGACGGCACGGCGCACAAGAACCGGATGCAAGGCAACGATTTTGTACAGAGCCTGATGTATCGCCGTGGTATTACGTGTTTCACTTGCCACGATGCGCATGGAACGGGCAATTATGCCCAGCTGCGTAAACCGGCCGAGCAGCTTTGCCTCGATTGTCATGGGCCGCTCTCCCCCAACGGCCCCCGCGCGGCCACGCTCGAGGAACACACCCATCACAAGAAGGGCTCGACGGGCAGCCAGTGCGTCGCGTGCCACATGCCAAAGATCGCGACCACGCTCGGGGACGTGAAAGTGCGAGTGCACACGTTTGCGGTTATATCTCCTGCGATGACGGACAAGTACCAGATTCCGAACCCCTGCACTTCCTGCCACACGGATAGGACCACGGCCTGGGCGCTCGAAGCGCTCGGGCGGTGGCCCGAGCGGTCGCCCTGGCGGCTTGAATAGTTTTCTCTTTGTATTCGGTGTTCCTTGGGAATCGTCTTACAATCCTTTTCCGTGCGGCCGGCGTCCGGTTGTGCGAAGCGGAACAGGCGCGCGGCCTGAGCATGCCTTGCAGGAGGTCCGAGTGAACTTCACGCTGACAAAGAAAAGCCTCACCATTCGCATTTTTTTTCTCTGCCTTCTTGCGTGTCTGAATGCCGCTGGCGCTCGCGCGCAAACGCAGACACCTTCGCCGGCGCTAGTGGTCCTCGACAAAGAGGACAACATGCTTTCCATCATCGATCCGGCTACCTCAAAGACCATCGCGCGCATTCCCACTGGCGATGGCCCGCACGAAATAACGGCTTCCGACGACGGCAAGCTCGCGTTTGTCGCCAACTACGGCGCGAGGACGCCGGGCAACACGATTTCGGTGATCGATTTGGTGGCGCAGAAAGAGTTGCGCCGCATGGAGCTCGGGGCGCTGCGCAGGCCGCATGGAATCACGTTCGCAGACGCGAAAATCTGGTTCACCGCGGAGCAGAACCGGTTGATTGCCCGCTACGATCCCGCTTCGAATCAGATTGACTGGCTCCTCGGCCTAGGGCAGAACGGCACGCACATGTTGGTCTTTTCAAAGGATCGCTCGAAAATTTTCACGTCCAACATCGGATCCGATTCTCTCACGCTGCTCGAGCGCAGCGCCGATTCTGTCGGTTGGAGCGCCACGAACATCAGTGTCGGCAAAGGTCCGGAAGGCGCGGACATCTCGCCCGATGGCCGCGAATGCTGGGCGGCCAATTCCGGCGACGGGAGCATCTCGATCATTGAGGTCGCAGCCAAAAAAGTGGTCGCGACGCTTGACGTTCAGACAGGCCGCTCGAATCGCCTCAAGTTCAGTCCCGACGGGAAGCTCGTGCTTGTGTCGGACCTGGGAAACAATGCGTTGTTGGTGCTCGATGCGGCTTCCCGCAAGGAGGTCAAGCGGCTCAATCTTGGCCGGCAGCCGGAGGGGATTCTCATCGTTCCCGACGGCTCGCGCGCTTATGTCGCGGTTGCCGGGGAAAGCGCTGTTGCCGTGCTGGATTTGAAGACCCTGGATGTAACCAGTCGCATTCCCACCGGGAAGGGCCCGGACGGCATGGCCTGGGCCGTGCGTCATTGAGTGCTTGCCGAATGAGGAGAGATCCGTTTGAAGGGCTAAGACGCAGCAAGCGGAGAGCCTTCGTTTTCCTGCTTCGTCGCCTGGTTCGCATCGTCTACGGCGATGGCAATGAGCCTGACGTCATCTTCGAGGTGTGCGTCGGCGAGGCTCTTTTACACTGTCAAGCAACCTTCGATTCAGTGCGGAAGGCGGTTCGCCGGCGAGCTCTTCCAGCAAGTGAATCAGCCGCTCTTCGCCGAGCTGTTTGCCGTCCGCCCCGCATGCCTCGGTGATGCCGTCGCTGAACACCAACAAGCGATCGCCCGGGGCGAGTTGTACGAGAGAGTTTTGGTACTTCCAATTGGGGAAGACGCCCAGGACGGCTCCGTCATTTTCGAGCAGTTGCACAGAACCCGAAGCCCGCTTGAGGATCGGCGGAGGGTGGCCGGCGCAAGTGTACCGCACAGTTTTCTTTCTCCATCGAGCACGCCGTAGAACAGCGCTACAAACTTCTCCGGGCGAAGCGTTCGAAGAATTTCGGGAGCGCTACACCCCCGAAGGGTTCCTTGACACGGTGCTTACGTCGAAGACGCTTGAAAAGCGTCTCGAAACAATGAGTGTCTTCATGGCGGTCCATTCCCGGGAGCAGGTTGCCGGCACGATCGCCTGGAACGTGGTGGGCTTAGAGGAAGGGCATCTTCGGGGTATGGCCGTGTTGCCCTTGATGCGCGGCAGTGGAATTGCGAGCCAATTATTGAGCCGGGCGGAATCCGAGCTGCAGCAGCGCAAATGTACGCGAGTCACGCTCGATACCACCGAGCCGCTCCTGCGGGCGATGCGCTCTTGCGAGAAACACGACTACCGGCGTTCCGGAAAAACCAAGGACTTCTTCGGGATGCCGTTGATCGAATATCAAAAAACTCTGCTCCAAGGAGTCTCGACTCCAGCAGGAGCGGAAGACAAGAGTTCTTATTGCTTGGCGGTTTGCAGCACCTGACAATTTTCGACGCAACGGGCGGCCAGCATTTCGATTTCGGCTTTCTTCTTACGAGGCACCTCTGACCCCGCCTCGGGTGCGACGATAAGCGACTGCGGGCCATCGGCCAGATTGAAGGTGCACTGGAACTGCAGGGATTGCACGCCGCGCTGCTGGCAGGAGGCTTTCTCGAGCGCGGACTCGAGCGCAGCCGGCTGCGAATGCAATTGATCGGCGACCTGCGATGGCAGCACGGCCACAACCATCGGCACCGGCGACTTGATTTTGATGCTGACTCGCTCGCCATCATGGTCCGGCTGGAAGCCGCCATATACCTTCAAGAAGGACGTCAGCTGGTATTTTTCTTTTACCTGGTCCATCCACCGAAACTCTGGTTGGATGCAGTTCTGGACGCAATTCCAGTTGTAGTAGTGGATGTGCAGGTCATTGGGAGCCTTGAAACGGCGCGTCGCCGCGCCCTCGGCTGTAAGGACAGTCGCGATGCCTACGCCGATGGCGCGCTGGGTTTTGTCGTTCGGGTTCAAGATGGCGCCGAGGCCGGCAAACACCGCTTCGTCGGGGCTATTGCGCTCGTCGCGAATAACCATAATCAGCTCGCCCGGCGGCATGTTGCAGACGTAGGTTGTTTCCGTCACGTGCTCTGCCGGGCATGATTGCGGAAGGCTCGGAATGGTTTGGGGCTGCTGGAGCGCCTGGTTCCAGGCGTCTACGGAAGTCATGAAAACAGTGACGGGCATCTGTGCCTTGATGTCTACATGGTTTCTAGCGCCGTCGACACCCACATGGTAAGACTCACCCGTGTGATAGTTCGCGGGGTCGAGCCGAACGTTCTCGTCGTGCGAGGGCACCCAGTCGAAAACTCGTGGCGGCACCTGTGCGAGAGACAGGGAAGAAAAGGCGCATGTGAGAAAAATCGCGAGGACACCCGTGACGAGAAGGAACCGAAGGTTGTGGTTTCTCATAGACTCTCCGTGTCATTCCATTGGAGCGCAGCCCGGTTTACCCTGCAAGGCTTCCGCGAAAACGATGTTTTCTCGGAGTATCCTGTCCCCATGGTCAGTTGTTCCGCCCTCAGTAGGTGAGCGACCAGCCGATCAACGTCATAGCGAGAACCAGCACAAGCATTCCGGTGCTGACCAGGCTCAACGTTCTTCCGTGGCCGAGCAGGTAGTCGCGAGATTCAGGGTCGATGCACAAGATGATGGTTACAACCAGGACCACGCCCCAAGCCAGCATCGCCGGCAGGCCCTGATACCTGCTAATCATGGAGAGAAACTCACCGGGAGGCTGCCCCGCGGGAATCCACCAGGGGATCATTGGCGCCACGCCAGCGGCCAGCGAGAAGGTGAGCAGTTTTCGCGTCAGCCAGCCTTTTACCTTGGGCCGCGCTTCCTTCCAAACGAAATAGTCCCACGCGAGCAGGCCCGCCGCCAAAGGCACCCAACCATATAAGGCGGCGTTTTGGTCAATCCAATACCAGCTGCGAAACAGAAGCCGCCCGTGACGGGCCTCCGCGAGCCGGGGCAGCATGAATAATCCCGACACTGTGTTTGAAAGTACGGCCACCAAAAGGGTGACCAAACTCATGAGTTGAAACCAGTATCGCGTGGGCACCTTCTTGCAGCGCGTGCACACAGACTGTTTGGGCAGGAAATTCAGTCCACAGCGATCGCAATACACAGTCATTCTCCCGTAGGGAGGGGATTCGAACTAACTCGCGGCCAGTGTAGGGCCGCCGGGCGCGAAAAACTACTGGCCCCAGGACCAGTTTTGGTAGTGCTGTGCTTGATTGCACAAAAGTTGGATTCGCAAGGCGCGGATGCGTAAGCGGAAAATGGAGAAGTTTGCCGGAAAGCTATCTCTTTCAATTAGATACGGCATCGGAAGCGCGAGAGCCCCGTGCCCGTGCCCACCATCAGCGGAACCACGCGGGTTCTGCCCCGGCTTTGCGGCCCTCCTCCTCGAGCTCGTCCAACTTCTTTTGCAGATCGGCTCTCTTCTTCTGAAGCTTCTGGATCTGCGCATTGCGGTCTCGGACGTAGGCCACGCCGTCCTTCCTGCCGCTAGAGATGTCGATGCCGGCCGTGCCATACTTCTTGATGTCCTCTCCCAGCTGAGTCCTCAGCCGGTCGATTTCGGCCAGCTCCTGAAGGATTGGCTGCGCCTTGCCGCGCCAGTAGGCTTCGCCGTTTTGCGCGTCTTCGGCGTCTTCGGGCTTGCTGGGCTTCGGCTGATCCTGCTTGTTGTTTTCGGTGCCCACAACGGAAACGCCGCCTCTCAGGCCCGCAAGGTCATCTTCGGTGAAGACCTTGCCTTTTGCCGCGGCAGCTTTCGTCTCTTTGGCTTTGCGCGCGGCTTCGGCCACGGCAGCCTGCTTCTCCTGGCTCGGGGTTGCATTTTGCGATGACGTTTCCGCGACGGGCGGGGACTGCCGGGAAGACGGAATTGGCTGTCCAAACGAAGCTGCGACAGGACCGGCGAACACCACGACCGCGCAAAAGCGATTTCCAAAACAGCGGCGCATGCGTGGCCTCCGTGTAGAGAAGCAATAAGGAGACGCTACGACGGGTGAGAAGCACGGTCAAGACGATTCCCGGACGAGCCTCCGAGATCGTCAACGGGCGGGAGCTGGAAGTTGCTGACCAGCGAAGGCCTTTGGTAGAGTGCCTACTTGCTGACAGGGCGGCAAACCATCCCGAGGAGGAACTCTTGAGTATTCCAAAATTTGCTCTCGACATCCTGGTTTGCCCGCTGTGCAAAACGCGGGTGGAACTCCTTGCGGACGAGTCCGGACTGAAATGCGTTTCTTGCCGGCGCGTTTACCCGATTCGCGACGATATTCCCGTGATGCTCCCCGAAGAGGCCACTGTCGTTGAGGAAACCCGGAACAAGTAGCAGGAGTCCGTCCAGCCAGCCCGCATGACCACTCATTTCGCTCATTCCGTGCCACGCTTGAAACGGCTGCTGCCGCGTCTGCGCGGCAAACGGATCGGCGTGCTCGGCGACTTGATGCTGGACCGCTACCTGTGGGGAACGGCCTCGCGCTTGTCACCCGAAGCGGCCGTGCCGGTGGTGGATTTGGTCGGACAGAACGAATGCCTCGGGGGCGGCGGGAACGTGGCGGCCAACCTCGCGGCGCTCGGAGCGAAGGTCGAGGCGTTTGGCGTAATCGGAAGCGATGAGGCGGGCCGCGCGCTCCAGAAGTGCCTGCGCGAAGCGAGCATGGGCGATAGGGGAGTTTTGGCCGAAGCAAAACGCGTAACGACCGTGAAGACGCGCATCATCGCGAAGCACCACCAGGTGGTTCGTGTGGATCGGGAACGACGCGAACCACCGCAGTCAGAGACGCGGGAAAAGCTATTGCGCATGGTCTTCGGGGCGCTCCAACGCCTCGATGCCTTGGTGCTTTCCGACTATGACAAAGGGCTAATCACCGATGATTTTGCGGATCGCGTGCTCAGCGCAGCTCACCAGTTGAAGGTTCCCGTGTTCGTGAAGCCGAAGACTTCGCGACTTTATGCCTACAGGGGCGCGCGGGTTATCGTCTGCAACACGAAAGAAGCGAGTTTTTACGTGACCAAGACTTTGTCGGATGAAAAATCCTTCGAGGAGGCGGGGCGAGCACTGCTCGCTCGCTTTGGCTGCGGCGCCGTGGTGATCACAAGAAGTGGAGAAGGAATGAGTGTATTTGAGGAGTCTTCGCCAAAGCAGGTGCAAATTCCAGCGACTGGCCATGAAGTGAGCTACGCGCGGGTGGGCCAACCGGGCATCGAGCGAGGCGCGACGGGCCGGCAGGTATTCGATTTGACGGGAGCAGGTGACACGGTTTTGAGCGTGCTGGCGCTCGCGGCCGCGGCGGGCGCCTCTATTGTGGACGCAGCGATCCTCGCCAATATTGCCGCGGGAGTCGTGGTGGGCAAGCTCGGCACAGCGAGCGTATCACCGCAAGAGCTGGCGTATGCGCTAGACGAGTTGCGCGACTAAACGGCCTGGGCAGCGCTAGGGCGGGAAGCTGAGGGACTTGTCGGACATTATGACCCACACGCTCACAACTTTGGTCTTGCGGCTATTCTCCTGGTCCGAGGCGTCAGGCATGGGCGAGAACGGACTGACGGCCGCCTGTATATCCACGGCGTTGGCGCCATGTTGTGAAGTCGCCTTCAGGATCTCATAGCTTTTGACGGGCCCGTAATATCCCTCAGGACCCCAGTCAGCCAGAAAGTCCCTCTTCGTGTAGCTCGGGCCAGGTTTCCATAGCTGGTAGGCGAGGTCGGTATTGCCGGCAACCAGCGCATTGAAGAAACGCTCCGCAGCTTTTTTTTCGGGGTAGTAACGGAATGCGAAATAAAGCATGACAACCGCGGCCACAACTACCGCCGCGATGGTGAATGGTATAGCTCGTGATTTTTGGGGTGTGACGGGAGGTGGATCGAGCAGCGTCATTCGGTGGTCTCCTGCCCCGCGAGCGTCAGAATCGAAGTTGAGCCGGGAAATCTCTGCAGCTTCGAGCAACAGTAAAACCTTACAAAAATTCGATGCGTGAGTAAATGGCTGCAAATAAGAAGCGAGCGCGTTCGATGAGATGCTGGCCGAATCAGGACACCGTTTCGACGAGACCTCGCCGGCGGCGCACCAGCCATTCGGGCGATGAGCAAATGAGCAACCCCGCACAATCAGCACACGGCAATGTAGGTTTTCCGGAAGGACCAGCGCATGGCGAACAGCATGAGGGCACGTCATCGCCTAGCGTGACGGCGGCAAGGGTCAAAAGCGAGATTGCGAATCATCCGTTGGCGGCGGGCTACGATGTTTTGCGCGTCTCACCACGCGGTAGGCTTCGAGGCCGGTGAAAAGCCACAACAGCGCGTGCAGGCCGAAGCCGAGGCGGATTTCCGAAGCCGCGCGGATGGCAACGAAATGGAAAAGCCGCCATCGGGAGCCATAAGGCTGCCACTCGACTAGGCTTCGAGCGCGCCGGCGGCCCCTTCGGGGAGCTCGATCTCGTATTTGGTGCGGGCTTTTTCGCGGTGCATCTCCAGTGCGAGCTCGATTAGCTTGTCGATCAGTTCGCGGAAGGGAATGCCGCTGGCCTCCCACATTTTCGGGTACATGCTGATAGAAGTGAATCCGGGAATGGTGTTTACTTCGTTGAGATAGATTTTGCCGGCGGTCCGCTCAAGGAAGAAATCGACGCGGGCCATGCCGCTGAGCTCCAGGGCGCGGAAAGCTTCTATAGCGTATTTTTGAATCGTTTTGACCTGCGCGCGCTTGAGCTTCGCGGGGATGAGGATCTGCGAACCCTCTTCCAGGTATTTTGCCGTGTAATCGTAGAACTCCCGGTGCGGCACGATCTCGCCGGGAATCGAAGCCTTAGGATCGTGATTGCCCAGCACCGAGACCTCGATCTCGCGCCCCACGATGCATTTCTCGACCAGGATTTTCATGGCGAACTCCGCGGCCAGATTCAAGGCGGGCGCCAATTCCTCACGCGAATGAACCTTGGTCATGCCCACCGAAGAGCCAAGCGTGGCGGGTTTGACGAAGACTGGATATTTGAATTTTTTCTCGACGACCTTTTGAACTTCTTTGGGATCGCGCTCCCAATCGGCGCGCAGCACGGCAATCCACGGCACGACGGGGATTTTGGCGATTTGGAGGAGACGCTTGGAAACATCCTTGTCCATGCCAATGGCGGAGCCGAGCACGCCGGCACCGACGAAAGGCAAGCCCGCGAGGTCCAGCAGCCCTTGGATCGTGCCGTCTTCACCGTAGGTGCCGTGCATGACCGGGAAGACGACGTCAATGCGCTGGCCGCCACCGCTGCCGCCGCGGTCGAGCGGAATCAGCGCGGCGTCGGTGGGGTCGGCGGTCATCATCACCCGCTGGCCGCTCTTCAACACTTCAGGGAGCATCTTTTGCGCAGCGTTGCCGACGAGCCAGTGGCCTTCTTTGGTGATGCCGATGGGTACAGCTTCGTATTTGTCCGGGTCCAGGCCGCGGATGACGGAAGCGGCCGAGGCGAGAGAAACTTCATGTTCGCCGGAGCGACCGCCAAAGAGGATGCCAACGCGGAGTCGTTTCTTGTTGTCAGGGCTCACGGGTCCAATTTCTCACCCTTCGTCGAGTTGCCAAGGTATCAGTTATAAGGGAAAACGGAAGAGCCGTGTGATGGATGTTTTCGATGGCGTTCTGAATTGACAACTAACCCGCGTAAAAATGGTTACAGTATCTTCTGGCCGAGGGCCGAGAGGACCAGCTCGACGCCGAGCAAGGCGGTGCGGTTGTGTTCGTCGAGGATGGGATTGATCTCCACCACTTCCATCGAAACCATGGATTCGGTGTCGGAAATCATTTCCATGGCGAGATGAGCTTCGCGGTAGGTGGCCCCCCCGCGCACGGGCGTGCCAACGCCGGGAGCATCCGTGGGATCGACGAAATCCATGTCCAGGCTGACAGCGACGCCCGCGGTGTCGTCCATAGCGTATTTGAGGGCTTCCGACATGACATCGCGCATGCCGCGCTCGTCAATGTCGCGCATGGTGAAAACGTGGACCCCGGATTTCTTGACGATCTTCCGTTCTTGAGCATCGAGGTCGCGCGCGCCGACAATGACGATGTTTCCTGGCTCGGCTTTAGGTCGGAAACCTCCAAGATCAACGAGCTCTGTGGCGCCGTAACCCATGATGGCCGCGAGCGGCATGCCATGGATGTTCCCTGAGGGCGAAGACTCCGGAGTGTTCATGTCGCCGTGCGCGTCGAGCCAGAGGTATCCGATTTCCTTTTTTTGCGTGCGGAAATGCGAAGCCACTCCGGCTGCCGCGCCGACGGCGATGGAATGATCCCCGCCGAGAAGGAGCGGGAGAAAGCCTTCGGTTAGGGATTTTTCGACGGTCTTGCAAATGTCCTGGCAGGTTTCGGCAATTTCCTGCAGATACTTGGCGCGCTTTTCGCCCACCGGCATTTCTTCCGGCTGCTTCACTTCCAAGTTGCCAATGTCTTCCACGGTGTGGCCCAGCTTCTTGATGGAGGTATGCAGCCCGGCGCCGCGGAGTGCCGAGGGACCCATGTCCACGCCGCGGCGGCTTTGGCCGAGGTCCATGGGAACGCCGATGATGCGAACTTTTTGCGCCATGTGTTAGTCGTGAATGGTGATTCGTCGTTCGCGGCCCGTGAATCTGCAAAGCGGCCACCTGTGTGGCCTTCACGTGTCACGAGTCACGTTCCTGCTGAAACGAACCCTAAGGGTATACCCGGTAAATCATGCGAGGGAAGGGAATCACCTCGCGAATGTGCTCGGTGCCGCAAATCCACGCGACAGTACGCTCCAGCCCCAGACCGAAGCCGGAATGCGGCACGCTACCGTAGCGCCGCAGGTCGAGGTACCACTGAAAGGCTTCTTCCGGAAGGTTGTGTTCACGGAGCCGCTTGACGAGCAGCTCGTAATCGTGGATGCGCTGGCTGCCGCCGATGATTTCGCCGTAGCCTTCGGGCGCGAGCATGTCGAAGGCCAGGGCAAGTTCGGGGCGCTTTGGGTCGGGCTGCATGTAGAAAGCTTTGAGAGACGTGGGATAGCGATGCACGATCAGCGGGCGGTCGAACGAACTCGAAATGATGGTTTCCTCGTCGCCGCCGAAATCGTCGCCGAACTTGGCGGGATTGCCATTCTGGTTGAGCACGGCGACGGCTTCTTCGTAGCTGATGCGTGGAAAGGGCGGTTTGACACATTCCAGTTTGTTCCTGTCGCGCTTGAGTGTTTCGAGTTCCCGCGATTTGTGTTTCAGGACGCCCTGGACGATGGCGCTGACCAAGCCTTCGCCGAGGGCCATGGCTTCGTCCAGCTCGACATAGGCGGCTTCGGGCTCGAGCATCCAGAACTCGGTAAGATGGCGCCGCGTTTTGGATTTTTCGGCGCGGAACGTAGGCCCGAAGGTGTAGATCTTGCCGAGCGCCATGGCCAGGGCTTCGCCATAAAGCTGGCCGCTCTGCGTCAGATAGGCCTTTTGATCGTCGATGTAATTGACTTCGAACAGAGTGGAGGTGCCTTCGCAGGCCGCCGGAGTGAACATCGGCGCGTCGGTGAGCGTGTAGCCCTGGCTATCCATGAACTCGCGGGCGGCGCGGATGGCTTCGGCACGGATGCGGAGGATGGCCGTCTGGCGCGGCGTGCGAATCCAGAGATGGCGGTTGTCGAGAAGGAAATCGACGCCGTGTTCCTTGAGCTGAATGGGGAACGGCGTGGATTCCGGGACTTTTTGCAGCACCTGAAGTTTTGTCAAGCCGATTTCGTAGCCCCCGGGAGCACGCGTTTCGGCACGAATTCTTCCGGTGACGATAACGCTTGATTCCTGCGTCAGTCCCTTGAGCGATGCGAATGCCTCGGGGTTCTCCTTGAGCGAGCAAACGCCCTGGATGACCCCCGTTCCATCGCGAAAAATCGGAAAAAGCAGTTTGCCGGATTCGCGGAGATTGTAAAGCCAACCCCGGAGCGTAACTTCCTGCCCGTCGTGTTTTCCCGCCTGCTCGATAGTGATGGTTGGCATGGGTGCGGTTCTCGGCCACAAAGTAAACGATTAGTCTACCAGAGTAGGGTCGGGTTCCTGCGAGCAGGCGAACCCCTGTTTACGCCCAGGCTTTTTCGAAGCGGTCAAGGGACTTACGGGCGGAAGAAAGCTGCTCACTCACAGTGGCGGCATCGTGGCCGATTTTCTGCTTCAATTCGAGAACCAGCGGCAGACCGCCGTTTTGTGCCGCGGACTTGAGTAGCTTGATGGCATCGGGCCAGTGAATCGAGCCGTCGTACGGGGGAAGGTGCTCGTCTTTTTCCCCATGATTGTCGTGAAGATGGACGGAAGAAACCAGCTCCCTGAGCGGAGAAAAACTCTTCTCCAGACGTTGTTCCTCAGGGAATTCGGCAAGGTGCGCGTGGCCGATATCGAAGTTGAAGCGCAAGCCGGTAAGCCGCGTCTCGTCTACAAATGCTCGAAGGTAATCGGGACTCCCCATTTCGCTCTGCGTGTTTTCCACACAGATGGTGACGCCGGCGTGCCGCGCGTGCAGGATAAGGTGCTCGAGGGAACTGAACGCGGCGTCGCGTTTGCGCGGATCCGCCGTTTCGCGGGAGCTACCCATGTGCAGAATGAGCCGCGCGTAGGGCAAATCATTAGCAACATCGATAACGCGCTTTAGTGCGTCCATGGCCTCGACACGCCGGACGCGCTCGACTTCACAAATCGAAAGCGGCGCGCCGCTTTCGCGCATGGCGCTCAGGTCACGCCGGTTGGGAGCATGGAGCGAAACAAGTTGCAAGTGGTGCGCTTCGAGCGCGCTCGCCATGGCGCGAATTTCCTGCTTACCGGTGTACTCGAAATGACTGCGCGCACAGAAAATCTCGACGCCCTGGAATCCCGCTCCCGCCACCTGGCTGAGGAGTTCGGGCGTCAATTTGTGCGTTACGAACAAGTAGGTCGAGAGTAGTCTCTGCATGCGTTCCCGGGTTTCATGGATGGCCATCCAGCAGTTTACCGTTGTTTTGTTTCAGCTTCCGCGCTCCTTAAAACGCGTGTGCCGAATCCCGCCCCCCTCAATAGCCCATCGCGGAACCCCGATCGCGCGGGTCTGCCGCGCCCAGACGCTCGCCGCTTTGCCGGTCAATCCCGATGGCATTCACCAGGCCCATGTGTTTGCGCAGTTTGGCTTCATTACTGAGGCTCGGCGTTTCATACCAGCCGCGCTCTACCTCGTGCCCGCGGGCGCGCAGCGCCTGCTCCACGCTCAGGGGAAATTCCTCTTCCAAGCGGATGCGGTCAGGAAACCATTGATGATGAAAGCGCGGCGCATGGATGGCTGCCTGGGCCTCCATGCCAAGGCGCATCCAGTTGAGGACACTCAGCAGAGTGACAGAAATGATGGTTGGCCCGCCGGGCGAGCCGGTGACGAAGCTCAGTTTGCCGTCGCGCAGGAGCATTGTGGGTGTCATGGAACTGAGCGGGCGGTGGCCGGGAGCAATGGCATTGGCGTCGGATTGCATCAGTTCATAGAGCGCGTTGGGAGCGCCGGGTTGCGTGGTGAAATCGTCCATTTCATCATTCAGCAGGAAGCCCCCGGCGCAAGTCACGTGCGAGCCATAGCTGTCATTCAGCGTGTAGGTGTTGGCGACAGCGTTACCCGCAGCATCGACGACGGAAAAATGGGTAGTGTGCCGGCCCTCGGCACGGCTGTTGACGGGGTGCGGTGCGGAGTCTGCGTTCGCGGAAGCGCCGCAGACGTGGGGAGTTCCCGCTGCGACATTCTTGCTCGAGGAGGCTTTGGCGGGATCAATCGTGGCGGCACGTTCCTTGGCATAACAAGGGTCGGTCAGGCCAGCCACGGGAATCTTGGCGTAGTCGGGATCCGCAAGATACGCGGCGCGGTCGGCAAATACCCGGCGCATGGTTTCCGCGACCAGATGGACGCTTTGCGCATCGTCCCAGCCCTTGAGCGGCACATCCTTCAGCATGTTCAGGGCTTCGATGATCGCCACGCCGCCGGAGCTCGGAGGCGGCGCCGTCAATACTTCCCAAGCGTGGCCGCCGCTTTCGTATTTCGCGCGCAGGACTTCACGGGCTTTGGGTTTGTAATTTGCAAGGTCGTCGAGCGAAACGATCCCGCCGTTCTTGGCCATTTCGTCGGCGAGCACGCGCGCCGTTTCGCCGCGATAGAATTCCGCCGCGCCGTTGTGCGCGATGCGCCTGAGTGTTGCCGCCAACTCCGGTTGCCTCAGTGTTTCTCCAGCCTTGAACATCCGGCCGCCGTTCAGAAAAATCCGCTTGCTTGATGGGAAAGCCTGCAAGCCGGGACTTTCTTCCTCCAATTCCGCGGCCAATTTTTCGCTGACGATGAAACCCGCTTCCGCGAGACCGATCGCGGGAGCCATCACCTCGGCCAGCTTCATGGTTCCCTGGGCTTTCAAAGCCAATTCGAGGCCCGCGACGGTCCCGGGAACGGCCACAGAGCGATAGCCAATGACCGAAGCTTCTTCGTCGAGCTTGCCATCCCTGCCGATATACATGTCGCGGGTGGCTTTGCCGGGGGCCGTTTCGCGGTAATCGAGAAACGTGGTCTTGCCGTCCGCGAGTCGGATAAGCATGAAGCCGCCACCGCCGATGTTGCCGGCAGCAGGCTCGACGACGGCGAGAGCGAAGGCCGTTGCGACGGCTGCGTCTACCGCATTACCACCCCTCTTCAAAATCTCCACACCCGCTTGCGATGCGAGTTCTTCGTCAGTGACAACCATTGCGTGTGCGCCGCGGACCGCCTGCTTGGGCCATGCTTGGGAAAATTCATTTTGGGTTGCGGCCTTCGGTGCCGATTGCGAAGCGGTCTGCTGTGAAAGAACCAAGATGCCGGTCAGGAATGTCAGAGAAGGCACCAGAATTACTTTCTTGTGGACAAACATGTCTCGAAAAACACTAAGGGATTCGCTCGAGAGCGTCAAGGCGAGCCCATCCGCTGTTCGGGATCCACGCAAGACAGTCCCGGGAAGACCGCCCCGGGGAAGGAATGAACACGCTACTCTTCGCTGAGGAATTCAACAACGGGCGGTTCTGGGAGAAACCCGGCTCTGGTGCCGCGCACAATCAGTTCTTTGACCGCTTGCCGGCCCTTTTCGCCGTAGCCGAGGGTCCATTTGTTCACATACATGCCTATAAAAGTATCGGCGAGTTCCAGGTTCATCTCTCGGGCGAATTGCATGGCGTAATTCAGCGCTTCTTCGCGGTGCTCCAGGCCATAGGCAACGCTGTTCCGGATGGTTTTCGCGATCTGGCGCCCAAGACGTGGTCCCAGGGCTTTGCGGACGGCGTTGCCTCCGAGCGGAAGCGGCAGACCCGTTTGTTCCTGCCACCAGATGCCGAGATCAATCACCTTGTGCAAACCCTTTTCCTGGAAGAAAAGCTGTCCTTCGTGAATGAGCAGACCGGCTTCGACAAGATTGTTCTGAACTGCATCAATAATTTTGTCGAAAGGCATGACCACGGGTTCAAAGTTGGCTTCGAAAAGCCGCAACGTAAGATACGCAGAGGTTTTCGTGCCGGGAACAGCGATGCGTCTGCCCGCCAATTCTTGCCCCTTCACTGCTTTTGTCGAAACTACAATCGGTCCGTAACCTTCGCCGAAGCTGGCGCCGCAATCGAGAAGCACGTATTTGTCGCGAAGCTCGGGATAGGCGGCGAAACTGATGGCCGTGACGTCGTACGTTTCCTCGAGCGCCGCTTCGTTGAGCGATTGGATGTCCGACAGAATATGCGTGTATTTGTAGCCGGGGGTGGAAAGCTTGTGGGTCGCCAGCGCGTAGAACATGAACGCGTCATCGGAATCCGGCGAATGCGCAAGCTTGATTTCGATAGGCGCTGGTTCGGTCTTCGAGGCTCCTTGTTGGCCAGGCATGGGCTGGTGGTTCCTCTTCTGATGGCGGTCCCGGATGCTAGGGGCCATTTCCATTGCTGATTGCCAAGAGTCGGGGACACGTACTAATGGCAGGCCCCGCTTTGATGGATTCTCCGGCCCCCTTCTCCCATAGTTCCCCTCTCGTCGGGAAAGCTCTTTCGGAGGACGTACGGAAGTATGCTCGCGTCGCAGGGGCTTGGTGACGCAGCGCCGGATAATCTCTAGCCGGAAAGGGTAGCATATCGGAGTGGCGCCGACAACATCACTCAAATGGTAAAGACCCTTGTTTCCCCCAATTACCAGACAGCCCTTTGCGGATCGCTGCCATGGTCTTCTCGAGACCTGCACGGAGGGCCAAGGTAACGCATTCGCAGAGTACCGCACTATCGAAAACTCGAAGCGATCTCGACACCCGTGGCTTACTGGGGCTAGGCCACAGCCTGGCCTCGCACGGAGGACACATGAAAACCAAATGGCTCGTTATGGGCGCGGCAGGAATCGGCATATTGCTCGGCGCTAGCGGAGCTGCCGCGCAATCCTATAATCCGCTCAAGTGGATCAAAAAGAACCCCGGGCCAACCGCCAACGAGCAGCTTGCGGCGAATCAAGAGGAAGAACGAAAGCTGAGCTTACAATTACAGGCGCTGCTGCCTCCAAAAACAACTCTGAGAGAAGCGTGCAATGGCTTGCTAAGCCTGGAAGATTGCGTTGCCGCGCTTCACGTAAGCCGCAACCTCAAGATCAAGTATAACTGCCTGAAATGGGATATGACCGCGGCTCGGCCCAACGGTGACGTGAAAACCTGCGAGGCCCCGCCAAGGGACAAAGCACTGTCCTTGGTCAACGCCATTCGCGTTTTGAACTCCGACGCTGACGCTAAGGCAGCGGCGAAGAACGCGGAAAGACGCGCGCGCGAGGACATCAAGGACGCTACTCCCTGAGGAAAGCGCGAAGCCGTCTTGCGATGAAAACCAAGAATCCGTAGTCTGCGCAAGCGGTTCACAAGGAGGACACCATGCGGGCAATGGCGTCGTCGAATGAGGCTTTTCCATCGAGGTACGGTTGCCAGAACCGCTGTAACAGCTCGAGGTAGTTCTTCCATCCACGCTGGTAGAGCCCCTCACGGAAAGCGTACGTGTCGTATCCATTCCCCGGAGCGCCTTTAAGCTTGTCAGCGCGACTTACCGAAGAGGAAGCCAGTACCGTGCGGATGACTTCGCCGGTGGTGTAGAAAACCAGCGCATGCCAGAGGTCCCGGGGAATGGGTTTGTCGCGCTGGCGACATTCGCGGATGATGGCGGTTTGGACCGTCTCAGCAATTCCGTGTGAGCCCTCGTGGAAGAGCACTTCAAAGGCTTGCGGCCCTTGATTCCGAGGATCCAGGCTCGAAATGGTCACGCGCAACGGACCGACTGTGGTGTACGCGCCGGCCCAGTTGGCGTAAGCGACCACGTCCACGCGGATTTTTTCGTGCGGCCAGCGCGTCTGGTAAATGTCCGCCAGACGCTCGGAAAGTCCTACACCCTGCTCGCGCACCAGCGGAGCCACCTGCAGAATCCAGCGGCGGTTGGCTTGGTCATGTTCGGTCCAAAGATGGGCTCGATAGACGGGAGCAGCCGCTTCCAGAACCTGCGTCAGATTCGGCGGCAGGCCCGCGTCGCAGAATTTGCGCTTGCGCCCGGACAGTTCGTCGCAATCCTCGAAGTCGCCGAGTTGATCCTTCAGCTGAATCAGTTCCGTGGTGAAGAGCAGGTCTTTGTCCGCGTAGTTGACCAGGTAATAGGCAACCGCATCGTCCCAGGCTTTTTGTTCCGCATCGGTCAGCCCTTTTCCTGCCAAAACGCTCTTGGGGGGTGTGGACTTGGTTGCGTTGGCATCGCGCGAAAGAAATGCTCTTCGCTGCCGCGCCTCGGAATACAGCGTGTGGTGAAGATTGATCCAAAACCCGCTGTGCAGTTCGAAAACGGGCAGCTGTGGTTCGGTATAGTTGAATTGCGGTCGGGCGGCGCCGCTCGGGGGGCCGAGCAGGCCAAGCAGAAGCAGCAAGTGGGACCATGGAATACGGAAAGGGCGCACCATGGCGGATCGCCTGATAGTAGCGCCATGTGCGTGGAAGCACAAAGAGACAGGCAGGCTTGACGAATGTTTCAGGTGCGCTACTCGACTTTCGGATCGCTCTCGCTGCCGACCGCTCCGCGATGGTCTGCCGCATGCACGACGCCGTTCGAATCGCGAAAGAAGGAGCGCCTACCCGTCTGCGCATAGTGGAGCGGTGTTGCCGACAGTTCATATTTTGCGGGAGCGCCGACGTCGCTTCCTCCGGCAATTACATACCGGAAGGTGTAGCCATTCTTGGTCCCTTTTGCAAGGTCCACGTCCAGCAAACCCGCCGCATTGATGCCCGGCGCCCCGTGCTGGGGCGATGCGAGATTCTCGAGCGATTCGGGAAGGTGCAGATGTTTGCCCCGGTAAGATTCGACGGCCGCGGCGATAGTCTTTAAAGATTGCAGAGCATCTTTTTCCGTTGCGTCGATTTCCGATTCGTCCCATTCCACTTCGAGCTCGGGCAGGTCCAGAAGGAGAACTCCGAGAGAAAGCAGCTTCCATTGACCTTCTTCGCGCACCAGGCCCATGTTGATCTGACGCGCGCTTGCTCCGTTGGAGTCCGCAACGTCGTGGAGCTCCAATGGCAAAAACGCCACGTTGTCCCGGACGTCGGCGCCCCCGATCTGCATCTCCGTGGTCGCACCCGGTGTCTCGCAACGCACCATGGGGCGGCCCGAGGGATTCGCAGAAACAGTGGCTTTTCCGGGCTCACCCAGAAGCACGAACCGTTTCATGAGCGCCACGCGGGCAGCGGCGGTCATGCGGGAGAAGGACTCCCGGTTGCGAACGGTCAGGAAGCGGGCGAACTCCGCCTGATTTTGCGAACAGGCGGCGGCCAGAGCGCTGCCGAGGGCGCCATCCGGCCGGTCTTGGTTGCTGGCCGCGACGGTAGCGCCAGCTGCGTTTTGCTCCGGCTTCGAGCTCGATTGCTCGGCGAAACAATCTGCCGCGGCAAGCAAGAAGACGCAAAGCACCATAAGAATGTGTTCCGGAAACTTCAGCTTGCCTGACATTTCCCTTTGGATTGGCATTTCTTTCTGAAGTATCTTTCTCAATCTTTAGATGCGCTGAGGATCGCGGCAAGGTTTTGCGCGAAGCTTGACCGTGGCAAGACTTCGTTGCAGCCTGCAGCTTGTGCCTGCGCGGCGAGCTGCGTTTGCACGTGCGACACAAACCCGACCACGCGGATGTCTTTGCTGGCCTGACGCACTCTGGCGATTGCCTGGAGCGGCTGACTGCGCGCGTTCAGGTCCACAATCACCAACTTTGGCGCACTCTCCAGCAGACCCATTAACGCGTCGCCATTCGCCGCGACTTTCACATCCAGGCCGAGCTGTTTGGCGGTCTCCGCCAGCTTCATCTGGAAAAACAGATCATCCACCAGCGCCACAACTTTTCCCATATTCTCGGTCCCCGTCCGATGCCACCAGGACATTATGCGCTACTTCTACATTCGACGAAGGATTGAGAGTACACTGAACTTCTCTACGGGAGGTCCCTCATGCAACCGGCCTCTGCCGTCGACATTCAGCCTGCCGTCTCGCTTCTAGGAAAGACGCCGCAACTTCTCGAAACGCTGCTTGGCGATTTGCCCGGAGAACTCCTGCACTGGAAACCCCGGCCGGACCGCTGGTCCATCTCCGAAGTCCTGGCGCATCTCGCCGCCCTCGAGCAAGTTTACGCCGAGCGCGTCCTGCGCATCATGGCCGAAGATTCGCCGCCGCTGGCCAAATACGATCTGGATGGCGCCAAAGCCCGCCAAGACTATGCTCGCGGCTCGGCGGGCGAGAATCTCGGGCACTTCACGCGCACGCGCCGCTCGTCGCTCGCTCTACTTGCCGGACTTCCGCCATCGGCAGGCGCTCGCACTGCCGTCCATTCCGAACTCGGCACGGTTACGCTCGTGCAGCTGCTCAATGAATGGGCTAATCACGATCTGGGCCACTTGCGCCAGATCTCGGAACTTTATCGCGCGCGCGCTTTTCACCCCCATTCCGGCCCATTCATGAAGTACTCCAACCCCCAGCCGTGAGCGTGAACAACTCGCCCGAAGATGCGCGGCTGGCCGCCCGTGGCCCTCGCGACGTCACCTTGTACTCGCGTCCCGGATGTCACCTTTGTGAGCAAGCCAAAGCCGCCATCGCACCCTTGCTCGGCGAGTTCGGGGCGGCGTTGTACGAGGTCAACATCGACGAAGATGCGGTTCTCAAAGAGCGCTATGGATGGCAAATCCCGGTCATTTTCATCGGCAAGCATAAGGCCGCGAAGCATCGCGTGGATCTGGCGCAGTTTCGCCGGCAATTGCAAGAGGCGCAACGGTGAAGCAAACAAGATTTTTCAAACGGTCTCGGCTGATCGACGAGATGACTACGCGCCGACAATCTCAATGTATTCTTCGGGTTAGCGCAAAACTTAAAGCCAAGAACGGATAGTTCCTAGTGCCCGCCTTCCGGGCTGTGCGCCCCGACCGTTTCGTCCGGCACGTCACCCTTGCGGCCCCTCACGCGGTCGTAAACGCTCAGTTGGCTGACCGAACCGAGCGCTTCGTTGTAAAAGGTCGGCACACCCAGCGCCGTGCGCAGTTCTTCGTTGAACTTCCGCAGATTCTGCAGGTGCGACGCGAGCGCGGGAATTTTCAACCCGTCATCGGTCAGCAAAAACTTCTGATAACCAGCGTCCCACACTCGCGTAAACTGGCCTTTCAGCATGATGGTGGGCGCGATGGTCATCTGATAGCGCTCGTCGGGGCCTCTGCGAAATTCCGCACCACAGCCGTACTTTTCTACGCGCACCACCCCGCGCGTGCTGCCCACGGAAAAGCCGAGCGCCGCCAAACCTTCGATCGCTTTCGGAGAGAAGCGTTCTTCGACATTCCACATAGCTCATTCAGAGTAGCGATTACGCTCACTTCTGTAAAGCTGCTGCGGCCCGCCCTGAATACCGACTGACGCCCGCAACACTGTCGTTTTCGCCATAAATGCGCCAAAGCCCCTCCGAGCGGCCCGTGCAAGGAGAAGCACTGCGCGGACAAAATCTCGTGGCGTCCCGACACCGTCGCGTCGTTTATAACGTCCCGTTCTGCCTCCCCCGCATTCAACACCGTCAAGTGCCCGCACTCTCCAAATCAATACGTTTCAGGAAGCATCAGAAATGCCCCGAACAGATTGTCCAGATAGAGAAGAGCGTTTCCGCTTGCGGTTCCAGGCCGCCGCCTTCAATGTCTTCAACCATCCAGACTTCGATGCCCCGAACAATAATGTCCTAATTCTTCCCCAACTTCGTTGGTCCCCCCTCGATCCCGCCTCAGGGCAGCCTTGGGGTGATCCGGCACACTGTTGGCAGTCCGCGCTTTTTGCCGTTGCAACTGTATCTAAAGTTTTGACGTCGCTTTGGCCAGACCTCGATCGGGGAATCCAGGCGGCTTCGCGGGCCGAAGGGTTTTCTATACACTTGGGTTAAACTTGCCAAGAATGTAAAACCAAACAACTGAAAAATTGCAGACCGAAAACCGTAGATATATTTAGATATATCCCCACCCTAGCCGCAGGCATCCAATTCGGAGTAAAATGGTCGTAATATCCCTGGTATTTGTACAGGGCGACATAAGAGCTGTCTCGGGGTATGGCAATCACCGGTCAAATCGCCCCATCTGCCCGCGAATCAACGACTCAGGCGAGTCGTAGCGGTGAACGCCTGCTCGGCCGTATCGGGAATACTCCCCTTTTGAGGCTCGAACGCTTGGGCAGGGAATTCAGTCATGTTGAGTTCTACGCTAAGGCCGAGTGGTTCAACCCCGGCGGCTCCGTCAAAGACCGGCCAGCGCTCAACATGATTCAGGCGGGGCTCGCGAGCGGCGCATTGAAGTGCGGCAAAGCCATCATTGACGCCACCAGCGGCAACACCGGCATCGCTTACGCTATGATTGGCGCGGCCATGGGCTATCCCGTGAAGCTTTGCCTGCCCGATAGCGCTTCGCACGAACGCAAGCGTATCCTGGCGGCCTATGGCGCGGAGCTGGTCATCACTCCGGGCGACGAGGGCACCGACGGCGCGATTCGCAGAGTCCATGAAATCGTTGCCGCCGAGCCTGACAAGTACTTTTACGCGGATCAATACAGCAATCCCGCGAATTGGCAAGCCCACTACCGCACCACCGCGAACGAGGTCTGGGAGCAGATTTCCGGCCGGATCACCCATTTCGTCGCAGGGCTGGGCACGAGCGGGACGTTCGTTGGAACGACGCGGCGCCTGAAAGAGCTGAACTCCGAGATTCGTTGCGTGAGCTTGCAACCCGATGCTTCCTTTCACGGCCTGGAAGGCTGGAAGCACATGGAGACGGCGATTCGGCCGGCGATTTACGATGATCGGCTCGCCGATGAGAATCTACCTGTTTCTACGGAGGAGGCTTACCGCCTGGTGAAGCGGCTGGCCCGCGAAGAGGGCCTCCTCGTTAGCCCCAGTTCGGCGGCAGCACTCTTGGGTTGTTTCGCAGTTGCCGCGCGAATCCCGAAACAGCAGCACGCCGTCGTGGTCACGGTTTTTGCGGATTCTGCGTCCAAGTACCTGAACGAACGCTTCTGGGATGAAGACTAGAAATGGCAAAAGAAACCACACTCTGGATCAGCGGGCACCTGGCGGAGAAAATCCGCGCACATGGCGCGGAGACGTATCCCCACGAGTGCTGCGGCGCGCTGTTGGGACGTGATCGGGATGCCGCGCACCCCGAGGCCGCGCGCGAAGTGGTGGCGCTTTTTCCGCTGATCAACCGGCGCGACGATTCTCCGCGTAACCGTTTTTCAATAACAGCCGAAGACGTGCTCGACGCTGACAAAGCGGCACAGGCGCAGGGGCTGGAGGTCATCGGGTGGTATCATTCGCATCCGGATCATCCTGCGCAACCCAGCCAATATGATCAGGATCACGCCTGGCCGTGGTATAGCTACATCATCGTCAGCGTGCACCATGGCGCGCCGCAGGATATGACTTCGTGGCGCTTGAGTGACGATCGCCAGGCCTTTTCGCCCGAAGGTATCGAGATTCGCCATAGCGCCACGGTCTAGCTCGAGAAACTAGGAGGAAGAAAAACCCAATGCCAGTGAAGGTTATGATTCCAGCGCCGCTTCGCCCCTACGCGGGCAAGCGGGATTCGGCGGAGTTCAACGCCGGCACGGTCGGCGAAGCGCTCAGCCATCTGACAACGCAGTATGCCGACCTGCGCAAGCACTTGTTCACCGAGGACGGCCGGCTGCGCAGCTTCGTCAATGTGTACGTGAATGACGAAGACATTCGCTATCTCGCCAAAGAAAACACCGCGACCAAGGATGGCGACACCATCAGCATCATTCCCTCCATCGCCGGCGGCTGTTGTTGTTGTTAACCCTCCTGATCCAGTAGGCCCTCTCTCCCGTTTTGAATCTCGCAGGGAAATCTCTTTCCGTTCAGCTTTTTTGATATTCTGGGGAAATCCAGAAGGGCAGGGAAACGATGGCTACGACCACTCAAACGCCGACGGGCAGGAAACCGGCTGCCGGGCTTTCCAAAGAAGAAATTCTCCGCTACAGCCGCCATCTCATCATGCCTGAAGTCGGCATGGAGGGGCAGCTCAAGCTGAAGAACGCCAAGGTGCTGCTCATCGGCACCGGGGGACTCGGCGCCCCGCTCGGCTTGTATCTCGCGGCCGCCGGCGTCGGTAAGCTTGGTCTCGTGGATTTCGACGTGGTCGACTTCACGAATCTTCAGCGCCAGGTCACGTTTGGCACGAGCGACGTGGGCAAACCCAAGAGCCAGGCCGCCCGCGCCCGGCTATCGAATCTCAATCCGGACATTCAAATTGACGCCATCGAAGCGCAATTGACCAGCGCGAATGCCCTCGAGCTATTCAAAGATTACGACATCATCGTTGACGGTACGGACAATTTCCCGACGCGCTATCTCGTCAATGATGCTTGCATTTTGCTGGGCAAGCCCAATGTCTACGGATCCATTTTCCGCTTTGAGGGTCAAGTCACCGTTTTCGGGATGCCCGACGGGCCATGCTACCGCTGCCTGTATCCGGAACCGCCTCCGCCCGGGCTGGTGCCATCTTGCGCCGAGGGCGGAGTGCTCGGCGTCTTGCCCGGCATCGTCGGCTCCATCCAGGCCATGGAAACCATCAAATTAATTCTCGGCAGCGGCGACCATCTGATGGGCCGCTTGCTCCTCTTTGACGCACTGGGAATGCGCTTCCGCGAGCTCAAGTTGCGGAGGAATCCCAAGTGCCCGATGTGCGGCGTGAATCGCGTTATTACTGAACTGATCGACTATTACGAATTTTGCGGTGTTCGCGGCGAAGAAGCTCCTGCGCCCAATGTGCAAGTTCCGGAGATCACTCCGCGCGAGCTCAAATCCCGGCTCGATCGCGGCGACGATCTTTTCATACTGGATGTGCGCGAGCCGCACGAATTTCAGATCTGCAATCTCAAGGGTCATTTGATCCCGCTCGGCGAATTGCCGCGGCGTGTGCACGAAGTCGATTCCTCTCGCGAAATCGTCGCGCATTGCCGCAGCGGCAAGCGTTCCGCCGAAGCGGTGGACTTTTTGCGCAAAGCAGGCTTCCGGAAAGTTCTCAACCTGAAGGGCGGCATCCTTGCTTGGTCGGACGAGGTGGATCCTTCACTGCCCAAGTACTAGCCTGATGGCGTTTTCTGAAACTCCTCGGTGCGACTCTCTAGATAAGAAGCGGATGCGACAGGAAGGGCTTTTCTGTCATCCCGAGGAGGCCGGCCGGAGGCGACGCGGAATCCCGGCTAGGGCTGATCGACCCCCGAGTCGATCGGAGAGGAACCACGGTTCACACCCGATCGCATTTCTCGTGGGCGTTAAAAGGCATACTTCCTTCACTTAGGAGAAGCCATGGCGGCAACTAAAATCACCATCAACACCAACGGCTCGATTCGCGTCGAAGGCGATTTCGAAGTCGTTGACCCCCTGGGAGCGCCTTTCGGGCTGGCCGGGCGCACGGCCGTTTCGCTCTGCCGCTGCGGCCACTCTTCCAATAAACCTTTCTGCGACGGGTCGCATAAAACTTCCGGTTTCTGTGACACAGTCGTAGCGCGCGAACTTCCACTGCCTAAGCCGAAGGCCTAACTGTTCGGAGAAAGCGAGTCGTTTCAGGCCGCGGCGAGGGGTCGGCTAAGCGTCGAGCTCCCCGTGACGGGACAACCGATTTCCCTTGAAGGGATGTGCGACGGACGGTTTCAACCTTGAGACGGTCTCAAGCTGAGACGTCCGTGAGGATCAAATTGATACGGATTGATACGGACGCTTTACCCGTTAACTCTAACGAAACACAACTGGATAGCGTTCCCAATCGGGCACCCCCCCCAGTCCTTCCCCTGTCTCGCTTGGTTAGCCCCGCTCCTGACCCACTCCCTGTGAAATTCAGTAAGTTATTTAGTTTCCATAACATACGAGAGCCCTTTTTTTCCGTGCGGAAAGGCTACAAACTTGCTTTTCTTGTTAGTTGGCCGCTTTTCTTGGGTAGTTTAGGGGGATTTTGTGGGGAGTTGGCCTAGTATCACCGGGTTTCTCGGGAGCAGCCGGCAGGCGCTTTTCACGCGGAGTTTTCGCTCGCGCTTGCTGTTAGCTACCGGCCTGACTCTGGTAACCCTCCTTTTTGCTGCTATTTTCTACTCGCGGCAAACCGTGCTGGCAGCATCGCCGCAAGCCTATCTTTACCTGGAAGTCGGTGGAACGCTTCTTTGTTATTGCTATGCGGCGAACGCGCTCGTGCGCTTCCGCGGCACGCACGACCGGACCGCACTGATTCTCTCGTTCGGGTTTGCACTCTCGGGAATCATCGAGACCATCGGCTACTTTGGATTCAACGATTCGCTCAACGCCGGGACGCTGGTGATTTCGAAAGTTCCGCTGGGGTGGATGGTCAGCCGAACACTGCTCGCGGTTCTGCTGCTTGCGGCGCTGGCCGTGGAACGCTACATGCCCACGGCGCGCAAACCAAGCAAGGAAACCGCGGCGGTTCTGCTCGTAGTGGCGCTGGCGGCCTACCTGACCAGCGCGGCCTTTCTGGCTGCCCCCGCCGCGCCCGTTGCCGATGCAAAAAACATTTTGTCTCGTCCCTGGGACCTCCTTCCCGCCGCGCTGTACCTGGTCGCCGCAGTGTGCTTCGGTCAGCGCATCAAGAATGACAAAGACAAGAAGAGCAATGCCAGCCTGTTCGACTATGCGCTGCTGATGGTGGCCTCGTTGAATGCGATCTGCCACGTCTCCGCGGCCTTTTCTCGCCAGCTCTTCGACGGGCCGTTCTTCCTCGCGGAGTTGAGCAAGACGTTCAGCTACGTGGTGATGCTCGCCGGCGCTTTGCTTGACCAGGCGCGCCTGTTCGAGCAAGTACGCAGCATGGCCGTCAGCGATCCCCTTACGGGCCTCGCGAATTATCGCCGTCTCATCAGCGTGCTGGAAGCCGAACTGGACCGCTCGCGCCGCACGCAACGCCCCTTCTGCGTGTTGCTCCTCGACATGGACGGTCTGAAGCTCATCAACGATCAGTACGGACACTTGACCGGCAGCCGCGCGCTGGTGCGCATCGGAAAAGTTCTTCGCAGCCACTCGCGCGCCATCGACACGCCCGCGCGTTACGGCGGCGATGAATTCGCGCTGGTTCTTCCGGAAGCCGGCAAGGACATCGCGACGCGCGTCGTCACGCGGATTCGCGAGCGCCTGGCTGCGGAAGCCGAAGCTCCCGCTTTGTCGGTCAGCGCCGGCGTTGCCGCTTTCCCAGAAGACGGTGACACGCCGGAAAAGCTTCTCGCCGCCGCCGACCGCGCCCTCTACATCATGAAGCACGGGGGCCGGAGCAGCGTACAAAATCTCGCGCGGATCGCCGCGTGCCTGTGAGGATGACCATTCAAAATGCCTCTCAGGAGCAAATTCGTTTTTCACCGGGTGGAGCAGCGCATTTTGATGGAAATTCCCGTGCTCATCGACGGCCATCGCGATGTGCCGGGCTCGGAAACCACGTTTACGCAAGATGTGAGTGCGCGCGGCGCGCGGGTGATCAGCGCGCGGTACTGGGAGCAAGGCGATTCTTTGAAGTTCGCCTCGCGCACCGGAGAGTTTCGCTCCTCGGGACGAGTAGCCTACTGCCAACCGTTGCAAGGCGACGGCTTTGCCATTGGCGTGGAGTTCCTCAATCCGAAAGGGCGATGGGTTGTTCAATTCCCCAAATAGCTTGACGCGCAAGCGGCGAGCGGATCGGAGGAGAACGTCTGGAACAACGAGAGAAGTCAGATTACTAGCGCAAGGTTGTAAGAAAGTGGGAAGCGCTTGGCGGTTAGGAAACGAACTGCCAGGCGCTTTCCCTCTTTTTGACAACCTCCGGTTCCGGTGCGCAGTCGAAACCGGTTTATTCTTGCAAGGCGTTCTTGATCAGGGCCTGGAGGTCGCGATTGGGCTGATGCCCCAAATGGTCGCGAGGCACGGCCTGCGCCTTCGATGCCGTTTGATTGACTGGAGAAGAGCGAGGATGCGGCCAAGGTTCAATGGTCTCCCACAGTTCGCGCCTTTCTAGCGATAAGCATCAGACCTTCGCCGAAGAGCAGGGAAAAAGAATGCAGTGTCCGCCGAATCTCCTTGTTTCGTTCTCGTTGTGCAGGGTCCTTTTCTTTTCGGAAGGCCATCAAGGTATAAAGCCAAATCCACGGCAGGTAGATGGAGTAGAGGTAGCTGACGGGCTTGATGTGCGTGTGGCGCACTTCGCTCAACCGGAAACCCGAGACATGCAACTCGTAACGCAACTCAGGAAACGTCGCAAGACCAATGTGGTGAAGGGGATGCCGCGCGGCCTCGTTGAGGGGGCGCGCGTCGCGGCCAAAAAAGCCGCTGCCAAAGAAACGCACGCGCGATCGCAGCGCCGTGATGTTCGGTGTCGTTAGTAGGAGCGAGCCACCCGGTTTCAGGATGCGATGCATCTCGCGCAGGAACGAATAGTGATTCTCAAAGTGTTCGATCCCTTCGGTAGAGACGACCGCGTCAAAACTGCGGTTGGGCCAGGGAAGCGTGCCATCCAGGTTTACCTTTTGAAAGGCCGCTCCGAGATGCATGACCGCTTCGGGATCGATGTCCGCGCCGATGGCGGCGAAGCCGCGCTCTCGAAGCGCAACAGTCAGCGACGCACAGCCGCCGCATGGCGCATCGAGAACGCGCGCGCCAAGAGGCAGGCCGAGACTAGGGAGGTGCTTCAATACGGCGCGCTGGATTACGGTGAGTTCCGGTCGGTCCATGTTCAGCGCCATTTCTTGAGGACGTCTTCGTAAACCTGGATGGTGCGCTCCACCATGCGCTCTGCCGAAAAGCGTTCCCGCACTTCGCGGCGACCCGCTTCGCCAAGTCTCTTGCGAAGGCCCGCGTCGGTCATGACCCGCAGCATGGCGGCCGCAAACTCTTGTCCATTTGGCTCAGCCACCAAGGCCGTGCGTTCGTGATCCACGACTTCGCTCAACGCTCCCCGCTTCGTCGAGATCGACGGCAGTCCGGCCGCCATGGCCGCCTGCAAGGCTGTTCCCAAGCCTTCGAATTCGGAGGGAAAGGCGAACGCGTCCAGTGCATCGTAGAGCTTGGCAACGTCGTTCACGAACCCCGGAAAAAGGACGGCTTCGGATTGTCCCAGCCGTTTTGCGAGCGCCTGCAATTCGCCACGACAATGGCCATCGCCGGCAAGCAAGAGCCGGGCCTCTGGATGCGACTTCCGCACCTCTCGAAGTGCTTCGATCAAATGCCGCTGGCCTTTTTCCGGTACAAAGACGCTGATGCAGCCAAACAAGAATTCATGGTCCTCGACTCCCCAGTGGCTTCGGGCGCTACTCCTTCTTTCAGAAGAAGGCGGCGGGATTTCCACGCCTTCGTTCACGATGGAAATCCGCTCTGGCACGATTCCGCAATCGGTCAGGCTTTGCGCGACATTCTTGCTGTTGGCTAGGAATCGTTCCACCGCCGCGTAGCGTCTCTGCGAAACCCAACCCTTCTTCAAGGGAAAGCCAATTCTGCGAGACAAAAGAAGGGGCAGCTTTTTGTGCGCATCGGCCAGCCAGGCCGCCGTCAACGCGTGAGGCTCATTGAGATGCACGAGGTCGAAGGAATCCTTAGACAACAGTTTTCGCACAGCCGCGGCGGCCCGGGCGCGCAAGCCGAACCGTGCCACATCATGCACCGCAATCCCTGCTTCCCGGCTGCGCATCGCCAACGGCGAACTGCGCGCCGCCACCAACTCCGCCTGCAATTGCCGCTCGCCGAGGCCGCGCAAGGTGTACAACGCCTGGCTCTGGCCGCCGCGCCATTCGCGCTCCAGGTCGACATAGAGGATTCTCATGGTGCCTCGATTGTGCGGCCGTGCCGTTCTGTCTCGATGAGGTCTCCCAGCTTCCTGAACTTCAGCCACACTCCTCTTGCCGCCATCCGCGAAATGAGCCAGCCGCGAGAACCGTCAAGAACGCCGCCGCGCAGCACAAAAGTGCTAAAGCAGGTCCAAGGCGTCGCCAGCCACATCGCGGCGCGCCACCTGCGCTTTCCTGCTTCGTACATTTGCCGCGCCGCAAGCGTGGTATAGCGTTCCACCTTTTCTTCATGCTCTGCGAGCGAGTTCATCGTGTAATGAGACAAATCTCCGCGCAGCCGTCCGGCCTTTCCTTGGAACGCCAACGACTCGTGGACTATGCCTTGAAAGCTGGCAACGTCACGCTGGTAAAGGCGCCGCTGGTAATCCGGGTACCATCCCGAGTGTTTGATCCAGCCGCCCAGGTACCACGCCCGGCGCGCGACTTCGTAAACCGGAAATTCCGGCTCCTGCTGTTTCCATGCCAGAAGAGACTGTTGAAGTTCGTGGCTGAGTTCTTCGTCCGCGTCCAAAGACAAAATCCAATCGCCGCTCGCCGAGGCAGCCGCGAAGTTTTTTTGCTGCGCGAAGTCTGTCCATTCCCTGATAATCGCCTTGGCTTTGTATGCCCGCGCAATCTCTTGCGTGCGGTCCTGGCTGCCGCAGTCCACGACGATGATTTCATCGGCGACGCCTTCGAGCGATCGCAATGCGCGCGGCAAGTTGCGTTCCTCGTTCAACGTAATCAGACAAGCGGAGAGACGATTCATCACACTCCGGAAAGTTTGGAATCGGCGCTAGTATCTCACAACGCTGGTGGAGCGAGCCGCTGGGAAGAGCGCATGCTGGCGTTTACGGCGGCAGGTCGCCTTCGCATTACTTTTTCTGAAAGTCCACGTGGATCAGGCTTCCACCGATGCGGAACTCGGCGCCATCCTGGAGCATCGCGGCGCGCACCCGCTCTTCTTCATAGAATGTTCCGTTGGTGGAATCCATGTCTTTCAAATTAATGTAGGTGTCGCGCACTTCCAGCAAGCAGTGATGCCGGGAGATTTCCGGATCGTTCAAGGCCACGTCTGCCCCCTTGCGGCCCAGAACCACGCGGGGTTTTGTAAGCGTGTGACTCTGCCCTTTGGAAGGACCGGAGAAAATGCTGAGAACAACTTTCTTGTTAGCAGGAAGCTTCAATCCAGGATCGGGTGGAGGCAGGTTCAAATTTGAACTCGTAGCATCGGCACGAGCGAAGGAGGGAAGTGGCGTCATCACGATGGTAGCGTCCGTACGCCGTTTGATCTCAACGACCGTGGTTTTCCCGCATTTCGAGCATTTGAATTGAACTTTGGAATGCCCGCTAAACTCCGTATCTTTGAGGAGATGCTCCGCACCGCAATGAATACAAGCTGTCTTCATGATTCCAAAGTAACACCGTTCGAAGTGCCCGGGGAGATGGCCCTGCGGTTTGCGGCCGGAAAAGTAAATCCACGGCCGGATCGCCGGTTGCGCGACAGGGCTTGGAGTTGCCGTCTTGTGTTACCATGGCTTGTTCGAAACCATCGAGGAGAGCGGGTGTGGCGGACCATCATATTTCGCGCAAAGAACTAAAGCATGACAAGATCAAGGAAACCCTCGAGCATGGCGCCGAAGCGGTCATATCGCACGGGCAGTTTGCTGGCATCCTGGTTGCCGTGGTACTGGCCGTTGCCATCGGATACGGAGGATGGCACTTCTATATCGATCGACAGACTGCCCAGGCGTCGCTAGCTTTTGACCAAGCTATGAAGGCCTATCAGGGTCGCATCGGGCCGCCGAATCCCGCCGACCCCGGCGAGGCCACGTATGCGGATGAAAGGGCGCGCTCCCAAGATGCATTTAACAAGTTCAGCAAAGTCGCCGGCAGTTATCCATCCACTAACCCTGGCAAGCTGGCGCGTTATTACGCCGCGCTTTGCCTGGAAGACCTGGACAGGCAGAACCAGGCCCTGGAAGAGCTGAAGAAAATCAGCGGCAGCAGCGACAAGGAACTTGCCGCCATGGCGCAATATCAGATGGCCGTCATTTACGCGCGCACAGGAAAGCCGGACGATGCCGTCAAACTGCTTCGCGTCCTGGCGGACAAGCCGAGCGTGCTGGTGCCGCGTCCGCTGGTGCTGTTGGAGCTTGCTGGCGCTCTCCGCAACTCCAATCCTAAAGAGGCTGCGAGCATCTATCAGCAAATCAAGAAGGATTTCCCGGACTCGACGATCGCCGATCAGGCTGATCGGGGCCTGGATGCGATGGCCCCCAAGACCTGATGCTCACCGCGGAGTGATTCTCGCGCGATTTTCCGGATCGAGATGGAGCGGACCATCGCAACTCTTTCCCCTTCGGCCCCGTGGGCCATGCGCGCAGAAGAAACCCGCGGACGGCGTTTTCCCGAGCCGGACCATCCTTACCGCAGCGCTTATGCGCGGGACCGCGACCGTATCATCCATTCGCGCGCCTTTCGCCGCCTCGAAGCCAAGACCCAGGTTTTCACCACCCGCTACTCGGACCATTTTCGCAATCGGCTGACGCATACGCTCGAAGTGGCGCAGATTGCGCGCACCGTGGCTGGCGCATTGGGGCTAAACACGGAATTTGCGGAGGCCTTGGCGCTCGTGCACGACATCGGCCATCCGCCGTTCGGCCATGCGGGCGAACGCAAGCTGGACGAACTGATGCGCGAGCATGGCGGGCACTTCAATCACAATCTGCACGCGCTTCGCATTGTCGAGCACTTCGAGCAGCGCTACCTGGATTTTCCCGGTCTCAATCTCACGTTTGAAGTGCGCGAAGGCATCATCAAACATTCGCGCGATTATTCCGAAAGAGAATTTCCGCAGCTTCAGGAGTATCTCCTCGACCTGCGCCCTCCGCTCGAGGCGCAACTCATCGACGGGGTCGACGAGATTGCCTACAACACCGCGGATATGGATGACGCTCACGAAGCCGAGCTCTTAGACTTAGGCCGCTTGTGCGAGGAGGTCCCCCTTTTCAGCGATATCTTCAAGAAGGTAAGCGACGCGCATCCAAGTGGCCGAGAAAAGCTTAGATTTTATGAAGCTCTCCGGCGAATGTTGGATTTTTTGGCGAGCGACTTTGTTTTCTACACTCGGCTCCGCCTTCAACAATCGGGCGTCTCCTCGGTCGAAGACGTGCGCCGCGCTGCGAAACGGCTGCCGGGCTTCGGCGAAGAAGCTGCGGCAAATAACGCGGCGCTGAAGCGATTCTTGTTTCGACACATCTACGATCATCCGGCAATCACCGAGGACCGCGACCGCTCCGTGAAGTGTCTGGAAGAGCTTTTCGCTTACTACTTGGCGAAACCGGGCTCCATGCCGGCCTCGTACGAAGAACTCGCGCGGAGCGAGGCGCGCCATGTCATCGTTTGCGATTATATTGCCGGAATGACCGATCAATTCCTGTTGCGCCAGCATCGCGAGCATTTTGATGGGTGCGTGGCTGGCGACGCTCGGAGGGAGCCCTCACCATAGACCTCGCAGAAAGCCGCCGAGGCAGCTGGAGCTGGAGGTAGCTGGTTGAAATTAGACTATTCTCATTTACACTGGTTCAATTCGCCGGCAACAAACCTGACAAGTGGGATGGCCGCAGAGACCCCGGTGATCTCGGGGAAAAACGGCGGAAGGCAAGGAGAGGCCGTGTACTGTTCCAGGTGCGGTGCACAGATGGCGGACGGTGCCCTGCTGTGCTCGGGGTGCGGACAGGTGTTCTCGACTGGCGCCGCGCTTGCGCGTCCAATGAGTGCGCAAGTGGTTTCATCTGCCCCTCGAGTGCACTATGGCGGATTCTGGCTGCGGTTTCTGGCTTACCTCATCGATGGCGCGGTGATCACCCTCGGCGCTTTTGTTGTTGCGATTCCGTTGGTCTTTCTCACCGGCCTCGGCACGCTTTTGAGCCAGGTCCATCCGGAGGAAGATCTTAACGATGCCGGATTCTGGCTGATTATGGCGGTGATCCTTTTGTTGGCCGCGGTGAGCCTCGCCGTGACCTGGCTCTATCACGCGCTGATGGAGAGTTCCGAGTGGCAAGCCACGATAGGCAAGAAGGTCCTGGACCTGGTGGTGACGGACATGGCGGGGTGCCGCGTAAGTTTCTGGCGCGCCACGGGAAGACATTTTGCCAAAACTGTGTCGATCATGATTTACCCCTTCGGCCACATGATGGCAGGCTTCACCCAGCAGAAGCAAGCGCTGCACGACATGATCGCCGGATGCCTGGTCTTGCGCCGCGACACCTGAGGTCTAAGGAAAACAAGGAAGGGAGGCCTCCTTCCCCGATGAGACCTCCCTCCCCCTTGCCTGAACATTCCTGAAGTTTTTCTGGAATTGTTCCTAGAAGCGGAGGAAGGGGCCGAACGTTAGACGCACATTATGGTGCGTGGCACCGGCGAAATACATCTCGTCACCCGCTTCCAGCCGCAGGCCGACGGGGCCAAGGTGCCCTTCCGCTCCCAGGGCGGGATATAGAACACCGCTGACGTTGTTCGAACGAAGATTCTGAACCGAACTTGTAAACTGGCCGAAGGTCGCCGGCTTGGGGTTCAACTGGAAATTGATGAAGCCTCCCTTCACCGCGAGGAACGGGCGAATGGCATGACGGCCGCCGATGAACTTCGGTCCAACCAGCCCGTGCAGGACTTTGAGATTGCTGTTTGCCACCGTCACCGTGCAGCCCGTGCTCAGGCAATGTTCCGTGAATCCTTGGTCGAAGTCGTAGCTGATTTCTCCTTCAAACATCACGTGGGGGACCATCTTGTAGCCCACGCGTCCGCCTAGTCCCGCCATATTCGTACCGGTTTGCGATATCCGGAAATAATCCCCGTAAGCGCCGACCTGAAATTGATCCTGCGCCTTAGCCAGCGGCACAAAGCAACCTGCCAAGAACAAGAATAGAGCAACGCGCTTCATACTTGATCTCCTTGGACAACTAAAGTGGGGATAGCAAAAGCAAGGTCGGCCCGGGGCTAGGTGAGGCTTCCGCTTTCCGATTTAGATGAGGATTCGCCGAGGAGAGTTGCCTGCGCGTTGGCCAATCCGATACGCACCTCCCAGCCATTTCTTCCTTGGGTTTCACTAGTGTCGGTCGAGCAGCAGGAACAAAGCGAGATAGCGCTTCAGCTTTTGCGTGATGAGGAAGTTTTCTTTCACATGCTCGTGGCCATTTTCTCCGAATTTTGCAGCAATTTCCGGGTGGGACAGCAGAAAACGGATTTGATAGGCAGTTCCCTCAACGGAATGCGCGAGGAGGCCGGTGTGCTTGTGGATGATTTGCGTGGGAATGCCGCCAACGGCGGAAGCCACGACGGGCTTCTTCTTCCAAAGCGCTTCCGAAACGGTCAGGCCGAAGCCTTCGCGCAAACTTTTTTGCACCACAATGGTTGAGGCTCGCTGGAGCGCATTCACTTCCAAAGGCGCCCATGCAGGGAGTTCCAGGATCTTGATATCGGGATCCTCGTCGGCGGCGCGCAAGACGTCCTGGAGAACCAGAGCGCCTTCGGGGTCGTCGGAGGCGCTGCCGCCGGCAAGGACCAGCTGGCAGTCGAAGTAGCGCTTCACAATTCGATAGGCGCGAATTACGCCCACGGGGTCCTTCAAGCGGTCGAAACGGGAAATTTGCGTCAAGATCGGGCGCTGGGGATCAATGTGGTAGCGATGGAGAACTTGCTCGACGAATTCCGGATCCACCGAGCAGTTTTTTTCGGAAAGCGGATCGATGGCGGGGTAGAACAGATATTGCGGAATGGAAAGTTGCCGCGAGAATTCGGGAGATGAAAACATCGCAGCGTCATAGCGGGAGACGAATTTTTCGAGAAAATCCCAGACCGCGCGATGCGGATGCGATAGATCGATGTGGCAGCGCCAAACCCAGTGATGCAAGCCAGCCTGCCGCGCATCGACGAGTGCGGCGGGCTGCGGGTCGTGAATGACCACAAATTCGGCGTCGAGCCGAAGGCTGGCGCGGTTCCGTTCGTTGTAGGAAAGAAAAATCTCAAAATCCTTCGGCGTGCGATGGTAGGGCTCGCCGTGCAGGGCGTTGTGGAACGATTTGGTGACGTCGAAGAATTCTTCGGCACCTTGCATCACCTCCCAGCGGATGCCAAGATCGAGTTCTTCCGCAAGCGGCACGAGGCGATTGAGGATTTCCGCAACGCCGCCTCCCACGGCGGTGGAGTTGATCATCTCGATGCTGCGGCCTCGCAGCGGTTTGGCCAAGGCGCGCAATTCCTCGATCTCGCCTGCGCCGACCACCTCCGCATAGTTCTCGAGCGGAATGCGATTCGCCGTCAGTACCTCCGTCATGCCTTTCTCCTTTCGCGGTCGATCAGGCGAAGCATCTTGGCCCGCGCGCTATCGAGCGTGTCCGTGTAAACGTCGATGTGATTCACGCTGTCAGCGAGAGTGTGGAGGCCCAAGCTGCCCGAGAGCCAACGCGAGAAGTCGTTGGTCTGGAGCTGGAGCCGCAATCGCGAGGAGATGAAATGATGGTAGAAACCAGCGTGGCTGAGGTGGGCGACGCCTTCGCGGAACTCATCCAAGGTGCGCGCGCTGCGGCCAAGCGACACGGTCACTTCCACGCTTTCACAAAAGTAGAATCGCTCGAGCCCCGATTGCGACGAGAATTGCGGGTAAGCGCCGCAAAAATCCCCCACCACGCGGCAGAGATCGCTTCGCAGCGCCGCAATGGATGTGTAATCGCGAATGTCGAGTACCGCGAGTTGCTCGGCCAGGTCATTCCGGTTGGCAGAGGCCAGCGTCCATTGCGCGAAATCGTTGGAAAAGCCTTCCGTGAGGAAGTGGTGGAGTTCCAGGGTCTGAAAGGTGTGATGAAAAATGGAGGCATCGCTGCAATGTTCGAGACCCGTCAGCAATTCCGCGAGGGTACCCGCCGACTGATTCCCGATCCGGGTCAGAAAGGAAGCGGTGACGAAATCGAAGGGTGTTTCGGCGACGTTCAAAGTCAGCAACCCTCTTCCTGTTTAGATGCGCCGGCGCCCGACTGGCTGGTGCAAGATCGAGCGCATGCCACCAAGCCGCGGGTTTGGCGAAACTACTACACTTCCGCACGCTCCGCCATTTCGATGCGAATTTCGGTCAGGTCGGAGAGCAAGTGCGCGGCCCAGCGGTAGACATTGTGCTCCCGCACGATGTGGCGCATGCGCTGCATGCGCTCGGTCTGCTCTCGCTCCGGCATCTCCAGCGCCCGATGAATGGCCCGTGCGAGCTGCGAAATATCGTAAGGATTGACGAGCAGCGCGTCGGTCAATTCGTGCGCCGCCCCGGCAAATGTGCTCAGGATCAACACGCCCCGTTCGTCCTCGCGGGAAGCCACAAATTCTTTGGCCACCAGGTTCATCCCGTCGTGCAGGGAAGTGACCATGCAGAGAGAAGCAGCCCGGTAGAAGCGGGAGATTTCCTCGTGGGAATGGTGTTTCCGGCGAAACACGATCGGTTTCCACCGCGATGTCTGGAAGCGCCCGTTTATGCGTTCCGCCTCGGAGCTCGCTTCCTCGAGGAAGTTCTTGTAGCGCTCGATATCAGTCCGGCTGGGCGCGCCGATTTGCACGAACGTGAACCGCCGGCGGTAACCGGGATTCAGCTCGAAAAACCTTTCCAGGGCCCGGAAACGCTCGGGGATTCCCTTCGTGTAATCGACGCGATCCACGCCCACTCCCAGGTGCGCCGCCTCGATGTCCATCTCGTTCGACAACTCCTGGCGCAGCGCGTTTATGTCAGCCGGGTCAGTATCCGGGGTGGGGCTCTCTGGAAAAGCCACGCTAATGGGATAAGGCCGCACACGGGTAACGTGGCCTTGCCGGCTCACAGCAAAGCGGTCCCATTCGGTGAGCGCTTCCAGGGCGCGGTCCACCGTCTCCAGGAAATTGTTGCAGTGCGTTTGAATGTGGAAGCCAATGAGGTCCGCGCCCAGCAGTCCTTCGATCAGTTCGCGTTGCCAGGGGCAAATCCCGAACACTTCCGCGTTGGGCCAGGGAATGTGCCAGAAAATCGCCACCCGGGCGTCGGGCCGGACGTCTTTCACCATGCGTGGAACGAGCGCCAGGTGATAGTCCTGCGCCAGGAGAATCGGGGAGTCCACATCCGCCATCTCTTGCAAAACGGCGTCGGCGAAGCGCTGGTTGATCCGCTGGTATTGCAACCAGTCTTCCGGGCGGAAAATCGGACGGGTGTGCGCGATGTGGCAAAGCGGCCAGAGGCCTTCGTTTGAAAACCCATCGTAGTAGCCCTTGTCTTCTTCGTCCGAGAGCCACACGCGACGCAATGTATAGCTTGGGCGATCAGGGGGAACGCGGAGTCGATCGTGGGCATCGACCATTTCCCGATCGGCGTTGCCGGAGCCATTCGCGACCCACGTGCCATTGCATGCCAGCAGGAGGGGCTCAAGAGCCGTGACCACACCGCTGGCGGGCACGATCATGCGCATCGTTTTGTCTTTGCCATCGAACACGTGCATGTACGGTTCGCGATTCGAAACGACAAAAAGTGGTTGGTCCTGAAGCCGATCGCGCAGGCTGACGCGCAGCCGTTCCGCCGTCCACAAGGAAGCATTCGAATCTCGCAGCCTTGCTTCTGTCTCCGCGGCGGCTCTCGCCGAATGCAAATCCCTGGCCAGATGCGTGACTTCATGGTGCAACTGCTCCATGATTTCGCCTTGCAGCAGCGCCGGGGGCGGGTTGAGCTGTCCCGTGCGCAAGGTACGCACCCACTTAAAAGTACGGGTCAGTGGTCCCGTAAACGTCCAGCGCACCAGAAGCAACGCCAGGGCGCTGATCAGCAGCGTTTGCACCAGGGCATCCAGAAGGGCGTCGCGCAAAGTGTGCGAGACTTGAATTTCAATGTAGCTGGTGTCATGCACCAGCACCAGGGCGCCCGCGACTTCGTTGTCCCGGTGAAGCGGCAAGGCATACACGTGTACGGGAACCGCATCGCTCGTTTGAGGCGCGGAGGTTTCCTCGGGACGGAGGAATTCGCCTGCCCCCTTATCGTCATGCATGGCTTTGGTTGCCGCGGTGGGGTGCAATGGCAAATCCGGCTCGAGTCCCGGGGTAAGGGCCAGCAAATGGGCGGCGGTATCGTAGATGGCAATTCCTTGGAGATGCTGGCGTTGGCCATAGCGCTCGACCAGGCGGTGCAGGCTCCGCTCCTGGCCGCGGCCAAGCTCATGTTCCACGCTTTCCTGGAGGCTCTCGGCCAGAATTTCCGCACGGCGCGCGAGGTCGTTACGCAAGATGCGGCGCTCGTTTCGTACCTGGTAGCCGGCAAAGAGGAGAGACACGCTGGCGACGCTCACGATCAGGGGCAGGACGATTTTCAAGGTCGTGCGCATCTCAAGCTCCTCAATCCAAAACGAAGATGGACCGCGAGGGGCTGGGTGCAGGCGGCCTTGTTGAACTAAGGATTACCTACTTTAAGCTCTCGAACGAATCGGTTCTCCCTTGTTCGTCCGCTGAGCTCACCGCGCTTCCAAGCCACTGGCGGGCGCGACGACAACGTGCACTGCGACGTTCTTGCCATCGGCGGCGCGATATTCGACCGTGGCGTGCGAACCGATTTCGAGCTTGCCTTCCACCTTGGTGTTGCCGTCAATCAAGAATTCGATGGTCTTGCGTTCTTGACCTTGGGTGACCTCCAGTGCAAAGGCTGCATCGCTGACCGACGCTACTTTCCCCGATCGCGACTGGGTGTCGGGGTAGGGAGCCGCCCGGGCGGCAGGATCCGTTCGGGAGTCGGCGTCGCCCAGGAAGCTACCGTGAAGCATACAACAAACAGTGCGGCTAGGCTTAGTGCGGTGCGGAATCGCATGATTCCTCCTATTCGATTTCGACCGGGGCAAGGAAGCTGGCACGCCTGGAGCCAAACGTGGCGGGCCTTGGTGAGTCCGCTAATCTCTTTAGAATCAGTTAGGTATGAGAATTCTCGTTTTCCTTCTGCATATTTTTCCCTGAGTACTAGTTCTGTGAAGATTTTGCCCACCCCCTGTGGTTCTCACCGATCTCGTTTCAAGCGCGGCTGCGTTTGTCTTGTTCTGTGGCCGTTGCTTCGGCTGTAGTGGCCTTCGGCTCCGTCCAGAAATTTGGCAGCGATTGGTTTCCCATGAGCACGGCGCAGAAGTCAGAGAATCATAAACCCGCGCCACCGGCACTGCCAGGATGGCGTAGAATGACCGGCCATGCCCGCAAAACTCGTGCAAATCCTCGAAATCCTGGAAAAGGCTTACGGGCCGCAACAGCTGGCGGGCCCGACCGACGCGTACGAGATGATCGTTTTCTTGAACTGCGGCTACCCCGCAAGCGACGGGGCTTGTGCGAAAGGCTTCGACGCGTTAAAGCGAGAGGTTGGCGTGCAGCCCAACAAGCTCTTGGCCGTTTCAAGGGCGAAACTTGCCAAGTTGATGCGGCCGAGCGTAATCGTGCCCGCGGCGTGCGCGGAACGGCTGAAGGATATCGCGGGGACAGTAAAGAACGAATTCGACGAAGACCTCACGGCAGCCCTCGAAAAGCGGATCGCGGAAGCCAAAGGCAGGCCCGCGAACGGTTCCGGAGAGAACAATCTCAAGGCCGCGAAGAAAGTGCTCCAGCAATTTCCCACAATCGGGGAGCCCAGCGCGGAAAAGATCCTGCTGTTTTCCGGGCTGGCGCCAGTTGCGGCCGTACCGTCCGCGTTCGTGGACGTCCCCATACGGCTGTTTGTGGGCGAACCAGGAAAGAACTATGCCGCCAATTACAGGACGGCAAGAGGGGTCCTGGACATGGGATTGCCCAGGACGTTCGAGGCGCGGAAGCGCGCATACCTGCTGCTGAAGAAGCACGGCCAGGAGATTTGCAAGCGCTCCAAGCCGAAGTGTGAAAGCTGCCCGCTAGCAGCCCATTGCGCTTACCTTCAAGCGAAGGCGGCCGACAGCAATATCGAGTAAGGCGGGAACCTCCGGCGATGACCAGAAGGGCGCACAAAGCAGAGGGTCTTGCGCGGCTTCCTTGACTTGGCCGTAACCCCTCTGAATAATGCTAAAGCATGAGCGTGCGCGCCGGAGGCGCTGAACCGATGTTCCTGGACGTCAAGGAATTAGCCGTCCGTAAGCTCCGCATCCACAAGGCCTATGCCCTGGGCAGCATCGACTTCCATTCGGCGGAAATCAAGCAGATTGAGCCGCTGGAAGTGACGGCCACCGCGGAGTTGCTGGAAGGGCAGATTCGCGTCGAGGGCAACCTCGAAACCAAGGTGGAACTGGTTTGCGCGCGCTGTCTTGAACCGGTCGCCGAGGAAGTGAGCCGGTCGTTTGACCTGTTCTATGCACCGCTTCCCAAGAATTCGAGCCTCACCAAGCATCGGGAAGACCGCCTGAAGGATGACGATACGGAAATCGGCTTTTACGAAGGAGATGGGCTTTTCTTGGCGGACGTGTTGAAAGAGCAGGTGCTTCTGGCGCTTCCCATCAAGGCCATTTGCCAGAGCAACTGCCGGGGGCTGTGTCCGAATTGCGGCGCCAACCTGAACCACGAAGAGTGCCGGTGCGAGACCCACGCCACGGATCCTCGTTTGGCTTCTCTCGCGCGTCTCAAGCAGGACTGGCTGAAAAAACAATAGTTTTTCCAGGGCGAAAGCCCTATATAATCCGCCCAACGCGGCGGGAACGAGGTGTAGTGTTATGCCTAACCCAAAACGGAGGCATTCTAAGAGAAGGACCAGCACGCGGCGGGCCCACGATTTTCTGGCCAAGCCGGGGCTCGGCAAATGTCCGAATTGCCAGGAAATGAAACTGCCGCACCAGGCGTGTCCGCATTGCGGCTACTATAAAGGCAAGGCGGTACAAGCGTCGGCTTAGGCTTTTTCGTTTCGCTGATTCTGCGAGCAAATCCCATGATCACCATCGCCGTTGACGCCATGGGCGGGGACCATGCACCACGTCCTGAAGTGGAAGGCAGTGTGCTGGCCGCACGGGAACTCAACGTGCGTGTTTTGCTTGTGGGGCAGCCGAACCCGGTGCGCGCAGAACTCGCCAAGCACTCGGTGCCGAACCTGCCGATTGAGATTATTCCAGCGAGCGAGGTGATCACCATGAGCGATCACCCGGCGCAGGCTTTTCGGCGCAAGAAAGACAGCTCGGTGCACGTGGCGGCACGCTTGGTTCACGAGGGCAAGGCCAATGGCATGATCAGCGCGGGAAACACGGGTGCGGTCATGACCGCGGCGAAGTTCATTCTCGGGACGCTCGAGTCCGTAGACCGCGTCGCGCTGGCTGCTCCCTTTCCCAACGCCAGGGGCGGCGTTTCCGTGCTGCTGGACGTGGGAGCGAATGTGGATTCCCGGCCCGAGCATCTGCTGCAGTTTGCGGTGATGGGCGAAGTGTATTACCGCGCGACGTTCGGAAGCAGGCGCCCTCGTGTTGGATTGCTTTCGGTTGGCGAGGAAGAAATCAAGGGCAACGTGCTGACCCGCGAAGTCTACACGCTGCTGAAGAAAAGCCCGGTCCACTTCGTAGGCAACGTCGAAGGTGGAGATCTTTTCTCGGGCAGCGTCGACGTGATTGTCTCCGATGGTTTTGTGGGCAACATCGCACTGAAGATTTGTGAAGGTCTGGCGGTTTCGATCTTCGATTTGCTGAAGAAGTCGCTGAAAAGCTCTATTCTTTCGCAGGTCGGCGCCAAGCTTTCGCAAGGGGCGTTCAAAGGCTTGAAGAAGAAGATTGACTATACAGAGTACGGCGGCGCGCCGCTTCTCGGTGTGCGCGGCGTCTGCGTGATTGGCCATGGACGTTCCAACGCCAACGCCGTAAAAAACGCCATTCGTGTGGCCGCGGGGCTCGCCCGCGCGCGCATCAACGAAAGAATCGAACAGGAGCTCTCCGCCGCTGCGGTTCCCGCGTGACGGTGGCACCAGAGGAAACGGCCATGGGCAAAGTCGCATTTGTGTTTCCCGGACAAGCTTCGCAATACCCCGGCATGGGCAAAGAACTCGCCGAGAAATATGCCGCAGCTAGGGCTGTTTTCGACGAGGCAGACAACACGCTGGGCTTTTCGATTTCCAAGCTCTGCTTCGAAGGAAGCGAGGAAGATCTCAAGCTCACCGCCAATACCCAGCCGGCCATTCTGACCTGTTCGGTGGCGGTGACCCGCGTGCTGGCGGAAAAGGGTTTGCAGCCGGATTTTGTCGCGGGCCACAGCCTCGGTGAATATTCCGCGCTGGTTTGTGCCGGTTCGCTGAAGTTTGCGGACGCCGTGCGGCTGGTACGCAAGCGCGGTGCGTACATGCAGGACGCGGTTTCCCACGGCGTGGGCGCGATGGCTGCAATTATGGGTTTGTCCCATGCGGTGGTTGCCGACGTTTGCAAGCGCGCCGCGGACGGCGAAGTCTGCGCGCCGGCGAATTTGAATTCGCCGGACCAGACGGTCATCTCGGGGCACGCCGGCGCGGTAAAGCGCGCCGTCGAGCTGGCTTCGCAAGCGGGAGCGAAGCGCGCCGTGATCCTGCCGGTCTCGGCGCCGTTTCATTCCGCGCTGATGGCGCCGATCGAGGAGAAGTTTGCGCTGGATTTACGGGGAGCGGAATTTTCGGATTTGCGCGTACCGCTTGTCACCAACGTCGACGCCGATACCATCTCGACCGCCAGCGAAGCCCGCGAGGCCCTGATCCGCCAAGTTTCCATGCCGGTGCGCTGGGAAGAGTCGGTGCGCCTGCTCCTCGATGAGGGAGTGAACACTTTCGTGGAAGTCGGCCCAACCCGCGTGCTGACCGGATTACTGCGGCAGATCGAGCGCTCCGTGGCGGCGCTAAACGTCGAGGACGAGAAGAGCCTCGCGGTCACCGTGGAAAAAATCGCGGCGGCACGCAGTGACGCGGCCTGAAAGCGGTTCTAAGTCCTAAGCGGTAAGTTCCGAGCAGGGAGAAACGGCGGCTGGGGTTCTGGAAATGACCGGAGCACCTACGCTGGCACGGGCGCAGGAGCAAGATTTCATTGCTGACTCGGGTTGTTAAGAGCTCTGTTCCTTCGCTATGTAGTGAGAACTTAAGACTCAAGGACTTTTGCGGAATGTTCAGCCTGAAAGACAAAGTAGCCCTGGTCACCGGCGCGTCGCAAGGCATCGGGCGCGACACGGCTCTGGCGCTAGCCGAAGCCGGCGCCAAAGTCGCCGTCGCCGCCCGCAATGAGGAAAAGCTCGCGGCGCTGGTAAAAGAGATTGCCGCGGCGGGCGGAGAAGCCCTCGCGGTGAAGATGGATGTCGGCGAGGCCGGACAGGTCAAGGCAGGATTCAAGACGGTAATCGAGAAATTTGGCCGCCTCGACATTTTGGTGAACAACGCCGCGATTACGCGCGACGGTCTGGCCATGCGCATGAAGGCAGACGATTGGGACGCCGTGATTCGCACGAACCTGACCGGCGCGCAACTTTGCATCCAGCAGGCTCTTGCGGCCATGATGCGCGCGCGCGCGGGCCGCATTATCAATATCGCTTCCGTGGTCGCGCAGATGGGCAACGCGGGCCAGGCGAATTATGTTGCCGCCAAAGCGGGCCTGATCGGCTTGACCAAAGCCATCGCTGTGGAGATCGCCTCGCGCAACATCACCGTAAACGCCGTCGCACCCGGCTTCATCGAGACGCCCATGAGCGATGTGCTTTCCGACAAAGTGAAAGAAGACTTGAAAGCGCGCATTCCCTTGGGTCGCATGGGCTGCCCGCGCGACGTCGCTGCCGCCATCGTTTTTCTCGCGAGCGACGATGCTGGCTACATCACCGGCCACGTCCTCGACGTCAACGGAGGCATGTATCTGGCGTGACAGGATGCGGCTAACAAAGTGCTTTGTCGTCGAGTGATTCACTCGCACGGGACAATCGGCGGCCTTTTGCTGAAATCCGCCGCGGGAGATGGCCGCGAACTGACCGCGGAGGAGTCGTCAAAACAGGGCGGTCAAGGCTAGCAAGGGACATCAAGCGCCATCAAGGGCCAGCTGCCAAACGCCAGCTGCCAAACGCCAGCTGCAAGTTGACCTTGCCGGGAGGCCTGACTAGAATGGGCAGGTTATTCGGGGCTCTATTTTCAAGGCAAATAAGCCCGTAACCGCGGCCAGGCGCCGTGAACCGGATGCTACGGGCACAGAACACACGATTTTCGCGCGGCTGTACTCCGCGCAAGCAGGGCAGGCTCTTCAGCCTGAGGTCAGCGGACTAAAGTGGCAGCTACTTTGACGCGGAGGAACACGGATGGCCAGCGTAGAAGAACGCGTGAAGCAGATTATTGTCGAGCAACTCGGAGTGGATGAAGCGGAAGTGACGCCCACGGCGTCGTTCGTGGACGACCTGGGAGCCGACTCGCTCGATCAGGTAGAATTGGTGATGGCGTTTGAGGAAGCCTTCGGCATCGAAGTGCCGGATGAGGACGCCGAAAAGATGACCACGGTGAAGGACGCCGTCGAATACATCGACAAACACGCCAAAGGTAAGTAAGCCACGGAATCATCACCTCAACAGGGAGTGTCGGAACGGTGACTCGCCGGGTAGTCGTTACGGGTGTTGGGCTGGTCTGCGCGCTGGGCATCGGCACGGAGGAAAGCTGGAGAAACCTCCTCGCCGGATGCAGCGGCATCGCCCCGATCACGTCGTTCGACACTACCGGTTTCGATTGCAAATTCGGCGGCGAGGTGAAGAACTTCGACCCCCTCCAGTGGATCGAAAAAAAAGAACTCAAGAAAATGGCGCGCTTCATCCAGGTTGGGCTGGCCGGCGCGGATTTTGCCGTGAAATCGGCTAACTGGAAGCCCCAGGATTCGAATCTCGACGAAGTCGGCGTTTACGTTTCCTCCGGCATCGGTGGGTTCGATATCATCGAGCGCGAGCACGGAAAGCTGCTGAACGGCGGCCCGAACAAGATTTCCCCCTTTTTCATTCCCTCGGCCATCGTTAATTTGGCTTCGGGACAAATTTCTATTCGTTATGGGGCGCGTGGGCCGAATTCCGCGACAGCCACGGCGTGTTCTGCTTCCGCGCATGCCGTTGGCGATTCCTTCAAGATTATCGAGCGCGGCGCCGCAGAAATGATGATTTGCGGTGGCGCCGAAGCCACCATCACGCCCATGGGCATCGGGGGATTTGCCGCCATGAAGGCGCTCTCCACGCGCAATGACGATCCTGCGCATGCGAGCCGTCCGTGGGATGCCGGCCGCGACGGATTTGTCGTCGGCGAAGGCGCAGGCATCCTGGTCCTCGAATCCCTCGAACACGCGCAGAAGCGCAATGCGCCGATCATCGCGGAAATCGTTGGCTACGGAATGTCGGGCGACGCCTATCACATGACCCAGCCGGAGGAAAATGGCGACGGCGCCTATCGCGTGATGATGGCGGCGCTCAAAGACGCCACGCTTGCGCCTGACGACGTTGGCTACGTGAATGCCCACGGAACTTCCACGCCCATCGGCGACGTCATTGAAACGCGGGCGCTGAAGCGCGTTTTCGGCGAGCGGGCCAAGAAGGTGCCCGTGAGTTCGACGAAATCCATGACCGGCCACCTGCTTGGCGGTGCGGGCGGCCTGGAGGCCGGCATCAGTGTGCTGGCGCTGCGCGATCAGACGCTGCCGCCCACGATCAACCTCGAGAAGGCCGATCCCGAGTGCGATCTTGATTACGTGCCCAATCATGCGCGCAAAGCGTCGGTCGAATACGCGCTATCGAATTCCTTTGGGTTTGGCGGCACCAACGCCGCGCTCATTTTCCGGCGCTGGTCCGGGAAGTGACGCACGCGGCAAAGCGTGCGTCATCCTGTGGCCGCGCCTTTTGCGGTCGAAGGATCGCAGCTTCAGGATCGAGCCCGTGCCGCTGTACTAGCTTCGTCATTCTCGAGCGAGCAGACAGGCTTCGCCCGAAGAATCTCAGGTAGCGAGTGGCGAAACCGAATTGGAAATCTGAGCTACTTGGCTCCGCTCAGGCAACCAATCCCTTGTAACGCAGGTAGAGGAAGAAATCCGTGAACATCATCGTGTGTATCAAGCAGGTCCCCGCGAAAGATGCGCCGCTGGCGATCGCCGGAAACTGGATCAAGGAATCCGACATCGGCTTTGAGATGAACGAGCCCGACAGCTACGCGCTCGAGGAAGCACTGCGGCTCAAGGAAAAACACGGTGGGGAAGTTGTCGCCCTTTCGATGGGACCGGAGCGCGTGAAGCAAACGATCAAGGAAGCGCTCGCGAAGGGTGCCGACCGAGGCATTCACATCGCCGACGACCAGTTCGCCGAGCGGGATCCCCTCGGCTCGGCGAAGGCGCTCGCCGCAGCCATTCAAAAGGAGAAGGCCGATCTCGTCCTTACCGGCCTGCAGAGTGACGACCATGGGTTCGGCCAGACCGGCGTGCTGCTTGCCGCCTTGCTCGACCGCCCGCACGCCACCATCATCATGCAAATTGAAGTGCAGGACGGAAAGATGAAGCTCAAACGCGAGCTCGAAGCGGGGTGGTTTCAGTGGTTGGAATGCCCGTTGCCGGCGGTGCTTACGATTCAGTCGGGAATCAACAGAGTCCGCTACGCCACGCTGAAAGGCATCATCGCCGCGAAGAAAAAGGAAGTCACCACCGTTGCGCGCGGGTCCTTGGGTGTCGCCCACGAAACCACGCAGAAAATCGAAAAAATCTACGTGCCCACGAAAACAAAAAAAACAGAATTCCTGACTGGCACACCCAAAGAAGTGGCCTCGAAACTCGTCGAGAAGTTGAAATTCGAAGCCCGGGTGATCTGACCATGAAAATTCTCGTGGTTACCGAACAGCGGCAAGGGAAATGGAACAACGCGAGTTTCGAAACGCTCGCTGCTGCGCAACAAATTGCCAAGGACGGTTCGAGCGCGGTCAGCGGGCTCGTCATCGGCGAAGGCGTATCTGCCTTGGCCGACGAACTCGCTTCGAAAAATGTCTCCGAAGTCCTGCGTGTCGAACACGATTTGCTCGAAGCCTACACCCCCGACGGCTACTCGATCGCCCTCAAACAAGTGATCGAGTCCGCCAAGCCCGATCTCGTTCTGTTTCCGCATACCTATCAGGTCCGCGACTTTGCTCCCAAGCTTGCTGCCATGATGGGCAAAGGCATGATCGGCGATTCGATCGGCTATCGCAACGAAGGCGGCAGGCTGGTCTTCGTGCGCCAGATGTTCCAGGGCAAAACCGCCGCCGACGTCACTTTTGCTGGCTCCGCGCCTTGGTTCGCTTCGTTTCAGTCTGGCGCTTTCCGCGCGGACTTGCTTGCCGCGCATCCTTTGGGCAAAGCTCCCGTGAACGCAGTCACCGTCACGCTGAGCGCCGCAGAGATTCGCACCAAGCCGCTGGAACTTTTCAAGGAAGCCAAATCCGCCGTGGACCTCACGCAGGCGCCGCTCATCGTCGCCATTGGCCGCGGCATCAAAGCGCCGGAAAATATCCCGCAAGCGGAGGCGCTTGCGAAAGCCCTTGGCGCGGAGATCGCCGCTTCGCGTCCCATTTGTGATGAAGGCTGGCTCCCCATGGAGCGACAGATCGGCAGCTCCGGCCAAACCGTCGCGCCAAAGCTTTATCTCGCGCTCGGCATCAGTGGCGCGATTCAGCACGTGGTCGGTATGAAAGGCGCGCGCACCGTCGTGGCCATCAACAAAGATTCGAACGCCCCGATTTTCGAGATCGCGGATTACGGCGTGGTTGGCGATATCTTTGAAATCATGCCTGCCCTTACCGAAGCCCTGGAAAAAGCCAAGTAGGGCGCGCCACGGAACAGAACCGCCTTTCTTCGAACGTCGTAGCGCGTGATATGACAAATTGGCCCTTGGTCGCGCGGCGTACGGTGTACTTATAATAACCGATGACCGCCGGGAAGGGAGCATCCGATGGCCAGTGTGGAAAGGTTCCCCTACGAGACCAGACTCAACATTCTTTGCCAGCCTTTGGAAATCATGGATGAACGAGCCCTCGCCGACGCCTGCACCTACAAGTGGTACAACCAGACCCTCTGCCGGGTGAACGGGTCGGTGGTTCGTCTCGGTGTTGTGGAGGGTGAATACCATTGGCACAAGCATGACGATGATGACGAATTCTTCTACGTGGTTGAAGGGAAGCTGCTGATTGATCTCGAAGGCCGCACGATGGAGCTGGGTCCGAGACAAGGCACCGTCGTCCCCAAGGGGGTTTTGCATCGCACGCGCGCTCCCAAGCGAACCGTCATCCTTATGGTGGAGAACTCAGGCATCGTTCCCACCGGCAACTAAACCGGAACGGTACCAATCTGCGCGGCATTTATTAAGTCCCGTCGCTCTGCTTTGCTAGAATGGCTCGGTGGCCATCCAGCGCGAACAACTTGAAGCGGATGTTCTTATCGTCGGAGCAGGTCCGGCGGGGCTTTCTTGCGCGTTGCACCTGGCAAATCTGATCAAGAAGCACAACGCTTCCGGCGCGAAGCCGGAGCTTTCTGCCGAAAACATTTACGTCCTCGAGAAGGGCCGTGAGATCGGCGCGCACCAGCTTTCCGGCGCAATTATGAATCCCAAGGCGCTTGCCGAGCTGGTTCCGGGTTTCGAGAAATCTGCGCCGCTGGATACTCCGGTCACCCATTCCGCGGCGCTGCTCTTCACCAAGAATTCCGCCTTGCGTTTCCCGGTTACTCCTCCTCCGTTTCAGAACAAGGGCAACTACGTTATTTCGCTGAACAAAGTCAGCAAATGGCTCGGCGGGCTTGTGGAAGCCGCCGGCGTCAATGTCTTCAAGGAATTTGGCGGCGCCGAACTCGTTTACGAAGGCAACGGAATCGCCGGCGTCATCACCGAAGACAAGGGCGTCGACAAGAACGGCAATCCCAAAGACAACTTTACTCCCGGATATGAACTTCGCGCTAAAGTCACCGTCCTTGCCGAAGGCACGCGTGGCTCGCTCACCAAGAAACTCGTCGCCGCAAAAAAGCTCGACAATATCAATCCGCAAACCTACGGTATCGGCATCAAGGAGCTCTGGGCCGTTCAGCCCGGACGCCTCGAGCCCGGCTACGTCGCGCACACGCTCGGCTGGCCCGTTCCCGCGAGCATGTACGGCGGGGGCTGGGTTTACGCCCTTTCCGACAATCGCGTCTCGGTCGGCCTGGTTATCGCTCTCGAATACGCTGACCCGCAATTCGATCCCCACGCCGCGTTTCAAACCTGGAAGACGCATCCGTTTCTCAAGAGACTTCTCGATGGCGGTAAGCTCGTTCGCTATGGGGCGAAGTCGCTGCCCTACGGCGGGTGGTATGCCATGCCGCGCACCTATGTCGACGGCGGCCTCATCATCGGGGATTCTGGCAGTTTTCTCGATTCGCAGCGCCTCAAGGGCATTCACCTGGCGATGAAGAGCGGCATGCTTGCGGCTGAAACCATTTTCGAAGCGCTGAAGTCCGGCGACACCTCTGCAAAAACGCTCGGCACGTTCCCGAAAAAAGTCGAGCAGAGCTACATCAAGAAAGAACTCTGGCAAGTGCGCAACTTCCATCAGTCGTTTCAGCACGGGATGGTTCGCGGGTTTTTTCACGCCGCGTTTCAGCAAATCACCGGCGGCCGCGGCCTGAGCGATCCCATGCGGGCGCATCCAGGCCACGAAGCCTACAAAAAAATCAACGGCCGGCTTGCGCCCGAACGCTTCAAGGGTGACGGCAAGCTCACTTTCGATCGGCTCACCGACGTCTACCACTCCGGAACCCGCCACGAAGAGGATCAGCCCTGCCATCTTCACGTTGCCGACACCAACATTTGTTCCACAAAATGCGTCGTCGAGTACGGCAATCCCTGTCAGTATTTCTGCCCGGCGGCAGTCTATGAAATGGTGAAAGAATCGGCGGGCCCGCCAAAGCTGAAAATCAACGCTTCGAATTGCGTGCACTGCAAAACCTGCGACATCGCCGATCCTTATCAAATCATCGACTGGGTTGTCCCCGAGGGCGGCGGCGGTCCCAACTACGAAGGCATGTGAGCATTCCTGCGGTTTTACTCCCCGGCCCTAACCCTATCTCGAGAGTTCGCCAACCCCTCGCGACCAGAGTTTGCGCACGAAATGAACCACGCGATCAACCATGGAAGTTGCATTATTGGCTTGCGCTGCTGGCTTGATGGGCTTCGCCGGGGCCGGCCGCGCCGGTGCGGGCGAGGTCGGAGCCGCAGAAACAGGCGCCGAGGAAACCGGCAATTCTCCTTCTACGCGGCCCTGAAAAATGAGCGTAGGCCGCACGCGCACGCGCCGCACCACTACGATCTTGCTTGTATCCACTTCCGGCTGGACTTCGGCGTTGGCGTTGTAAATCAGCGGCGGGATGAAAAACTGATAGACCGGTGCTTCCTTTTCGGCTGGTTTATCCAATGGCAAAGGAGAAATGACGTCACCAGATCCCAACGGTCTCGAGTTCGCGTCCTCGCTAGTCTGGGTCGGAGGAACGAGTTCTAGTCGCGGCGGTCGAGAGTATTTTGTGAGCTGAGGATCGCACGAGCACCGCTCACCGCCCGCTCGAAGCCCGTCCAATTGTCCGTTGACGAGCAGAACATCGGCCGATTGCGGAACGACAATATTTTGACCGGTGAGCTGTTGCTCCAGCCGCACCGCGCCGCGATAAGCGCGCACGCACATGGCGCCAGTGGCGTCAAAACCAACCAGTGCATCTTGCGGGCCACCGCCAATCGCAATCGGTTGAATCTGAAGCAGCGGAGTGTAAATGGTCACCGCGGGTCCTTGCTCGATGGCGAGGTGAATCGTGCCTGAGTCCAGAGCAACGGTGACCAGATTTCCGGCTTTCAAAACCGAAAAATGCGCCGGCCCGCAAATGCTGATCGACCCGCCTCCGGTGAGATCAAGCCGCGCGGTCCCGGATTTGATCAGCACGTCGCTCCCGCTGCGCAGGACGGTTCGCGGAAAGCCGCCCACAACTTCGACGCGCATGGGGCCGGTGACAGCGACGGCCGCCCCGTCGATGGTTCCGACCGAATCGGAAGCTGGCTCGTCGGAACGCGCCGTCAACGCGGTCAGAACCGCCATGCTAGCCAACGCCGTCACGCTCGAAAAAAGCCAGAGGGCACGGCGTCTTGAATTCATTGGGATGAAGCCAAACGACACTCGGTTTGCACTCCCGGCACAAAGGCGGGGCTCTCGCCTATACTATACGTCGGCGGGGACTGCCGGCGCCCCTTTACAGAATGACAGCATCGCCAGGCAAAACGACATGCCACAGCCCGACACGATCCTGGATACCGCGAAGCAGCTGGAGCACGAGCCGGTCAATTTGCATTATGACACAAGGCTACCACCCTTGCCTTGGACGAGGCGTATCCAGATACCTTTTATTGCCGCTGCCGTCTACAGCGTCATTCGAACGCTCGGACCGACGCTGCGGTACGAAGTGCTTGGCTGGCAGCATGCGGAAAAAGTCCACGCTTCCGGCAAGCGCATTATCTGGGCGTTCTGGCACCGCATCATTCTCCCGATTGTGTGGTGGCATCGGCATCACGGGGTGGTCGTGATGAACACCACAGCGTTTGACGGACGATGGACACGCAAGGTTATCGAGTGGCTCGGATTTGGCACCGCGCAGGGGAGTTCATCTCGGGGCGGCTTGCGCGGGCTTGCGGTGATGGCCAAGCGGCTCGAAGAAAGCGCCGATTGCGCGTTTACCATCGATGGGCCGCGCGGGCCGCGCTACGTGGCCAAGCCCGGGCCAGTGATGCTGGCGCGGAAAACCGGTTGCCCGATCATGGTGTTTCACATCGGCGTCGACCGCGGAAAAACGTTTACCAAGACTTGGGATCACTTTCTGCTGCCCATGCCGTTTGCGCGCACCGTGATTTTATTTGCGAGGCCGATTTACGTCCCGGCGGACGCCAATGCGGACCTGATGGACGCGAAACACGCTGAAATGCAGCGCGAACTCGAACGTGTCCGCGATATCGCCGAAGGCTGGTTTCGGTTAAGCGCCGACAGCCGCGAGAAATTTCGCGCCGAATTCAATCGCTAATTAGGCCCAGTCCCGTGCCCTTCCTGCGATTTTCCGAAATTGGTTGACGCGGGCTTTTAGACCAGCGCGTTTCTCCTGGAGGAATGCCGCCCCGCCGTGGCCCCCGCCCGGACTAAGATAGCGCTTGGTTTATGGACCAAGCCCTGGCCGATGCGATCTTGCTCGCCCACCTGGCGTTCATTGTGTGGGTCATGTCTGGTGCGTTGGCAACGCGAGCGCGCGCTGGGCTTGCCGCGTTACATATCGTCTCGGTCGTCTACGGCATCGTCGCGGAACTCGGGCCTTGGCCGTGTCCGCTTACCCTTGCGGAGAATTTCTTCGAAGCGCGCGCTGGCCTCTTACCTTACCAGGGTCCGTTCGTGCTGCATTATCTGGACGCGATCGTATACCCCAACCTTCCGCCCGCGCTGGTCCTCACCTCCGGCGTGCTGGTGTGCTTCATCAATCTCTTGATTTATGGCTTTCGCCTGTACCGACACTTGGCCAAACGCTAACTAAGTGTAGTGACCAAAGATGCTTTGAGAAAACCGCTCAGGAATTTCGCAAGTGTCGGAAGGACTCACCGGAGTAAGACGGCGTTCGATTCCGCCGCAAGGGTGAATGTTCACTTGGCGTCGCGCTCGCCGAGCTTGAGGGGAACTTCCATTTTCTTCCCGCCGCGATACACCGTGACGTTAACGGTTTCGCCCGGGCGGTGGTGGTTGAGGATCACGTTGAGGTCAAACTGGTTCGCGACCTTCTGGCCGTCGATCGCCACCATGACGTCACCGCCGATATAAAATTTTTGCAGGCCGGCCTGGACAAGACGATCGCCACCATGGACGCCGGCCGCGTCGGCAGGCCCACCCTTTTCCACCGTTTCTACCAGCAGGCCTTCTTGCACGGGCAGATCCAGCGCCTCCGCCAGACCGCCCCCAAGCCCAAACGTTACTACGCCCAAGTAGGCGCGATGCACGCGGCCGGAAGTGATGAGATCGTTGGCGATATTCTTCGCGGTGTTGATAGGAATGGCGAACCCGATACCTGCCGTAGTGCCGCTCGGCGTGTAAATCGCCGTGTTGATGCCAATTACATCGCCGTGTGTGTCGATCAGCGGGCCGCCGGAATTGCCGCGATTGATCGCCGCGTCGGTCTGGATGGCTTCGTCAATGAATGCCGTCTGGCTGGTTTGCACCGTGCGACCGAGCGCGCTGATCACGCCCGTAGTAAGCGTGGACTGGAAACCAAACGGATTTCCGATCGCCAGAACCTTCTGTCCAACCTGAAGCGCGTTGGAGTCCCCAAGCTTCAAGGCGGCGAGTTGCTTCCCTTTAGGGTCGATCTTGATGAGCGCAACGTCATTGCGCTGGTCGGCGCCAATGTATTTGGCCGCGTGCCGAGATTGATCTCCGAGAACCACTTCGATGGACTGCGCTCCTTCGACGACGTGGTAGTTGGTGAGAATGTAGCCGCGCGGATCGATGATGAAACCCGAGCCCGCACCCTCGACCGGCACCGGGTCCATGAAGAAGTCGTACTCGGTCGCTTTGGTGAGGATATTGGCCACCGCCGGCGAGGCCTGGCGGTAAATGCGCACATTGATGGACTCGTCTTCGGTCAATCCCGAGTCGCGCGCGGCCACCTGAGATAGACCGGAGCTGCGAAGCGGCACGGCTTCCACTTTGGACGGCCCGTGGGGGCCAAAACGAGCGCCGGCCCAGAAGGCACCCAGGATCAGCACCAGCGCGGCAAGAAAGATGCGCGCGCGATTCGATGTGTTCCCTAAGTTCATCGGTTATGTCCCTTCCTGTGCACGCGATGCCTCTAGTATAGGCACAATTGCGACCGTAGTTCACTGCGCCGCCTTGCTGCGGTGAAGCTTGGCGGCCAATGCTTCCACCTGCTGACGGGTTTCATCGAGGGTGCCGGAGCAGTCGATTTTCTCCGTGGCGTAACGCAACTTCTCTTCCACCGGCATTTGCGCGGCGATGCGGCGGCGGGCTTCGTCTTCTCTCATGCCACGTCCAGCCAGGCGTTCCAGCTGCTGCTCGGGGCGGCACCACGCAACCACCAGTCCGTCAAGATGTTTGTGCAGGCCGGCCTCGACGACGAGCGCCGCTTCAACGAACGCGGCGTCACGCGTCCCCTGGCGTCGCCATTCGTCAAACTGGCGGGATACCGCGTCGGCGACGCGCGGGTGGACAATGGCGTTCAAGCGAGCGAGTTTCGCGCGGTCCGCGAAGACGAGAGCTCCAAGCTTGACGCGGTCCACGCGGGCTTGACCGTCGGTGATCGATGGGCCAAATTCGCGAAGGACTTGTTCGTAGGCCGGCTGACCGGGCTCAATGAGTTTGTGGGCGAGCGCGTCGGCGTCAAGAACCGAGAAACCTAGTTCGCGCAGCATCGCCGCGACCGCGCTCTTGCCGCTGGCGATGCCGCCGGTCAATCCAAGTCGCAACATTTTTTTCAATCACCGGGCCGATGCCGTGGATTGCGACGTGGAAACCGCCGGTGAAGCGCGGCGGAGACGCGCAGCCTTGACGGTGTTGCTCATAAGCATGGTGATAGTCATGGGGCCGACGCCGCCGGGAACCGGCGTGAGCGCGCCGGCAGTGTTGACGGCAGCGGGATGAACGTCGCCGACGAGGACAGAGCCTTTGGCGCGGAATTTTTCCAGACGCGCCGGGAAATTGCGGAGCAGACGCTCGGCTTCGGTGGGGTCCTTGATGGTGTTGGTGCCTACGTCGATGACCGCGGCGCCGGGCTTGATCCAGTCGGCCTCGACGAAAGCAGGTTTGCCCATGGCGGCCACGACGATGTCCCCTCGGCGCACCACCTCCGGGAGATCCCGCGTTTTGGAATGGCAGATCGTGACGGTAGCGTTGGCGTGCATGAGGAGGAGGGCCAGGGGCTTGCCGACGATGTCGCTGCGGCCGAGAACAACGGCATTCGCGCCTTCCATCGGAACATTGCCGCGCCGGAGAATCTCCATGCAGCCCGCCGGAGTACAGGCAACCAGCCCGGGACGCCCGCTGGCGAGGCGGCCGAGGTTGACCGGATGGAAGCCGTCCACGTCTTTCGAGGGATCGACGGCTTCGAGGATGCGTTTGGTGTCCACCTGCGGCGGAAGAGGCAGCTGCACGAGGATACCGTCCACGTTATTGTCGTGATTCAAGTCGTCCACAACAGCAAGAAGCTCCCGCGTGGTGGCGCTTTCCGGGGGTGTAAGGAGGCCGCTCGAGAGGCCAAGCTGTTCGCAAGCGGCGATCTTGCTTTTCACGTAGAGTTGCGAGGCGGGGTTTTCGCCAACGAGGACGGCAGCGAGGCCCGGCCGAACGCCCGCAGCGGCAAGCAGGCGAACTTCGTCTTTCAGTTCGGCAAAGATTTCGTCGCGGATTTTGAGTCCATCGAGAATGCGTGCCGTCATCGAGCGCTCGCTTTCGTGCAGCGAAACAGAATCATAACACACGGAAAAAAACATACCTTGTGACTGATGACGGGTTGACCCAGCCTCGTGAAGCTCAGGTACCGCCGGGCGGCGGATCCGGGACCACGTCAAGGTGCACCTCGGCGGCGATTCCAGACGGGAACCGCGGTAGCGCCAGGGAGCTGGCGGCGGTTTGGGGTGTGGGCGGAAGTTAGTCACCACGGGCAGTCCTAGCGCATGGAGCCGTAGCGCCTCTGCCTTCAGGCATGGAGATATAAGGCCCATAAAGAACTATTGACAAACAAAAAGCGAATCGGTATCCGCCCGTGGAGGCACAGTAAGACTTGGGTGCGAACTCAAGGATGTGCCTGTGCAGCAGGAAACATCGTTGGAGACGAGCAGCAATGCTGCTTAGTAACTCCAAAGAATCCCCCGCCTGTAAGGCGTGGGGAGTCTCAAAAGCCTTCCGGGTTTTTGAAACTTCCTTTGTAGGGCGAGTGTAGGAAGAGTCGCACGAGCGGTGTAGGAGAAAATGGGCTGTACGTCAGTACAACTAGGCGAAAAGCTCTCCACGTGCCACATTGAGAGTCGTCACGGAGGGACCCGATGGATGAAACCATAGACTTCGACTTGACCATGCCGCTCACGACAGCGGACAAGCAGGAGAAGCTCAAAGAAGATTGCAAGAAGATTGCTGAGCTTTTTGAAGCCAGCGCGACGGCGATGTTCGAAGGCCAGGACGGTTTGATTTTTCATCTGGAGTTCGATGATGCCGCAAAGTTTGGGAAGTTTGCCGAATACCTAAGGACGCACGGATTGTTGCGCGTCGACAGGATTCAAACCAAGAGCGACAAGGTGCATTGAAAAAGGCCGAGGCTCGCGCGCTTATCGTTCAACCAGCTTTCTGATCAAAATCTTCCTTGCCAAGCCGCCAAAGCGGATTCCGGGCAGCATTTCGCCAAAACCTCGCCGCGCGAGCTTGCTACAACGGCGCGTGCCCGCGGTGTTCATGGCGGTAGCGCAAGATTCTTCCCGCGATTTCATCATTCAGTTCGCGAAGGCTCGGGGGACACCTGATTCAGGAATTGGCGGACGCGGCAGAAGGCGGCGAGTTTTTCTTCGCGCGATCCGGTAGCGTTGCCGGGATCCCAGATGCTCCAGTCGATTCGCTGAGCCCCAAGAAAGACGGGGCACAGTTGGGCGGCTGAATCGCACACCGTCACGACGGTGTCGAAGTCTGCCCTCGAATTCAGAAACCGATTTGGAGCGGTGGGCGGAGATGTCGAAACCGATGGCGCGCATGGCTTCGCTGGCCAGCTCACTGACGTACCCGTCGGTTTGCTTCCGGCGCTGGTGCCCTTCGAAGGCGCGGCCGCCAAGCTGGCGGAGGAGGCCTTCGGCCATTTGGCTGCGGACCGAATTGCCGGTACAGAGAATCAGAACGCGATACGCCATGGCCGAGTGACCATTATGCTTCCCGAAGAGGGCGAGGAACAGACCACGCCCCTCCCCCGGAGAGATCCCAGGAATTGCCAAAATGGGCACAGCATCGCGATAGCGTCGGCACAGGTGCCGCGCCACTACAAGATCACGCGCAGCTGGTCGGCGCGCAACAAGAGGATTTCGCTGCCGGTTTCACGGCGCGGACAAAAGCGCTCGTGAATTTGCCATCGATCTGCGGGCCGACGGTTTCCGGATCGAGACCCGCGGCCTGAAGGAATTCGCCCGCTTCCCCGACGCGGTAAACACGAGTGGGTTCGACGTCCACGGATGCGAATCCAGCACGGGCAAGCTTCTCGCGATACTCGTTTTCTTCAAGCGCACCGGCGATGCAGCCGACCCAAAGTTCCATGCTTTTGCGAATGGCGGCGGGAACCTCGCCCCGGACCACCACATCCGATATCGCCAAACGTCCGCCGGGTTTAAGGACGCGAAACGCTTCAGCGAGCACGCGATCTTTGTCGCCGGAAAGATTGATGACGCAGTTAGAAATGATGACGTCGACGGAGTTGTCGGGGAGAGGAACGCTTTCGATCGCGCCTTTCAGGAACTCGACATTCCCGACACCGGCCTTTTTCTGATTCTCGCGCGCCAGCGCGAGCATTTCGTCGGTCATGTCCAGGCCGTAAGCTTTGCCGGTGGGGCCCACGCGTTTGGCGGAAAGAATGACGTCAATGCCGCCCCCAGAGCCGAGATCCAGAACGGTTTCGCCGGGTTGCAACTGAGCGAGCGCCGTGGGGTTACCACAACCGAGCGAGGCCGCGAGGGCTTTTTCGGGCAACGCGCCTTTTTCCGCATTGGTGTAGAGGTCTTTGCTGATGGGGTCGCAGCCACTCCGCTCCGCGCCACCGCCGCAGCAAGCCGTCCCCCCGCTGGCGGCGCGCTTGGCGGCATCGCGATATTTTTGCTTTACGTCTTCTTGGAGGTCGCTCATTGGAGTTTTCCCCTAAGCGGCAACCTTCGAGAGCAGGCCCAAGCCTGCTGCACGCCTACAGTAGGAATGCTTAGCCGCCAGTCGATCGCGGGGAGGGCCATCATGATGTCCTTCCTGAAATTTGGACGACGGATTCGGCGGGCACGGCGCGCGAACGCGTGCAGCATTCCTCATAGAGAAAATTCATGACTTCGCGCAGGGCATCGGTGTCCGCGGAGTACCAGAGATAGGTGCTCTCGCGGCGGACATGGACGAGGCCGACTTGTTTCAGTTTTTCGAGATGGTGGGAAAGGGTGGAAGCGGGGATGCCGAGTTCCTCTTGGACTTCGCCGACCACCATGCCGGTCGGGTGGGCAGCGAGGAGGAGACGAAGAATCCGGAGACGAGGCTCCGCACCCAGGGCGGAGAAGCGGTCGGCGGAGCGGGTAACCAGCAGCGGGTCGGGCTTGGACATGTTTCGATAATTGCAGAAATAGGGAAGGATGTCAACCCGGGCTCCCCCAACGTTTTTTCGGCTTGCTGCATCCTACCAGCGGGGTGCCCAAGGTCTGGAAACGCCAATGCATTTGACTTTTGACCCGGTTTCCGCTGCATGGGATACTTTTAAGTTCTGGGACAAACATGAAACCTCAACGGATAACCTTACTAGCCATCACCCTGGGCCTGGCGAGCGCACCGGGCTTCGCGCAGACGCCGGGGAACCCTCCCGCCGAGAACCAGCACCAGGCTCCCGCCACAGCACAGAATCCCGCCACCAGCTCGACTGAAACCACGCCAGGAAACTCCGAAAAGGAATCCGCGCGCGCCGACGCCTATTACAACTACACGATGGGACACATTTACGAGCAGCAGTATGAGGCTTCGAGCAACCCGGACTATGCCACCAAAGCCATCGAGGCGTACAAAAAGGCCTATGCGCTGGATCCGAAATCGCCGGTGATCGGCGAGCGGCTCGCCGAAATGTACTGGAAGGCCCAGCGAACCAGAGAGGCGGAGAACGAAGCAAAAGATATTCTGAAGCGCGATTCCAATGACGTGCCGTCGCGCCGACTGCTGGGAAGAATTTATTTGAGAAGCCTCGGGGACATGAACGCCGGGAGCAGCCAGTCGGAAACGGCCAACAAGGCCATTGAACAGTACCGCGAAATCAACCGGCTGGACCCCACGGATACGGAATCGGCGCTGTGGCTTGCGCGGCTTTACCGGCTCAAGAACGAGCACGACAAGAGCGAACAGGTTTTGCGAGGCATCCTGAAAACCGATCCGGACAACGAACAGGCTGTGGAGCAACTGACGCAGCTCTTGATGGATCAAGGCAAATCGGAGGAAGCGGTGTCATTGCTCGAAGGCATAACACGGCATTCCTCCTCCCCGGTTTTGATGGACTTGCTCGGCGATGCCTACACGCAGGCACATGAACTGGCCAAGGCCGAAACGGCTTACCGAAAGGCGGCGGAGACTGACCCTTCCGAATTGAGCCACCTGCGAGGGCTGGCACAGACTTTGTTTTCGGAAGAAAAATACTCCGAAGCATTGAAGGTGTACCAGAAAGTGTCGGATTTGATGCCCGACGATTCTGACGTGTACCTGCGGATTGCGCAGATTTATCGGGAGCTACATCAGCTGGACAAAGCCGAGGAGAACTTGGTGAAGGCCCGCCAGTACGCGCCGGGCAACCTCGAGGTGATGTACAACGAGGGGATGCTGTACGAGTCGCAGGGACGCTATGAAGATGCCATTCGCGTGCTGTCCGATGCGGTGAGCGGGATCAAGGGGCAATCGACGACCATGCCCTCGCGGCGGCGAATGCTGTCGATCTTCTATCAGCAGCTAGGGCAGCTTTACCGCGAGGACCAGAATTATCAGGCGGCGATTTACACCTTTGAAGAGCTTGGGCACCTGGGCGACGAAGAAGACCGGCGGGCGCGCTTGATGATTATGGACACCTATCGCGCGGCCAAGGATCTGCCGAGAGCGCTACAGACGGGCAAGGAAGCCCTGGCGAAGTACCCGGCGGATCCGGGAATTCGCACGAGCTATGCGTTGCTGCTCGGGGAAAACGAGCAAACCGATGACGCCGTCAAGATCCTGCGTGCGCAGTTGCATGGAGACGCCAGCGACCGCGATACCTACCTGAACATCGCCCAAGTCTACGAACGCGGGCGGCGGTACAAAGAGGCTGAGGAGTCCGCGCATGCCGCAGAAGTGCTGCCGGGTCAGCCGCACGACAACGAGATGGTGTGGTTCCTGCTCGGCGCCATCTACGAACGGCAAAAGCTTTATGACCGGGCCGAGGACGAGTTCAAAAAAGTACTGGCGGTGAATCCCAAAGACGCCGCGGTGCTTAATTATTACGGCTACATGCTCGGAGACCTGGGAGTCCGCCTGGACGAAGCGCAATCGCTCGTCGAGCGGGCGTTGAAGGAAGAGCCGTACAACGGCGGGTATCTGGACAGCCTGGGATGGATTTATTTCAAGGAAAACAGAACGGCCGACGCGGAGGCCATGCTGCGGAAAGCTCTGGCGCGCGAGAGGCACGACCCCACGATTCACGCACACCTCGGCGATGTCTACGCGAAACTTGGCCGGCCCGATCTGGCCGCGGCGGAATGGGAAAAATCACTGGCGGAATGGCACCGCTCGCTGCCGGCGGAGCTGGAGACCGACAAAGTGGCGGAACTCGAAAGGAAGCTTTCGCAATCGAAGCACCGCGTGGCACAGAAATCCTCCGCTTCCGACGCCAAACCGTAATTCACGAATGACCGAGGTTCGCATCCCAGCCTTCGCGAAGATCAATCTGCGCCTGGACATTTTAGGGAAGCGCGCGGACGGGTATCATGAACTGCGGACGATTTTTCAGACGATTTCCCTACACGATGAACTCCGGCTTCGAACTTCGCAGCGGCCGGGAATTACGCTGACGGTTTGCGGAAACGCGGCGCTCGCCGCCGAACCCGCGCGGAAGAATTTGGCGTATCGGGCGGTGGAGGCGCTCAGGCGCGAGCTGAAAAGCCATGGCGGTGTGGAAATCGAGCTGAGAAAGAGGATTCCCGCGGGCGGGGGGCTGGGCGGGGGCTCGAGCGATGCCGTAGCCGCGATGTTCGCCTACCTGCAACTCGCAAAAAAGCAACTGGCCACCGAGCAAATGCTGGAAATCGCCGCTTCGCTTGGGGCGGACGTGCCGTTTTTTCTTTTCGGAGGGCGCGCGCTGGGCGTGAACCGCGGCGATGAGATTTATCCCCTCCAGGACATCCCGAAACTGCCCGTTCTTGTCGTTGTTCCGCAAGAAATTCGCGTGCCCACGCCCGACGCCTTTCGTTGGGTGAAGGCCGGACCTCTAGGTTTGACAAAACCAGCGGCAAACCCTAAACTCTTACAGTTCTGTGCTCTGTCCTGGAGCGCGCAGGGAAGCGGCCTCTCGAACGATTTCGAGGGTCCGGTCGCCCGGCGCCACCCGCGGCTTGATCGAATCAAGCGGGCCTTGCTCCAGAAAGGAGCGACAGAAGCCTCGCTGGCAGGTAGCGGTTCGGCGGTGTTTGGAATATTCCCGAGCCCAGCGGTGGCGCGCCGAGCCGCTGTTGGGTTTCCGCACGATCAGACCTTCGTTTGCGAGACACTCTCGCGCGACAGGTACGCTCGTAGGATGCATATCGCGGGGTAATCCGCGTGTGCTCGCGGTGGAATCGGCCTTCCAGCGTCTCTTCGTGTCCATCTTGAATTAGAAATCATCCGGGCCATGCAGGAGAGCATGCGCGGCCGCTCCAGATGGGCTGCGCGGAGAACTGGCATCGTGAATGACGACCGATTCAAGATTTTTTCGGGAACAGCAAACCTGGTGCTCGCAGAGAGCATCTGCCGCCATTTAAACGTTCCGCTCGGCAAAGCGCTGTTGGGGCGGTTCAGTGATGGCGAGATTTATTTCCAGATCCTGGAGAACGTCCGCGGGGCGGATGTTTTCGTGGTGCAGCCGTGCCATCACCCGGTGGACAACCACCTGCTGGAACTGCTGCTGATGATTGACGCGTTCAAGCGCGCCTCGGCTTGGCGCATTACTGCGGTGCTGCCCTATTACTGCTACGCGCGGCAGGACCGCAAGGACAAACCGCGTGTCCCGATTTCCGCGAAGCTCGTGGCGGACTTGCTGGAAACGGCCGGCGCGAGCAGGGCACTGACGCTGGACTTGCACGCGCCGCAGATTCAAGGGTATTTCGATGTGCCCGTGGATCATTTGTACGCGTCGCCGGTGCTGGTCGAATACTTCCGGCACCTGCGGCTGCCGAACCTCACGGTGGTTGCACCGGATGCGGGCGGCGTGGAGCGCGCGCGGTTTTTTGCCAAGAAGCTGGACGCGCCACTGGCCATCGTCGACAAGCGGCGTGTGGACGTGGATGTGAGCGAAGTGATGCACCTGATCGGCGACGTGCGCGGCCGCAGCACGCTGGTGGTGGACGACATCATCGACACCGCGGGCACGCTGGTGAAGACCGCCGATGCTTTGCTGCGGGAAGGTGCCACGCAGGTGTATGCGGCCTGTACGCACGCCGTGCTTTCCGGCCCGGCGGTCGAGAGGCTACAGAAGTCCAAGATCACCGAGGTGGTGGCCACGGATTCCGTGCCGCTTACGGAGATGGCGAAGAAGGTGGGGAAGATCAAAGTTTTGAGCGTGGCGGATCTGCTGGCGCGCGGGATTCGCTCCATTCACGAAGAGACGTCGATCAGCGAGTTGTTTATTTAGAGACTGAGAAGAGTTTAAGAGTTCAAAAGAAGGGAAGAGGGCCATGGCAGAGCGTGCAGAAGGCGTGGTAGTCGAGGGAGCCCCCCGTAGCAGCCGGGGGAAGAACGAGGCGCGGCGGTTGCGCCAGACCGGGCAAGTTCCGGCGGTTTTGTACGGCGGCAAAGGCGGTCCGGTTACGCTGTCGGTGAACGCCAAGCAGGTGAGCGCCATCCTGCGCTCGCCGAGCGGACACAACACACTTTTTCAGGTGAAGTTGGGAGGCAAGCCCGAACCCGCCATCCTGAAGGATTGGCTGGTCGATCCCATCACCGGAAAACTCCTGCACGTGGATCTCATGCGCGTGGCGATGGACGTGCGCATGAAAGTAAAAGTTCCGGTGCACACGTTCGGCGAGCCTGCTGGTGTGAAAGTGCAGGGCGGCGTCTTTGAAGTCGTCACCCGCGAAGTGGAAGTGGAATGCCTGCCGAGCGACATCCCGACGGAATTCCGCATGGACGTCAGCGAGCTGATGCTGGGCAAACAGTTGCGCGTGGGGGAGCTGGCGATTGATCCGGCAAAGATCAAACTGCTCACCGAGCCGGAGCGCGTGATCGCACACGTCGTGGCGCTCAAGGTCGAGGAAGAGAAGCCCGCGGAAGCTGTGCCAGCGGAAGGAGCGGCACCCGCTGAGCCCGAAGTCATCAAGAAGGGCAAGAAGGAAGTGGAGGGCGAAGAAGGTGCCGAGCCGGCGGAAGCCAAGGCCGAAAAAACAGAGAAACCCGAGAAGGCGGAGAAGAAGGAAAAAAAGTAAGCGTTTGGATTGCGGAAAGAGGCTCGCGCTCGAGCGGCCCGTGGATAAGAGGCTATGCGGCTCATTGTCGGACTTGGGAATCCGGACCCGGAGTACCAGTGGACGCCGCACAACCTGGGATTCATGGTCGTGGACGAACTGGCGAATCGCCATGGGATTCGCGTCGGGCGGCCTGAGGGCCAGGCGCTGGTGGGCCGGGGTCAGGTCGCCGGAGAAGATGTAGCTCTGGCCAAGCCGCAGACGTACATGAACCTGAGCGGCAACTCCGTAAGAGAGCTGCTCGCCAAGTACGAATTGGATGTGGACGCACTGCTGGTGATGTGGGATGAAATGCAACTGCCCCTGGGCACGATTCGCATTCATCCGGACGGCAGCGCTGGGAGCCACAACGGCGCGAGGTCGGTGATTAGCGCCGTAGGCACGCAGAAGTTTGCGAGGTTGCGGCTCGGCTGCGGGCCGGACCATCCGCTCAGTAGCCGTAAAGAGCACGTGCTGCGGCCGATGAAGAAAGCGGAATTGGAGGCGGCAGCAGAGATGGTGGGCGAAGCCGGTGACGCCGTGGAAATGATTCTGACGCAGGGTTTGCACGCGGCAATGACGAAATACAACCGCCGCAGGCTCGCCGAGCCGGAACAGCCGGAACAGCCGGAGCAGAAATAGAAAAGGATTTGCTGGACCGCCCGCGGGAGGTGGCGAAGCCGCGGACGCAACAGGTTTTGAGAGAGGGAAAGAGGTCACCATGGAAGAGCGTTATTACGATTTGATTTTCATCGTTCGACCGGCCACGCCGGAAGAGGACATCAAGAAGATACTCAGCGTGGTGGAGCACACCTGCGCGGAAAAGGGCGGCAAGGTGGAGAAGACCGAGCAGTGGGGGACGCGCAAGCTGGCCTATCGCGTCCACAAGCATCGCGAAGGCATTTACGTGCACCAGGAGATTCGCACCACGCATGGCGAGCTGATTGCCGAAATCGAGCGCCGACTGCGTACCCAGGACGCGGTGATCAAATACCAGACCGTGCGGCTGGATGAAGATTTGAAGCGGCAGAAGAAGCTGTCGCTGAAGCGCGAGAAGCGCGCCGCACGGCGTCCGCGGCGCGCCACCGCGCCCGCGCCCGCGGCGGTGGCTCCGGAGCAGGCGACGGCGACAAACTAGCCGATTGCGGAAGGCTGGTAATGCAAGAGTTCTCCCCACTCCGAATCGGACTTACGCTAGCAAAAGCCCTGGCTTTGCTCAGGGCAAAATAGGAAAGGGTGGCAGGCATGTCAGAGGATCAGAAACAAACGTCAGCGCCGGCGCCAAGTGGCGGTCAGCGCCGCGAAGGCGGACCCGGCGCGGGGCGGCGCGAGGGCGGCCCTGGAGGGCCCGGCGGACGCCCGCGCGGAAAGCGGCAGTATTTTCGCAAGAAGAAAGTTTGCAAGTTCTGTGTCGAGAAGATGGACTTCATCGACTATAAGCGCGCGGACATCCTGTCGCAGTTCGTGCAGGAGCGGGGCAAGATCCTGCCCCGCCGTATGACGGGCGTCTGCGCGCGGCACCAGCGCGGGTTGGGCGTGGCCATCAAGCGCGCGCGCAATATTGCTTTGCTGCCCTTTTCGGGCAGCGCGGCGAATACGCAGGCCCCGCGCGCGGTGACCCCGGGGGCGCCACATGGCGGGCATGCGCCGGCCGCGGCGCATCCTGCGCCGGCACCGGCAGGGGAAGCGCCCCAGGCGTGACGAACTCGTTTTTTCAGTGGCAGCGAAAAACAAAGCATTTCTTTTGAAATGTTTATCGAATTCGTTTTAACTTTGAACTTACAACTTGGAACTCCACAACGCAGGAGCTTAGAGAAGCAAGATGCAGATCATTCTTCAGGAAGACATCGATAAATTGGGACACCGCGGCGACGTGGTAACGGTCAAGCCCGGTTATGCGCGCAATTACCTGCTGCCGCGCAAGCTCGCGGTGGAAGCCACCGAGGGGAACCTCAAAGCCATCGAGCGCATTCGCGGCTCGCTGGCCAAAAAGACTGCCACGGAGCTCGACGCGGCGCACAAGCAGGCCGAGCTGCTGAATGTCGTCGCGCTGAAGTTCACACGCAAGACGGGCGAGAGCGATCAGATGTTCGGCTCCGTAACGGCCGCGGACATTTCCGAAGCGCTGGCCCCGCAAGGCTTCAAGATCGACAAGCGCCAGGTGCAGCTGGCCGAGCCCATCAGGATCATCGGCGAATCGCAAGTGACCATCAAGGTGTTCCGCGACGTCACCGCGCAAGTCAAAGTCACGGTCGAAAAGGAATCGTAATCCACTGCCTGATCGAAGCAGAGTTGTGGAGGCGGATCTTCAGATCCGTGCTCTTTCCTTTTTGCCGATGGCTTTCCTGAGCCGGGGCGCAATGCAGCTTGCCCTTTTTTGTGCAAAAGAAGTTTTAAGAGATTTCCGAAGCGATTCACAGTCCTGCACAATCACTCCTGTTGACGCGAGCGGCAACCGCGCGCACAATGCGCCAACGATTCAAACAGTCAAACAGGACTTGGTCGAGCCCAGCCTGCCTGTCGATTGGCAAGCATAACTCTCGCCACCTGAAGATTGTCAAAGTGCCCTGTGGGCGAAGGGACTTGCACTCGCAGGGAGAGTGTGGTCAAATTGAGGCGAATAAAAAGCGAATAAGCGACAGATCTCGCCATGGCCGCTGACACCACCCTCGAAAAGCCCTTGCCGAATAATCTCGAAGCCGAGCGCTCCGTCCTCGGCGCTATTCTTCTCGACAACCACGCGCTGAACGCCGCCATCGAAACGCTGCGACCCGAAGATTTTTTCCTCGATCAGCACCGTCGCGTCTTTACACACATGATTGCGCTTGGCGAAAGCCAGCAGGCCATCGACCTCGTGACCCTGACCGACGAATTGCACTGCAAGGGCGAACTCGAGGCTTCGGGCGGCGCGCCGTACCTCGCTTCGCTGGCCGACGGCATGCCGCGCGTGTCCAACATCGAGTACTACGCGCGCATCGTCAAAGAAAAAGCCATCCTACGCAACCTGATTCACGCCACGCATGATATCCAGCAGCGCGCGTTTGAAGGAGAAGAGGGTGCCGACGCCATTCTCGACGGCGCCGAGTCCTCCATCTTTGCGCTGGCCGAAGACCGCGTGCGCGCCGGCCTGATCCCGGTGAAGGACATCGTTCGCGACAACTTTGAGCGCCTGGAAAGAATCTTCAAAGAAGGCAAGAGCGTCACCGGGGTTCCCACGGCCTACACGGAACTGGACAAGCTCACCTCCGGCTTGCAGCCTTCGGAGTTGCTCATTCTTGCCGCGCGGCCTTCGCAAGGAAAAACCGCGCTGGCGCTGAACTTGATGGAAAACATCGCCATTCGCGGCGGCCACCCGGTCGCCATGTTCAGCCTGGAAATGTCCAAGGAATCGCTGCTGCAGCGGCTCGTCGCGTCGGTGGCGCAGATTGACGCGCACAAGTTCCGCACCGGCCATCTAAACCGCGAAGACTGGCGGCGCATGACCGAGGCGCTGGGAACCATTTCCTCCTCGCCGCTGTGGGTTGACGACTCGGGCTCGATCAGCGTGCTCGAGATCGGCGCCAAAGCCCGCCGACTGAAGCGCGACAAAGGCATGTCGGTGCTGATCGTCGATTATCTCCAGCTCATCACCGCGCGCGGAAGATTCGGCAATCGCCAAGAAGAAGTCGCCAGCATCTCGCGTGGTTTAAAGGGTCTTGCCAAAGAGCTGCAGATCCCCGTGCTGGTGCTCAGCCAGCTCACGCGCGCTCCCGAGCGCGACGAGCGTGGCCCGCAGCTCTCCGATTTGCGCGAATCGGGCGCGATCGAGCAGGACGCCGATGTGGTGATGTTCATCTACCGGCCGCACTTTTTCAAAGCTGGCGCCACTCCCGAAGAGCGCGAAGAAACCGAGCTGCGCATCGCCAAGCAGCGCAATGGCCCTACGGACATGGTGAAATTCGTTTTCCGCAGCCGCTTCACCCGCTTCGAGGAAGCCGCGCCGGATGCCTTCTCGTCCTTGGCCCCGGACGAAATGTAACTCTTGGAGCGGCTGCGGTAAGCACGCCACACCGTGGGCGCCTAACCACGCGGCACGGCCTGGGCTCCCTTTCCAAGGCCGCGTGCCATGGCGTTAAGTCCATAAAAACCCAGGACTTAGGCGTGCCTCTCAGAATGCGCAGGGCGCTCCAGGCGTCGCGAATCTTAGGGCCCTCGAAGTGCTCCCCACCGGGACGAGCCGGGACCGGACCAACCTGCCGCCACAAGGTGTTGTCTCTTGCGCGCGGCTGCCCATCTCGCGGTCTTTCCGCGCGACGCGGTTGTCGTAAACTGACATTTTCCGGCGGCGGGGTGAACCCGCTGCTCCATTGAAGGCACATGCCAAGCAAACAGAAAAGTCCCCGCAGTGAAGCAAGAAGGCCGGTCTGGGCCGAGGTTTCGCTCGGTGCGCTCGCGCACAACCTCGCAGCCATTCGCAACTACGTGAATCCGCCGGGAGAGAAGCGCAAGGCGCCGCGCAAGATCCTGTCCATCGTCAAGGGCAACGGCTACGGCCACGGCGGGCCACAAGTCGCCAAAGCCCTTGAGAGAGCCGGCTCGGACTGGTTTGGCGTGACCTGCACCGACGAAGGCATCGCCGTTCGGGAAGCTGGCGCGCGCAAGCCCATTCTCGTGCTGACGGGCTTCGTCGCGGGCGAAGAAGCCCGTTTGCTCAAGCACGACCTCACGGCCGTTGTCCATCGCTGCGATCAGTTGCCTCTGCTCGAGCGTGCCGCCCGCCGCGGCCGCGGGCACGCCTCCTTCCACTTGAAAATTGACACGGGCATGAACCGCTTGGGCATCGCTCCCTCCGACGTCGATTGCTTTGCGCAGCAACTCGGCAAATGCAAGCACCTCCGGCTCACGGGCATTTTTTCCCACTTCGCGTCTTCGGGAGTTTTCACCGACACCGCCGCCGGCAAGCAAACGCGGGAACAGGAGGAGCGCTTCTACGCCGCACTCGACCGCCTGCGCGCTCTGGGCATCGACCCGGGCCTGGTCCATCTCGCCAATAGCGCCGCGATCGTCTCGCGTCCAGAGACCTGGGCGGACATGGTGCGGCCCGGTGCGATTCTGTATGGCTACCATCCGGGCTACGATCCCGCGGAGAAGCGCGAGGAAGCGGAGAAGCTCCTGCCGCTCGAGCCCGTGATGAGCTTGCACACCAAAATCATCCATTTGCGCCGCGTGCCTGCCGGCGCGGGAGTCGGCTACGACGCGACGTTTGTCCCCAAACGGCCCTCGCTCATCGGCGTGCTGGCTGCGGGCTATGGGGACGGCATCCACCGCTCGCTCGGCAATCGCGGCAGCGTGCTCGTGCGCGGCAAGCGCGCGCCCATCGTCGGCATTGTCTCGATGGACGTCACCATGATTGACGTGACCGACATCGAGGGCGTGGAAGTCGGAGACGTGGCCACCATCTACGGCACGGACAACTGCGGCCAAGTGATTCTCGCGAACCGCGTCGCCCGCAGCATCGGCACCGTCACCTCCGACCTGCTCTGCGCCGTCAGTCAGCGCGTTGAGCGAATTTACGTCCGCTGACTCGAACGACACGCTCGATAGCCAAATTGGTGATTTATTTGCGATCTGCTATCGTCCCCTTTTTCCAAGGAGGTAAAGGTAGCCCGCCCGCAAAGCCCCCACAGGCAAGAAACGAAAGAGGAACGGCCATGGCGATTCGCGCGCACCCTACGCCCGCAATCCCGATCCCGAGACGGTGCGGTTTCGGTTTACGGCGTGCAAACAGGCCTGGCGCCACGGAGGGCCGCTTACAACCGAGCTGACCCGCGACCCGCCCCTCCAACATTCGCTCCATACTCCCGCTTGAGGTAAACTCAAATTCTTGCGCATGCGCCTCCGGGGCACGCGGGCGTATGCCGCTCCCGACATGACTCGAATCGCTGCCATTTTGCCCGCTGCCGGCATGGGAACGCGCATGGGCGCAGAGACGCCCAAGCAATTTCTCGAGCTGAACGGCACGCCCATCGTGATCCTCAGCTTGCGTCGCATCGCTTCGTGCACACTAGTGACCGACCTCATCGTGGCCACGCGCGCCGATGAAATCCAGCGCCTCGAGGAGCGCATCGCCAAGGAAAAACTCAAGCAGCCCGTGCGTGTGGTCAAAGGAGGCGATTCGCGTCAGGATTCCGTCGCCGCCGCCTTGCGCGAGGTGCCGAACGAAGCGGAAATCGTGCTGGTGCACGATGCCGTGCGGCCGTTCGTGACCGTCGAGCAGATTACCCGCGTCATCGAGGAGGCGCGCCGCTGTCACGCCGCGATTCTCGGCATCCCTGCTATGGATACGGTAAAGGAAGTGAAGCGCGCCAGCCTGCCGGAAGACGTGGCCCTGGTTACCGGAACTATCCCGCGCGAACGCCTGGTTATGGCCCAAACCCCTCAGGTCTTCGCTACGAAGCTCCTGAAAGAAGCCCTTGCGCGCGCGCAGTCCGACGGCGTAAACGCCTCGGACGAAGCCGGGCTCGTCGAGCGCTTGGGCCGCGACGTGCACGTGGTACTTGGCTCCGAGCGCAACATGAAAATCACCAAGCCCGCGGACATGGAACTTGCCCGCTTCTACCTCGACTGCGAGATACAAAAAGCATGAGCACGCGCTGTGGCATTGGCTACGATTTGCATCGGCTGGCGGAAGGGCGAAAGCTCATGATCGGCGGCATCGAGTTGCCGTTCGACAAGGGGTCCGTCGGCCATTCCGACGGCGACGTGCTCGCCCACGCGCTCTGCGACGCTTTGCTCGGCGCGGCGGGACTCGGCGACATCGGCACACATTTCCCGGACAGCGATCCGAAATGGGAAGGCGCGAACAGCCTGCTCTTTCTGGAGCACGCCCAAAAGCTGCTCGCGCAAACAAACTTTACGATCGAGCATGTCGACGCGGTGGTCATCACCGAAAAACCAAAGCTCGGCCCGCACTTTCCGAAGATGCGCGAGGCGCTTGCCAAAGCTCTTGGCGTTGCCGCCGAAAAGATCCACCTCAAAGCCAAAACCAACGAAGGCGTGGACGCCATTGGCCGCGGCGAAGCCATCGCCGCCCATGTCGTCGCCACGCTGTCGTCGCGCTGAATGATGGAACTCCTCAAGTAGGGGCGCTATATATTGCGCCCTCTTATCGCCCGCGTCGCTGCGCTACAATGCCATTTTCAATGACCTCTAACGACCATACGGGCGCCACGCTCGCCACAAACCCTTTCACGTTGGCCGACGTTCTGGCCATTGTCCGCGAACGCGGCTGGCTGACGACGGATCCCACGCCGGAAATAGACGCCTGGTGTGGCCATGCCGCGGCCATTCTCGGCACGCAAGCGGCCGATCGGGCTGTTCTTACCGGATTGCTTGCGCTCGTTTTTCGCTACGACGCGAAAGAAATCCTCGCCAGAGTGGAAACGCACGAAGTGCTCGCGCGCTTCGCCGCGCGCGATGTCCTTCGGCAATTGGCGCTGCTGCTCCTGGATGGCGGGCCGTTGAATTCTGAACGCTTCAAAGAAATCATTACCACATTAAAAGAGAAATTGGAATTGCCAGGCCGCGAGTTGCTTTATCCCCTGCGCGTGGCGCTTGCCGGCAGACCCGGCGACGGCTCGCTCGACCGCGTCATCCTGCTGCTCGACGAAGCCGCCCCGCTGCCCTTTGCCGCCCCGGTAAAATCCGCTCGGGTGCGCATCCTCGAATTCTGCACGGCGCTAACCTAATTCTTCCTATGGAGTTCGCAAAATATGGCGGCGAGCCGCCGCTTTTGCCGGCTTTGCCCGCAGCGGTCAGGATGTCAACCGCCCACTGTCAAGCCACTGTCAACGGCGAACCGTCGAGCAGTAAACTATCCCTCCCATGGACAAGCTGACCGGCATCCACGCGGTGAAAGAAGCGCTCGAAGCGCAGCGTCCCATCGAGCACATCGTCATTGCCAAGGGCCGGCAGGACACGCGCATCGAAGAAATCGTGCAGCTCGCGCGCAAGAAGAGCATTCCCGTGCGTTTCGAAGACCGCAGCCAGCTCGACCGCCTCGCCAATTCGAAAGATCATCAGGGCGTGGTCGCGCTCGCCGCCGCCCGCGCTGCGGCGGCTCTCGACGACATTCTCGCAGGCGCGAATCAAGCGCGCGCCGGACTCATCATTTTGCTCGATGGCGTCGAGGATCCGCACAATTTGGGCGCCATCGTTCGAACGGCGCTGGCCGCGGGTGCGCACGGCGTGGTCATTCCCGAGCGGCGCGCCGCCGGTCTCACCGACACCGTGGCGCGCTCTTCCGCCGGGGCGCTTGCGCATCTTCCCGTCGCCAAGGTGACAAATCTCGCCCGCGCGATGGGAGAACTGAAACAAGCCGGCTACTGGCTTGTGGGATTGGATGAGCGCGCGGACAAGACGTACACGGAAGTGGACTACACGTCTCGCGTGGGCATCGTTCTCGGCAGCGAAGGCCAGGGCCTGCACGAATTGACGCGCAAACGATGCGACTTCGTCGTCTCCCTGCCCACAACGGGCCCGGTCAAGTCGCTCAACGTTTCCGTCGCTGCCGGCGTCGTCCTTTTCGAGGCCATCCGCCAGCGCAATCGGAGAAAATGATCCCGGGCGAAGCGGCAACAAGAAGTCCTGGCCCGTTCCTTTGCGCTTTGGCCTCGCAGGGAAGGTTTTCACTAGCCTTTTTTCTCAAGGTAGTTTCGCTGGCAGCCTTCACGGACGGACCTTAAGTGACCGCTGCGGTTTGTTTTTTCTTTTTACGGCGTGGGCAATCATGCACATCACTAACGAAGAACTCGTTGATGGGCGAGCCAATGAGACAGGAATACCTTTCAGAGGTTATTTCAAAATGTCATTTCTGCCGTGCAATGCTATAGGTTCCATTAAGCAGACTGCCTTCAGATCGTCTTCCGATTGAATTCAAGCGTAGCACTCTATTTCGCCGGCAGCATCTTTCGGCAGGGCTCTCTGTCGGAATGCTTTTAACGCCGCCGGAAGACGGAGTTGCATTCATCGGTCGCTGACCGTAGTCAACTTAGCTGTCGTACTGAATCAGCGAGAAAACGTCCAGGCCATCCAGTTTCTTGCGCCCGCCGAGAAAGGTAAGCTCCACGGCAAAGGCCGCGCCTTCCACCGTGCCCCCGAGCTTCTGGACAAGCTTCGCCGTTGCCGAAGCGGTTCCCCCCGTAGCCAGCAGGTCGTCGCAAATAATCACGCGTTGGCCTGGCTTCACCGCGTCTTCGTGAATCTCCAGTGTGTCCGTGCCGTACTCGAGCGCGTAGGAAATGCTTGCCGTCTTGGCGGGAAGCTTCTTCGGCTTGCGCACGGGCACAAAACCCGCTCCCAGCCGGTATGCCAGCGCCGGCGCGAAAATGAATCCGCGCGCTTCGATGCCCGCCACTACGTCAATCGTATGGCCGTCATAGTGTTCGCATAGCCGGTCGATCAGCGTGTGAAATCCGCGCTTGTCTTTCAGCAGCGTCGTGAGGTCATAGAAAAGAATTCCCGGCTTCGGATAATCCGGCACTTCGCGGATCAGTTTCTTCAGATCATTCATCCAGCCGTTCTCCTCGTTGTCCGAGTTCTGTAGGCCTTCGCGGGGTGCAGCATGGCCGTTTCTGTGGCCGGCACGCAGCGTTTCCGGACTCTGGCCCCCGTCAAGCGCTCGCATGAATCACAAACCCGCCCTCGTACTGCGCCTCTGCGGCTGCCGGCTCTTCTGACACTTCCGTCACATCAGAGCCCATCGGCCCGCGTTCCAGCAGTCTTCGCAATTCTTTGTGCTGATCCGGCGTCCCCATGGCAAACACTTCCACCCGCCCGTCCCAAAGATTTCTCACAAAGCCGCTGATCTTGAGCCTTTCCGCGGCGCGTTGCGTGAAGAAGCGGTAACCCACACCCTGGACCATGCCCGACACGAAATAGCATTTGGCTAATCTTGTCTCGCTCACAAGCCGAGAAATTGTAGCAGACGCGCCCCCCTTTCTTCCTCTCAGATGGAGAGTTGGCGGGTCCCGGCTAGTCGCAGCCGCGCGTTTGGAATGCGGCAGTCTTGCTGCCGTTTTCCCGCATGCCCGTAGCGCTCAATGGTGTTCGTGGCTTCGCTCTGCTTGCGCTACACTGTCCATCGGAAGGTATTGCCTCAGGCTGCCTCGCCGCTAGAGGCCGCCTGAAGACGGGTCACGCGCATCTAAACGCTTATGATCCAAGCCAGAACGAACCACTGCGGCCTTCGCGATTTGTCCCTGCTGCTCACGCTTCTTTTTTCGCTGACTCCTGGTGCTTCCCCGCTTCTTGCCCAGGATGCGCCCCAGGGTCCCATGGCCCCTCCGCCCGACCATCATGTTGTCCGCATCGGCAACGAGCCCGAGCCTCCGGCACCGCCTTCGCTTCCCGAACCCGAAATCATCAGGCGCTTTTCGCAGAAGGAAGACGAGTACCTCGCTATGCGCACGCATTTCACTTACAAGAAAACCATTCGCATCGAGGAGTTCGGCCCGGACGGCAGGCCTTCCGGCGAATACGTGCTCGTGACCCAGCCCGCGCGTGCTGCCGACGGGAAATTTTATGAGCAAGTCGTGCAGCGGCCGGAATCCACTCTCCAACACTTTTATCTGCGCTCGGAGGACCTCGATGGACTACAACGCATTCCCGCGTTTCCTCTGACCACCGCCCAGCTTGCGAACTACAACCTAAAGTATCTGGGCAAAGAGCAGGTGGATGAAGTCAACTGCTACATTTTTCAAGTCAAGCCCAAGATTCTTGAACGCCAAAAAGCTCATTTCGATGGCGTCGTTTGGGTCGATTCGCAGTACGTCGAGGTGGTCAAAACCTACGGCCAGTGGATGACCGATCTCGGCCCCATGCGCGTTATCCCACAGTTTCCTTTCAGCCTGTTTGAAACCTACCGTGAAAATGTCCAGGGGAAATATTGGTTTCCGGACTACTCGCGCTCGGACGACACCCTGGACTTAAAAGGCCAGCAAATCCCCGTCCGCATCGTCATCAAATGGACGGATTTCAAGCCGCTTCCCGCCGCTCCGCAGGTTGCTGCCCCGGCCGCCACTCCTCCTGCGCCCGCGAGTCCCTGAAACCACTATTCCCGGCCGTTGCGCAGCCAGTTCAGCACGTTCGGCAGTTCTTTGAGGGAACCAATAAGAAACTCCGGGCGCGCGGCGCGCAAGCGTTGTTCGGTCGGAAAGGGGCCCAGCACTCCGATCGCTCGCACGCCGGCACTTCGCGCCATCTCCACGTCCTGCGGCGCGTCGCCAACATAAACGCAGCACGCCGCTTGCAACTCCATTTGCCGCAGCGCTAGACGCAGCGGCGCCGGATGCGGCTTTTTCTTCAAGGTATCGCCGCTGCAAACGCGCGCCGAAAACAGCCGCGTCAGGCGAAATTCGCGCAGTTGACGCGCCACGCGATGGCGATCCCCGCTGGTGACCAGGCCCAGACGGTGTTTGGTTCGAATCGCCTCCAGCACACGGCGCGCTCCTGAAATCAATTTTGGTTGATGCTTCGCGTAGTGCGCGCGCCATGCCCGGTCGGCTTCTTTCCACAGCCTGCGCGGCAGCTTCGCCGCGCGATACACCTGATACCAGTCGGGTGAGTAGTGCTTCTCCAATTCCTCGATCCCCCAGGCGATGCCCATTTCTTTGAACATCGCCAGGTACGCCGAACTGTCCGCATCGTAGGAATCGATCAGCGTGCCATCCCAATCAAAGAGCACGCCCTGCAAACACGGTTTCTGCTTCGCCGCCACGCGCCTCAGAGTAGCAGAAAATTCCGGCACAATCGTATTTCGCATTTTGTCGTTCCGACATTTCGATAGCAGATCGATGCGGTGCGGACCACCCGAAGAACGCAGTTGGATCTAGGGCCTCAGAAAACGCGAAGGCAAATCATCATCGTGATCGAACTCGACATCGTCAAAACACGCGGCGAATCCATACCATCCCGGCATGGCCGCAGCTTCAGTGCGGCACACATGCGCCATGGTAGTCATCAACACGCTCCCGCGGCCCATGGGCTTGCTCACAAGGACGACTTCCAGTTCCACCTGTGTCCCCACCGCCAGTTGTTTGGGACATAAGAAATACACGCCTGTCGAACTGATGTCGCGCATCACCAGGGTGATGGGATAGGGCTCGGGCTCACCGCCCACGGCGCGAAGGCGAACGGGCAGCTGGAGCTTGGCCCGCGGATATTGGCGCTGTTCAGGATGCCCGCCCACCGCATGGGTCGGCACGCGGACGAATTGTCGTGGTAGAGAGGATCGCAGCAGGGGTACCAGACGCAAGGCGCGCGTGCGCGGCATTCCGGTAACAACCGGTTCGGCCGCAGCCGTGATTTGCACAGCCGTCCTCGAGATTTGCGGATTCGCCGCCGCAACATGCGGTGCGGCGGGTGCTTCTCGCAACCCCGCGGCGGACTTGTCCGGCCGGGCTTCGGCCGGAATGGCGCGGCTCGTCGCGCTCATGGCGCTCCTCAGAGAGGAAACTTCGACGGATGCTGGTTTTGGCCCAACAAGCTCCTGCTCTTTTAAACTTTCTGGAAATGGCCCACGCCCGTGAAGTCTGGGACGATAAGATGGCAGTTCAAAAAGTCTAAGTCAATCTGTCGAAAACGGCGCAAGTGTCTTATCCTTCAATACATCGTAATGGTACGTATAACCGTACACTACATTCTGTGGATTCTTTCGCCGAATGCTCAACCAATATGGTGCTCGACACTGCGGCTTTCGCCGGTTATTCGTAATCGCTTGGATCTTCGTCCGAACCGTGGATGGTTTGTTGATCCTTTTCGGATGGATTGCTCTTCCTGTCCCGGCTATTTCTAGAACTTGGCGTAGAACCACAGCATGGCCACTACCGCAACACCAAAAGAGACCTCCGCGAAGGCTCGAAAGCCTCCCGAGCGGTCAGTTAATGCGCCTGCCACGACCCCGCTTGTTCTGGCGGCCTTTGCTGCGGTCTACCTCCTTTGGGGCTCGACCTACCTGGCCATCCGCGTTGGCGTCGAGACCGTGCCTCCACTGATTCTGGCTGGGCTTCGCCACTTTACCGTCGGTGTGTTTCTCTATCCCATCCTTCGCTGGAAGACCGGGGTCCGGCCTACCACCGCAAATTGGAAATCGGCCGCCGTGACCGGTTGCCTGTTGCTGTTTGTCGGAAATGGCGGCGTCAGCTGGGCCGAGCAAATCGTTCCCTCGGGCATTACCGCGTTGCTCGTGACCATGGTTTCGCTCTGGCTGGTCATTGTGGACTGGCTTCGTCCCGGTGGCGTTCGTCCTGTTCCTAAAGTTCTGCTCGGACTTGTTTTGGGCTTTGCCGGAGTGGCGCTGCTGGTCGGTCCCTCGCCTTGGGGAGGGTCCGAGCGCGTGAACCTCAGCGGCGTCACCGTTTTGGTGATTGCCTGTTTCGCCTGGGCTTGCGGATCCATCTACTCGAAGCACGGCGGCATGCCCGGTTCGGCCCTGTTGGGAGTGGCCATGCAGAGTTTTTCGGGAGGCGTCGCCCTTCTCTTGGCCGGCCTCCTCAGTGGGGAGTTTCATCGCTTTCACTTTGCCGGCGTTTCCCGGGCCTCCTGGGTGGCGCTGGCTTATCTGATCGTATTCGGCTCGTGCATTGGCCTCAGTGCTTATCTTTACATTCTGCAGAAGAGCTCGGCCGCGCGCGTGGCCACCTATGCGCTTGTGAATCCCGTGGTGGCGCTCATTCTCGGTTGGCTCTTTGCCGATGAGATCATCTCACTGCGCACCGTCATCGCCGCTGTTGTTATTCTCACCGCAGTCGTCCTGGTTATCACTGCTCCGCACCGTGCTCCCGAGCGCAAAGCGGATCTGGAGCCCGTGCCAGCGCCGGGCGAAGTCTGATTCTCTCCAAGCGGTGCACCTTCTCACCGTGCTGCGCAGGTCTCCTCGGTGTCATCCCGAATTCGCCTGCGAAGCGAGTGCGCAACAGGAGCCCATTGAGGACAGGGAATTCTAGGTGCGCGCGTTGATCCCGACGGCGCATGCAATCTCTGCTTTGCTGCGCCTTTCCGGATAGAATGGTGCTTTCACATGCTCTATCTTGTGCTCATGCACAGGACAACGAACATGACACGAACCTTAACCAACCGCCCGCAACCCATCACGCCCCAGGTGGCCGCCCGGTACTGGCACGCCACGCGCGCTCGCGACCGCCGCGCCGATGGCACCTTCGTCCTCGCCGTGCGCTCGACGCGAATTTATTGCCGCCCGTCGTGCCCGGCGCGCAGGCCGCTCCGCCGCAACGTCACCTTCTACCGGACGCGCGAGGAAGCGGAACGCCACGGCTATCGTCCCTGCTTGCGCTGCCGTCCCAACGAAATCTCCGGCCCGGTCGCGCTGGTTCAGCGCGCCGCAGGCCTTCTCGCGCAATCCACCGAAGAAGGCCTGACGCTCTGCCAACTCGCCGAGACGCTCGGTGCGACGCAATCCACTTTGCGCCGCGCCTTTCTCCAGGTCACGGGTCTGAAGCCCCACGAATTTGTCCAAGCGCTTCGCCTCAATCGCTTTAAGGCGCTGATGCGCGCGGGGAAAAGCATCACGGACGCGCTCTACGAAACCGGTTACGGCTCATCCAGCCGGGTCTATGAAGGCAGCAATGCGCAGCTCGGCATGACCCCTGCGACGTATCGCAAAGGGGGCATGGGCATGAAGCTCGGCTACACCATTGTCAAATCCCCGCTCGGAAAAGTTCTCGTTGCCGCCACCGAGCGCGGTGTTTCCGCCGTCTATCTCGGCGACGACGAAACCAGCCTCGTCGCGGAGCTCGGCGAGGAATACCCGCGCGCGGAAATCGCCGCCGCCTCGAACGGCTTCGAGCGCTGGGTGAAGGAAGTGCTGCAGCGCATCGAAGGCCGGCCGCCGCACATTGAACTCCCGCTTGATCTGCAAGCCACCGCGTTTCAACGCCGCGTTTGGAAGGAGTTGCAGCGCATTCCCCGCGGGTCGACGCGCACTTACTCGCAGGTCGCGCACTCGGTCGGCCGGCCCAAAGCCGTTCGCGCGGTGGCTCGCGCCTGCGCCAGCAACCCCGTCTCCAGCGTCGTGCCGTGCCATCGCGTCATTCGCGAAGACGGTGCGCTCGCCGGCTACCGCTGGGGCCTCTCCCGCAAGGAACAGCTTCTCGCCTCGGAACGCTCACCGGGCTAGTTGGTCCGAAATGGGGAAGAAAGCGGTGCGCCCCGGCGGTTTTCGTGAGCGACCGCGCGAGCCTTCGGCGCACCATGAATGAAAATAAGGTTCCTGGTGCGGCCGCCTCATTAACGTTCTTCGATGCGCTTCTAGGGCGGCTGCGATACCCTTGGAGCCTCTTCACTCGCCGCCCGACTGCCCCGATAAGAACGCCAAAATGATGAACGGTTCTAAGGCATAAGCGAATTGGTCGCTGCTCGGCAGGATCGCTGAACGGTTGCGGTCTCCTCGAGGAAACGCTGCGGAGACGACAAACAGGGGAGCGTAAATAAACGAGATCCGAGGCAAGCTTAGCCGCGGGGTTTGACGCGGGTGACGCCTTTGGGCCAGTCCTGCTTGAATTGGCTGTCGCTCACCTTGAGGTTCTTCATCTCATTGGTGTAGTGAAACAAGAAGTAATCGCCCGAGCCGGCTTCAAGAAACTTCTGCTGCAAGGGCAGCCAGGAAGCTTCGTCGACCCACATTTGAATCTTGCTGATCTGATTGCGAATCTCCTCCGACTTGGGCGTCAGCTCCAGAACGATGGTCTTTTTATTGTCGAGGTCTTCTTCGCCAACGACGGAAACCAGGTAACCCTTCTGGATGTTTTCGCCCTTGGTGCCGAAGCCCAGCAGGACGTATTGGTCGACCATCTGACGGTTTTTGCCCAGGTTGTATTCCTCGACGCGGTTGATTTTCGGGTTGAAGACGAACAGGTTGTCGCCGGTGCGCAAAATCGTGCGTGGATCGGGCTTGGTGACATCGATGCGCATCTTCTCGTCGCGCCGCACGAAGATGTGACCCGTTTCCGTGGATGTATCTTTCACTACCGCGGTGTACTTCACATGTTCGAGATCGGCGGTAAGCGTGTGGAAGTCCTGGGCGGCCTTGTCCATCATGCCGAGGACACCTTCAATCGTCCATTTGGTTTGCGCCTCCTGCCACTCGGCGGCGCTTCCCTCCGCGAAGGGCATCGCGGTTTCGCCGCAAAGGCAGCAAAGTCCTGCCAGGGCAAGAAAAGACAGCCCACGCCCAAGGCGCGTCCTCGAACAAAACCATGCTGTGTGCCTCATCGAAGGTTCCGCAATCCTAACATATATAAGAAGATGCGCGAACCAGCGGTGCCGTTTCGTAGCGGTTCGGGCATGGCCATCGGATCCGACGGCGCGACCGGGTTCGCGATGATCGATCGTGGCGTTAGAAGAAAGTGCTAATGCCGGATTTCCACCTGGTAGGCCGTCACCGCGCCTTGCTCGTCGCGGAGCGGCTCGATCTTGGAAATCGAGAAGTTGCCGTTGCGCAATTCCGGCAGCGCCTCTTGCAGCGCGGTGTGGAGATCGTTCTGCAGGGCTAGTTTTGTTGGCGGCGCCAGGATGCGCGTATCCACACGATAGGTTTGCCGGTTTCCCTCTTTGAAAAGGAGCCGCACCTGACCGGGTGCAGCCGGCCCGCCGCCTTGCGGCAGATCGCGGAACCAGTCCCTCGGCGTGAGCAGCACGAACACCAAAATGAGGATTACCGCGACGTCGTATTGCCACGTGCCGCGCTCGTACGACCAGAAAAACGTTTTCGAAAGGACTCGTCCCAGGCTCGCCATATCAGTCCGCGGGCACGCCGTCGACGATGACACCGTCGCGCATGTGCACCACGCGATCGAAGTAAGTGGTCGCTTCCGGGTTGTGCGTGATCATCACCACGGTCTGGCCGAGCTCCTTGTTGAGTCGCCGGAGCATCTGTAGCACGATTTCCGAATTTTTGGAATCCAGGTTCCCCGTAGGCTCGTCAGCGAGAAGGATTTTCGGCTCGTTGATGATCGCTCTGGCGATGGCCACGCGCTGCTGCTCGCCTCCGGAGAGTTCCGACGGCTTGTGGTGCAGGCGGCCTGCCAGGCCAAGCATCTGGGTGACCACCTCGAAGCGGTGCGGATCGAAGCCGTCGCCGTGAATGAACTGGGCGATGGCGATGTTGCCTTTGGCGGTCAAGGTAGGGAGGAGATTGAAACGCTGGAAAACGAAACCGATTTTGTGGCGGCGCAGCTTGGTGCGCGCCGCGTCGCTCAGTGCCGTGAGATCGTTGCCGTCAACCAGGACTTTGCCGCGCGTGGCTTGCGCCAGTCCGCCGATCAGGTACAGGAGCGAAGACTTGCCGCATCCCGACGGCCCCATCACAGCAACGGATTCCCCGGGCAGCACCTCGAAATTCACGCCACGCAGGGCCGGCACTTCCACCTTGCCCGCGCGGTACAGCTTCCATAAATTTTCCGTCCTGAGAATCGGCTCCACGCTCTTTTTTCCCTGGAGGATTGAACTTTCCGCAGGTTTCGCTATTGTAGCTGCGATTGCCATCCGTGCCTAGCCGTGCCGCTTGTTCGGCGGTCCTTTCTTTGGCGTTCTGGGTCTTCTTGGTGAACCATGAGGCCCGGCGTTCTCTGCGTGCCCTAAGTTCTCCTTCTCCCTTAATCGTAAGACAGGGCCTCCACTGCGTCTTTCCGGCTTGCCATCCATGCCGGGTAGCTTGCGCCCAGCATGGCTCCGGCCAGAGCAATCAATCCCGCGCGGAAAATCCAGTCTGTGGTGATCAAGATCGACAGCGTAGGAAATTTCCAGAGGAATCCTGCGCGCACGAGATAGCTCAAACCGACCCCGCCGCCCACTCCTAGCACGCAAAGGGCCGCCGATTCGGAAAGTAACGAGCGGATGACAAACCAATGGTTTGCTCCAAGGGATTTTAAGACGCCGATGTCCCGCGTGCGCTCGATCACCGTGGTGTACATGGTCAGAAAAATCACGAGCAGACCGATAGAGACCGCCAGCGCAATCATCGCGCTGATGAACGACTGCAAGCCGGGAATATTGGTGGCAGTCATCAAGGAGAGAAAATCTTTCAAGGGGCGCACGGTGTAACCGGGCAAAAGATGGCGCATTTCTTCCATCACGGCGTCGGTGTGCTCGGGCCGCGTACATTTGACCAGAAAGATGGAAGCTTTATCGCGCGCGCCCACGAGGTTCTGCAAAGTGGTCAGCGGCACGAAAAGACGCGCACCTTTGCCGTGCTCGACGATTCCGACAACGCGCCAGTCGTGGTTGAGCACATTGTAGGTGTCGCCGACCTTCAAGTCTTTGGCTTTGGCCGCCCAGTCATCGACCAGCAGGTCGTCGGGGCCTTCCATGTCGTGACCCGCAAGGAAGACAAATCCGCCGGAAACAGCGCGGAAACTGTCCTTGTCAATGCCCCAAATGGTTTCCACGGCCCCACTCGAGTTGAATTGAAGCAGCGCGGGCGCAACATCTCTCACGTATTTCAGTTCGGCAACTTTGTCGCCGATTTTGATGGGCATTGGTGAGCCGCTGAAGTTGATGATGATGGACGCGGCAGGCGGCTGGAGCATGATGTCCGCGCCGATGCCTTCGATTCTCTTGGCGGTCTCGGTCAGCAGGCCGCTGGTCAGTCCGACGATGAGAATTACCAGCGCGACCTCAACGGCGACGCCCATCGCCCCGATAAGCGTGCGCATCGGACGATGCAGCAGGTTTCGAACGATGAGCTCTCCCATCATTGCGGTTTGCTCTCCGCGGCCGGCTTGATCTCTGTGCTCTCGCCGACGTGAACCAATTCCGAGCCTGTCGGCTGCTCGAGCTTGAAGCCGTCGGGCGGGATCTCTCCGTTCACGACCATCTTGGCCACCTGCATATCGAGGGTGTAATCGTCGTGGGGCCGTTCTATGTGGATGAATCGCGGAAAGGAGGTTATGGCCGGCGAAGCCGGTGCGTTGGCTTGTCCCGTTGCAGGGTTATTCACCGGCTCCCAGTCGGAGAAGGAGGCGTCTGAGAGGAGTATGCCCCTGGGGCCGAAGGTCTGGATGCGTGCGACTTGGAGATTCGCACGGTCAAACCAGACTTCGCGCAGGACTTCCAACTGGTAACCGCCCCGCAAAACGGTCAAGACGTAGTAGCGTCCCTTTTCGTTGTTGAACTCCGTCATGGTAACGGCTTCTTCTTTGCGAATTGGGGGCCAAAGCAACGCGTCCAGCAAATGGTGTGGCCGGAGATTCTCGATGGGTTTGGAACTGTTTCGTTCGTTTGCCACCGACCCAACGAGGAATTTGTTCTTTGTCGGAATCGACACACGGAAGGTCTCTCCATCGCTGGCCATATCGAATACCGTTTTTCCGATCACCGGCGCCTGCCCGATGACGCGAATTTCCGACGGGCGCTCCGCCAGCAAAAAGGCTTTCACTTCGTGATACTCATCGATGACCCCGCTATATTTCGAACCGGCGGTGGGCTTGAGTTCAACGGTGGCGTCCATCGTTTTCATGTTCCGGGCGATCGCATTGTAGGCGTCGAGCAACTCCTCGCGCGTGGCATCCTTTGCCACGGGCCGCTCCGAGGGAGGGATTTGCGTATGCCCCGTGACGACAGGGCTGTGGCAACTGCCGCAAATGGCCGCCAGTGTCGTCAGAAGCAGGCAGGTTCGCACACCTTGTATCAAGGAGTTTCGCTCTCCCACACACAAACGTAGCAATGTAGCAACCAGTCGGATGCCCGTCAATCGAGGCGGTCGCGCAGGAAGACGGCCCTCAATTAGGCCGCGCAATATGGACGTCAAATCGTTGGACCGCTGGACGCAAACGCCGGATCATTTCACTGGGCCAGAGCGCCTCGCTCAAAATCGTTGCCCAACCATCGTCGGGCTCGCAAACCGCACAAAACGTATAGCGTGTATAGGCCTGCTGGTAGGCATCTAGCCCGCGCCAGGAAAGATCACCTTCGAGCGCGCTATCCGCGGTTTCGGTGGCGCTTCCCGCGCGGATGCCAAAGGTTTCGCCCTCGAAGCGCTCGAACAGTTGTCGCAACTCTTGAGCGCTGGGCGAAGGAATTACAACGCAGCGTTCCGCAGCTTCCCGCCATTCTATTTTCCGCGCTTTGCAGAACTCCCGCACGCGATCGATGTGGCTGAAAAAATCCACAACAAAAGGATCTTTGCCCGCCAGCCCCGGAAAGACCTCCGACCAGATTTCCGCGCCTTCTTTCCCACGCACCGGCTCGCGGTTTTCGGTTTCCACCAGTTCGAGCCCGACGGCCTTCACCTCGTTGCCGAGGTCCAGCGCCTGCACATCCAGCGAGAAGGGAGGCAACTCAAGCGCGCCGTTCCCCGTGGCCGGAACGCCGGGAGTGTTCATTCTTCGTCCTCAGCGTGGGGAAATTTTTGCTGAAACTCGGGCGACTGCTTGCGGACCTCCAGCCAATCGAAGAACGAGTCAGGGGTCTCCAGCCAAATACGGAACCAGCTGGCGATCTCGACTTTCTCCGAACGCTTCTGGGGTTCAACTTTGTGGTTACGCGCGATCATCTCCGCACGGCGCTTTCCGAGCCGGGCGACTTCCAACACCCGCTCCACGGCGGCCTTCTCGCCGTGCGCACGAAACTTGCGCATGAGTTCGTCCAGGCGCATGATGGTGACTTCGGCGTCCCCTAACGTCTTGAAGTGCAGCAGGTCTTCAAACTCCTCTTCGTATTGTTCCTCGGCCTCCTCCTGCATCGCGAGGAGAACTTTGTGCCCGGCATCCTTCAAAACATCGGCGATATACTCCGAGTCGGTTTTGCCCGCTTCGCCGTGTTCTGCCAGAAGCCTCAACCGCAGCTGCTCAATCTCAGCGGGTGTCCATTTTGGGGCGTTGATCTCGCGCGCGGTTTCCAGGATAAGCGCTTTCTTGTTCTTGAGTACTTGGGTCATCGAACATTGCCTCGGTGCTGCTGCTTTTGTTGATGTGCCGCCGGTGTCGTCTGACCTTTCTTTGCGCTTGGCGGCGGAGGCGGCGGGTCTGCGGGAAGCCCCGCCAGAAGCCGCCGATACCTCAGCACATTTCTATTGTGCTCCTCCAGCGTGGAGCTGAAAAAATGGCCGCCCTGGGTATTCGCAACGAAGTAAAGAAAATTGGTTTCCGCCGGATGCAGCGCCGCACGCATCGATGCTTCCCCGGGATTTCCAATTGGGCCAGGGGGAAGTCCGCCGTGCTCGTAGGTATTGTAAGGTGAATCGAAGGTTAAATCCTTTCCGGTGAGCGTGCCTTGGTACCGGCCCATCCGCTCCAGGCCATAAATCACCGTCGGGTCGCATTGCAGGCGCATCCCCTTGCGAAGCCGGTTGTTGAAAACGTTGGCCACCATGGGGCGTTCCTCCGGCTTGGGTGTTTCTCGTTCGACGAGCGAGGCCAGCGTCACGATGCGCAGCCGCGCGGTGGGACTTTCCATGTTCGAAATGTTTTGGTCTTTTGCACCGGTTGGCGTCTTCTCCGCGGTTTGTCCGTCCGAGGCTGTTTGGCCGTTTGGTTCGGAAGCGTCGATGCGCTTCCACTCTTCCTTGAACTTGTGAACCATTTGTGCGGTTAGCTCGCTCGCCACGGGATGGCGTGGAAGTTCGTAGGTGGCGGGAAAGAGAAATCCCTCGAGCGTCCGGGCCTCGGGCACGAAATCGCGGATCAGAGACGGGTCGCTTGCCGCGAAAAGGAAATCGCCCGCCGGCATGAACTTGCCGGCTTGCAAATCGCGAGCGATGTCAAAAATCGTTTCGCCTTCGCGCACCGTGAAGGGCTGCTCATAAATCTGCCCGCTGACGATTTTCCAGAAAACGTCGCGTCCCGTCATGCGATGGTCGAAGAAATATTCGCCCGCCCGCAGCGTGCGTCTGGCATGACGCCGCGCATAGATCTCGAACGCCAGCTTGCTGCGAATGACGCCATCTTGCTTCAGCAAATAGCCGACAAACCGCGGCGAAGCCCCGTGGGGAATCTCGACGAACACTCCTTCTTTGGGAAAATCCTGGTATGGCTGCGTAATGCTGTACCACATCCACGCCGCGTAGCAGCCCGCCGCCAGAACGACCAACAGGACCAGATAGAAGAAATATTTCAATCCCGCCTCGCGTTCACGTTTCGCATGCGAATCTCAACGCTGTTCCGCCGGTTGCGCCTGGCGCTCGAGATATTCATTCAGGATCACGGCGGCGGCTACGGCATCCACGGTGGCTCTTTCCCTCCGTTTTCTCGGCATCCTGCCGCCGCCCTTTTGGGGTCCATGGAGAAATCTTCCCTGCGTTTCTTCGAGCAAACGTTCCGCTTCCCAGCTCGTCAACCGCTCATCAACCATTTCCACCACCACGCCCAGCTGCTTCCGAACACGCCGCGCAAAGCGCTCGGCTTCTTCCGCCATTTCGCCGCGCGTCCCGTCCAGATTAAGCGGCAATCCCACGACGATTCGCTTTACCCTGTGCTCGCGTGTGAGTTCGCGCAGGCGCCGCATGTCTTCATTCCGGTTGATCCGTTCGAAAGTACCAAGCGGCTGCGCCATTTTGCCGTTCACGCTGGCAATGGCCACACCCATCCTCTCCCTCCCATAATCGATGGAGAGGATCGAGCCCTCCCTGCGCGGCGCTCCACACGAAGGCTCGTTCGGTAGCCCAGTTCCTAGTTGATTCATCCTTTCTAGTATAACTTGATGGCTAGGTGTGTGAAGAAACGCCGTGCGCCATGGGTTAGTTCGGTGCACTCCGCTTTTGGAAGGGGCGAGAAGGATTCTCCGATGTCGGGAAGGCAACTGGAACTTCGAGAGTTAGTAGTCGGGGCGGCGGGATTCGAACCGGGAATCTCCTGCGCCAAACGTAAAGGCAGAAACGTTAAAGGGCTTGGTATGTCCAGCTTTTCCCTCGGGCTCGTGTCCTTCCTGCCGGTTGGCGGGACGACTCCGCGTCAAGACTGTGCGCTCCCAAACGGAGGATTCTTTCCTGCGCGAACGCCTCCTCGCCACCGTTTCTGGCTTCTCTGGAGGGCTGGCCTTACTGCTTGCCTGCTTGGGCTTATACGGGCTGATGGCGTACGCCCCGCACAGCCGAAAAATCGGAATCCGTATGGCTTTGGGAGCCCACCGATTTCATAATCCTGCGGGTGGATGAGGGGGCCGGACACTCACCCGCTACCGCTAGGTGAAAAGAGCTGGCTGAACAGATGCATCCTCGCGGTCGCGAAAGTTGCTCAGACCAACGCCGACGAGGCGAAAACGTTGCCTTGGGTTGAGGCCAACACGCTCTCGGAGCGATAGCGCGATGCGAGTCAACTCCTCGCAAGAAGAGGGAGGAGAAGGGGGCGTTTGGCTGCGAGTGAGGATCTTGAAATCACTGGTCTTCAATTTGAGCACCACCGTGCGAGCGATTCGTGATTCCTTGCGGGATGCGGCCCATGTGTGTTCTGCAAGTCTGCGGATCATCGGCTCCATCTCCGTCAATAGCACATCGCGTTCAAACGTGTCCTCGGCCGAAATGGATTGCGTTGGCCTGTCGGGTACCACTTCACTCTTGTCGATTCCTCGGGCCAACTCGTAGAGACGCACGCCATAGCGACCGAAGCGGCCTTCGAGTGTTGCTAACTCCATCCTCCGCAGATCCGCGACTATTTCCACGTCAAAACCCTTAAGCTTCTCCTCCATCACTCTGCCTACTCCAGGCAGACGGCCCACCGGCAAAGGCAACAAAAAGGGATCTACATCTTCCGGCTGTATGACGAAGAGCCCATCCGGCTTCCGCCAGTCCGAAGCAATCTTGGCGAGGAATTTGTTTGGAGCTACGCCCGCCGATGCCGTCAGGTTGAGTTCCGCGCGAATCTGTTCGCGAATCGTGCGCGCCACCTGCGTGGCCGTCAGCAGTCCCGTCTTGTTTTCTGTGACGTCGAGATACGCTTCATCAAGTGACAACGGCTCGATCAGATCGGTATGGCGCATGAAGATTTCGCGCACCTGACGGGAGACGGCTCGGTAGCGCGGGAAATCTGGGGCCAGGAACACAGCATTAAGGCAGAGACGTTCCGCTCGAACAGCCGGCATCGCCGAACGGACTCCAAACTGTCTTGCTTCGTAGGAAGCGGCGCAGACAACGGAGCGACTACCCCGCCAAGCGACGACGACAGGCTTGCCGCGCAGTTGCGGATCGTCGCGCTGTTCGACAGACGCATAAAAGGCGTCCATGTCGATATGAATGATCTTGCGAACGGTCAAGGCGTTCAGTGCCCTGGGGTAAGCAAGGCCCTCATTTCCTTCAGAAACTCGGACGAATTCATGAAAACCGCGAAATGCCCACCCTTGATCGTCGCAAATCTCTTGTGCGGTGCCTCGATGCCGTCGACAAAAGCCCTGCCGATGCCGGCGGGCGTCACGAAGTCCTCGGTCCCTTGGAGGATTCCTGTGTGCGCGCGGAACTTGATAACGCGAGAAGAACAAATGCGAAGAGCGCCTCACGCCGGTTGGCCATTCTTCGTCCACCAATGACCCCGACTCCTCATCATACTTCAGAAAAACTGCAAGCACCGGACAAAAAGTGGAAGGTACAGGCACTGCCAACGTGCGATCTGGGTTGACGATTTTCTTTAGTCTGGCTGGCCGCCGCACAGCTCCGCCAGGAAAGCGAACGCGCGTGCGATGACGCCGTTCTGCTCTCCGGAATCGCGCCTTCCCACTACGCCAGTCAACTTCTCGATCTCGCGCGGACGCTTAAGAACTCACATCA
>WNGK01000061.1_pt1 | contig 181710 bp, 136 predicted proteins | sample 5400601 | NCBI WGS metagenome assembly WNGK01 (sample SAMN13153376, study PRJNA577476) | soil metagenome | isolation source: 60 cm soil or saprolite under Garry oak tree replicate 1 | place: USA:California | collected 2016-06-15 | reverse complement strand
AAGAGCTGTACGGTGAAGGCCCAGCGAGCCACACCGACCCCGAGTCATGTGTGGTCAGTCGAAAGGCTGGCCATGAAGCGTTGACAGGGGCACATGCAGGCGGAGCATTGAGCCGCGAAATATCTGGAAATCAGGATGCCGACGCTGTCTATTCGGCGGGAAGGCAACACTGGTGGGCGCGACATCGCGAGCACCCACTGGACCTGCGAGGTCAAAGACCTCCGACATGCATGGAACCTCCACGCGCGAGAACCGGGAGACCCTACCAATGCCCGACACGAAGCTGTGGGCGGGCCGGTCGAGGAAGGTGATGAGCCACAATCTCGACATGAACGTTGGTAGGGAGTCGGACAGGGGTGTACTACCTGCGAAGTGCCCGAACAAGGGTGGAAGTTCGTCACCGGCGGAGGGCATGGAGGGAAGACCCCTGACCAAGGAGAACACGGGGCAGATGGCCGCGTCCCAGATGCAAAGCTGGGGAGACGCGTCAGCTGGGCTGCGCCGTGTGCGGGAAGCAGCAAAGAGGGATAAGCGGCTACGATTCACCGCGCTACTGCACCACGTGTCCGAGGCGCTTCTGTCAAACAGCTTCTACGCCCTGAAGCGGGAAGCTGCTCCAGGAGTGGACGGACTGACGTGGCAGGAATACGAGACGGACCTGGACAAGCGGCTGGAGGATTTGCACAGTCGAGTGCACCGGGGCACGTATCGAGCGCTACCTTCCAAGAGAGCCTACATTCTCAAGCAGGATGGACGACAGCGACCCCTGGGCATAGCAGCCCTGGAGGAGGAGCAGTCGACAATGCTGTGAATCTTGCGAGGTGAGAGTCCTCGCTCCGCCAATTGCCTGTAGTCGGGCGGATAGCATATCCGATGCGTGCAGAGGTAACGATGCACGTTCAGCTCGGACGTAAACGCCTCAGCTGCCCTGCAAGGGAACTTGCAGCGGTAGGAGCGACCCGGGAGGCAAGCAAACTCGGAGGCCTGAACATAAAGGACTAGCTGCAGCCACGAAATGCTGCTCCGCGAAAAGTCGCGTTCGCGGGACAATAGCGGAAGCCGACCCAGTTCCTCCATTTAGGGGAAGGCCGATGACGCTGGGGAAGAACCAGGCAAATGCACTCAGCGGGACCGCCGGGGTAGGGGCTCAGGCATCTGAGGAAAGATTCGCAGAATAACGTCGAGAAGGTCCTGTTAGCAGCCGGGGCTGATAGCAACCGGCAAAGACTCCGCGAACTAGGCTAGGCCGAAGTCAAGGAGAGGTAACAGGATCGGCGCATGAGTCCGTAGGAGCGATGAAGGAGGGGTAATGCCCTCTGAGGAGACGGTCCACGTCTCCCCAATGAAGGTAACGCCGACATTGGGCAAAGGGACTCTGGGTACTTGGTCGTTTCATTGATCCACGGGCAGCCGGACTCTGTGCCGGTCAAGGCCTTCGTGGAAGAAGATGAAACTAGGCCATGGGCAAACCAGACAAAGTTGGGGCGTATGCGAATCAGCGCTTAAACCTCACTGAGTCAGGGAAGGTCCAAGGAAGAATTATGGCCAAGACTCCGAACCGGACCTGAGAAATTCGGCCGTCCGGGATTATTGGGGGGCCTCCGGAAACGTGGCTATGGCGGAATTGTGACCCCGCCTCGCAATCGAAAGAGCGAGGACGGTAACCCTCCACCTACCGCCGGCGCGCCGGAGCTCTATCCCAACCAAAATCGTCCAACATGCGGTGGGAACGGTCCTCAATCAGATTTACGAAGAGGACTTCTTGGGGTTCTCATATGGTTTCCGACCGGGGCGCGGCACGCATGATGCGTTGGATGCGCTCTGGGTAGGGATCATACGGAAGAAGGTGAATTGGGTGCTGGATGCCGACATCCGTGACTGTTATGGATCTTTCTCTCACGAATGGATGGTCAAGTTTCTCCAGCATCGGATCGGGGACCGACGGATCCTCCGCCTGGTCAAGAAATGGCTGAGGGCCGGCGTACTCGAGGATGGAGTGTGGTCGGAAACGAAAAAGGGGACTCCGCAAGGCTCGGTGATTTCACCGCTGCTTTGCAACGTCTACTTACATTACGTCTTCGACCTTTGGGTACAGCACTGGCGGACGCATCGAGCTACGGGCGAGGTCATCGTGGTTCGCTATGCGGACGACATGGTACTGGGGTTTCAGCACCGAGCGGAGGCAGAACGATTTCTCCAAGATTGGCGAGAGCGGCTGCGGAAGTTCGAGCTGGAATTACATCCGGATAAGACGCGCCTGATTGAGTTCGGGCGGTTTGCGGCCGAAAACCGGAAGCGACGGGGCGAGGGCAAGCCGGAGACGTTCCACTTCTTGGGGCTCACACACATTTGTGGGAAAACCTGGAAGAACGGCAAGTTCATCGTGCTGCGCAAGACCATCCGCAAGCGGCTCATTGCCAAGTTGAAACAGGTAAAAGCCGCTCTACGGAGGCGCATGCATCAGCCGCTGGTGGAGGTAGGGAGATGGTTGCGGAGCGTGGTACAAGGCTACTTCAACTATCATGCTGTACCCGGGAATCTCCCCAGCCTCCGGAGCTTTCGGCTCGAGGTACGTAAGCGCTGGCTGTGCGTTATCCGACGTCGCAGCCAGAGGAGCCGGAATACGTGGGAGCTTTTCGAGCGTATCGCGGAGCAGTGGCTCCCCGTACCCAAGATCCTTCATCCCTATCCCCACTTGCGTTTCGACGCTACACATCCGCGGTAAGAGCCGGATGCGCTAATGAGCGCCAGTCCGGATCCGTGCGGGGGGCGCTGGGTAACCGGCGTCCCTACCGCGACCGACCCTATTGTTCCAGGTGAACTATCTGGGTCAAAAAGCACTTTCCATCAACCTTGACGTAATTGGTACGCGCGACATCAGATAGCTGCGTTGCGCTGGTGGGGTGTCGCAAACTGGCAATTTTTACAGTGGCATTACTCGCCCTTTGCGGCCATGGTGTGCTTTGTCACAACCCAGCACACTCGCCCTGCTTCAAGAAAGGGTTTCGCCCCGGAAGGAGCTTCAACGGGGAGGAGTCTCAACAGACACGCCATCAGCGCAAAGTCGATCCGCGCTGTTCTCACTGTCCGGACGTCTGATTCTCGCCCTTCTCTTAGGAGTGTCCTGTGCCCCCGAATGTGCGGGATACTCCGTCCTTTCGCATGAAGCTATTATCGATGCTTCATGGAAGGACGGCATTGAGCGTCTACTCTTGACCCGATTCCCCTCCGCTACTCCGGAGGAACTGCTCCAGGCACACGCCTATGCCTACGGCGGCGCAATTATCCAGGATATTGGTTACTACCCGTTCGGCAGTCGATTCTTCAGTGACCTTACGCACTATGTGCGAAGCGGTGATTTTGTACTTGCCTTGATCGAGGAATCAAAGAATCTAAACGACTACGCATTCGCACTGGGCGCTCTCTCGCACTACGCTGCCGATACCTCGGGTCACCAGCTCGCCACCAACCGAGCGGTTGCAATCATGTATCCCGGTCTGGCAAAGAAATACGGTCCTGTCGTTACCTATCAGGAAAAACCGTCCGCGCACCTGAAGGTGGAATACGGTTTCGATGTGGACCAAGTCGCCGAAGGAAACTACGCACCCAAAGCCTATCACGACTTTATTGGCTTTGAGGTTTCAAAACCGCTCCTCGAAAGAGCGTTCGCAAGAACTTATTCGCTCGATATGTCGAGCGTCTTTTTCAGTGTGGATCTGTCCATCGGGAGCTATCGCCACGCTGTTTCAACCGTGATTCCACACATGACCAAAGTGGCATGGCATCTCAAGAAAGATGAGATTCAGAACAGCCACCCTAGCGAGACCAGGCAGGAATTCATGTACAACATCTCAAATTCGGGGTACCGCAAGGAGTGGGGCCACATCTATGAAAAGCCGGGGGGTTTCGCTCGCCTCAAGGCATTTTTCTTGCGTGTGGTGCCCAAAATCGGCCCGTTCAGCGGCCTCGCGTTTCATCCACCCACACCGGCCGTCGAACAGTTGTATATGAGCAGCTTCAACGAAACCTTAGACCACTATCGAGCGCTACTCCTTGCGCTACAAGAAGACCGCCTTCAATTGCCCAACGACAACCTTGACACCGGAGCAGTCACCGGAGCAGCGGCTTATAGACTCACTGATCAAACTTACGCCGAGTTGCTCGACAAAACGAGCGGCAAACCTGTCCCGGAAGCTCTGCGCCGAGACCTTCTTTCCTATTACGCCGATCTCGAAAAGCCCTTTGCCAACAAGCAGAACTCGAAGGCTTGGCATAAGCTCATTAAGGAATTGGACACCCTGAAATCGACGCCTCCTTCATCTTCCCGTGAAAGAGACAGACAAGTTAAAGGAGAGATCGCGGCGGCTAATTCTGCCGGGAACTCGGGAGGAAGAAGGGCAGAGCGTGACTTGCGAAAATTCTAGCATCCACCGCTGGCTAGGGCCTTCCCCAACCATTGTCTTCCAGGGACGCGTTTGTTGTGTGTCTGCCCCGCGGATACTGTCAATAGAGCTAGCGAAAATGAGCACGCACGCGCGGATGAAAAAGCTAGCGCCTGACGCTCTCGAAGCACATCCTTGAGTGCGTGCTCACGGCACGAACCCGCGGCGGTTGCACTTGCGGTTGCTTACCCCAGGGTGTATTTACGGAGTCTTAGGGGGAAACTGCAATGAAGAAGCCCGCCTTGCTAAAACTTGTTTGCGTCATCGTGACATGCGTCGCGCTCGCCCGCTCGCCGCAGCCTGCCTTTGCCCAGCGTGGTGGGCACGGCGGAGGAGGTGGCTTTCACGGCGGTAGAGGTTTCCATGGTGGCGCGGGGCACTTTGGTTTCAGCGGTGGGCATTCCTTTGGCGGCTACCATGGCGGTGGCTACTACGGCGGCTATGGCTGGCACGGTGGTTACGGCTGGCAGGGCGGTTACGGATGGGGAGGCAGATATTGGGGCTATCCGCGCTACGGTTGGGGCTGGGGATGGAGTTTTGGATTTGGCTTTGGGTGGCCGTATTGGGGATGGGGATACCCTTATGGCTACGTCTACAGTCCTTCGTATTACGCACCCTACCCCTACTACTATCCGGCGTATTGCCCTCCGGGCTCCGGGTGTTCCCCCGATGGGAACGACGACCCTCCGCCGCCAGATCCCACCCAGAAATCCCGAAGCGACCTCGCGAAGTCTTGGCGACCGTCGGCAAGAACGCCGAGCACGAACTATCCGATTCGCAATGTCACCGCGGTGGCGTCGCGTGCTCCGATTGTGTCGGTTGACAAGATAGACGCCACGACGAACAGCCACCGGGTCGCGGACACCGCCGTTGCCGAGCGGAATCCGAAGCTCCGCCCTGAAGTGCAGAAGGCGATGCGGGCTTTGCGCGAGATGCCACCGTTTGCACGCGAGAGGGCAATCGAGACCGGTCGCTACAGCCGCCTTTCGCCCGAGGAGCGGGAAGCTTTGAGAAATTTTGAGTAGCAACTGCCTGACGAACGACCAGAGCGACGCCACCGGAACGATGTGAGCCGCGTGAGACACGGGTGGTCTGGTTGGAATACGCTTCGAACCGCGGGCATTTGGTGTTCGAACTTAGAGAGTAATAAGGAGGGCCGGCCACTGGAGACAATTGCTCATGACGGGACGTACGACTCGTAGCTCAAATCGGAGCTGGCCGCAGCAACTCGCGGTTGAATATCTCTTTGCCCTTTAAGGGTACTATCCCCACGTATAGTCATCAAAAGCCGACAGATAGATTGCTTACTGCAGACCTGAGATAGCGTCAAACCTAAGCTTAGGATACTGCAAACCCCGAAATGGTTGGCCTCTAGAGACAATTCGAACATCACCCGCTCCCCTTCCGGCGACCAGCCCCCAGCCCAAGTCGTTTCAAACAGCCAGGGTCCTATTTTCTCACTTGTTTTCGGCAGAGCTTTGGCGTACAGTGGCGCGCGGTGTGAGTATCTGCCGGATAATAGTCCCCTCCATTAACGTCCCGGCAGGCCCTCTGGTGTTGTATGGATCCATTCCTAAGACGACCTTCCTTTTCGAGAAGAAAGACATCGCGCGTCGATACCGTCGAGAGCGTGTCGGTTTATTGGCGCTGTAATGATCGAGACGATGTTTCGACTGTTGGGGACCTCAGCTTCGGAGGTCTGTTTATCAAGACGCGCGCGCCACGGCCTGTGGGAGCAGCGGCCACGATTGATTTTCTTGTGCAGGAGGGGCAGATCAGGGCCGAAGCTGTTGTGCGCCATATGGAAACGGCCAATGGGTTGGGGCTGAAATTCACAGCAATGCCTGAAGGAGACCGTCCACGTCTGGGGATGTTGATAACAAGGCTACGTCATTCCTCTCGATCCGCATAGGGAACTTGGAAAGGTGGCTCATGCTGAGGCAAGGAGTTCCGCGGACGGTACTGGATATTTTCAAGCCAGGCGACGAAGTGAGTCGTTCCGGAATCTATCAGGTCATTCACGCGAATCAACATGCCAAACCACACGAAGTTACATGCGTGTACAGCGACCGGTTTCCTCCGTGCAGAGACTGCAGACAGGATGTCCGGTTTGTTCTAATGCGCGGTGCGCAACACGTCGCAAGCCACGAGCATTTCAAGTAGCCGAGGCACTTTCCTGCCGTAGGTGCCCAAGAGAAGTTTCAGAGCGACATGGCTAAAGGTCGGTGGGCGGGGAAATCGCCGAAGCTGGCACTATGAGCGGGTTGGGCGGTTTGCGGAACTCATCGGACCCGGACACGAGAGCGGGGCTCGAGAGAACCGTTTTCTTAAGGTTCATTATAGTGCTTTTGCGTCGCTGCCTTTGCTGCTAAAGACAGCTTCCAACACTCCCGGGCAATCGCCCAATCTTCCTGTGCATGGATAACCAGAACGCGTATCGCCGAGTGCGTTGTGGCGATATCGCGATCCGAGCCGGAAGTAAGATTCTTTGCCGGATCAATGGCAAGACCAAGAAACGCGAAATTGCTGCAGGCTGCAGCTCGCACTTCGGCGGAGTTCTCTCCAATTCCTGCCGTAAAAACTAACGCGTCCATCCCGCTTAGAGTTGCAGCCATAGCGGCAATGCCAGACCGCAGGCGATGGATGAAAACCTCGAACGCGAGCTTCGCTCGAGCGTTTCCTTCTTGCATCGCAGAGACGACCATGCGCATGTCGGCTGAGAGGCCCGAAATTCCCAGCAATCCAGACTTGGCATTCAATATCTCGTCGAGGTCTTGTCCGGTGTGACCCTGGCGCAGCAAATACGTCAGGATGCCTGGATCTACGGACCCCGAACGGGTTCCCATCATTAATCCCTCGAGCGGCGTAAAGCCCATTGTGGTGTCGACACTGCGACCGCCTTGGATCGCCGCAAGCGAACATCCATTCCCGAGATGGCAGGTTACGAGCTTCAGGGCAGCAGGATCCTTCGCAAGCAGTTGGGCTGCGCGCTCGGCGCAATACTGATGGTTGATCCCATGAAACCCATAACGACGAATCCCCTGCCTGAGCCATTCGTAAGGACCAGGATACACAGCCGCTGCCTCTGGCAGGCCACTGTGAAAGCCGGTGTCGAAGACTGCCACTTGGAGAACGTCACCCATACGTTTCTCGATGATTTCAATCCCGTCCAGCTCAGCACGGTTGTGAAGCGGCGCCAGCGGGGACATGCTTCGAATCGCGGTCTTTACCTCTCGGGTGATTGCTGTCGGCTGGGTAAGTTCCTGTCCCCCGTTCACGATGCGATGCCCGACAACGTCGAGTTCGGAAAGACTGCTAAGAACGCGAGCTTGGCCCCGGGTTAGAGCATCGAGCAACCGAACCGTGGCTTCCGGACGCGGGCCAAGGGTGGTCGCCTGGTTGAGGATTGCTCCTGTCGAATTGCGCGTTTGGAGAACGACCCGGTCGCCTTGCCATTCAACTTGCCCGTCCCATAGAGCTGCCGTGGGAGATGGAGGCAACGGGTCGGTGAAGTCATACAGGCTGGCTTTTTGGCTACTCGATCCGGAATTGAGAACGAGAATTTTCATTCAATAGGACCACTTCCAGTCGCGAATTTCAGGCAGATCGTCTCCGCGCTCGCAAATGTAGTGCCTGTGTTCTACGAGCTTGTTGCGCAAGAATTGTTTGAAATGGGCGCCAACGCGTTGCAAGGGGGGCACGCGGTCAACCACGTCGCCCGCGAGGTGAAAGCGGTCTAAATCGTTCAAGACGGTCATATCGAAGGGCGTCGTCGTTGTTCCTTCCTCCTTGTATCCCCTGACGTGGAAGTTGTCATGATTGGTGCGGCGGTAGGTGAGGCGGTGAATCAGCCAAGGATAGCCATGGTAGGCAAAGATGACTGGTTTATCCGTTGTGAATATCGAGTCAAATTCACGATCAGAGAGTCCGTGGGGATGTTCAGTTGAGGGTTGGATCGTCATCAAATCGACCACATTGACGACGCGGATTTTGATATCCGGGAAATGCTGCCGCAACAGGTCCACTGCCGCCAGAGTTTCCAGGGTTGGGATGTCTCCGGCGCAGGCCATGACGGCGTCCGGCTCACTGCCCTTGTCAGTCGAGGCCCACTGCCAAATTCCGATTCCATTCGTGCAATGCGCAATGGCAGATTCCATATCGAGCCACTGCAAGGCAGGTTGCTTTCCGGCAACGATCACGTTTACATAGTTCCGGCTCCGAAGGCAGTGGTCGGTCACCGAAAGCAACGTGTTGGTGTCCGGTGGCAGGTAGACGCGCACGATGTCGGCTTTCTTGTTCACAACGTGATCGATGAAGCCGGGGTCCTGATGGGTGAATCCGTTGTGATCCTGGCGCCAGACGTGGGAGGTCAGAAGGTAGTTCAAGGAGGCAATCGGCCGGCGCCACGGGATATTCCTCGTGACCTTGAGCCACTTGGCATGCTGATTGAACATGGAGTCCACAATGTGGATGAAGGCTTCGTAGCAAGAGAAGAAGCCGTGCCGGCCAGTTAGCAGATAGCCTTCGAGCCATCCCTGGCACATGTGCTCGCTCAAAACCTCCATGACGCGACCGTTCGACGAGAGATGCTCGTCGGTAGGCAGAATCGGTTCCATCGTGACTTTGTCGGTGACTTCATACAGCGCATCGAGTCGATTCGAGGCCGTCTCGTCCGGACCGAATACACGGAAGTTTTTGGAGTCAGCGTTGAGTTTCATCACGTCCCGCAGGAAATTCCCTAAGACCCGCGTTCCTTCGGCAACCTCGGTGCCGGGTCTCGCTACAGGAACGGCATAATCGCGGAACTCGGGCATCACCAGATCCTTCAGAAGCAACCCGCCATTTGCGTGCGGATTGGCGCCCATCCTGCGGTTGCCGCTTGGCGCTAGTTCCGCGAGCTCAGCGATCAACTTGCCGCTCCCATCGAATAGCTCCTCTGGCCGATAGCTCTTCATCCACTCTTCCAGTATTTTCAGATGGTCAGGTCGAGACGCCAGGTCGGTGACCGGAACCTGGTGGGCGCGCCAGGTATCCTCGACCGGTTTCCCGTCCACCACCTTCGGACCTGTCCAGCCCTTCGGTGTCCGCAGGATGATCATCGGCCAAACCGGGAGGCCTCTCGGGCGCCCCGCACGCGCGTCGTTCTGAATCGCCTGGATTTCATCTGTAACTCGATCGAGCGTGCCTGCCATGATTTGGTGCATGGCTTCTGGCTCGTGACCTTCCACAAAATAGGGCTTGTAGCCATACCCGGTGAAAAGCTGCGTGAGCTCTGTGTCGCTAAGACGGCCAAGTACGGTCGGATTCGCGATCTTGTAACCGTTCAGATGCAGAATAGGTAGAACAGCGCCGTCGCGCGCGGGATTCAGAAACTTGTTCGAATGCCAGCTCGCAGCAAGCGGGCCCGTTTCGGATTCACCGTCGCCGACTACACAACAAACCAGAAGGTCCGGATTGTCGAAAGCTGCGCCGTAGGCGTGCGCAATGGAATATCCGAGCTCTCCACCTTCATGAATTGATCCGGGTGTTTCAGGAGCCACATGGCTGGGAATGCCTCCGGGAAAGGAGAACTGCTTGAACAGCCTCTTCATACCATCTGCACTCATGGGAATGTGAGGATAGAACACGCTATAGGTGCCCTCCAGATAGGTGTTCGCGACCAAGCCCGGTCCACCGTGGCCCGGACCTGTGATGTAGATGACGTTCAGAGCGTGCTTCTTTATCAGCCGATTGAAGTGAACATAGATGAAATTCAGCCCCGGAGTTGTGCCCCAATGGCCCAGCAGGCGCGGCTTGATGTGTCCGATTTTCAGAGCTTCACGCAGGAGTGGGTTTTCGTACAGATAGATCTGCCCGACGGAGAGGTAATTGGCGGCACGCCAGTAGGCGTGCATCTTGCGGAGCTCTTCCTTGGACAACGGTTGTTGCGATTCCGAAGACTTCGCTGAACCAACTGGTGCAGGAGTAGCCATAACGTCACGCTCCATGCCGCAAACGAAAGGACGAATTGTAGACCTCGTCCATCTTATCCCCGCGCTCTTAACCAGGCCATCGCCACTAGCTCAGAACGAAGTCCGCGAAAATTGCCTGCAAGCTGAATGTTCTGGCCACGGAATCGGAGTGCGATTTGACGGCTCGGCCTCCGAACAAAGTTGGTAGCAGGTCCGGGACGCGGCGCCGGCTGACATCGCGCGCAGCTGGCTGCGAGGAACACAAGCTCCCTTACAAATAACAGCGCGGGACGATGAAAAATGAAGATTATCCAATGGGATGCACAGAAGACCTGATTCCGGGGAATGGATAGTTATGCCGGGGTTCCGAATGATGAAGGTATCATCCAGTTTCTTTGCCGCTCGGCTACTCCTGGCGCAGCGCATTCATGGGATCAACACGGCTGGCCCGGCGCGCCGGTACGAGGCTCGCGAGCATCGCAGCCAGGACCAAGAACGGAATCATAATCATAAAGGTCGACAATGCGATCGGCTGCATTCCTTCTACCAGGCGTTCCAAAATGCGTCCGGCTGCCACGGCGGCAGCTGTGCCGATACCTAGGCCCAGGAAAATCATTCCCAGGCTTTGCCGGAGGACCAACCGCGTAACGTCGGAAGGGCTTGCGCCGATGGCCATGCGCAGGCCGATTTCCGGAACACGCCGGCCTGTCAAATACGCCAACACACCATAAATGCCGATGCACGCAAGCAGCAAAGCGAGAGCCGCAAAAATCCCAAACAAAAGCAACAGAAAGCGCTCTAACGCCAGGGAGTCATGAGCAAGCTGCTCCATGGTGTGCACCTGATACAGCACTTGGTCGCCGGCAGCACCGCGCAAGGCGCGCCGCAGCGGCCAGACGACGGTCAATGGCGGAACGCTGGTGCGCACCGCAATAGACATGAGCTGCGACCAGCGCGTCAGAAACGGCGGAGCCACCTGCGCAAATGGATAGTATAACTGCGCTCGCACCTGGGCTTGATCGTCGCCGGCGAGGCCCCAGTAGCGCACGTGGCCGACGACGCCCACGATTTTGTACGGCGTGGAGCACTCCACAAAAGTTTGGGTTGCTTGAACGCAGGGCATATCGGGAATCCACAGGTTCTTTCCGAGCGCATCCTGTCCAGGAAACGCGCTTTTCGCCAGGACATCGTCGACCACGATCACCGGCTCGCTTCTCATTCGGTCGTGGTCGTCGAAAAATCGCCCCTCTAGCAGCGGCATGCCCATCACCTTGAGATATTCAGGAGTCGCGCTGCTAGCCAGCACCACTGGCTGCCTATTCTGGGGCGGAACGTCGGCGCTCGTCCAATAGCCGAGTTGGTTGTTGCCTTCCCGCATGGGAACGATATCCACGGCGGTAGCGGACTCGACCCCGGGGACGCGCTTCGCGCGAGCGATTACATCTTCCCAGGCCGCGGGAATCTTCGCGGGATCGGCGAGCGTAGCCGGAGAAAGGCCCACGCGCATGACCAGGAGATTGCGGATGTCCAGTCCCGGATCGAGCGAGGAAGCATGCAATAGCGTGCGCCCGAGCATGCCGGCAGCAACCAGCAGGACAATCGCCAACGCCATCTCCGAGACGACGAATGCGGAGTGCAAGCGCCGCGCGCCGGCGGTCACCGTCCGTGCTCCGACGCGCAGAATCTGTTCCACTTCGCGTACCGGAGCGCGCCATGCTGGGGCCAGCCCGAAAAAAACACTGGTCAGGAGGCTCACAGCGATTGCAAAAAGCAGCACACGCCAATCAAGTTGCACTTCTTCGGCACGGGGCAAATCACCCGGCCAAAAAGCCAAAAAGGGATGAAGGCCCCCATTTGCAAGCAGCACACCGAGAATGCCACCGACGAGGCTGAGCAACGCGCTCTCGGTCAAACATTGCCGCACAAGCCGTCCGCGGCTCGCTCCGAGGGCCACCCGCATCGCCAACTCCCGCTCGCGGGAAATCGCGCGCGCCAGCATCAGGCTCGCTACGTTGGCGCACGCGATCGACAATACGAGCCCGACAGCGCCCAAAAGTAGCCAAAGGGTTGACCCCACAACATCGTCTACGGGGGGCCGAAGCCGCTTGACTTGCAAGGAACGACCTTTGTTTGTGTCAGCGAAGGCCGCCGCCAAGCGACTCCCCGTCAGCGCTACTTCCGCCTGAGCCTGCTCGACCCTGGCACCGGGCCGCAAGCGTCCCACCACGTGGACCGGCTGCGCCGCACGACTGTGCAAGTACCCTGCCGGGTCCTGCCCCAAGGGCGTGTACACTTCCGGTTCGTTCCCGTATAGTCGGAGTCCTGCGGGCGCAACGCCGACGATGGTGTAGCGCTTTTGTTCGAGAACGATCGAGCTTCCCAGCACCTTGGCGCTTGCGTCGAAGCGGCGCTGCCAGAAGCTGTAGCCGAGAATTGCCACGGGTGCCGCTCCAATCTTGTCCTCCTCGGGCAAAAAGGCGCGGCCGAGCGCCAGCGGTACGCGCAAAACGGAAAACAATTCGGGTGAGATTTCGAAGTAGTCGACGTACTGAGGATCACCGGGCGCGCTGAGCGTGCCTGAGTTATAGACCAGCGCGGCCATGTCGAGTGAGTGGCTGTCACGCTGGCAATCAAGAAAATCCAGGTAGGCGAGCTTCTGCTCTCCGTAGATTTTTGCGTTCCACCCTTCGGTGTGACCGTTCACCGCGACCAGCCGGTCAGGTTGCGGATAAGGAAGAGGCTTGAGCAACACGCCGCTGACCAGGCTAAACATCAGGGTGGTTGCTCCCGTGCCAAGCGCCAGCGCCAGGAGCGCGACCGCAACAAACCCGGGGTATTGCCGAAAACTGCGAATCGCGTAACGGAGGTCCTGAAGGAAGTCCGCAGCCCAGCGCCATCCCCACATGTCGCGCGTGACTTCCTCGGCGATGGCCACGTTCCCGAATTCACGGCGAGCGGAATGTCGAGCTTCTTTTTCAGTTTGCCCGGACTCGATGCCTTCGCGTTCGGCAAGAAGCAAATGCGCCTGAATCTCTTGCCGCAATTCCGCATTGCGCTGCTTCCTCCGCCGGAGGGTCCATTTCATGGTGCGTTCTCCTTTTGGGCAGGATCCAGGATTCCCGCAATAGCTGCCGTGAGCCGCCGCCACCGAGAACGCTCCGACATCAATTGCCGCTTTCCCGCTTTGGTCAGGTGATAGACACGCAGCCGTGGGCCAAGCTCCGACGCCTTCCATTCCGCGGCGATCCAGCCTTTGCGCTCAAGCCGGTGGAGCGCCGGATATAAGGAACCGGTGTCCACCTTCAGAATTTCACCAGAGTTCGTGCGGATGGCCTTGCTCAGGGCGTATCCATGGCGGGGCGCCCACTGCAACGTCTGCAGAATGAGCATATCCAGAGTGCCTTGGAGGATCTCCGTGCGATTTTGGTAGCGACCCTTTCGTTGCGACATTTGTTGGTATGTAGACACGCTTCCTAGACCTAGGTAAGCATTCTACATACCAAAAAACTGCGCGAAGGCGAAATCTCTTGGTCCGATGACGGGCTTGCATTCGTCCTGGGCGACCCAGGGCCCGAACGAATTAGCAGGCATTGGAGTTAAGATGGAAGCTTGTGACGGAACGCCGTGTTCCCCGCCCGCGTGGCTATAGATACTAGGCCTTTGTGCCTGCCCCAGGCGAGTTCGCATGTGTTCGGAGTTGGGACTGACAATCCCACTTTCGGGGAGCCGGCGCTAGCCTCCTCTCTTAGCTACCTGCTAACACTCTGACGTTAAGGGACTTGCGGCAGGGAACCTTGGGCACATGAGTTGCGTTCCAAAGAACGGACCTTCATATGGATATACAACGACCTTCCAACGCGCGGGCAAAAAAAATCCGCCGAATTATCTACGCCGCCGTGGCATTCCTGCTGATCGGAGGCGTGAGCTACGGGCTTTCGCGTCTGCGGCCCGCGGCACCCACCGTGGACCGGGCGACGATCTGGCCGGACGAAGTGAAACGCGGACCGATGCTGCGCGAGGTGCGTGGCTTGGGAACGCTGGTACCGGAAGACATTCGCTGGATTCCGGCACAAACCAACGCCACGGTAGAACGAATCGTTCTGCGGCCCGGCGCCATCGTGCACCCGAATTCGGTCATTCTGGAACTCAGCGATCCCCAGCTGCAACGCGACCTGTTGGACGCCGAGTACCAGCTCAAGGGCGCGGAAGCCGATTTCGCCAACCTAAAAGTTCAGGTCAACAGCCAATTGATGAACCAAAAGTCCACCGAAGCGTCGGTTCGCAGCGACTATGAGCAGGCTCGCCTGCAGCACGAGGTCGACGTAAAACTATTGAAAGAAGGAATCCAGTCCAGCCATATTGAGGACCTCTCCAAAGTCAAGGAAGAGCAGCTAGCGATCCGCCTGCAGTTGGAGGCGGAGCGCACGCGCGTGGCGACCGATTCCGCGGCGGCGCAGCTTGCGGCGCAGGAAGCAAAGGTCGAGCAGCAGCACGCGCTCTATAACCTGAAGAAAAGCCAGTACGATGCCATGCACCTTCGCGCGGGGATCGAAGGTGTGCTGCAGCTCGTCCCAGTCGAGGAAGGGCAGCAGGTGACGCCTGGAACAAATCTGGCGCGCGTGGCCGATCCCAACAAGCTCAAAGCGGAAATCAAAATCCCAGAGACGCAAGCCAAAGATGTGCGCATCGGGCAGAAGGCGACGATCGATACGCGAAACGGCATCGTAGACGGCCACGTTTCGCGCATCGACCCCTCGGTACAAAACGGCACGGTGACCGTCGATGTATCCGTCGACAAGCCGTTCCCGCCGGGTTCCGGCGCGCGAGCGGATTTGAGCGTGGACGGAACGATAGAGCTCGAGAACCTGAAGGATGTGCTTTACGTGGGACGGCCGGTGAATGGTCAGGCAGACAGCACGATAGGAATTTTCAAGCTTGTGGGTGACGGATCGGAAGCCGTGCGCGTCAATGTCAAGCTGGGGCGGAGTTCGGTGAACACGATTGAAATCCGGGACGGTCTGAAGGTCGGAGACAAGGTGATTCTTTCCGATATGTCGCAGTGGGACGCTTTCGACCGGATTCGCCTCAAGTAACAGGTATTCCTCTTCGGAAGACGGTTCGGGGCAGAAATTAGAAAATAACGGAAGTCCTAGGGAGCGGGGAGAGCTGATGCAGACGCTCTGGCAGGATCTGCACTATGGCGTGCGAATGCTCGGTAAGAGCCCGACGTTCACCGTCGTCGCGGTGGTAACTCTGGCCCTGGGCATCGGAGCGAACACGGCGCTTTTCAGCGTGGTTAATGCGGTGCTCCTCAATTCGCTTCCTTATCATCAACCGAATCGCCTTGTCGCCCTCGCGGAAGGTGATCGAGAGACGTCGGACCCGAGCAAAGTTTCTTACGGAGCGGCGGCGGATTGGAAAGCGCGTAGCCGCGCCCTGCAATCCATTGCGCTCTACCAGGAATGGACGCCAACGTGGACGGAAGGAAGCGCTCCGGAAATCGTTTACGGGTTCCGTGTTACGCAGGATTTTTTTCCCATGTTGGGAGTGGAGCCGGCCATGGGGCGCGCCATCCTTCCCGAGGATGATCGCCCGGATCGTTGGCACATTGTGTTGCTAAGCCACGCGTACTGGGTACGGCGCTTCGCGGCAAACCCAAAAGTGATCGGGACGAACATTATTCTCGACCAAGTTCCATTCCAGATCGTCGGCGTTTTGCCCGAGAGCTTCCAACCGCTCTCGTTTAGCGACGCTGGGAGCCCGCCGGAGGTGTGGGCGGCTTTGGGATACGACCTTTCCTTGCCCGACGCTTGCCGCAGCTGCCAGCACCTGCAAGCCGTGGCCCGGTTGCAAGACGGAGCAAGCGTCGAGCAGGCGCGCGCCGAAATGAACTCGATTGCCACCGAACTCGCTCGGGAATTCCCGAAGGACTACCCTCCGGAATCCTTTGTGAAGATGACGCCGCTGCGTGAGAGCTGGTACGGCCGGGTGCAATCCGCTTTATGGATGCTGCTGGGAGCGACGGTGGTTGTCCTGCTGATTGCTTGCGCCAATGTGGCGAGCCTGCTTTTGGCGCGAGCGGCAAGTAAGCAACGGGAAGTGGCCCTTCGGGCAGCTTTGGGTGCAAGCCGGTTGCGGATTGTGCGGCAATTGCTAACCGAAAGCGCCTTGGTCAGTGTGCTCGGGGGTATCGGCGGGATCTTCTTGGCCTTCTGGGGAACCAAGCTTCTGATCCTGTGGGGGCCGCAACAGATTCCGCGTCTCAGCGACGTGCAAGTGAATAGTTGGGTTCTCATCTTCACGTTGTTTGTAAGCCTGGCTACGGGAATCTTAACGGGGCTCGCTCCTGCCCTTCAGGCGGCGCAGGTGGACCAGCGGGAAGCGCTGCAACAGACTTCCCGGAGCTTGGTCGGAGTCTCCCGTTGCGGGTTTCGCAGCCTGCTTGTCGTCGCGCAGGTGGCTTGCGCTTTTGTTCTCGCTGCGGGGTCTGCACTGCTACTGAAAAGCTTTGTTCGCGCGATGGACGTCACGCCCGGTTTTGACGCGCAGAGACTTTACACGACGAATTTTGCTCTCATCGGCCCGAAATATGAAGATCCCCAAGCGGTAGTCCGCTTCGAGCGGGAGGTTCTGGAACGTATTCGCTTGCTGCCAGGAATAGAGTCAGCCGGGATTACCAGCGTTCTGCCGACCGGCGGAGGTCTCGATCGGGCGGGATTGCAGGTTCAAGACCGCCTGATTCCGCCACCGCAAGTTCCGAGCGTGGACCGGTATGAAGTCAGCCCGGATTACTTTCCTGCGATGGGGATGCCCCTCAAGCGCGGACGCCTGTTCACCGAGGCCGACGCGGCCGGAGCCTCCCCTGTCGCGATCCTTAGCGAGAAGACCGCGCGGGAGGTATGGCCAAACGAAGATGCCATTGGCAAACGGATTCAGTTAGGAGGGCGCCACGAAGACCGGCCCTGGGCCGAAATTGTTGGCATCGTGGGCGATGTCCATCAATACGGCCTTGATTCCCCAACCACGCCGCAAGCGTACTTACTCTATTCGCATCATCCATTTCTCCGCCCGTGTCTGGTGATCCGGAGCGGCGTAAACGCGCGTACTTTGACGCGCGAAACGGAAAGCATATTGTGGTCTCTCGACAAGAATGTTCCGGTTTGGAACCCTGCCATGATGGAAGAGATCCTCGCTACATCATTCTCGCGGCGCCGCTTCACCACTGCCCTCTTCAGCGGCTTTGGTTTCTTGGCGCTCCTGCTAGCGGCTACTGGCATTTATGGCGTGATGAGCTCTCAGGTGGCGCAGCGCACGGGAGAGATTGGAATTCGCATGGCGTTGGGAGCGCAGCGGAGCGATGTCCTGAGGATGATTCTGGATGGCGGAGCGCGCCTTACGGCTTCGGGGCTCTTCTTAGGTTTTGCCGGCGCTGTGAGTCTCAGTTCCTTGCTGCGAAGCCAGCTCTACGGCATTGGGCCGAACGACCCGCTAACTCTTTGCGAAGTCCTCCTGGTTGTGGCTTTGGTGGCGCTGGCGGCATGCTTCATACCTACGCGACGGGCGACGCGTGTGGACCCGCTGGTGGCGTTGCGATATGAGTGAACTTTCCAGTGGTGTTAGGCGTTATAACTACTGGGGATAGAACGGATTTCCCGAATCGAGTTCGATAAGGAGAGCCTATGGTAGAAGCAAATGGAACGCTGATCAAGATGGAAGGTGTGAAGAAGGTTTTTTACACCGATGAAGTGGAGACGCACGCCCTCGAAGAAATCCACCTGGAAATCAAGAGAGGGACGTACATCTCCATTGCCGGTCCCTCGGGCTGCGGCAAATCCACGCTGCTGTCGATTCTCGGGCTGCTCGATTCTCCGACCGACGGCAACTATTGGCTGAACGGCCAGCCGGTGGCGAAGCTGACGATCAGCGAACGCACGCGGATCCGCAACCGCGAAATCGGCTTCATCTTTCAGGCGTTTAACCTGATCGGAGACCTAACCGTCTACGAGAACGTCGAATTGCCGCTGACCTACCGCGGCACGAGCGCCGCCGAGCGGAAGCAGAAAGTTCAGCAAGCGCTTGAGCGCGTGGGAATGGCCCATCGTTTGCGCCATTACCCGTCGCAGCTGTCCGGCGGTCAGCAGCAGCGTGTGGCCGTGGCGCGCGCGCTGGTTGGCGATCCGCTCATCCTGATGGCCGACGAGCCTACCGGCAACCTCGATTCCAAAAATGGCGAAGCGGTGATGGAGCTGCTGCGCGACCTGCACCGCAACGGCGCAACCATTTGCATGGTGACCCACGACCAGCGCTACGCCAACTTCGCAGAGCGCACCATTCACCTTTTCGACGGCCGCATCGTCGAGGAGACTCAGGAAGCCGAAGTCGGAGCCTGACGCCGAGGACTATGGGCTCGATTTGGCAGGACATCCGCTACAGCGGGCGAATGCTGTGGAAGCAGCGGCTGGCAACCCTGGTTTCCATCCTGGCGTTCGCCGTGGGCATTGGTGTCAACACCGCTATGTTCAGTCTCGCCGAAGCTTTTCTGCTGCATCCGGCTCCGTTTGAAAATGCGAACCGCGTCGTTGCCTTGGTCGACTCTCGCCCGCACCAGAATATCGATATGAACGCCATTGCGCCGGCAACCTACTTTGACTGGCGGAAGGAAGTGCGCTCGTTCGATCGCCTTGGCGCGTACGCGTGGGACGAGACAAGCCTGACCGGCAACGGCCCTCCGCAAAGGATCCAGGCTTTTCGGATTTCCGCCAACTTGTTCGAGATGCTCGGCGTTCAGCCGCAGCTTGGGCGCGGGTTTTTGAGCGAAGAAGAGCAGCCGGGCAAGGACCAGGAAATCATTCTGGGCCACGCCCTTTGGGAGCAGCACTACGCTTCCGATGAACACATCCTCGGAAAAAACATCAAGGTCGACGGCAAGAGCTTCACCGTCGTGGGAGTCATGGCCAAAGGCTTCGATTTCCCGTTGCCTGCCGAAGCTTGGATCCCCCTGGCCATTGACACTAAGGAACGCGAGCGCCGGGACAGCCGGTGGCTTTGGGTGCTCGGCCGTCTGAAGCCGCGCGTCTCTTTCTCCGAGGCTTCCGCGGAGATGCAGGCCATCGCCCAGCGCGAAGCCCAGGCTTATCCCGAAAACAACAAAGGCTGGGAACTTCGCTCGATGACCCTCGCGCAATCCATGACCGGCGATATCACGCGCGAGTACACGTTGCTGCTGATGGGTGCTGTCGCATTTGTCTTGCTGATCGCTTGTGCGGATGTGGCCAACGTGCAGTTCGCGCGTATGGCCGGGCGCACGAACGAATTTGCGGTGCGCACCGCGATCGGCGGGAGCCGCTCGAGGATTATGCGGCAATTGCTCATGGAAAGCCTGCTTCTCGCCGGCTGCGGCGCGGCAGTAGGCTTGCTGATGGCCCAATGGGAAATCCAGATGATTCTTTCGCACATGCCGCCGGATGTAGCCAAATTCATCGCGGGGTGGAAGACGATCGGTCTGGATCCCAATGCATTTTTGTTTACACTGGCGATCGTTGTGCTCTGCGCCATTCTCTCCGGAATGGCCCCGTCTTTGTTTGCCTCGCGCGCCAACCTGGCCGATTCATTGAAGGAAAGCGGGCGCGGTTCCACCTCGAGTCGCGCGCGCGGCCGTTTGCGGGGAGCGCTGGTGGTGGCGGAGATTTCGCTGGCCCTGGTTTTGCTCGTAGGCGCAGGCCTGCTGGTGAAGAACTTCCAGGGATTGCTGAACGTGAATGAGAGTTACTCGCCGCGAACTCTTTTGACCATGAACGTCGGGTTGTCCGACACGCGGTACCCCAAGGACTCCACGCGCCTCGCGTTCCACGAGCAGGTGCTCGAGCGTCTTAGCCGGTTGCCTGGCGTCGAGTCGGCCGCCTTTGTTACGCATGTGCCTTACTCGGAGGGGGGTGGCGTGGGCACCTATGTTTTCTCGATCGAGGGTCGCCCTCCCGCCGAGCGCGGCGAGTTGCGCAATGCCATCATCGAGACGGTGAGCCCCAATTATTTCGGCTTGATGAAGATCGCCCTTCTCGGGGGCCGCTTGCTCACCGACGCCGACGGCGCTAACGCTCCTCCCGTGGCGGTGATTAGTGAAAGCCTCGCGCGGCGGTACTTCCCGGGAGAGAATCCGCTGGGCGCGCACATCAAAGTCGGCGGAATGGATTCGCCGCGTCCGTGGATGACGATCGTGGGCGTCGTGAAGGACGTTCACTATAGCTGGATCAACAAGGAGAATATCCCGACGATTTATGGTCCGTTCCGGCAAGCCCCTCCTTATTACACCACCATCCTGCTTCGGGCTGCGGATGATCCCTCTCAGCTCATCTCCGCGGCTCGCGCGCAGATCGCCGCGGTCGATCCCGAGTTGCCGCTTTACAACATCAAGCCGATGAACCGTATTATCACCGAATCCATCATCGGCATTGCCTATGTCGCGGCGATGATGGCGGTGCTCGGGGGCATCGCGCTGGTGCTCGCCTCGGTCGGCGTTTTCGGCGTGATGTCCTATTCGGTAAGCGAACGTGTGCATGAGATTGGCGTCCGCATGTCGCTTGGCGCACAGACCTCGGACATCGTGCGCATGGTGCTGCGAAGGGGCATGCTTCTCACCATCATCGGCTTGGCGATTGGGCTGCCCATTGCTTTTGCCTTGGCGCGCGCGCTTTCCTCCGTTTTGTTTGGCGTGGCGCCCGCGGATCCATTTTCGTTTATTGGTTTGCCGCTCTTGCTTGCGGGAGTTGCGGCCTTGGCGTCTTATCTGCCGGCGCGCCGCGCTGCGCGTGTCGATCCGCTGGCCGCGCTGCGCTGTGAATAATGTGGATTTCCCCGCCGAGTAATCGGGGGGCGACGAAATGCTAACCATCTGGCAAGACCTGCGATATGCCGCGCGCATGCTCGGGAAATATCCCGGCTTTACGGCCGTTGCCGTACTCACCCTCGCTCTGGGCATTGGCGCAAACACCGCGATTTTCACCGTCGTTTACGGCGTGCTTCTTCGTCCACTGCCATTCCCCGAGCCAGACCGGATTGTCCAGCTCGCGGAGGCCTACCAAGGGCAATCCGACGAAATGGACCTCACCTCCAATCAGTTAGATCATCTGTGCGAGTACGGGCAGCCGTTCGAACACATTGCCGGCTACACAGACGTGGGCTTTAACCTCGCGACGGCCAATGAAGCCGAACATATTCGTGGTATGCCGGTGTCCGCCGAATATTTTCAAGTCTTGGGGGTCCGTCCAGCTCTCGGCCGCGGTTTTCTTCGCGAAGAAGACCATGGCGATGGTGAACACGTAGCCGTCCTGAGCCACGGGTTGTGGATTCGCCGCTTCGGCGGAGATCCGGGAGCCGTTGGCCGAAAGGTTTTGATGGATGGCGAGGCCTACACGGTAATTGGCGTGATGCCCCAGGGCTTCGATCCGCGAGCGAGTTCAGAGTTGAACCCGGGAGTTCGCGCCGAGGTTTGGGTTCCGCTGGCATTGGTGGCAAAAACGGCCGGCAGCGGGGAAAACATTCCGGTGATCGCCCGGCTCCGGCCTGGAGTGACACCTGCGCAACTCCAGTCGCAGATGGACGTCGTGACGCAAGACTTTCGCGTTCGATACCCCGGGGATGTTACGAAAGAAACGGTCATGAGTTTTCGGCCCTATCAGGCCATGATCGGCTCGGAGATGCGGCCGTTCCTGTTGATTCTGCTGGGAGCGATCGGTTTCGTACTGTTGATCGCCTGTGCCAACGTCGCGAACCTTCTGTTGGCGAAGAGCGGCTCGCGCGGACGAGAAATTGCCGTGCGCCTCGCTCTAGGTGCATCGCGATGCCAGTTAGTACGGCAACTGATTACGGAAAGCATTTTGATGGCCTTGGCTGGGGGAGCGCTCGGCTTGGCCTTGGCCAGCGCGGGAATGGGCTCGCTTTTGGCGATGGCGCCCAGCACTTTGCCGCGTGTGGGTGATATCCGACTGGACGCACGGATTTTTGCGTTCACTTTTGCTGTCTCCCTTTTGACGGGGGTTTTGTTTGGCTTGGCGCCGGCGATCTATGCAACAAGGACCAATCTGAGTGAAACGCTTAAGGAGGGTGAAGGGAGGGCGAGCGCCGGCGGGCGACGGTCGCGCCTGAGAAAGGGATTGGTTGCGGCTGAATTTGCGCTATCGCTGGTCTTGCTGACGGGCGCGGGCTTAATGATCGCCACTTTTGCGAAGCTCCTCTCGACGGACCCCGGATTTGATCCGCGCCATGTTCTCACCATGCAATTCTGGCTGACCGGCTCGAAATACGACTCCACCCGAGCGATCATGAATCTCTATCGCGCTGTGGAGCAACGCATCGAAGCGCTGCCTGGCGTGAAAAACGTTGGTATTGTCGCGGCAGGCCTGCCGCTCGAGCGAGGCGGCCGCAAAGGCTTCGCGATTGCGGGTGCAAAAGAACCCGAGGGGATCAACGCGAATTACAGGGAAATTACGCCGGGTTATTTCGCGGCTATCGGAGTTCCGCTCGAGCTCGGACGCAGGTTCACCGAAGGGGACTCTGCCACTTCCCATCCCGTGGTCATCGTCAACGAATCGTTTGCGCGGCGCTATTTTGACGGGCGCTACCCGATTGGCGAGCACGTGTATGAAAACGGCTTGTTGTCTGAAATCATCGGCGTAGTCGGCGACGTGAAAACTTATCTCGACAAGCCCGCTGAACCAACCGTATTCGTTCCCGCATCGCAAGCCCTATATGCCACTTCCAAGCTTTTCGAAGGCTGGTTCCCGAGAAGCATTGTTGTCGAGACATCCGGCGATCCGCTGACGCTCGGGCAGCCCGTCCGCGAAGCGGTTACTGCCGTCGATCCGCTGGTGGCACCCGGCGCGATCCGATCCATGGACCAGGTGCTCACGCACTCGCTGGCGCTGCGCAGTTTTATGATGTTTCTCCTGAGCTTGTTTGGCGGGCTGGCGCTGTTTTTGGCTGGTGTTGGAATTTATGGCGTCATTGCCTATGCCGTCTCACAACGAACGCGCGAGATTGGTGTGAGGATGGCGATGGGCGCGCAACCTGGGCAAGTGCTAACCATGGTCCTGGGGGAAGGGCTCAAACTCGTGCTCACGGGCTTGCTCTTTGGCGTTGCGGCCGCGTTAATGCTCATGAGATTGCTCGAAGGCTTGGTCTATGGAGTCGGGATGCACGATCCGCTGGTTTTCATCAGCGTCAATTTGGTGATGCTCTTTGTGGCGCTCGTGGCTTGCTATGTGCCGGCGCGCCGCGCCGCGCGTGTCGATCCGCTGGTTGCGCTGCGCTATGAGTAATGTGGATTTCCCCGCTGAGTAATCGGGGACGATGAAATGCTAACCATCTGGCAAGACTTGCGATATGGCGCGCGCATGCTCAGGAAGAATCCCGGCTTTACGGCCGTAGCCGTTTTTACGCTCGCACTGGGTATCGGCGCGAATACCGCCATTTTCAGTGTCGTAAACGCAGTCCTGCTGCGCCCGCTTCCCTATCCGGGATCCGAGCGAATTACGCAAATCGGTTTACAAGCAACGAACGGCTTTATCCCGGATGTAAAGGTCTCTCAATTCGAGTTCTTGCGGGACCACGGAGGAGCGGTTTTCTGTGGCGTTGCAGGATTTCAGGGCTGGAGCACTCTCGAAGTGAAGCAGCAGGACGGGGTTCATTGGCTGAAGGCCCTTCGCGTGAGCGCGGAGTTCTTCCGCGTACTGGGGGTTACTCCTGCCCTGGGCCGCGAATTTACCCGCGAGGAAACTCAGCCCGGTTCCGCTCCCTCCTTAATTTTGAGTAACTCCGCGTGGCGTAGCACGTTTGGCGCAAGCGCTGAGATTATCGGTAAACAGGTGAAGGCCCATCAGGACATCTACACGGTGGTCGGCGTGTTGCCCGGCGATTTTGTTTTTGTCGAGAACCCCGTGGATGCCTTCATCCCGCTCCAGCGGAGCGAAAGCCTTGGGGATAGGGGATACAATACTTCCGCGATTGCCCGGTTGAAACCTGGTGTGAATCTCGCTCAAGCGCAGACCGAAATGGCTGTGCTCTTTCCACAGATTCCCGACAAGGACAGCAACCTCCTGGGACTAGGCGTTCTCAACTATCAGCGGTTGCTGACCGGAGATATTCGCCCGAGCTTGTCGGTGCTGTTCGGCGCCGTAGGCCTTCTGCTTCTAATTGCCTGTGTCAATGTAGCCAGCCTGGTTCTCGCGCGAACCTATATGCGGACACGCGAGATTTCCATACGGCTGGCACTCGGTGCCGGCCGAAGACGGCTCGTGTGCCAACTGCTCACGGAAAGTTTTCTGATGGCCGTCCTAGGCGCCTCTGCCGGGTTGCTCCTTGCGTTTTGGGGGCTCGATGCTTTGCTCAGCGCCGTTCCCTGGGACCTGCACGCGCCTGTCACTTCGATTCGCATCGATAGTCGAGTGTTTGCTTTTGCGCTGGGAATCACCATCCTCACCAGCATCGTCTTTGGACTTGCTTCTTTGTGGCAAACGACGCGAAGCAATTTGATCAGCGGGATCAAGGGCGAACCAAAGCAAGGTTCAACCGGCGCTGCGCACGGGCGCATTCGCAGCGTGCTGGTCATCAGCGAGATGGCGTTTTCGCTTATGCTGCTCGTTGGGGCATCCTTCCTGGCGGAGAGCCTTTACCGCCTGCATCAGGAAAAGCTCGGCTTCGACCCCAACAACGTCCTTAAGATGAGCGTAGCCTATCCGAGCGAAATCAGCTCTTCAGAGGAACAGAGCGGGGCCTTGCAGCAGCAGTTGCTCACTCGCATTCAGACGCTTCCCGGAGTAAGTTCCGCAGCTCTGGTCAACGTCGTGCCGCTCGACGGCCAGGGGAATATGCCGACCCAGCTCGCGGGTCATAACGACGCCGACCACAGCATTGGCGCAATGGAAATCCGAAGAATCAGCGAACGCTACTTCGAGACGATGCGAATCCCCTTCCTGGCCGGACGCGGCGTCGAGGAAAGCGATGCGGAAGGAGCGCCGCTCGTCGCCGTTATCAACGAGAGTCTCGCCCGCCGCTGGTGGAAAGAGAAGAGTCCCCTTGGTGATCACATTATTATCGGCGACTTCATGGGCCGACACTTGTGGGAACCTCCGCCACCCCCGCGGGAAATTGTCGGCGTAGTCGGGGATGTGAAAGGCAGGTTGCTCAGTCGCCCCGCACCGCCCATGGTTTATATCCCGTTGGCGCAAGCCCGGGGTATGGACTCTGCGGCCGAATATGTGGTTCGCGCCATGCCAGGACCCGGTCTTGGCCAGGCGCTTCGCCAAGCTGTTTTGGAAGTGAATCCTGAGCTGCGCATCACCAATCTGGGCGCTATGTCTGAGGTAGTCTCTGGTTCTGTTGCCGCGCCGCGTTTTGATGCGTTTCTCATGATCCTTTTCGCTGCCGTCGCGCTGGGGTTGGCATCCGTAGGCACTTACGGAGTGCTGAACTTGTTCGTGAAGGAGCGAACCCATGAAATTGGAGTGCGCATGGCGCTTGGCGCGGAATCTCGTCAGGTACTGCGGCTGGTTGTGAAGCAAGGCTTGCTTCTTTCGCTGATTGGTATCGCGACGGGCATCTCGGGCGGGCTCGCTCTAATGCAATTCCTGCGTGGCTTGCTGTACGGAGTTAGTGCGACAAGCATAGGCCCTTATGCGGCGGGCTCGTTGATTTTTGTTCTCGTGGCTCTGGGGGCTAGTTATATTCCCGCGCGGCGTGCTGCGCATGTCGATCCGCTGGTCGCGCTGCGTTATGAATGAGAAGCAGTCTTTAATAAGGAGATCTCTTGGAACCAATAATTCAACTGCGAAACCTTGAAAAATCTGTGGAGGCGGGGCCGAACCGCTTCTTCCTGCTGCGCCGCGTCAATCTGGATATTCAGCCGGCCGAATTTGTCACCATCATGGGCCCGTCCGGCGCAGGAAAATCCACGCTGCTCAGCATCATCGGAATGCTCGATGGCGCATGGACCGGCGAATACTACTTCAATACGGAGCCTGTTCACAGGCTCAACGTCAAAAAACGCAATGAACTGCACAAAGCCAACATTGGATTTGTCTTTCAGAGCTATCACCTGATCGACAATCTCACGGTATTTGAAAATCTCGAAGTGCCCCTTTCCTACAAGAACGTGCCGCATAAAGAACGCGTCAGCCGCGTTTGCGATGCGCTGGATCGGTTCAACATCGTGGGCAAGAAGGATTTGTTTCCCAATCAGCTTTCCGGCGGGCAGCAGCAGCTCGTTGGTGTCGCCCGCGCGGTAATCATGAACCCGAAACTGATTCTCGCCGACGAGCCCACCGGGAACCTCCATTCCGCACAGGGCGACGAAATCATGCAGCTCTTCAAAAGGCTCAATGATGCCGGCACCACCATCATTCAGGTCACGCATTCGGAGAGAAATGCTTCCTATGGACACCGCATTATCCAATTGAAGGACGGATGGGTTGTAGGTGAAACCGCGACGGCAGACGTGGGCGCCAACGCCGCGCAACCCGGCTAAAACCCCGTCTTTCACTGTGGCTGGAGGCCACTAATTGACCACGCTACTTCAAGATATCCGGTATGCGTTGCGCATGCTGCTGAAGAGTCCCGGCTTCACCGTCGTGGCGGTTCTGACGCTCGCCTTGGGCATCGGTGCGAACACCGCCATCTTCAGTGTCCTCGACTCCGTGCTCCTTCGCTCTCTCCCGGTCTCGCATCCTGAGGAACTTGCGCTGCTGACCGATCCCGAGGCCCACGGCAGCGAATTCGGCGGAGAAGGAGGGGAGCGCTCGCTGCTCGCCTACTCCGAATTTCAATATCTCCGCGATCACAACGAGGTGTTCTCGAAAATCTTCGCGGCGGACAGCCAGCTCCCCGAAGTCGACATCACCATCGGAAACTCGTCAAGCAACCCTGACGGAGGCGCACAAAAGGAGACCACGCGCGTCCGTCTGGTCACTGGCGATTATTTCAGCACCCTCGGCGTGAACCCTGCCGCGGGACGCTTCTTCACACCTGAAGTCGACCGCGTTCGTGGCGGATCGCCGGTCGCCGTGATCAGTTACGCGTTCTGGAAGCAGCGGTTCGCTCGCGATCCCTCAGCACTGAGCCAGACGATTCAAATTCGCAACACCTCCTTTGAAGTTGTGGGGGTAACCTCGCCGGGTTTCTTTGGCGAAACCGTCGGGGAAGCGCCCGACGTCTGGGTCCCCATCACCATGCAAGATACAATTTACCCTGGCCGCGATCTGCTCAGTCCTTCTCCTGAGGGCATCCTGAATCAGCACATTTGGCTTCAGGCCATCGGCCGTCTCAAGCACGGAATTTCCACCGCACAGGCACACGCCAGCATGAACGTCGTTTTCAAGCGCCTGATTGAATCGCTTGTGGGTCCGGGCATCTCCGCCGAGCAGCGGCACCACTTCCTCGACCAGCGGCTAAAGGTTCAGTCCGCGGTGCGCGGCGCTTCTACGCTGCAGGGTTCATTTGGGGAGCCGCTGGAATTTCTGATGGCCCTTGTTGGGCTCGTTTTGCTGATTGCCTGCGCCAATGTTGCCAATCTGCTGCTGGCGCGCGGCGAGGCGCGGCAAAAAGAGTTTGTTCTGCGACTCGCCATTGGCGCTGACCGTTTTCGGCTGGTGCGCCAGCTCCTCACGGAGAGCTTTCTGCTCGCGACTCTTGGCGCCAGCATTGGAATGGTCCTGGCGTTTTGGGCGGACTCCTTGCTATTGCGCATGGTGGGCGGGGTTGCGAATGGCCCTGCAGCTATCCAGCTCAATCTCCATCCCGATGCACGCGTCCTCGCCTTTACGGCGCTCGTCACGCTATTGACTGCGGTTCTCTTTGGGCTCTTTCCTTCTCTGCACGCCACCCCTCTCGACCTCTCGACCAGGATGAAGTCGACCGGGTCTACTCCCGCGGGCGAATCTTTCGGCCGCCGCTTGCCTTTGAACAAAACCTTGGTCGTTGCTCAGGTCAGCTTCTCTCTGGTTCTTCTCATCGCCGCCGGGCTGTTTGTGCACAGTCTTTCGAAGCTCGGCCGCGTGAGTCTTGGATACAATCAAGAAAATCTGCTGCTCTTCCGCGTGAACGCCGCGGCCGGTGGATACAAGGGCGCGGCGGTGACACGCCTCTACGAGGACCTGCTCTCGCGAATCTCCACCGTTCCTGGTTTGCGCGGCGTGACCGTCTCTCATAACGGCTTGTTCAGCCATCAGGAATCCGCGGATCCCATTGCCGTCGAGGGCTACACCCCCAAATCCGGCGAAGAGATGGATTCGCGGATCGATCACGTCGGCCCTGGCTATTTCTCGACGATGGGCATTCCCATTCTCCTCGGCCGCGAAATCGGCGCACAGGACCGAGCCGCAGGTCTTCGTCCTGCGGTGGTGAACGAAACCTTTGCTCACCGCTTCTTTCCCAATACGAATCCGATTGGCAAACACATTCGCGACACGTATCCCGGCAATCCCGCGGACTCGATCGTCGTGGGCGTGGCCGCGGATGCCAAGTACAACAGCCTCCGGGAAAAAACTCCGCCGCGTTTCTACGTTCCCCTGTTTAATCCCATGTGGGAGCAACCGAGCGCTGTGTATGAAGTGCGCACGTTTGCAGACACGCGAAGTGTAGCTGCCGCGCTTCGTTCTGCTGTCGAGCAAGTTGGCCCGTCTCTTCCGCCGATCTCGATTCAAACCATGTCTGGCTTGGTCAGCGACACGCTCGAAACGGACCGGTTCATCGAGCAACTTTCCGGCGCATTCGGCCTTCTCGCCATTTTGCTCGCCAGCGTTGGTCTTTATGGTGTGATGGCATACATCGTCGCTCGGCGGACGCGAGACATCGGCATCCGCATGGCTTTGGGCGCTCGACCGGCCAATGTGCTGTGGCAGGTGCTTCGCGAAAGTTTTGTTGTCGTGTTGATCGGCATAGCCATCGGCGTCCCCGCCGCTTTGGCTGGCACGCGCCTGGTGCGCAGCATGATTTTTGGCCTGGGCTTTGCCGATCCTATGGTCATCGTGTCAGCGGTTGTGTTGTTTGCGGTTGTCGCAGCCTTGGCGAGCTTCTTCCCGGCTTACCGTGCATCGCAGGTGGATCCTATGGTCGCGTTGCGGTACGAGTAACTCATGGCTCTCGGAGAGCCACAACGAAGGATGAAAATGGACCCAGGCACCTATGCTTTGTTTTCAACGCGATAGGCAGCTATTTTCATAGGAGTGAGGTGGAAATGAGAACACTCCTCGAGGACTTTCGCTACGCGTTGCGCATGCTGTTAAAAAGTCCCGGCTTCACCGTCGTGGCAGTGCTGACGCTCGCCCTCGGCATCGGCGCAAACACCGCCATCTTCAGTGTGGTGAACGGGCTTTTGCTGCACCCCTACGGCATACCTCACCCCGAACGATTACTTGCCATTCGCGCGCGCTACGAAAAGTTGAACCTGAAGAGCATCGTGATTTCCGCGCCGGATTATACGTTTGTCCGCGACAACAAGCAGACTTTCGCCGCCGCGGCCATCGAGACCGAAAACGATTTTAATTACGCCGCCGGCGCGTGGCCGCTGCGCCTGCGTGGCGCCAGGGTTTCCTGGCAGTGGTTCGACGTCTTCGAGGCCAGGCCTTTACTAGGCCGCGTCTTTGCGCCGGAAGAAGATCAGCCCAACGCCGATCACGAGGTTGTTCTGGCCTACGGAGCGTGGAAGTCGATTTTTGGCGGCGATCAAGACATTGTTGGCCGTTCTATCCAGCTCAACCAGCAACCGTACAAAATCATCGGCGTCATGGAGCAGGATTTCGAGTGGCCCAGCCAAACAGATCTTTGGGCGCCCCTGGGCCTCGCGCCGGACGCCTTTTCGCTCGACAACATCTTCAATGAAAATTATCTCGCGGTCGCGCGTCTCGAGGCTCGCGTGAAACCTTCGAGCGCAGCGGTTTTCCTCAAAATGACTTCTCAGCGGATTAGCGACGATCCGCGCACCCAGGGCTATCCCAAAGCCTCCGGCTGGAGCTTGTTTGCCATTCCTTTCACGGAATTCGTGTATGGTGACGTACGCACGCCGTTGCTGATCCTCCTGGGCGCTGTAGGTTTAGTTCTGCTGATTGCCTGTTCGAATGTCGCGGGGCTTTTGTTGGCCCGCGCGTCCGCGCGCGCGCGCGAGTTTGCCGTTCGCACGGCGCTCGGCGCTTCACCGTGGCGCTTGGCTCGCCAGATGCTCACGGAAAGCATGGCGCTGGCTTTCGTGGGCATGGCGCTCGGTCTGTTGATTGCCTTCCAGGCGGTTCGTGCCTTGCTGTGGCTTGCTCCGGGGAATCTTTCCACCGGTTTGGACATTCATTTGGATTGGTATGTGCTTCTCTTTACCGCCTTGCTTGCCGGAGCCTCTGCCATCATTTTCGGCGCTGCTCCGGCGTGGCAGATCGCCTTTCTCGATCCACACCAAAACCTGAAGCAAGGCCGCGGCACTGGAGAGGGAAGCGCTGGCCGCCATCGCTTCCGCAGCGGGCTCGTCGTAGCGGAGCTTTCCCTGGCCCTGCTGCTGCTCGCCAGCGCCGGCGTGTTCCTGAAGAGTTTGCAGAAGCTCAAAGATGTCGACATTGGCTTTCGTCCCCATGGCTTGATGACCGCCGCATTAGGCTTGCCCGAGCGCCAGTACGATACGCCGGACAAACGAATTGCGTTTCTTAGCAGCACGCTCGAGCGGCTTGCGGGCGCCCCCGGAGTCCTCTCCGCAGCTGCCGCGGTGCCTCTGCCGTTCAGTGGATTCGGAGGTTCTGCCTCGTTCAATATTGAAGGGCGCGTAGCCCCTCCGGGCGATCCGGGGCCGCACGGCGACGTTCGCGGCGTTAGCCCGCGCTATTTCGAGACGATGGGCATTCGCCTGCTCCGTGGACGTGTCTTCACCGATCAAGACCGCCACGGCGGCCAGCCGGTGGCCATTATCGATGAAAATCTTGCCCGCGAGTATTGGCCCCATCAGGACGCCTTGGGCCAGCGCATTCGCAATGGGAACAATGCGCCGTGGAAGACCATTGTTGGCATCGTTCGGCCGGTGCGCCACTCGCAGGTTGTCGGCGAGGAAGCATCTCGAGAAGGTGTGGAAGGCTCCGGCAAGGGCGTCTACTACTTCCCGTTGTACCAAGAAAACTCTCCCGCCACTTTTCTGATTGCCCGCACGAGCGGTGATGCAGCGTCTTTGGCCGGCGCGATTCGCGCTGCGGTGCATGATGTCGATCCCAGCCAGCCGGTCTCCGATTTGAAGGTCATGGACGAGCGTATCGCCATGTCGATGGGGCCGCGGCGCTCCGCCGTAACGCTGCTCAGCGTGTTCGCCGCGATGGCGCTGACATTGGCGGCAGTGGGCTTGTTTGGGTTGATTCGCTATAACGTTACGCAACGCACCCAGGAAATCGGCGTGCGCTTGGCGCTTGGCGCGTCGCCGGGCGACGTCTTGCGATTGGTGCTCGGTCAGAGTCTGCGGCTCGCGCTTTTGGGAGTCGCTGGCGGCCTGGTCGCGGCATTTGCGCTGACTCGCGTTCTCTCGAGCTTGCTCTACGGAGTCAGCGCGACTGACCCGATCACCTTTGCGGGGATGGCCGTGCTTTTGATCGGTGTTGCGCTGCTGGCGTCGTGGATCCCCGCGCATCGCGCCACGCGCGTGGATCCGCTGGTTGCTTTGCGCTACGAATGAGGCCAGGGAGCTAGGGAAATGAATACTTTTTGGCAGGACATCCGTTACGCAATGCGGGGACTCGGGAGGAATCCCGGCTTCACGCTGGTCACCGTCGTCACCTTGGCATTTGGCATCGGCGCCAACAGCGCTATCTTCAGCGTCGTCAACACCGTTCTACTCAAACCACTGCCGTATCGGGATCCCGCGGGACTTGTCAAGGTTTGGACCCGTTTCACCGGAATCGGCTTGCCCAATGACCAGAACTGGTTTTCGGCCCCGGAATTTCGCGACCTCAGCGAACAAAACCGGAGTTTCTCCGCTATTTCGGTGTTAAGCCCCAGCACGTTCAACCTGGGTCTCGGCGGCGGCAATCCGCAGAGCGTCACCGGTGCTGCAGTTTCGCCAGCTTTGTTTACGATTCTCGGGATCAATCCTCCCGTCGGCCGGACATTCCTGCCCGAAGAGGCCCAGCAAGGACGCGATCGCGTTGTGATTCTCGGCTATGGGCTCTGGCAGCGCGCCTTTGGCGCCGACCCACAGATTGTGAGCAAGGAAGTCATCATCGATGGCCGAAGCTGCCAGGTTATCGGGGTTATGCCGAAGGGCTTCGACTATCCGTCGCCGTCCGAACTCTGGATGCCGCAGGTTTTTGTCCCTGCCGATTTTGCGCCGGATAATCGCGGCAATCACGGGTACGAAGTTCTCGCCCGTTTGAAGCCCGGGGTCTCGCTCGCCGAGGCGCGGCAGGATATGGCCGCGCTTTCTAGAGCGATCATCGAACAGCACCGCGAATACCCGTATCAGCGGTTCGGTTTTGCACTGCTCCTGCATCCCTTGCTCGCGGAAACGGTAAGCGATGTGAAAACGTCGCTTTGGGTCCTCATGGGCGCCGTCGGTTTCGTTCTGCTGCTCGTCTGCGCGAACGTTGCGGGCCTCCTCCTGGTGCGCAGCACGGCGCGGCAGAAGGAGATCGCCATCCGCGTGGCACTCGGCGCGGGGACAAGGCGGATCATCCGACAGTTGCTTTGCGAAAGCGTGATTCTTTCGCTGTTTGGAGGGTTGTTAGGGCTGCTGCTGACGCCAATTCTGTTGCAATTGATCGTATCGCTCAGTGCTACCGCTCTGCCTCGCGTCGTGTCCACACAAATTGACTTGGGCGCTCTGCTGTTCACCTTCGTTGTGGCCGTGGGCACGGGAATCTTGTTTGGTCTCGCGCCGGCGCTGGAAGCCAGCCGCGGCGTTCACCACGAGGTGCTTAAAGAAGGCGGACGCAGCTCGAGCGAGGGCCGCACCTCGCAGCGCCTGCGGCGGCTCTTCGTCGTTGCGGAGGCGGCGCTGGCGGTCCTGCTTCTCGCGGGCTCCGGTCTCCTCCTGCGAAGTTTCGTAAAGCTTCTGGCCGTCGATCCCGGCTTCCGCGCGGAGGGGGTCTTGACGATGCAAGTATCGCTGCCCAGCGCAACGTATGCGAAACCCGAGCAGCAAAGAGCTTTCTTCCAGGAACTCGTCAGTCGCGTCGAACATTTGCCGAGTGTGCAAGCGGCAGGCGCCATCTCCGCCCTTCCCTTGGGCGGCCCGGGTAACTCGGGCACCGCCACCGTCGATTCCCGCGCCGTCCCTCCGGACAAAGCTTCTCCGGAGACGGACTACCGCGCGGTAATGCCCGGTTACTTCCAGGCGATGGGAATCTCGCTCGTTTCTGGCCGTTATTTCGACGAGCGCGATACCGACAGCGCTCCTCCTGTCGGCATCATCGACGAAACTATGGCGAGTACCTTCTGGCCAAACGAGGATCCCGTTGGCAAGCGCATCAAACTCGGGGGCATGGGATCGAAGCAGCCTTGGATGACCATTGTCGGCGTGGTTCGTCACGTGCACTACCGGACTCTTGAAGCGCGTTCGCGCGTCCAGCTCTATTGGCCTGAGGCGCAAAGGCCGACGGGTTTGATGTCTCTCGCGATCCGCACATCCGCTGCTGATCCCATGAGCCTGGCTCCTGCCGTCGAGCGGCTGGTGCTCGGCATTGATCCGCAACAACCTGTGGATCACGTGCTCACCATGGAAGAAGTGATGGCCGACTCGCTCGCGCGCCGCCGCCTCACTTTGACGCTTCTTGGAATTTTTGCGGGCGGCGCGATGTTGCTCGCGGCGTTGGGCATTTACGGCGTCACCGCTTACATGGTGACCCAGCGGCAACAGGAAATCGGCTTGCGGATGGCGCTGGGCGCCTCTCGCAGCGCCGTTCTCGGGCTTGTGATACGCCAAGGCATGTCGCTATTGGCGGCAGGGCTCGCTGCGGGACTCGTGCTCTCGTTTGCTTTGATGTGGGTCCTTAGTAGTTTGCTTTTTGCCGTGCGGCCCTATGATCCCGTATCTCTGGGGGCGGCCGCTGCGGCGCTGGCGCTGGTAGCGCTCGTCGCGTGCAGTATTCCCGCATGGCGAGCCACACGCGTGGATCCGCTCGTGGCGCTGCGTTATGAGTAGAGGCGCTTCGACTGTGACGAGTCTCGGGCTGCCCGAACTCCAGCGAAAGAAAAACTAAGATGAACTCGACGTATACATCGGAATGAAGACTACCACCGCGCAATCTTATCGAGTGCTTTTGGCCGATGATCAGGCGGACATCCGCGACTCCCTTCGTTTGCTGCTCAAGACGGAGGGCTACGAGACGCAAGGAGTGGCCTCCCCTACCGAGGCCATCAACGCCATCGAGGCCCGCGAATTTGACGCGGTCCTCATGGACCTCAATTACGCCCGGGACACGACCTCAGGTCAGGAGGGGCTCGACCTGCTCACGCGCATCCAAGTCCTCGACAGCACCGTGCCGGTCGTGGTCATGACCGCCTGGAGCAGCATCGAATTGGCGGTCGAGGCCATGCGCCGTGGCGCCCGCGATTTCATCGCCAAGCCCTGGGAAAATAACCGCTTGCTCTCCATCCTGCGAACGCAAATCGACTTGCGCCAGGCTTTGCGGCAGGCCTCTCGCCTCGAGGCCGAAAACCGCCTCTTGCGCGCGGAATCCCGCCCCACCTTTCTGGCCAATTCCCCGGCAATGGCTCCGGTCATGGAACTGATTGCGCAAATTGGCCCTTCCGATGCCAACGTTTTAGTCACCGGAGAGCACGGCACGGGCAAGGAAGTGGTCGCCAGAACGCTCCATGCTTTGTCGGCGCGCGCGAGCAAGCCCATGGTGACGGTCAACGCCGGAGGGCTTTCCGAAGGCGTCTTTGAGAGTGAGCTCTTTGGACACGTGAAAGGCGCGTTCACCGATGCGCGCGCCGATCGCGTCGGGCGATTCGAGCTCGCTGACGGCAGCACACTGTTTTTGGACGAAATTGCCAACGTTCCTTTGAATTTGCAGGCAAAGCTGTTGCGCGTCCTGGAAACCGGAGATCTTGAGCGTGTTGGCTCCTCGACCACTCGCCGCGTGAACGTGCGGGTTCTGGCAGCAACCAACGCGGACGTCAATGCGGAAGCCGCTGCCGGCCGCTTTCGCCAGGACTTGCTCTTCCGTCTGAACACCATTGAGATTCACCTGCCTCCGCTGCGCGACCGCCGCGAAGACATCGATCTCCTGGCGCACCATTTCCTTCACGGCTACGCGCAACGCTATCGCAAAAACATCTCCACTTTCGATCCCGCGGCGCTCAAAGCGCTTCATGAGCATTCCTGGCCCGGCAACGTGCGCGAACTGGATCATGCCGTGGAAAGGGGCGTGCTCCTTTCACCCGGACCCGCAGTGCGTGCGGCCGATCTCGGCTTGCGCCCGCAAGCCACCGGCGGCGTTGCAAAGCTGGAGGAGATGAGTCTCGACGAAGTCGAGAAGTATCTCATTCAGCGTACTCTTGCGCGTCACGAAGGAAATGTCAGCCAAGCCGCCAAAGCTCTCGGATTGAGCCGTAGCGCCATGTACCGCCGGCTGCAAAAGCATCGACTGGAATGACCCGACTAACGTATGAGCGCCGGATCCAACTCCTAGCGCTGGGCGCTGGCCTTCCGGGGTCGCTGGTTGCCCTGATTCTTCTGTGGACCGGAAATTCTTCCTCGGGCACCGCCTGGACGCTGACTTTCTTTATCGTCATTTTTTGGCTGGGTTTCGCGCTTTCCGTAAAACACCGCGTGACCTTTTCTCTGCAAACCCTTTCCAATCTCCTGGCCGCCCTTCGCGAGGAGGATTTTTCCATGCGCGCTCGCGACGCCCGCAATGACGATGCCATGGGCGAGGTCATGGTGGAAGTCAACGCCCTCAGCGAGACGCTGCGCGAGCAGCGTTTGGGCGCGCTGGAAGCCACTGCGCTCCTGCGGACAGTGATGGAGGAAATCGACCTCGCCATTTTCACTTTCGATCAGGATAAGAAACTCCGCCTCGTTAATCGCGCGGGCGTTCGCCTGCTGGGCCGCCCGCTCGAGCGGTTACTCGGATTCACCGCCGAAGAGCTGGGGCTTGGCGCATGCCTCGAGGGCGAACCCGTTCGCATGATGGAGTTAGCCTTCCTTGGCAGTTCCGGGCGCTGGGGACTTCGCCGCGGCTCGTTTCGCGAGGGAGGCTGGCCCCATCACCTGGTTGTCTTGAGCGACCTGAGCCGCACGCTTCGCGACGAGGAGCGCAAAGCGTGGCAACGGCTCATCCGCGTTCTCGGGCACGAACTGAATAACTCGCTTGCCCCCATTCAATCGGTCGCGCAAAGTCTCGAGAGTGGCCTTCTTGCCGCAACAAAATCTTCCGGAGTGCACGGGGATTCGCTCGGCGCGATTCTGGATGACTTGCGGCAAGGACTGGGCATCATTCGTTCTCGCACCGAGGCCCTCGGCCGTTTCATGACTGCCTACTCGCAACTGGCGCGGTTGCCGCAGCCCAAGTTGTTGCCGGTAAGGGTCTCGGAATGGGTCGGCAGCACGGTGAAACTCGAAACCCGCGTGAAAGTCAGCCTGGGAAAGGGGCCGGAGGCGGTGATCTCCGCGGATCGCGATCAATTGGAACAGTTATTGATCAATTTGATTCGCAATGCCGCGGATGCTGCCTTGGAAACGAAGGGAGGCGTTCAGGTTGGCTGGATGCGAAAGCGCGGTCAGGTGGAGTTGTGGGTTGTCGACGACGGTCCGGGACTGCCAAACACGGCAAATCTGTTTGTGCCTTTCTTCACTACCAAGCCCGGGGGTTCCGGCATTGGCCTCGTTCTCAGCCGCCAGATCGCCGAAGCTCATGGCGGGGAATTGACCCTGAAGAACCGCTCGGATGCGCGAGGGTGCGAGGCTAGGCTGGTGCTGCCAATCTAGTGGCGTTCAAGGGAATCAGCGCTGGGCGGAAGATCGGTGAAGCTTCTTCCGCTGTTGATCAGAACTTCTGGATGATCTCTCGAAGCGGCTGTAACGCGGTGCGAACTCATACGCCGCCGCTCCGCTCGACAGCGCGGTCGAAAAACCAAAGAACAAGCGTGGCACCGGCGAGCATCTCGGCGACGCGATCCTGAAGCGTGATCGTGAAGCCCACCATCGTTAGGAAGAAACCCCACATGAAAGCTTCGCCGCGAAACGCCTGACCCCACTGTGGCTTCAGCCCAGCCGCTGGTATGCGCGGGCGAAACGAGAGAAATATCCTTGGCACCCGCCGGCAGAATTCGCGGAAACGTTCTCCCTGTTGTTTTTCGAGTTCCGCCTCTTCGCGCCCGATCAGTCGGAGAATGCGGATCGCCGCTCCTACGGCGAGTACCACCAAACCGGAGCGGCTAGCCAGAAAGCCTAATCCCACAGACATGAGAAAAGTACCCAGATAGAGAGGGTTGCGGACATGGCGGTACGGCCCATCGGCCACGAGTGTTTCTGTGTGCAACGCCGTGTCGTGGACTACCTCCGAGCGAGGGTAGGCCGCCGCCCAAGTTCGGACCGTGGCTGCCAAGCCGAGCAGCAGCGCGGCGGAGCCAAAAGCGACTCGCGCGGTGAAATCGCCGCGGGGATTGTTCCAGTGAACGAAGGCCCACACAACGTTCATGTGGTCGACGGAATGGAGCTGGAATGCAATCCAGAAATGAATAAGATTGAGAATCGAACGGTGGCGAAATTCGAATTCGGTTGCCTTCACGGCAGCGATTGTGCTTCCCGAAACGTCGCCCGAACTAGGTTGGATTGCGAGCTGCGGCCGTGCTGGCGCGGCAGATCAACTCGGGTTGCACCACAATTTCCTTGGGGTAGGGGGCTTCCGGAGGCGCGGCAATGCGCCGCAACAGCGTCTCGGCGGCGAGCATGCCCATCTCTCGCAGCGGCTGCCTCACGGTCGTGAGCGCCGGGTTTTGAAACGCTGCGCTTTGAATGTCGTCGAAACCCACTACGGAAACATCCTGCGGGATCTGACGGCCCGCTTCGCGCAATGCCTGAATCGCGCCGATCGCGGAGATATCGTTGAACGCAAAAAGAGCTGTGAAAGGTTCCCCTGAGGCGATCAGCTTCTTTGTCACATGGTAGCCGAGTTCCGGTGACGACGACTCGCCTTCCAGTTGGCCCACCAAACCGTCCTTAATGGTCACGCCCAAGGCTTCGGCCGCCGCGCGCACCGACTCCCAGCGAATCGCCGTGTCCGAGCTGAACGCTTGTCCTTTGATGAACGAAATCTCGCGGTGCCCGAGCTTTGTCAAATGTTCCATCGCCAATGCGGCTGCGCGCGCGTGATCCAGCACAATGTTGGTGACTCCGGGCACCTCGCGATGGCCCGAGACGGCAACCAGCGGCACCTCCGCTGCGCCTGTGATTGCCGTGTCGACGGCAATTAGTCCCTCTACCGCGCGCTGCTGCAGGAGCAGCGGATACTCTTCGATCAGCTCATCGCGATGCCGGTGGCTCACTACGAAATAGAAGTAGCCCTCTTGCAGCAGATGATCTTCAATCCCGGACATCACCAGCGCGGCGTACCCTTCGCTGATTTCCGGCACCACTACGCCGATCGTGTAGCTTCGTTGTTGCCTGAGAGACCGCGCCAGGTGATTGGGCCGGTAGTTCAGTTCCCGCGCCGCTTTCCGGATCAGCTCTTGCGTGCGCTGCGGAATCGATTTTGCGCCGGGCGCGCGGTTGATGACCAGCGAAACAGCTGCCTGTGAGAGTCCCAGGTGTTCGGCGAGAGATTTGAGACTCACGCTTTGCCCGGAAGGTGTTCGAGCGCGCAAAATTGTGCCTGATTTGGGCCGGGGCATCGAGATATCGTGTAAAGTTTCCCACATTTACCGAACTAGCCACAAGTTCAAATCGTGCTCCTGCCGCGCAAGCGTAACTTATCCTGCCTTTCGCGCCACATCGCTTGTAACAGCCAATAAATCGGTTTAGTATCCTACTGCTTTACCGGGAATGGGGGCTCGGTGCAGCCATTCCAGACCGTCCCGGTCGTGCCATTCATGGGGATTTTGAAGGATCAAAAGAAAGCTGTTACGAACCGGCCTCGCGCTAGAAGTGTACAAGTCGATTCTGACCGGGGTCGAATCCAAAAGATAGCACGCAAAAGTTTCTGGGCCTCTTTTTCATGACAAGGAGCGTCTGAAACGTGACATCTCTCGTCTATCGCTCGGCGGCCGCAGCCTTCCTTCTGTTGGTTTTTCCGTTCACGCCCTTATCAACCTCGTCTGCGGAAAAGACTTCTGGGGCCACCGCGGCTCGCGCAAGTCTTTCCGATACCGCAACCGAAAAGAAAATCGACGAACTCGTCGGAAAGATGACGCTCGAGGAGAAAGTCGGCCAGTTGGTCCAATACTCCGCTGGCCAGCCCACCGGCCCCGGCACCGGCCGCACCGACTACGACGACATGATCCGCAAGGGGGAAGTCGGCGCACTGTTTAATATCACCACGGCTCATCAGGTCAACGTCTTTCAGCATATTGCCGTGGAACAGTCGCGCTTGCACATTCCTCTTCTCTTTGGTCTGGACGTGATTCATGGCTTCAGAACGGAATTTCCCATTCCTTTGGGGCTGGCTTCCACCTGGGATCCCGACTTAGTCGAACAAACCGCTCGTGTTGCCGCGCGTGAGGCTTCCTCTAGCGGCATCCGCTGGACTTTTTCTCCGATGGTCGATATCGCGCGCGACGCGCGCTGGGGCAGAATGGCGGAAGGCGCCGGCGAGGATCCCTATCTTGGCGAGGTAATGGCCCGCGCCTATGTGCGCGGTTACCAGGGAACCCGTCTCGATGCGCCCGACAGTGTCGCCGCTTGCCCAAAACACTTCGCGGGTTACAGCGCAGCCGAAGGTGGCCGCGACTATAACACCACGGAAGTTTCCGAGCACACTTTGCGGCAATACTATCTGCCTCCGTTTCATGCGGCTATCGAGGAAGGCGCGGCCACGCTGATGAGCGCCTTCAATGCTCTCGATGGAGTGCCTTCCTCGACCAATCCATTTACCTTGACAGAAATCCTCAGAAAAGAATGGGGATTTCAAGGCATCGTCGACAGCGACTATACGGCGCTTGCGGAGCTCATCCCGCACGGCATCGCCAACGACGGTGCGACCGCGGCTCGCAAAGCTTTTCTCTCGGGCGTCGATATGGACATGGTCAGCAGCCTCTACCACGACCACTTGGCCAAATTGGTGCGCTCCGGAGACGTTCCGGAGGCCACAGTGGATGAAGCCGTCCGCCGCGTCTTACGTGTGAAAGTTGCGTTGGGGCTTTTTGAGAATCCCTACACCGATGAAACGAAGGAAGCCGGCGCCATGCTTCACACCGATAGCGTGGCGCTCGCGCGAAGCGCGGCGGAAGAATCTTTTGTGCTGCTTAAGAATTCGAGCGTTGGGGCTGGCCCTCTTCTGCCGCTGCCCGGCAATGCGAAGACTTTCGCGTTAATTGGCCCCTTGGCCAACGACAGGGGAAACATGCTGGGCTCATGGGCTGGGCAGGGACGTGCCCAGGACGTAATCACTTTGCGCGCAGCCCTCAGTGAAAGAATTGGCGCGAAAAATCTTCGCTATGCCAAGGGAGCAGAGTTCATCGGCGGTACCGACGACCAATTGGAAGAGGCGGTCAAGGCGGCAGAACAGTCCGACATCGCCATCTTGGCGCTCGGCGAAAATGCCCCGGAGATGACCGGCGAAGCCGCTTCTCGGGCTTTTCTGGGTTTGCCGGGGCGCCAGGAAGAGCTCCTCGAGAAAGTCGTCGCTACCGGAAAGCCGGTTGTCCTCCTCATCTTCAGCGGCCGGCCGCTCACGCTGCCTTGGGCGTTCCAACACGTGCCCGCGGTAATGGCTGCCTGGTTTCCCGGCATCCAGGCCGGGCCGGCGCTTGTGCGGACGCTGTTTGGCGACGCAAACCCGAGTGGAAGACTTGTTGTCAGCTGGCCTCGCAGCGTCGGTCAGGAACCTTTGTATTACGACGCACTGAATACCGGGCGCCCCGCTGGAAAAATTGACCTTACACGCCCACCTCGTAATGGCCCTGAGAAATATGTTTCCCGCTACATCGACGAACAGAATAGCCCGCAATTTCCCTTTGGGTTTGGACTGTCCTACACAACCTTTCGCTACGGAAACCTACACGCCGACAAGACACAAATTAGCGCGAAGAGCTTGAACGAAGACCTCGAAGCTCGCGAGCCTAAACAAAGCGCGGCACTGAGCGCCAGCGCAGAGGTCACCAACACCGGGACGCTCGCGGGCGTGGAGACCGTCGAGTGCTATCTCCGCTTCCAGGGGACGAGCGTCGCTCAACCGGTTCGCGCCCTGACTAAGTTTCAACGCATCACCCTTGCTCCAGGTGAAACAAGGAAAGTAACTTTTCTGCTGGGGCCGAATGCATTTGCCATCTGGAATGACCAGCAAAAGTTCGCCGTCGAGCCGGCAAAAGTCACTTTGTGGATTGCGCCTGACTCGAGCCAAGGTGTGCCAGCTACGCTCGAAATCACGAAGTAAGCTGAGCCGCCAGCGATAAGCAAAGAAAAGCCATGACGCGCGTCGACCTTCGTAGCAATACGCATCTTCTCACCAGAAGGGAAGTGCTGCGCATCGGCGGAATGGGCTTGCTGGCTCCGCCACTCATCACTCTCGCCAGTTGTCAAAAGCACGCTTCTCCGTCCTTCGTACCGCCTAACGGAGCGCCGTTCGAAGGGACCGATGAGCAACTGTTGGACGAAATCCAGCGCGCCATTTTTGATTTTTTTTGGAATGAAGCCAGCTCCAAAACAGGACAGGTCAAAGATCGTGCCCTCGCGAACGGCAACGATTCGCGGACGATGTCAAGCATCGCCGCCACGGGATTTGGCCTGACCAGCCTTTGCATTGGCGACCATCGCGGTTACCGGAAATCCGCAGAGATTGCCGAGCGCGTTCGCAACACGCTGCGCTTCCTGGCCAACGACTTACACAACGAGCATGGTTTCTTCTTTCATTTCATCCACATGGAAACCGGCGATCGCTGGGCCAAATGCGAGCTCTCCTCTATCGACTCCTCGATTCTTTTGTGCGGCGTTCTCACTGCAAGGCAATATTTTGCCGACCAAGAAATCCAGGACCTCGCGACAAAAATCTATCATCGTGTGGACTGGCCATGGATGCTGAATGGTGGCAAGACCTTTTCCATGGGCTGGCATCCCGAATCAGGTTTTCTAAATGCCCGCTGGGAGCATTACTGCGAATTGATGATGATCTACCTGCTGGCCCTCGGTTCGCCCACTCATCCTGTAGACGCCAGCTCCTGGGATGCCTGGACCCGCCCAAAAATCACGTATCAGGGAATCGAATATATTTCGGGAAACGATCCCATCTTCACGCATCAGTATTCTCACGCGTGGTTTGATTTCCGCAACAAGCGTGACGCCTACGCGAGTTACTTTGATAATTCCGTGAAAGCCACGAAGGCGCACAAACTTTTCTGTCTCTCGCTGCGCGACCGCTTTCCCGATTACAGTGAAAATCTTTGGGGCATCAGCGCATCGGATTATGTGAAAGGCTACACGGCGTGGGGCGGCCCGAACGCGCAGGGTGGCCCGATTGGGCCGGTGGATGGCAGCATCGTTCCGTGCGCGACAGGCGGCTCGCTCGGGTTTCTCTTCGACGATTCGATCCGCGTGCTGCGCAATCTCCGCGGGCCTTACCGCGAAAAGGTTTGGACGAAGTACAGCTTCCGCGACGCTTTCAATCCGCTGACGAATTGGTACGACGGCGACGTCCTCGGCATCGATCTCGGCATAACGATGTTGATGGCCGAAAATCATCGCACTGGTTTTGTGTGGGAGCAATTCATGAAGAATCCCGAAGCGCAAAAAGCCATGCGACTTGCTGGATTCCGCGCGGACTAAGGTCTGTCGCTCCTTCGTGGTAACGCCAGGCTGCGGCTGGCGGGCTGCCCGTGTGTTCGAGAAGCACTCCCTGTAGCTTTTTGTAACTGCGGATTGTAAAGGGCCTGGAGTGAGGATCTGGTCGAGCTGGGCGAGGCAAGCCGCCGTGAATAACGGAGCGACGCTCCGCGGGGCTAGGTTTTTTTGAAAAAAGGAAGAGGGGAGCACGTGTCAGTGCACCCCTCTGTTTTGCAGCGATTCCTGACTAGAAGCTGAAGTGAGCACCCAGAGTGATGACACGGGCGCCGAGAGCAGAGGTAGCCTGGCCAAAATTCGCGTTCGCAATGTTGTTCGAGATGCTGTCTGGTTTCAAGTTCAGATTATTGAACAAGTTGTAGGCATCCATCCGGAATTCAACCCTGGCGTTTTCGCCGAGTACGGGCGCCTTGGGCAGGCCAAAAGCCTTCGCCAAGGTCAGGTCCACGTCTCGGTATCCCGGGCCGTTGAGCGAGTTGCGGTGGACACCGGGTGACTGAGGTAGCGAGCTTCCGAAGTTGCTCCCGCTGTAGGCCGTATACGTTGGCGTTGAGAAATACGCTGCCCCACCCTTCGGATAGTTGGAACCGATCTTGAAGGCGTCGTTGCTGGTACTGGTGCCGGCGCCGCCCAGGTACGCAGCGGGGAACAACGCTCCGTACCCGCAGGTTCCGCAGTACAGGCTTCCGCCCTGAACGCTCACCACCGGAGACCATGGAAATCCGGAGTGCAGAGTGAAGATGCCGCTGAGGGACCAACCGCCGACGATCTTTTCCATCCAACTGTTGCTGCCGTGGAAGATGACCGGCTGCCACATACCATAGAGCTTGAAGGACTTGCCCACGTTGTAGTCAGAGCGGCCGTAATTCAGACTCAGGTTGTACGGGTAAGGCTGTTCGAAGTACGGTCCAGAACTGGTGTCCATACTCTTGGCCCAGGTGAATTGGGCATCGGCCATAAACTGGTGCGAGAATCGATGATTCAATTCGGCAAGCATAGCGTTGTAATTGCCGCGCCCTGAAACCCCCCAGTAGTCACTGCCACCGATCTGCGGGTTCAGGGCAAAGCCCGATGCCGCAGGGACCGCGTTGGGGTTCTCATGGAAGAAGATGTCGCGAGACAAGCTGCCTTGATATCCCAAAGTGGCCACGAAGTCGTGGCCCAGGTCGTATTGCGCGTCCAGAGAGTAGTGATGGACACGCATAGTAGGCAGGTTCGTGGGGAAGACTTGAACATTGACCGAGCCGGTGGTTGGCAGACCATTCGGGCCAAAACTCGAAATCGTATTGGGGTTGGCCGGATACCGGAAGAGCGAGTGCACGTCCGCTGAAGTCGCGTAGATAATACCCGGATTCGGAGAGGTAGGTGTGGACATGCTCAAGCTAGGAAACACCACCAACCCCGGGTTATTACTGATGTTTGCCGAAATAGCGATTTCTTCCTGGTTGTAGTTCAGGCCGTAACCACCGCGGACGGCGAGTTTGTCCTTAAATCGATTCGGACTCCAGGCGAGTCCGATCTGCGGACCGAAGTCATCTTTTTCGGCGTTCCAGGAATGTCCCTTCCGAACGACCAACCCAGTCACGTAATTTGCCCCTGCACCAGGAATGGCCACAAGCATGTTGCCCTGTTTGGCCGAGAGTGGGCCAAAGTAGGACCAGCGCAGTCCCAGGTTGAGGGTCAGATTCCGGCGAAGCTTGAAGTCGTCTTGAGCAAAGAAGCCCCAAAGAGCTGCGCGGTCGTCCTGGCGAATGGTCGTCGGGAAACCAGTAGTTGGATCGAACCCACCCCCTTCGTTATGCGGAGCATCGTTGAGGAAGTCCCACAAATTGAAGAAGTTGTAGTTTGGCACGCCGCAACCGGTACAGTTTTGCAGGTAAAACAGGCGCGTGAGCTCGCCGCCAAACTTAATCGTGTGGCGTCCGAGAATCTTTGTGGCCACATCTTTATAGCTGTAAGTCCATTGATTGAGGATACTGCCCACATTGGGTCCAAAAGAATTCAGAGTAATGCTCCCGATTTGGTCAATGTGGTCGGAAGGAAGCCCAACGGGCGACTGCGGGTTGGAATTGATCTCATTCCAGCGCCAACCCGCCGCATTCGTCCGAAATTCGTTTAGGAAGGTCGGCGAGATCGTGTGATCCCAGATCACCGAGAATGCTTGGTTAATTTGCGAGTGATGGAAGAGATTGTAGGCGCGGGCCGGGCCGTTAAGGAAGGTGGTTGACTGTGGGACCCAATAGATCGCAAAGGCGATGCGGTCCCTATCGGTGACGTTGGCATCGAGCCGGCCATTGTACTGGTTTTTCGAAAAGTTCGTCGTGCTGGAGGTTACGTAGTTCGCAATGTCGGCCACGGTCCCTAGGTTATTGCTTCCGCCGTTTCCGTCCCCACCAGTACCCGGGTTCGTGGAAGTCGTCCAGCCGGTATCCTGCGTACCCAAGCCTGCCGTCAAAGGAGTGCCGAGATTCAGCCCCTGGCCTGGAATGGTTCGGCAGTTCACGCCTTCCGTCAAACCAGCGTTGGCGCAGGTGACGTTATTCGTGCCAATGCTGACCACGCCTGAACCAGGGAAGCTCAAATATTTCGCGGCGATGCTTCCCGAAGGCGCTAAGGCGGCAAACGCCGGGGTCTCGTACCAGCCGTTCGAAATGTTGGTCTGCGCTTTGGGGCTCCGAACGGTTTCCCAAGCGAAGAACGCAAATACCTTGTTTTTCCAGATCGGGCCGCCGCCGCTGGCGCCGAACTGAGAGAAAAAGCTGTTATCCCTCAGGACTGTATTGCCTTGGCCGTTGAATCGTTGGTAAGCGTCCAGTCCCGGACGGTGGGCCGTAAAGAAGCCGCTGCCATGATACTGGTTGGTACCGCTCTTGGAAATGACTTGAATCTGGGCGCCGCTAAAGCGTCCATTCTCGGCGTCATAGCCATTGGAGAGGACTTTTACGCTTTCCACCGAGTCTTCCGACGGTGTAATGATGGTAGTTCCACCCCAGACGGCGCTGGTGGTGCTGATACCGTCGATCGTAATGCTGTTATTCTCGTACTGCTGGCCGGCGGCCAGCGCCTGCGGACCGTTTTCCGTTTGGAAAATGCCCGCGTTGCCGCCGGTCGCGCCTGGCCCCTGTGTTCCGGGGAGGTTTGCGGCGCCACCGCCATTTCCTTGGGCACGATCGCCGAAGACGCCCGGCGCCAATTGGATCAATTGGAAGACATCGCGCCCGAACGAGGGCATATTCTGAATTTGGTTGTTGGAAATGGTACCGCTGAGGGATGCGGTCTCCGTGTCAATTAACGGGGTCGAGTCGCCGCTCACCGTGATGCTCTGCGTGACATCCCCTACTTCCAACTGGATGTTCAAGGCGTTTGCTTGCTCGGCGATGACGCTGACGTTATCGAGGACTCTCTTCTTGAAACCCGCTTTCTCCACAGCTAACGAGTATTGGTTTGGAGGAAGAGCGTTGAAGTTGTAAATTCCGTTTTCGTCCGTTGTCGCAGTCAGAGTCTGGTTCGTTTGCAAATTCTTCAGCGTTAGGGTCGCTCCGGAGACGACTGCTCCTTGTGGATCCGTCACCACACCTTGAATTGAGGCGCGGTATTGCGCGTGGGCCGCGACGCCCATCGACAGGATGCAGACGGAAAACGCAATGGCTCGAACAAAGTTTTTAAGAAGTCTCATGAGATACTTCCTCCACCCCTAAGAAAAGAAATTCTCGAACCCAAAAGAATTCTCAACCAAAATAAGAATTCTCGAAATGGCCCCGCACCCTTAAGTAAATCGGTTAAGTATCTATTTGCGAGGGAGTATAATCAGCGAAATTTTTGCTGTCAAGGTCTTAGCTATTCGATGCTAGCTAGGGGTCAGAAGTGAACGAAGTCATGCGCGGAGGCCTGAGAAAGAAGTGGCGAGACGGGGGAAGTAAGGAATCGACGGCTCAAGGCCTACCTGCCGCAGGCTGGCTCTGGGAATGACAGGCTGTTAACCCAGGCCTCAGCGAGGATGGATGGAGCGAAAAGCTTCGAGGCAGCGCTCGGCGGTTTCGAGTTCAGAGAAGCGGCTGCCTTCCTGCTCGATGAGGTAGTATTCGGCGCCGCCAACGGTTTCGGCGGCGACTAAAATGGCTTTCCAGTCGGCTTTGCCTTCACCGAATAAAACCGAATAGCCCTTCGCGGGGTCAGGCGACCAATCCTTGCAATGCAGCGAGCGAATCCGGCCGGGGTTCCCACGAATCCAAGCCACGGGGTCCGAGCCGGCTTTGAGACACGTGCCGACGTCGAGTTGAAGCATGATGGAGGGCTTGGTGTTTTTCGCGAGAACTTCGATAGGCCGCCCGCCATCAGCCTGGGTGAACTCGGGCTCGTGATTGTGGTAGCCCGCGTGCAATCCTGATTTTTCCAACTGCTCGTCGGCGAAGACGTATTTGCAGCCGAGGATGAGGTTTTTGTCGCGGGCGCGCGCGATGTTTTCCGCGTTCATGGAAGAGCTGTCGTTGTGGGTGGAAAAGCAGCGGATGCCGAGGTCGTCGAGCAGTTTGCGCATCTGCTTGGTTTCGTCCTCGGACCATTGGAAATACGGCGCGTAGAATTCCACACACTGGTAGCCCATTTTGGCGACAGCACGCACCGTAGCTTGCGGGTCGCGCTGCAACTCTTTGCGGACGGAGTAAAGCTCCAGCCCAACCGGGATGGAGGAAGCCGCGCGAGCCCTCCATGCGAAAGGCAGCGTTGCGGAGAAGGCGAGAAAAGTTCGGCGCGAGATGGTGTGTGAGGTCATGGGTGAATCCTGCCGATGTGCATCCTAGGCCGAGAACCTACTTTTAAGCAACTACTTTGCGGGAGAAAGGAAATTTCACTCGCCTCGGCGAGCCGCAGGCGGGGCCTCCCGCCCCGGAACGACGCTGCGCACCATCACGTACAAAACAGGAATGAAGAGCAGATTCAGCGTGGTCGCGGCAATCATTCCGCCGAAAACAGTCGTGCCCACGGAAATGCGCCCGGCGCGCCCGGCGCCCTGGGCGAGCACCAGGGGAATGACGCCGAGGATGAACGCGAACGAGGTCATCAGGATGGGGCGGAGGCGGATGCGCGCGGCTTCCACGGCAGCTTCGACAAGCGTCAGCCCCTGGGCGCGCAATTGCTCGGCAAATTCGACGATCAAAATGGCGTTTTTGCTGGCGAGGCCGATGAGCATCACCAGCCCGATCTGGCAGTAGACATCGTTTTGCAATCCCCGTAATGCTTGCGCGCCCAGAGCTCCGAGCAACGCTACCGGCACGGCCAGCAGCACGATAAACGGCAGCACGTAGCTCTCATATTGCGCGGCGAGCGTCAGGTAAACGACGACAAGGCCCAGCGCGAAAAGAATCAGCGCCTTTCCGCCGGACTCGATTTCTTCCAGAGAGAGACCGCTCCATTCGAAGGTCATGCCGTTGGGGAGGACTTTCTTTGCCAGCGCTTCCATCGAGGCGATGCCTTCGCCGGAACTGCGGCCGGGCGCTGCCGAGCCGTTGATTTCCGCCGAGCGAAACAGATTGTAGTGGCGAATCACCTGGGGACTCGCGGTTTGCTCCACGGTCACCAGATTGTCGAGCGAAATCATTTTGCCGGTGTCGGAACGCAGGTAATATTCGCGGATGTCCTTGGGCTGCGATCGGAACTTGCTGTCCGCCTGGACGTAGACGCGGTAGGAGCGGTTGTTGAAGTCGAAGTCGTTTACGTAAACCGAGCCCATGTAGACCTGAAGCGCGTCGGTAATCTGGCTGAAGGGCACCAGCAAGCTCTTGGCTTTTTCGCGGTTGATCTGAACGATGTATTGCGGATCGTTAGCGGTGAAGCTGCTGAAGAGCCCTAGCAAATCTTTGCCCGCGTTTCCTTGGGCCGCCAATTTGTTGGCGGTTTCGGCGATGGTCTCGAGCGAATTGCGCCCCAGATCCTCGAGTTCAAACGTGAATCCTCCGAACTGGCCCAGTCCGAAGACGGCCGGCGGATTGAACGGGACTACCACCGCGCCGGAGATGGCCGACAGGCTACTGCGCAGGCGCCTGATCACCGTGGCCGCCGAGTGAATGTCGCCCTTGCGTTCTTCGAACGGCTTGAGGCTCGCATACATGAGGGCCTGGTTTGGCGCACTACCGGCCGTGCCTTCTCCAACGATCGTGAAGACTCCCTCCACCTCCGGGTCGCGCTCGATGATTTGGTCTGCTCGAGCGCAGATGTCGCGCGTATAGCTCAGCGAAGCGCCTTGCGGCGCCTGCACGACGAAAATCACGTAACCCTGGTCGTCTTCAGGGAGGAATGCGCGGGGCACGCGTTGATACACAAAATAGGTGGCACCGAGGAGCGCGAGGAAAACCACAAGCGCGACGACGCGCAGGCTCAGCAGGAGGCGCACTCCTCTGCGATAAAGGCCGGTGCTTCGAGCGACCATTTCGTTGAACCAGCGGAAGAAGCGGAACTGCGCGCGTTCGCGGTGATGGCCAAGAAAAATCGCCGACAGGGATGGCGTCAGCGTCAGCGCGTTGAACGCGGAAATGGCCACGGAGAACGCGATGGTCAGCGCGAACTGGCGGAAGAGAATTCCGGTGGTCCCGGGAAAGAGCGCCACCGGCACAAATACCGAAACAAGAACGAGCGAAGTCGCAATCACGGCTCCCGCCACTTCTTTCATGGCGGCGGACGCGGCATTGTGCGGCTCGCTGATGCCTTCGGTGATGTGCCGCTCGACGTTTTCGATGACCACGATGGCGTCGTCGACCACCAGGCCCGTGGCTAGCGTGATGCCGAACAAGGTGAGGGTGTTGATGGAGAAGCCAAGCAACTTGACGAAGATGAAGGTGCCAATCAAAGAGACGGGAATGGCGATCGCCGGGATGAAAGTGCTCCGCCAATCCTGCAAGAAAATGTAGATCACCAGAATCACCAGCCCGATCGCTTCGAGGAGCGTAATGAGCACATCGCGGATGGATTCGCCAATGACGGTGGTGGTGTCGAAGGCCACAGCAGCTTTCAGTCCTGGGGGAAAATTCTTGGATAGGCGGACCAACTCCGTTTTTGCGGCTTGGTCAACGTCGAGCGCATTCGCGCCGGGAAGCTGCGTAACCGCCAGGCCGACCGCGTCGTGGCCGTTGAAACCCAACAGCGTCCCGTAATTCTCCGCGCCCAGTTCCGCGTAGCCCACGTCCTTCAAGCGAACCAGCGTCCCGTCCGTACCCGTTTTCAAAATGATGTTGTCGAATTGCGCTGGCTCGCTGAGCCGCCCCACGGCCCTTACGCTGATCTGAAAGGAGTGTTCCTGCTGCGTGGGAGGAAGGCCAATCTGTCCCGCGGCCACTTGCACGTTTTGTTCCTGCAATGCGTTCAAAACATTTGTCGCCGTCAGGCCGTGCTCGGCCATTTTTGACGGGTCGAGCCACAATCGCATGGCGTATTTGCGCTCGCCAAACACAATGGCATCACCCACGCCTTTGACGCGCTTCACCGAATCTTTTACGTAAACGTCCAGGTAGTTGCTCAGGAACAGGCTGTCGTACTGCCCTTCGCCGGCATAGACGCCCGCCCCGAAGACAAACCCGCCAATCTGCTTGGTGATGATGACCCCGGTATTTTTGACTTCGTTGGGGAGACGGCCGAGCGACTGGCTCACGCGGTTCTGTACGTCCACCGCGGCCAGGTCGACATTGCGGGTCACGTCAAAAACTACGGTGATCTGGCTGGTCCCGTCGTTTCCGCTCGTCGAAGTGATGTACTTCATGCCTTGGACGCCGTTGATCGCCTGTTCCAGCGGAATGGTGACCGCGGATTCCACCGTTTGCGCGTTCGCACCGATATAGACGCTGCTGACAATGACTTGCGGCGGAGCGAGGTCGGGAAAGTACGCGACCGGCAACAACGGAATGGAAATGGCCCCGCCCAAAATGATGAAAAGGGAACAGACCGTGGCGAATACCGGGCGCTGGATGAAGAAATCAACGAACAAGGCCGGGTTCCGTCCTCGCTGGAGTTGGAGTGTTGCCGCTCATCTTGTCGGAAGAGATTATTTGCCCGTGGAACTCTTGTCGTCGTTCTGCATCTGCTCGCTCACGGGCATCCCGTCTTGCAGGAATTGCGTGCCGGAAACGATGATGTGGTCCCCGGGCTTCAAACCGTCCAGCACGGCGAAATCGTTTCCCACCGTGTCACCGAGTTTTACCACCCGCTGGCGGGCGACCGCTCCTTTACCTTCGTTGACCGCGACAAACGCGAAGAACTCGCCGTTGATGCGCTGGACGGCAAGCACGGGAACGACCGGTCCTTCGTGGATTCCCCAGGTAATCTGCGCGCGCAGCTGCTCGGCGATCCGCACTTTCGACTTCGGATTCTGGACCGCCGCCTTGGCCAGCACCGTCTGCGTGTCGGTGTCCACCTGGGGCGAGACGAAAGTGACTTCCGTATCGCTCACCCTACTTCCCGCACCGTCGAACAAACGCACGCGCAATCCGATTTTGAGATTGCGCGCTTTTTCGGCGGGGACGTAAATATAAGCTTCGAGCGCACCCGGTTCGTCCACCGTGGTCAACAATGTCCCGACTGTCACGCGATCCCCTACATGAACGGGAATGTCGCCGACACTGCCGTCCATCGGAGCACTGACGCTGTAGTAGTGCAGCTCCACTTTTTGCTGGTTTACCTGCTCGTCAAGCGCCTTGAGCTGCGCGACGGCTGCATCGTAGGCCGTCTGCGCGTTGTCCAGCTCTTGCTTGCTGATGACTCCGGCATCGTGCAATTTTTGTGAGCGCTCAAGGGAAATCCTGGTGTAGCGCACATTGGCTTCCTGCGCCATCCGCGAAGCTTCCTGGCTGCTGACCGTGGCTTCCTGTTTGAGCGGATCGATTTGCAACAGCGGCGTCCCCGCCGTTACGTGGTCGCCCGACTTCACAAGAATCTTGGTGATTTGCCCTTCCACCTGAGGATTAATGGCCGCCGAATGGCGCGACTTCAGGATGGACAAGTACTCCGTGGTTTCCGGAATTTTTGCTGCCGTCGCAATGCGCACTTGAACCGGCATGGCGCCCGGACCAGCACCTGGCGCATTCGCAGAGCTCTTCCCGCAGCCAGCCAAAAACGAGCTCAGTGCGAGAACAAGCGTGCAGATTGCTATTCGCTGCTCGGTGCCCAAAGCACTCCTCCGGCTACGAGATTCGGCATGCAGATTCATACCAGTTCACGTTACTTGGGATTCTACGACACTCGTGCGCCGGGATATAGTCCTGCAGGGTCCGGCGCTAAACTAGGATGCCACGCCCGACGTTTGCTTAACAGGCTTGCGGATTTCGCCGCTCAGTAGAAATCGCGGGAGTCGATGCGCTTGCCGGAGAGTCCGAGTTGGAGGACCTCCATCTGACCCGGCCGGTCGAAAACTTTTCCGGGAAAGACGATCTTCAATAAGACCCGCACGCCCCCAAACGCCGCTCCCACGGCGACCGCCAGCCCCATGAACAGAAGCGTCGTGATGAGGATCCTGCCGAGGATCACCACCCAGGGCGGGTCGGAGAGCTGGTGGGTTGGCTCATTCCAGGTAACTTCCGTCTGATAGTGGACTCCGTTTCGCAGCACCTCACCGAAGGCGGCGGAAGACGGTCGTAATACCAGCGAAAGCAGCGAACCTTTCCGTTCAACCGTCGTTCCGGCCTGCTTTGCCGCAGAGGAAAGCGCTGCCTCCAAATGCCGCAAGTGCTGCTCGGCCAACTGCGGCGTGGGGTAGTCAATCAGCAGGAGCACTCCGCTTTCTTTTGCCTTTTGGTAGCTCGCAAACATTACTTCTGCGCCAAAATCAAACCCAACTTCCTTGGTGAGCGGCGCGAGTGCGGCCTCGCCCAGCCCGCTGAGGGCCGCCCGGAAAGCGGCCGGTCCCAGAGCGTACCGTTGCGTCCCGTTCGCAAACCCCTGGGGCAAATACGCACGAATCGGCGGCAGCGGCGTAGTATCGGCAGACTTTCGTAGAATGCCCGCAAGCTCCCGCAGGGCGGCCTTGGAAGCAAGCTGCGGCTGCTCCACCATCACCAGCAAATTTCCAATGAGCATGATGAGCCGGCCGTGACCGACCGCCGTTAACTGCCCAACCGTGGAAGGCTCTAGGTCTGTATCCAGGAGCGCCGTGTAAGCCTCATACGCCCCTGAGGGGTCGTGGAATCGCTCCAGGCTTACCTTCAAGATCTGAGACCCGTTGGAGTACCGCCTAATAAGCCATTCTTCCAATCCTGCCTCGGTTAGAAGTGCCGCGTCCTGCTCTGCCGGTTTCACCTTGTCTGGAGGAGCGGTGGAGATCCAGTCCGCAAAGCGATCGGGCAATATGCTTTGAGGGGTGTTTTGCGCGCGGCAATACGGAGCACTCGCAAGTGCAAGCGCTAAGACAAAGAAAAAAAGAGTGTGGCGTCGCATCCCTACCACTTATTGGACACCAACAGGCTACCTTTGGTTGCGCGATTGTTCAACCGTCGCGGTGGAGCGGCTGCGCTCGGAGCCCTTTCTTCCCGAAAGGTTCACGGTCACGCTGTTCATGTTCTGCAAGTAGCTGGAGATACCCTGATAAAGTCCCTCTGCTACTCTTTGCCGCTGCTCGGGCTGCTTTAAGAGCTTTTCGTCGGCAGGATTGCTGAGGAATGAAATCTCCGTGAGGATGGAAGGCATATCCGCGCCGATCAACACTACAAATGGCGCCTTGCGCACGCCCCGGTTTCTCACGCTTTTGCTGGTTTTTTGAATTCGATCGGAGAGCGATTCCTGGATGTCTTCGGCGAATTCCTTGGACTCGTCGATCTTTTCCGTCTGCGCGATTCTCTTCACCAGGCTTTCCAGCTCGTGCACGCCTTCCTGCGCTGTGGCGTTTTCGCGCGCAGCCACTTCCATGGCCTCCGACGTGCCTTTCAGGTTCAGGTAATACGTTTCGATTCCGCGTGCATCCGTATCGCGGCTCGAATTTGCGTGAATGGAAATGAACAAATCCGCCTTCGCCTGGTTGGCGATACTCGTTCGCTCTTCCAGCGGAACGAAGGTGTCGTCCGAGCGCGTGTAAACCACGTCTGCGCCAGGCAGCCGCTGTTCGATGATTTTTCCCAGCCGCAGCGCTACATCGAGGCACAGATCCTTTTCCATCAAGCCCGTCGGCCCGATCGTTCCCGTGTCGTGGCCGCCGTGGCCCGGATCAATGACGATACGGCCGATCTTTAGCCCGAGCGTGCGCGTCAAGGTGGACTGTCCGTCGCGCAGAGGTTGCGGCGCGCTCGCCGGGCGGATCAAATCCGGCTTGGCGTCCGGCGCTGACGTCTTAAAGGATGTCGACTTCCGGCTCTTCGCGCTCGGCAGCGTGTCCCGCGGGCTCGGCGTCGAGTTGGCGGCTGCGTTGGGCCGGCCTAAGGTGCCGATGCTGACGCTTTTCGAATTAGCGCCCGGCCATTGTTCGGAGGCCGGACCTGTTTCTCCACCGGGGGGCTTTGCCGCAACCGTTTGCGTGTCTCGCGTCGGGCTAGCTGCGGCTGCTTCGGTTGGGCGAGAATCCTCCGCCCCTGCCTTCTCTGCGCGCTTGGCGCTGGCCGTCCGCACCGATTCCGCGGCAAAGGAATTACCGTAGAGATCGATCACCAGTTGCGTCGGATCTTTTGTCAGCAGGGCGGTGTACTCTTTGACGCCGTTTACATCGAGGGCCACGCGCACGACTCCCGCATGGTTTTGCGCCACGCGCACCGCTGTCAGCAGATCGCCCTCGACGTGGATGCTACTTCGCGCGACCTCCGGCGTCAGCCGCGCCGCGTGCAAATCAAAAAAGATCCGGTCCGGATTAGAAATCCGTGCGGAGGAGAATTGCACGGTGTTGTCGAGATCTATCGTTACGCGCGTAGCGTCCCCGTTCAATGAAGTGCGAACGCGCCGCACGCGCGGAGTCTCTCCGGAATTCGTAACCGCCTTTCCGCCGGAATGCACGGGTGGGCCGGGCCGCGGCTCATCCACGGCCAGGGTCCTTCCGAGCGCGGAGCTTTCTCGATTTTCACGCGAGTTGGACTGCGCCAAGGCGTCCTCGCTGTTTTGCAGCAGCGCCAATTCCGCCAGCGCCTCTTCCACATCTCGCCTCCACGGCGAGCGCGGATAGCGTTTCAAAAATTCCTCGTAGGTTTTCTGTGCCTGCGCGGCTTGCGCAAGATGATCGCGCTCGAGCTTCGCAATCCGCAGCAGTGCCTCCTGGCAATGTTTGTGCGCGGGATATTCGCGCACCAGGAATTCGTAGGCATCGGCAGCCAGTTGGTAATAGGCGCGCCCGAAGCGATCGCCCATTTCGGTGTAAAGTTCCGCAACCGCCAGCAGGGAATCCGGCACTTCCGGCGCGCGCGGCGTGATCATTTTCACGCGCCGGTAACTCATCACCACTTGTTTGTAATCGGCGAGCGATCGCTTATCGCTGGGTTTCGCGTTGAGAGCGGCGCGCTGCTCTTCCGCTCGCGCAAATTGTGCGGAGGCGGACTGGCGTTTTACCGAAGAGGTGGGTTCGGCGGCGTTCCATGGCGGCGCGGCGACAACTCCGGTTGTCAGGAAAAAGCCCAGCGAAAAGGGGGCGAAGATCCGAAACAAACGATTTTTCTCCGGAGACATCCGGCTGCTCCCGCAAACCGATCGCTGTATCTCCTTAAACATTCTAGCCGCTTTTACGGCTCTCGCTGCCGTTTCTGGGAATAGTAATGCATTTCGTCTCTCTGTTACTCGGTCATTTTGCAGAGACTTAGTCCTAATATTAAACATACGGTACTGTAACCAGGGCTCGCGATCCAGAAGCGGAGCGGCGACGCGCTTTGGGACCCCGCACCCTCCGGAGTCCGAAACTTGAAAACCGATGACTCCAGAACCGGTTACTGTTTTCAGTCGTTCCTAAATATGATGCGTCCTTCGGGTGTGACGTCCCGGTGGATCGCGTGCGTGTTGACAAACGCGTCAGGCAGGCGGCCGGACCCCGGCCGGAAATAGGCGTTCTGAACCTTCTGCACGTAATCGCGTGTTTCGCGGAATGAAGGAACTCCGTGGGCGCGGTCCACCGCGCCTTCTCCGGCGTTATACGCCGCCAGCACCAGATCGAGGTTGCCATGATAGCGTTCCAGCAGTGTCCTCAGATATCTAACCCCGGCGTCGATGTTCTGTTGCGGGTCAAAAACGTCATACGCGCCATAGCGCTGGGCGGTGGTGGGGATCAATTGCATTAATCCCCCGGCGCCCTTATGAGAATAGGCCTTAGGGTTCCAATTGGATTCCGTTTCGATCACCGCGCGGACCAGCGCGGGATCCAGGCGGTGACGGCCCGCCGCTTCGCGGACCAGCTTCTCGACGCCATCCCGGTCCATATCCACAGCCGGGTGCGCGAGTCCTGTAAACGAAATCTCTCCCGGCAGATAAATGTTGGTGTGCGCTTTCGACGCGGGGGCGAGCTTGACCGAAGCCGTGTTCGAGTTGACAAAAAAGCTACGGCCGCTATTGTCCACGATCTTAGCGATCTGAGCGTCGGCCGGCCGAGCCGACAACGCCAGCGAACCTAGAATCAGGCATGCCACCGCTGTCGCGCGTTCGATCTTCATGCTTGGGGAAAGCTCATGTCCTTCTTGGATTTAACCCCTGTCCTATTGGGACTTAACCCCAGTCCCATGCCCTCCTTCATTATCGCTACGAAGGTTCAGGCGTCAATAAACCCCGAGTACTATGCGCCGCTGCCCAACGGTTTGCTTCGGCACAAAATGCCTGTTTCATTCAAGCGAGCCGCTGACACGCCGAGGGAGCAAAATCACCGTGCTACTGGGCATTATAACCACGTTTCGATCAGGGAGGGAACTGTCTGCAAGGCCCTTTTCAGCCCAGCAGTATCTTTACCGCCAGCCTCAGCCAGATCGGGCCTTCCGCCGCCCTTGCCTCCTAGTTTCTCCGCCAAGGCCCCTATCAGCTTGCCAGCATGGATTTTAACGGTCAGGTCCTTGGTAACTCCTGCGATGAGAGCCACTTTGCCATTCTCGGGCGTGCCGAGAGCGACAACGCCTGAGCCGAGCTTTTGGCGAAGGCTGTCGACGAGCTGCCTAAGTCCGTCGCGGTCAACATTTTGCACTTCTTCGGCAATAACCTTAATGCCTTTAATGAGTTGCACGCGGGCGGCCAGTTCGTCAAGCTGTCCCAGAGCTCCTTTGCGCTTCTGTGCTTCCAGGTCCTTTTCGAGCTGCTTCACGGTCTCAGAGAGCTTTTCGACTTGGGCGAGGACGGCGTCTTCGCCGACGTTGAGCTGGCTGGCCAGTTGTCGAAGAGTTTGCGCTCGCCGCTGGTAGTGTTCGAGGGCGCCGATGCCGGTGACGGCTTCGATCCTGCGCACTCCGGCGGCCACGGACTCCTCGCCTACGATTTTCAGCACGCCGATATCGCCCACGCGCTCGACGTGCGTACCGCCGCACAGTTCCTTCGAGTAGAAGCCGCGGGGCGAGCGGGGATCGGGAATGGTCACCACGCGGACGTTCGATTCGGGATATTTGTCGCCAAAGAAGGCCAGCGCGCCGGAGTTCAGCGCCTCCTCGAGCGAGGTCACGCTGGTTTCGACTTGCGTATTCAGGCGGATTTCGTCGTTCACTTGCTGCTCGATGTCGCCCAGCTCTTCGGCACCTACGTGTGCGAAGTGCGAAAAGTCGAAGCGCAGGCGGTCGGGCGCGTTCAGCGAGCCCGACTGTTTCACGTGGATGCCTAAGATGTTTCGCAAGGCGGCGTGCACGAGATGCGTGCCCGTGTGATTGCGGATGATGCGCGCGCGCCGCTCGGCGTCGGCGACGACCGCAACGCGGTCGCCCACCCGCAGCGTTTCCGTCGCCACTACCCGGTGCGCGATCAGTCCCGCAACGGGGTAGAACGCACCAGTAACAGCCGCGAGTTCTTGTGCGCCGGAATTGTCGTAGAAGGCCCCGGTGTCCGCGACTTGGCCGCCCGATTCGGCGTAAATGACGGTGCGGTCGAGCACTACTTCGCCGCTCTCGCCCGCCTTCAGTTCCTTGACGGGGCCACTTTTCGAGATGATGGCCTCGATCCGGCAATCCTTTGCCGCCGTTCCGGAATAAAAGCCCGGTTCGGTCCTGAGCGTTTCTGCCAGCTTCGCATACGCAGGATTCGCTGCCTCTTTTGCGCCGCCTTTCCAGGACGCTCTTGCCCGTGCGCGCTGCTCGTGCATGGCGCGGTCGAAGCCCTCCCAATCGACCGCCACTTGAGCATCACGGGCAGCATCTTCGATGAAATCTCGAGGCAAGCCGTAGGTGTCGTAAATTCGAAACACGACGTCTCCGTCAAGCCGAGGATGGCGAAGCAGGGGATCGAGCATTTTGAGACCAGCGTCAAGGGTGCGTCCAAAGCGGGTCTCTTCAGCCGCCAGCAACACGAGAATGTGTTCGAAGGCCGCTTCGCGAAGTTCCGGATATGCATCACCCATGAGCCCTCGAACGTCGCTCGCCATCTTGAACAGGAACGGTTCGGATACGCCCAGGAGACGACCGTGACGAATGGCGCGGCGGATGATTTTCCGGAGCACATAGCCCCGGCCCTCGTTTGAGGGGAGCACTCCGTCCGTCATTAGGAAGGTCGTGGCGCGGGCGTGGTCGGCGATAACGCGTAGAGAGGCCGCGCCGCCCTTGCCTTCTTCGAGCTTTTCTTCTTGCTGGAAGTCGACGCCGCAGAGTTCAGCGGCGCGCTCCATCAGCGGCACAAACAAATCGGTATCGTAGTTGGAGATGACTCCTTGAAGGACCGCGGCGGTGCGTTCAAGGCCCATGCCGGTGTCAACGCAGGGCTTGGGCAAGGGCGCCAGTTTGCCGCTCTCATCGCGGTTGTATTGCATGAAGACGAGGTTCCAGATTTCGACGAAGCGGCCGCAGTCGCAAGGGAATTTGCATTCCGGTGCGGTAAGGCCGTGGCCGAGATCCGACGCGGCGGGGCCCATGTCGTAATGAATTTCGCTGCATGGGCCGCAAGGACCGGTATCGCCCATGGCCCAGAAATTTTCTTTCAGGCCGGGGATGGCGACGATTCGGTCTGCTGGAACCCTCTGCTCGAGCCAGAAACCCTTGGCTTCTTCATCGACACCGAGATGGTTGCCCGAGACTTGCGCGCCTCCGAAGACGGTGACATACAGCTTGTTTTTGTCGATGCCAAACCATTCCGGTGACGTCACCAATTCCCAGGCATAGGCGATGGTTTCCTTCTTGAAATAATCGCCGAAGGAGAAATTGCCAAGCATCTCGAAGAACGTGTGGTGGCGCTTGGTAAAGCCGACGTTTTCAAGGTCGTTATGCTTGCCGCCGGCACGCACGCATTTCTGCGCGGTGGTGGCGCGCGAATAGGAGCGCTTTTCGAGGCCGAGGAACACATCCTTGAACTGGTTCATCCCGGCATTGGTGAAGAGCAGCGTCGGATCGCCATGCGGCACGAGCGACGAGCTCCGCAAGCGCTTGTGCCCCTTGCCCTCAAAGAAGCGCAGGAACATTTCGCGGATCTCATTCCCGCTCAAGACTTTGTTTTCCTCCCCGCCTACCGCCGGCGCCCGCGCTTTCTCTCTTCCCCTCACTTGTTCCTCGTTCTTTGGTGCGAACAGACTCATGAATTATGGCAGACCATCTAACGCTCAGCAATTCTAGGGGCGCAACCCGGCGGCCCTCGTCGGTTTTCAACGAGGCTGGCGTTGGGGTTCTCTCCCGATCCCCCTTCCTTTTCTTCGGATTCTCCGTCATAGACCCGGCTCGCATGGGAAAGCCCTGGCCTGACTCGCAACACGCGCTCGCCTCATTTGCTCGCCGCGCAACAATGGATTGGAAAGGGCGGATGATCGGGCCTCGGGAGCTAGGCATTACCGCCAAGTCGTTTTTTGACCTCGTGTTCCGGACCGCAGCGGAAGAAGGCCAAAACGCGGCCAGCAGGCTTGCGGGCATGGCGTCGTCGCGCAAAGATAGGAATCGTACCCAGCTCGACGGGAGGAACCGCATGGGTGAAATGATTCAGGTCAGGCGGCCGGACGGGAAGACCTGTCCTGCTTATCTCGTAGACCCCAAAACGGCAAACGCGCCTGGCTTTGTCTGCATTCAGGAATATTGGGGGCTCAACGACCAGATCAAGAAGACCGCCGACCGTTTCGCCGAAGCGGGGTATCGAGCACTTGTCCCGGACTTGTACCGCGGCAAGGTCGCCAAAGCTGCCGACGAGGCCGCGCACATGATGTCGAACCTGAATTTCCCTGATGCCGCGGAACAGGACATCCGCGGCGCGTTGCAGCACCTGAAGCAACGTTCGAAAAAAAAGGTTGCCGTGGGCGGCTTCTGCATGGGCGGAGCGCTGACGCTTTTGGCCGCCCTGCGGGTGCCGGAGATGGATGCCGGCGCGTGTTTCTACGGTCTTCCGCCGGTCGATCCCGCGGAGTTCAAGAAGATCAAGATTCCCCTCATCTGCCACTTCGCGAACCAGGACGACTGGTGCACTCCCGCCAAGGTGAATGAGCTTGAGAATTCGAGATGTATCGCTACGATGCAAAGCACGCCTTCATGAATGAAGCGCGCCCGGAGGTCTACGATCCGGCATTCGCGAAACTGGCTTGGGACCGCACCCTCAGCTTCCTGAAGAAAGCGCTCGCCTGAGCGATCGTGGGGCAAGGCCAGCGGTAAGGAAGCAGGCAGCAAGCAAGTTGAAAGAACAGCATGAAAAATCAAGCCTGTTCATCCGGGGTCGGCGCCTGGTTCGGGAATGTCCTCCCGGGTGATGGATTTCAGTTCGCGGCGGACCAGGTCGGCGGGGAAGCCGGCGCGAAGAAGACTGCGATAGAGCGAGGCGAGCTTCTTATCAGCGATTTCGCCGCGAAAGGCGCGCAGCTTGCGCTTGATGCGCTGGCGGACGAGCTCAGCTTCATCGATTTGCTGCGCGGTTTCCCAGAGCGCGGCTTCGATGTGGCGGTCCGGGACACCACGCGCACGTAGATCGCGTGCGATGCGGAATTTGCCCTGCTTGCGGGACTCCGTGCGGTGCCGGACAAACAGGCTTGCGTAGCGTGCGTCGTCAATCAACCCAGCACTCTTGAGCCGCGTCATGACCTTCCTTACAAGCGACTGGTTTTCGCAGCGGCGCTCGAGCGCTTGTTTCATTTCATGGACGGAATGCGCGCGGCGCATGAGGATCTTGATGGCGGCGTCGTACAGCGCGGATTCGGAGTCAATCTGGCGGGGCTCGGAGAACACCAGAGAAGAATAGAGCAAGAAGTGGCGAGTGGCTAGTGGCGAGGGAAGAGGTTCAGCAGTCGAAAGAAAGGGAAAGATAAGACGCGACACAAAAGACGCGGAGTGCGCAAGGGGGAGGAAAGAACGTTTCCGGTGTTCAGGAAAAAAAGCGCGAGGGAATGGCGTCGAGCCTCCGGCGATGAATCGTGCGCGCCGCCTGCCCCGGCGGGCAACGCGGGGATGATCGCACCCATCGAGCCTCAGAAGTCGCCGCCGTACCAGGGATACCAGATCCGGCCAAGTGCCACTTTGTCCGGCAGGCGCATGCCGTTTTGTTTGAGGGCCAGGGCGATCTGGCCGCGGTGATGAGAATCATGCGCAATGAGATAGCACATCCAGCGAATTGGTTTGCCCTGAAAAAACTTGATGCGCTCTCCCGACTGCATCCTTTCGCGGAGGAAGGTGTCGACGGCCGCGCCCGAGGCGCGGAAAGCGGCGGCCAGGCGCTTGCGGTCGAGCTTTGCATTACGGTGGAGTGGCCGAGCGTCGCGGGAGAGGCGTGCGCCATTGTATTTGAGCCAGCCGGAGTGAACCTTCTGCATGTGGGCAAGCTGTTTCGCGACGGTGCGTCCGCGCGAAGCGAGCGGCACGGCATCGAAGCCCTTCTTGGGGATGGCGTTCACGAGATTGAGGTTGATGGCGTTGTTGACGCGCCAAGCTTCGAGGGCCTGTTCGAGCAAGGAGCGGTCATTCATGGCGACTCCTGTTGTCCATTGCCGCGAGCGGAGAGACAGAAGAAAAGAATTTAGCAGGAGGGGGTAGGAGAGGCCAGAGCCAGCGAGCTCACAGAGTAGAGACGAACGACTGCTGCTTCAGCTTGATGTCGGCGCGCTCACGTGGGCTCTGTTCGCGATGAAGGTTCGCTTTCGCTAATGCGCGCGGTGGCATCCAGCGGAACGGCAATCGCTGACTCTTGAGGAAACCGTTCTCATCCCTCATCCAGTTGACTGTGGGCTATCTGCGGGCGAAACGCTCGAAGTCAGCCATCTGGCGCTCCATTTCCTCGCGGGCGGCGTCGGAGGCGGAGCGGATGCCCTGGATGCGCAGTTTGAATTCGTCGGCGTTGGAAGCGCGCGCCAGAGCCTCGTCGATGGTGATCAGCTGCTTGGAGTACAGATCGAAGAGCGATTGGTCGAAGGTCTGCATGCCGTACTGGCTGGTGCCGGCGGCGATGGCGTCATGAATCAAGCGGGTCTTGTCGGGATTGATGATGCAATCGCGAATGTACGCGGTGGCAATCATGATTTCCACGGCCGGGACGCGGCCTTTGTCGTCGGCTCGGCGGACCAGGCGCTGAGAGACGACCGCTTTCAGCGTGGCGGCAAGCTGCAAACGAATCTGCTTCTGCTCGGGCGGCGGGAAGACCGCGATAATACGCTGAATTGTTTCCGTGGCGTCGAGAGTGTGCAAAGTGGAAAGCACGAGGTGGCCGGTTTCGGCGGCGAGCAAAGCGGTCGAAATGGTTTCGAGGTCGCGCATTTCACCGACCAAAATCGCGTCGGGGTCCTGACGAAGGGCGGCGCGCAGCGCGGTGGAAAAGTTCGCGGTGTCCACTTCGACTTCGCGCTGGTTGATGAAGCTTTTTTTGTCGCGGTGCAGGAACTCGATGGGGTCTTCGATGGTGATAATGTGGTCGGCGCGGGTGGCGTTGACGCGGTCAATGATGGCTGCGAGGGTGGTGGACTTACCGGAACCGGTGGTTCCGGTGACGAGCACCAAGCCGCGTTGCTCTTCGCAGATTTTGTTGATCACCGGCGGAAGATTCAGCTCTTCGGAGGTGCGGATTTTTGTGGGAATGACGCGCAGGACCATGCCGACGTTCCCGCGTTGCTGGAAAACGTTCACGCGGAAACGTCCGAGGCCCGCCACGCCGTAAGCCATATCCAATTCCGCCGTTTCCTTGAACTTTTGCTTCTGGCGGTTGGTCATCATGCTGAAAGCCATCGAAAGCATTTCTTCCGGCGTAACGCGGGGTACGTCGGTGAGCGGGGTGAGCAGGCCATCGACGCGCAAATACGGGTGGTTTCCGACTTTTAGGTGCAAGTCGGAGGACTTGTTTTCGACGGCTCGGCGGAGCAGATCGTCAACGCTAGTTGGCATAGTGTGTAAACCCCGCAAAAGTGCAGCTAGTGTGCAGCTATCGAGCGACGGTAGCATCCGCGGGAAGGACGGGCAAGGACGGCCGGACAGGCCGGTTGCGCGCTAGTTACCTGTCCGGAAGAGCACCGTTCGTTTTCTCCGCTAGGCTCTAGAGGTAGAAAGAGGAGGAATGAGAAAGGGAGACGTGACGGCAATATCCGTATTCCTTAGGCCGTTAGGCCGACGGCGGTCGATGGGTATAAGCGGGCGGAACTGTGGTGCTTTGGCCCCGTCACCGGGATGGAAATGGAAGAAGCTGCGTTCTTCCCGGGTGAACCGGCCCAAAATGGATGAGAGAGTACCGCCAAGCCCCTTCGGGCATGTCTGGCTGGTTGGTGACAATCTCCGCTAACGTCGTTTCCCTCGCCGCATCACTCGCGCTCCTGGAGTCTCTCCCGAACTCCCGAGCGATCACGCTTTTTTCAGGTACAGGCCATCGTAAAGCAGGCCGGCGATGAAGCCTCCGGCAAGCGGACCAATCCAGTAAACGCCGTGGTGAGCCCAGTGATTCGCAGCCAGCGCCGGCCCAAACGCGCGGGCGGGATTCAGCGCGGCGCCGGTGAGCGGGCCGGCTACCAGAATGCCGATCGTAATGGTGAGGCCGATGCCGAAGCCGGCGATGGCTTTGAAGGCGCCCTTTTCATCGATGGCCGTGGCAAAAACGACGAGCACGAGAAAGAAAGTGGTTAGGGCTTCGAGGGACATTCCTGCCCAGACGGGAAAGTCACGCGCCAGCTCCGGCGTCCCGAGAGCGACGGCGCGCCAGGTGTCATCGGGAATCAGGGCTTTCAGGATAAACGCGGCCACGACGCCGCCCAGGAGCTGCGCAGCCCAATACAGAAGGGCTTCAATCGTGTTGATGCGCTTGGTGACCCAGATGCCGATGGTAATTGCCGGATTGTAGTGGCCGCCGGAAACGTGGCCAAGCGCGGAGACCATGATGCCAATGGCCAGACCATGCGCGAGCGCGATGCCGAGAAGGCCAAGACCGCCAGAGCTGCGCAGGTATTGATCCGCGCAGATGGAGCCGGCGCCAAAGAAAATCAAGGCAAACGTGCCGAGAAATTCCGCGACAAGCTTTTGCGTGAGGCTGTACATGGAAAATCCTCCGGAGGTGAAAAGGAAGATGCACCGGATTCGAACCGCTGCATTCTAGCCGCAAAGGTGCGCGGAACGCCAGTCCCTCGAGGAAGTCGAGGGTTGACAGTTCAAACAAGTAAGCGTCGCGCTGTTTAGGAAGCTGCGGGCCCAGTTCACGGACTCGCAACTGGTAGAGTTGACGGCTGCGCTGGCATGGGAAAACCTATCGCGCCCGATTTGACCATGCCTTCGGAATCGAGGCGGAGGGATTCACGAGAGGAAGTTACTGCGCCATGCCGGTCGGCATGACTCGGAGGAGTCGGGCCGCTAATCCCTAGGGGTGCGACTGGATGTCCTTTTAAATTTAAAGACGATGAACCGAAAGGGCCCTTATACCTTGGTGGCTTTGGCGCGCGGCTTAGGGTGATCAGGGCGCGTGGTGCTCGGCTTCGATCGGGCCTTCTGGAATTTCATCGCGGCGCGCAAGAAGGCCAGCCAAAAGCGGTGCGGTGCTTCCGGCCGCGAGGAGAGCTGCGGCTGAAACAAAGTGGCGATAAAGAAGCGATGGCCAGGCAGTTCGACGGCGCGAGTCTCGCCCTGGATGCCCCGCGCGCTTACGCGGAGTCCGGCCGCCTGGAATTGCTTTTCATATTCTTCGTTCACGCCGTAGTTGCAGTAGTACTGCTCGGAGTCATCTTCGCTTCCGCAAATAGCATGCAGGCGGGTCCCTGGCAGGATTTTCAAGCGTTCCTCACCCGAGGCTTTGGGACCTCCCTCGCGGCGATCGGGCAAGCTGCAGGAAAGCGGCGTGACCACGCAATGGGGCGAACCGGAATCGTTTTCTGCGCTGTCCGCGTCGGCAATCTTCAACACATTTCGCGCATACTCTAACAGAGTATATTGGAAGCCCCCTCAACTTCCCGTGAAGGGCCAGTCCTGGGTGCGGGCAAATTCGATGCCGCGGAGCATTCCCCTGAAGCTTTGGTAGGGGCTCCCAGGCGAGGCGATCAGCCCGTCCCAGCGGCCGAGGATTTTCCGAGCGCCGGGGCACGCGAGCGCAAGTGTCGGGATCCAGCGCACCAGGAGCGGCACATTCAGCTTTGCGGCCGCATCGTAGAGCGCGGCATTGGTTGCGAAGTGCGAATGATAAGCCGGCTCGAAGTCTCCGATGACGCCGATGCGAACGGCATTGGGCATGATGGACCTCTTCCATCTCGGCAGTGGACCCAGGAGGAAACTCGCTGCTCGTATCAGAACATAGGCGAGCAAGAGAGCCCAGAGCCAAATTGGTGCGGAGGGGTTCGTCTAGCGTGAGGCGACGCCGACAGGCGCGCCGACCGGCGTGAGCCAGTTGTGGCGGTCGGGCTTGGTACCGCTGGTGATGGCGAAGAATTCTTCTTGCAGTTTGCGTGTGATCGGCCCCGCCACGCCTTTGCCGACTTGAATGTGATCGACCGAGCGGATGGGCGTGACTTCCACGGCCGTGCCTACGAAGAAAACTTCGTCGGCAATGTAGAGCATCTCGCGCGGGATAACGGTTTCTTTGCAGGGAATGCGGAGATCTTCAGCAATCTTCATGACCCCGTCGCGGGTGATCCCGGGAAGAATGCTCGTGGCCAACGGCGGCGTGTACAGCGTGCCGTCGTGCGCCAGGAAAATGTTCATGCCCGAGCCCTCGCTGACGTGCCCGTTGGAATCGAGAGCGATGCCTTCCGCGAAGCCGTTGAAGGACGCTTCCATACGGATGAGCTGGGAATTCATGTAGTTCGCGGCGGCTTTGGACATGGCGGGAAGGGTGTTCGGCGCGATGCGCGTCCAGGAGCTAACGCCGACATCGACGCCTTTCGACAGCGCGTCGGGGCCAAGATAGGCGCCCCAGCTCCAGCAGGCCATGTAGAGATCGATCGGAGAATTCAGCGGATTCACACCGACGTCGCCATAGCCGCGCAGGACAATCGGCTTCACATAGCAGGAGTTCATCTTGTTGATGCGCACGAGTTCGCACGCGATGTTCGAGAATTCGTCGACCGAGTGCGGAAGCTCCATGCGATAGATGCGGGCGGAATTGATCAGCCGCTGCATGTGTTCGCGGAGGCGGAAAATGGCCGGGCCCTGCTTAGTTTGATAGCAACGAATGCCTTCGAAAACCGCAGAGCCGTAGCTCACCACATGAGAAAGAACGTGCAACGTGGCGTCGTCCCAATTGATCCATTTTCCGTTGTGCCAGATTTTCTCCGTCGGTTGAATGGCCATGTGCGTTCCCCTTGGATAATGCCGCGCACTGCAGTGCGGCTCAAAAATTCAGAATACGGTACAGGAGTGCGAGCGTCAATGCGCTTTAAACCTGGCGAAGCGGAAGCGCGACATCCAAATTGGCGTGGCGAACGCCGCTATGGGGGGGACTTGCTGGCAGGATTGACGGCATTACCAGGTTGAATGGTCATTCTCACGGCCGGACGCAGGGAGTCCAGCGCGCTCTCAAAAGCGGCAAAGGCCGTCTGGGATTCCCGGAGAATGCGGTCCGTGCGGTTTTCCCAGATACCCAGGAGCACGAAAGGAATGGCTGTGGCGAGTACGAGAAGTTTGGCGCGGCGGGGGATCTTGGTTTCCGGCTCCCAGCGGAACAGTTGCATGGAGAGGAAAAAAGTAAGGATCGCCCAGAACACGAGAGAGGCAATTTCCGTATAACGGCTCAGCACGCTGGCGGAATTGACGATGACCTGCTGAAAGGCGTTTACCAGGTAGGTGGCGGGCAGGAAGAGTCCCACGCGCTGCACGACGCGGGGAAGATACCCGAGCGGGAAAGTGGCCCCGGAGAGGAAAATCAGCGGCAGCCAAATGAGCTGGTTGAGGACCTGCGTCTCCTGCATGGTGTTGGTGACGCTGGCAATAACCAATCCAAGACAGGCGAAGGACATGGTGCCTATGGCGACAAGCACAAGAATGCCGAAGAGATTGTCGAGGGTATGGACATGGAAAATCAGGCGAGCAAGAAGAAGCTCGAGCGTCACCGTGGGGAGAGTGAGGGCAATGTTAGCCACCACGCTCGAGGCGAGCAAGTCGCTGGCGGTGACCGGAGAAACGTGAAAGCGCCGAAGGATGCCCTGTTCGCGAAACATCACAATCGTGGCGCTCAGTCCCCAGAAACTGCCCATCACGTTGAGCGCCAGAACCGGACCGAGAAAATAGGCGGCACCGGCCGGCACGCTTTTGCCGAAAAAGCCCAGGTAGCCAAAAAAGAAGATAAACGGCATGACGATGCTGAAGAAGAAAAACATTTTGTTGCGCAAAGCGAGACGGATGCGCATGTGGGTCAGGCTGGCAAAGTTGCTCAATCGCGTAGCCTCCTTCCGGTCATTTCGATGAAAACGTCTTCGAGAGAAGGAGTGGCGATTTCGAGGCTGACCAGTTCGTTGCCTTCTGCTTCAAGATGTTTGACCAGCGAGACGATGGTTTGGGGCGGACGCGCTGAATGCAAAACGTACGTGCCATCGAGTTCCCGAGCATCCACGACGCCTTCGAGATTTCTCAGCGTCCCGTTGGGCTCGGGTTTGGAAAGCCGTACTTCGATGCGCGTTGTGCCTCCGGAGCGGGTTTTCAATTCGCGAGGGGTGCCGAGGGCGATCAGGTTTCCATGATCGATGATGGCCACGCGGTCGCAGAGCCGTTCGGCCTCCTCGATGTAATGCGTGGTCATGAGGATCGTTTTTTGGTCGCGCTTTAATTCCTCGATGATGTCGTAGATTTCTCTTCGGACTTGGGGATCAAGCCCGGCGGTCGGTTCGTCGAAAAAGAGAAGCTTCGGGTCGTTGACGAGGGCCATGGCCAGGGCCAGCCGCTGCTTTTGGCCGCCGGAGAGCTGGTTATAGAAAGCGTGGCGTTTTTCTTTGAGGCCGAAGCGCTCGAGCAATTCCTCCGGGTTGCGGCGCCTTCTGTAGAAGCTGGCAAACAAACGCAGTGCCTCCATGACGCGGAGCTTGTCCGGAAGCGCCGTGGACTGCAGCGCCGCGCCGATCTCGTGCTTAAGGGCTTGTGAATCGCGCTGCGGATCCAGCCCGCAGACCGACACGCGGCCGCTGTCGCGGGCGCGCAGGCCTTCGAGAACTTCGACCGTGCTGGTTTTCCCCGCGCCGTTGGGACCGAGCAGCCCGAAAACTTCGCCTTCCTCCACCGAGAAACTGACCCCGCGCACGGCTTCCACGTCGCCGTAGCGCTTGACGAGGTTTTCCACTTGAAGGATGGCGTTGCCCATATCCGCTGCTTCTGATCGGAGCAGAGAGATTTATAGGATACCGCAGATGCGCGGTTTGTGCGGCTTCCGCCGGGCCACGGCTTGCCGAAGGGCTTTGCCGCGTTGGCCACCTTGCTGCCTCTCCTTGACATTCTACATATGGAGGTGTATATCTGTCGAATGTCTAGGAGAGAGTATGCCCATCGAAAAATCTGATCTCCTGCAGGGCACCCTGGATCTGCTGATCCTGAAGATTGTTGCCCTCGGTCCGGTTCATGGGTACGGGATCTCGCAGCGAATCCGGCAGATTTCGAAGGAAGTTTTGCAGGTGCAGCAGGGCTCACTGTATCCCGCGCTGCACCGTTTGGAGAAGCGCGGCTGGCTCGAAGCAGAGTGGGGCCAATCGAGCAACGGCCGAGAGGCAAAGTTCTACAGGTTATCGGCGAAGGGCCGCAGGCAGTTGGCGAGTGAGGAATCGAATTGGAATCGTTTGGCCGGCGCGGTGTCGCAGATCCTCGAAACCGCGAGTTAGGAGCGTGCTATGTCCTGGTGGAAGTTTTTCCTTCCCAAGCGTGCGTCAGGCGCGCAACTCGATTCCGAACTGCGCTTTCATATTGACGAACTCATCGAAGCCAACATCGCCCGAAGGATGCCTCCGGAGGAAGCGCGTCGCCGGGCCATGCTCGAATTCGGCGGCCAGGAGCAGGTGAAGGAAGAAGTGCGCGATGTGTATCGCGTCCGGATCATGGACAGCGCCGTCGCCAATGTAAAATCCGCGATGCGCTTCCTACGCAAATCGCCTTCGTTTTCAGCCACGATAATCCTGACCCTGGCGCTCGGAATTGGCGCAAACAGCGCGGTGTTCTCCGCCATCGATGCGATTCTGCTGCGGCCACTCCCGTTCCCCGAGGGCGATCAACTGATGCGGCTCGAACAGTTTCGTCGCAAGGTCAAGAACCCCATGGGGCGCTTGGCGCCGGTGCGGCTCGAGGATTGGAATCGCATGAACTCCACGTTCCAGGCGATCACCGGATATTACACCGAAGATGCCTCGGAGTCTTCCGGAATGCTGCCGGAAAAGGTGACGGCGGCGTTTGTGGCGCCTCGCTTTCTCCAGGTTTGGGGAGTCGCGCCCGAGCTGGGCCGTGATTTCAGGCCAGAGGAGGAGCATTGGGGAGGCCCAAGCGCCGTTCTCATTAGCGACCAGTTCTGGCGGCGTCGCTCTGGCGGTGATCCGAGCGCCCTCGGACAGAAGCTCAGACTCGGGGAACTGTCTCTCACGATTGTGGGCGTCATGCCTTCGTCTTTTTTGTTTCCGGACCGGGACGTAGATCTGTGGGTTCCGGTAATGCTCGGCGGGCCTTTCTCGGAGAACCGATACCTCACCTGGTATTTGACGATCGGCCGGCTGAAGCGCGGCGTTACCCTAGGGCAGGCACGAGCTAACTTGGCGACGGTTCAGGAGCAACTCGGGAAAGCCTATCCGAATACAGACGGGGACCTCGGTGTGTCAATGGAACCGCTGAAGGAAACAACCGTTGGCGGGGCGCGTAAGTCGCTGTGGATGCTGTTTGGCTCCGTGTCGCTGCTTCTGCTGATCGCCTGCACGAACATCGTAACGCTGCTTTTGGCCCGCGCGACACAGCGTGAACATGAGATCTCCGTGCGGTTTTCGCTTGGTGGCCCCCGCGCGGCGATCGTTGTGCAATTACTGACCGAAACGTTCGTCTTGGCACTGGGTGGCGCAGGGCTCGGACTGATTGTGGCTGGCGCGGCGGCGCGCGTGTTTCGCACGCTCGCCCGAGACCTCCCGCGAGTCGGAGAGATTCGGCTTGATGCTCGAGTCGTTTGGTACTCGCTCCTGTGTTCTGTTGTTGTGACCATCCTCTGCGGTTTGTTTCCGGCGATTCGCGGGACGCGCAGGAACTTATCGAGCGCGTTGGCACAAACCAGCCGCAGCCAGGTTTCCGGCCGCCATCCGCTTCAGTGGCTGCTGGTGGGCGTGCAGGTGACGCTGGCCGTGACACTCCTTTCCGGAGCGGGATTACTGTTGCGGAGCTTTCAGGCGTTGGGTCGGGTGTCGCCTGGCTTTGACCCGAGCCACGTACTCACCTTTCACATCACGGGATCCTATGCCGAGACGGCCAGCCCCGAAAAACTGGCGCAAAGAATCGACGGGACGGTTGACACAGTGCGTCACCTTCCTGGCGTGGAAGCCGCCGCAACCTCCTCCGAACTGCCGGGTTTGGCTCGCGAGTATGAGACCGAGCTCAAGTTTTCGGAAGGAGAAGTGAATCCGGAACGTAAAATCCTGGCGGAGAATCGTTTTATTTCGGAAGGATATTTCGCGGCAATGAAGATTCCGCTTCTCGAGGGTGAAGACTGCCGGAGGGGCTTTCGGACCCAGGAAGGGGGCGCTTTGGTCAACCGCAGTTTCGCGAACACGTATTTCGGCGGATCTCCGGGCATCGGGCGGCACGTTCAAGCGGTGATTGGCAGCCTGTTCATAGGCCCAGGGGAAATCCGAGGCATCGTGGGCGACGCGCGCGAGGAGGGTTTCGATCGCGAGCCAAGCCCCACGGTGTACTGGTGCGGCAACGGTTTTGATCCCGACCCGGTTTACTTGGTGCGGACCCAGGCAAAGCCTATGGCGATGGCAGAAATCCTGCGCCGGAAGGTTCACGAAATTGAGCCGGGGAGGTCGCTATTCGCCGTCAAACCGCTCGAGGAGCACCTGGATGAAGCGTTCGGAGAGAACCGCCTGCGCACTTACTTGCTGAGCTTTTTTGCGGCCACGGCCCTATCCCTTGCCTGCGTTGGCCTGTACGGGACACTGAATTATTCAGTGATGGTGCGCCGGCGCGAGGTGGGTTTGCGTCTCGCTCTCGGAGCCTTGCGAGAACAAATCGTGAAACAGTTTCTTCTTCAAGGGCTTCGCGTTACCTTGCTCGGCTGTCTCGCGGGCTGGGGCCTCGCCTCGGCCTTTGCCCGGGTCCTGTCCGGCATGCTGTTCGGCGTTTCTCCGACCGACGCCGCAACACTGTCCGCGGTCATTTTCCTGGTGCTGGCCGTTGCCGGGGCCGCATCTCTCGTGCCGGCCATTCGTGCCGCCCATGTCGAACCCATGCAGGTTCTGCACGAGGAGTAATCGGGAAGAGAGCACTCTTCCCTTCGATGGCTCGAGGCGGTTTGCTCTCCCGCAAGTTTGCCCGCGGCCTCAGGTGGGAAAATAATCCGGTTGCAAATTCTGCGTGAGCTTACTTTCGGCGCTTTGTTCGCGGCGCCTCGCCTTTCAAGCTGCGAATTTTCGACGGCTGCCAGAGGTGCCGTTTCAAGTCCACGCGAAATTCAACGACGGAGACACCTTCGGTTTCGAGAAGCTTTTTTTGGAGCAAAGCGTGTGGGCCACGAATGAGGATTTTTCCGCGGTCGCCGATCACGCGGTGCCACGGAATGCCTTTTCCCGAAGGAGTGCCAGCCATGGCGCGTCCGGCGGTGCGCGCGCCTCCGGGCAAACGCAGGGCTCTGGCGAGCCCTCCATAGGTTAGAACCTTTCCTCGAGGAATACGTTGCACGAGACGGTATACGTTATCCCAGGACATATGCGGAACTCCGGAGATCCGAGGGCTCGCAAGAGCGAATTGCGTATCGTAGGTGCGAGCACACCGAACAACAAGAGAAAAATGCCGCGACGGGGTTTAATAAAATGGCTAGAGTCTGCCGATGGCAGCAGGAAACGGGAATGGAGCCAGACCATGGAGCGCGGAAATATAAAACCAATGGTTATGGTTGATGATAATAAGGGAGCAGAAAACCAATGGGAGCGCAGCAACAAAACTGATGAGGTGATAACCGCTGGCGTCTTTAGGGTGAAGCCGTTACTGATACGGTGCAACTTTTGACGAAATTCCGTGTCTAATATTGCAGAGCGTAGTGGAAGCTCGTTACACTACGGCAGCTGCAATCGAGCACGAGACGAGGTAAGCGATGGCTTTTGTTCGCCGCAAAGGGAATTCGTTCTACCTGGTGCACAATGTGCGCCGCGGCGAAAAAGTACTGCAACTTCATTTAGCGCGGCTCGGACAGCGCGCGCGTATTACCGATGAAGTCGTTAAGGAAGTATCGAAGAAGCATCCGTTCGTGGAGCTGAATTGGAGGGCTCTGCGAGAGCAGTGCAATCACTCCGCGGACCTGGGGGATCCCAATTCTCCGGCGGTGCAAAAACTGGTATCTTCTCTTCGTACCCTCAATCTTGAATTGGCGGATGTCCTTCCGCCGCTCGTCCGAATTTCAGAATCGCCCGTGGTGGCAAGGGAGTTGCTGGTACAATTGCGGCTCCTGCAGTCGACCATCCAGGTCAAATTGGAACAGTTTGATCGGGGACGCGAGCGGTACGGCAACCCGCACGGGCGGGTTCGCTAGGAGGCGGTCATGGACGACTACACTCTTTCTCTCGATCCAAGCAAGCGCAGCACGGACACGATTGATTTTCAGTCGGCGCTGCGATCGAAGATTGTGGGTCAAGAAGAGGCCGTACAGGCGCTGGTTGACTTGTACCAGGTGTTTCGCGCCGGCTTGAATTCTCCGGGGCGCCCGGTAGGGAACCTGCTGTTTCTGGGGCCCACTGGATCCGGAAAAACCCGCATCGTCGAAGCGGCGGCGGAGATCCTGTTTGGGGATGCCCGCGCGGTCATCAAGGTCGATTGCGCGGAGTTCCAACACTCCCACGAGATTGCTAAATTGATTGGTTCGCCTCCAGGCTATTTGGGACACCGGGAAACGCATCCGCTGATCACGCAGGAGACGCTGGCGGCCTGCCACACCGAAAAGCTGAAACTAAGCTTCTTGCTCTTGGATGAAATTGAGAAGGCCAGCGACGCCCTGTGGCAGTTGCTGCTGGGCATCCTGGATAAGGCCACTTTGACCCTTGGTGACAATCGGAAAGTGGATCTGTCTAAAACGGTTATTTTTCTCACCTCCAACCTGGGCGGCGGAGAGATCAGCGAACTGATGGAAGGCGGCATGGGCTTCATCCAGCCGGGAGACAAACCGGCAGCCGGCCTGGACGAAAAGGTACAGCGCACCGCCGTCGAGGCGGCCCGGCGCAAGTTCTCCCCCGAATTCATGAACCGCCTGGATAAAGTCGTGGTCTTTCATCCCTTGCGCAAGGAGCAGTTGCAGGAAGTCCTGGACATCGAATTGGGCCAGGTCCAGCAGCGCGTGCTGGACACGGCCAAGGGCCAGTTTCTTTTCCGCGTGACACCTGCTGGCCGCGATTTTCTGCTGCAGGAAGGCACCGACCAGCGCTACGGAGCACGCCACCTGAAGCGGGCCATCGAGAGGCACGTTGTCTATCCGCTGGCGAACCTGCTCGCCACCGATCAGGTCAACTTGGGAGATTTGGTGTGCATTGACTGGGATAAGACGCACAACCGGCTCACTTTTGTGCGCGAAGGCGAGGGAGCCTTGGTGGAAGCGGCAGCAAAGCGTGCGGGAGCCGCGGCAGCCGGGGCCGAGGCGACCGACGGCAAGTTCGCAAGCGCGCCCGAGGAGACGGTGACGGAGGAAAAGAAGACTCGTGCGGCTCAGCCTGGAGCGGCGCCTGCCGCAGCGCCACAAAGCCGGAAAAAGCAAGATCGCTCTAACTCTTAAGGCCCTCCTAAGGCCAAAGGTCTCTTAAAGCAAAACTTTAACTCCTCTGCGGGGGCGCACCAAAACGGCGCCCCTTTTTGTCGTTTGTGGCGTGACACAAAGTGTTCTGCTCCCGGGTCTTGGTCTCTCATTTTTGACTAAAATGGAAAGCAATCTCAGTTTGTGAGACGCCTACAAAATTTGAAATCCTGTATCTGACTGAAATTAGTGCGTTTCCTTGCCAGCAACAAGGTGAAAAAGATTGGCATCCGCCATGCTCTATCTGATTTTTCGCGCAGAGCCTGAGACGCGCGTCGCGTTTGGGGGATCAGACGCGGAGAAGGGGCAAACGATGAGAGCTGCTGTCCGCCACCAACTGGACCCAACCATACGCAGCAACGATACGCGGGATTTTCATGCTTCCTTGCGCGCCAAGATTGTTGGCCAGGAGGAAGGTATACAGTCCCTGGTCGACATGTACCAGGTCTTCTGTGCCGGATTGAACTCGCCTGGCCGCCCCGTAGGAAACCTCCTCTTTCTCGGGCCGACGGGCTCGGGAAAGACCCGCATCGTCGAAGCGGCGGCGGAGATCCTGTTTGGGGATGCCCGCGCGGTTATCAAGGTAGATTGCGCGGAATTTCAGCACTCCCACGAGATTGCCAAGCTCATTGGCTCCCCTCCGGGCTACCTCGGCCACCGCGAAACCCACCCCCTGATTACCCAGGAAGCCCTGGCGGCCTGCCACACCGACAAGCTGAAGCTCAGTTTTTTGCTTTTCGATGAAATTGAGAAGGCCAGCGACGCGCTCTGGCAGTTGCTGCTGGGCATGCTGGACAAGGCGACGCTTACCCTGGGCGACAACCGCCGCGTCGACCTTTCCCAGACGGTCATTTTCCTGACCTCGAACCTCGGCGGCGGTGAGATTACCGAAATGATACAGGGCGGCATGGGCTTCATTCAGCCGGCGGACAAGCCGGCGGCCGGTTTCGATCAAAAAGTGGAGCGCACCGCGGTCGAGGCGGCGCGCCGTAAGTTTTCGCCCGAGTTTATGAACCGGCTCGACAAAGTGGTGGTTTTTCATCCCCTGCGCCGCAAACAGTTGGAGCAAGTTCTCGATATTGAACTGGCCCAAGTGCAGGAGCGCGTTCTGGAAACGGCCAAAGGGCAGTTTCTCTTCCGCGTGACCGAGCCGGGCCGCGATTTTCTTCTGCAAGAAGGCACGGATCAGCGGTATGGGGCGCGCCACTTGAAAAGAGCCATCGAGCGCCATGTGGTCTATCCCATGGCTAACTTGCTCGCCACCGAGCAAGTGCATCTCGGAGACCTCATTTGCATCGACTGGAACAAGGAGCAGGAGCGCTTGACCTTTGTTCGCGAAGGCGAAAACCTCGCCCTGCCGGCGCGCAAACCGGAACCGGCTCCGGCAGCCAAAGTCGTTAGTGCCCGAAATGGCAAGTCTGCCGATGCTCCGAACGCTGCGCCTTCTCCCGAGCCTTCGCCGCGCCTAGCTCGGTAATCAAGTTCCTTCCAGCAAGCCCTCACCCCCCAGCCCGGGTGCCAGCCACCCGGGCTTTTTCTCTTTGTGTCCCCCAAATGCTAAAGTAACTCTGGAGCGAGAATCCCGATCGTAGGAGTCATAGCGGAGGTTACAGTGAGTGCGTGCGGTGGCCTAGGGAATTTGTGCCTAAGGGGCGAGAGCCAGGCGCGCCGGCGACTTGGTGCGCGCGCCGGCCTCCCGTCTATTGGCCCTTTGTGCCTGTTCGTTCTACTCGCGCCGACGGCCTCCGCGCAGCGCACCGTGCTTAGGCCGGGATGGAACATGTTCACGCCGCAGCAGGACATCGAGCTGGGCAAGCAAGCTGCCGCGGATGCAGAAAAACAATTGCCTCTTTGCCATGCGCCCAGAGTCGATGCCTATCTGACGCAACTGGGAATGCGGCTGGTCGAAAAGCTCCCTACTGGCGGCGTGCAATACCCCTTCGAATTTCATTGTGTGAATGACAAGGCCATCAATGCCTTTGCCTTGCCCGGCGGATACGTTTTTATCAATCGCGGAGCGATCGAGGTGGCCGACAATGAAGCGCAGCTTGCCGCTGTGATGGCGCACGAGCTTTCGCACGTGGCGTTGCGGCACGGGACGAATCAAGCGACGAAAGCTCAGGCGGCGGAAGGTGTTCTTGGGATTGCCAGCGGCATTCTCGGCGGCTCGACCGGCGGGGCACTATTGAGCGAGTTGGGCGCGTTTGCCGCTGGAGGCGTGCTGCTGCGTTACTCGCGAGGCGCCGAATCGCAAGCGGATGTGATGGGCACGCAGGTGCTCTATGACAGCGGCTACGACCCGCGCGCCATGGGGCAGTTTTTCGAGAAGCTCGAAGCCGAGAGCAAGGGGAAGAATCCGCCTGAGTTTCTTTCCGACCATCCGAATCCCGAGCACCGAGTCGAACGTGTGGAAGAGGAAATCGACAAACTGCGCGGCGTCCCGCCGAATGCCAAGCGGGATTCCGCGGAATTTGAAGCGATCAAGCGCGAAGTGCTGGCTCTGGCGGTGGTGAAGAGGCTGGCGCCGGCGGCTGCGGGGGCGGCAAAAGCTCCTGCGCCTCCTTCGGGAAATTTCGCTGCTTATAAGGCCAATGCGTACGCGCTGAAATATCCGGACAACTGGAAGAAGTATGCCGACAATAACGGCAACAACGCTTCGTTCGCGCCGGAAGGCGGCGTGGTGGACGACAGCACTGGTCATGCTGCGCTCGCCTACGGGCTCATCGTAACCGTGTCCCAGGCCACCGGCGACCGCAACGATTGGGACGCCCTGAACAACGCCACCGAGCAGGCCATTCACGACCTGCAAAAGTCGAACCCGAACATGAAGATTACGCGCCAGCCGGAGCACGTCCGCTTGAATGGCCAGCCCGGCCTCGCGACGTATCTCAGCAACGATTCTCCGCTAGGCAGCCAGGAAACAGATTGGATGATTACTACATTGCGCCCGGAAGGGCTGGTCTCGTTCGTCTGTGTGGCTCCACAATCCGCCTATGAAAAATACGACAAGACCTTTAACGGCATCCTCGACAGCGTGCGGTTCACGAAATAGGCAAGAATCAGCAAAGCGAGCCGAACCGAATTTCCGTATGGAAAGCAAAGGGCGTCCCGAGCTTCGGAACGCCCTTTTTGGTCTATTCCGTTGGGATCGAAGCTACTCGAAGAAAAGGAACGGCAGAACTGGCGTGCCTTCCTGCCTAACGGCATCGAGGGCGTCCGGATCCAGGCCCAGGATTTTCAGGATCGTGGGAGCCACCTGAGCGGTTTCCACAAAGCTGTGGATGGTGCGGGCCTCAATACGAGGATTGGATACCAACAGCATCACGTTGGTATCATCCCATGCGTAGCCGCCATGTTCGGATTGCTTCTTTAGGTTTCCGGTATAGACCACGCCGATGTTTGGAATGACTACGATGTCGGGAGTACGCGGGTCGCCCCCTTCCCGAAGCTTGCAGCAGGGGCCGGGGTGCTCAGGCACGCCGGGTGGGTTAAAGAGCGTGTTCAGTGAGGCGCCATGGTAGATCTGGCCCGGTCCAATCGCTGTCGCGGCATTCTCCAGAGCCGTTACTGCGTCCCCGGTGCGGTTTGAATCTGCCAGCCAGATCTGGGAAATGTCGTCCTCGGCCAGTCCGAGGCCATTATTGGGGTCATTGTAAACTGCCGGGAGAAGATTTCCGACGATCCCAGACGGCGGCGTGCCGTTGTTGCCGGAATTCCCCGGAATGGGGAAGAAGCGGTTCGGGTCGATCGGCGACTGGCCGTGTTTCGCGGTAACAATGACGGTGGTCGAATCCAGAAGACCCTCGTGCTTGAGGGCAGCGACCATCTGCCCGATCGCCGCATCCACGAACTGGATTTCGGCCAGCATTTTGGGTCTGGGGCTACCCTGGGCATCCTCATAACCGCCAGTGTTTGCGTCGGTTCTGATAGCGGATTTGGGTTCAATCAGCTTCTGTCCAACGCTGACGGCCTGGAAGTTCATCCCAAAGATCGTTGGGACCGGAGCATTGCTTGTACCGAGGTGGGTCCTGCCGTGGATTTGGTTGAGTACGCCATTGACCTTCAGCTGGTCGTAGCATTTGATGGCATCGAAATCGGTGGTCCAGTCATCGCCATTGGGAACAAGCGCTCCGCAATCAAAACTCGCTTCCGGGCTGGGGGCTGCGGTCTTAATTCCGGGCAGCACAATCTGAAGAGAGTTGACCTCAGGGGAATAGTAATCATCCACGTTGCTGGGTTGATCGGTTCCCGTGGGGCCGGAAACTGAGGCGTAGGCAGCGTGCTTGTCGGACCAGGCTGTGTAGCCGCCCGCGGCGTGGATCACGCCAAAAATGGTGTTCGTGCGAACGAAGTTCCAGGAGTAAACGGGTTTGCAGTTGTTAAACGGATCGCGCACCAGCCTGTCGGGATTGATTGACTGAACGCCACCGTCGATAGTGGAGTACCCGGGAAAGCCACCATTGAGCTTCGACTGGTCGAATTCGTTGCCTTCCTCATATTCGGTCTGGGTTCCGTTAATGACGTTCAAATTGCAGGTTCCGCCCGGTAGCCCGTTGCCCGTAGCAATCTTCGGCGGTGCCAGAACACGATCGTAAGCCACGTCGTAGAACGCGCCTACCGTTCGAGGACTCCCGCCGCTGACGATCGCCATCAGGCCGGGAAACGAGTCGGACGGCCTCGATGTGGTCGTGCGTGTGTAGTGCACTCCGGTCCTGCCGAGAGCGGCCAGATTGGGACAAGTCTTCGATGCCACGCAGTTTTCATAATCAACCGCATGCATGCCATCGATGCTGATGAGCAGCACGTGCTGGATAGGGCTTGCTTGGCCGAGGTTGTTGGCGTGGACTGGCGCGGGGACAGTTGTGCCAACGAGCCCCAGAGACAATGCGATTGCAAGAATTCTTTCTTTCAAAGGCGATCTCCTTTTAATTGGGAAGACAAATGAACACAACCGATCCCGCGCAAGACACTAGGGGCGTTGTGTTACAGGAGATAGAACGGAGCGTGTCGGCTCCGTAAATCAGGAGGAGTGGAGACGTCGAGTACTGGTTCTCCCAGTGCCGAGTGAAAAATGCCCGTGAATCCGTTTAAGAACGGGCCGGGATGGGTTCTTCCGCCGCTTTTCCAGCATATTGCGAACGATAAACTTCGGCCGCGCGTTCGAGAGCTTCAGCGATGCTTTCGCAAATATTCTCCGCGCCGACGTGGCGTTCGAATTCTGCCTGCTTCATCAGCTGCGAAGGTTGCTCTCTGGCGCCGCAAAGCAGCAGCGATCGGCCCGATTCGTGGACCGTATCGGCGAGGTCGCGAATCGCGCCGAGCCCGGTGGCGTCAATGGCGGTCATGTTTCGCAGGCGCAGAATGAGGATGGGCGGCAGCTTGTCGAGCGAGTGCAAAATATCCGCAAACTTGTCCGTTGCGCCGAACAGAAAGGGCCCGTGAATGCGGTACACAATCGCGTAGTCCGGGATGTCCTTGCCTTGCAGCACGTGCACGCGGCTGTCTTCCACATAATCCTTCGTGACCGGGCTAACCGTGGTTGTCCGGGAGACTTTGCGGATGAACATGAGCGCCGCGAGCACCATTCCGACTTCGACGGCGAAGGTAAGGTCGGTGACCACGGTCAGCACCATTGTCAGCAGCCAAACGGCAATGTCTGCCGCGCTCAGCTTGAGAATTTCCGGGATTTCCTCCCAATCGCCCATGTTGTACGCGACGATCATCAAAATGGATGCCAGCGCCGCGAGCGGAACGCTTTTTACCAGCGGCGCTGCAAAAAGGATGATCCCGAGCAGCGTAAGCGCATGAATCATTCCGGCGACCGGAGTCTTCGCTCCGGAACGCACGTTGGTAGCCGTGCGCGCGATGGCGCCAGTGGCAGGCAAGCCGCCGAAGAGCGGTGAGAGGATGTTTGCCACGCCCTGCCCAATCAATTCCACGTTCGGATTGTGCTTGTCGTTGCTCATGCGGTCGGAAACCACGGCGGACATAAGCGACTCGATCGCTCCCAGCATTGCTACCGTGAAGGCGGAAGAGAGCAACTGGCGGAAAATATCGTAATGAAATTTCGGAACGGCAATCGTTGGGAGGCCTTTCGGGATGCCACCAAAACGCGTTCCGATGGTTTCCAGGTTCATGTGGAAGAGAATCACCGCGGCGGTCGCGCCGAAAGTGACCAGGATCGCGCCCGGTATTTTCTTGGCGTACTTCAGGCAGAAAATCATCACCGCGATCGAAAAGATGGAAACGGCGGTGGCTGGCATGGAGAACGTGTTCCCCGCCTGGGCAAACGCCTTCATGCGATGAAAGAAGTCGCCCGGGACGTGATCCATCTTCAAGCCGAAGAAGTCGCGGATCTGCGTGCTGGCGATGAGAATCGCGATTCCGTTGGTGAAGCCGACCACCACGGGCCGCGGAAAGTATTTCACCATCGCGCCCATGCCGGTGATGCCAAGGAGCACCAGCAGGACGCCCGCCATCATCGTGCACATGAAAAGGCCGTCAATGCCGTGCTTCGCGATGATGCCCGCGACGACCACCACGAAGGCTCCGGTGGGGCCACCGATCTGCGTTTTTGACCCGCCCAGGGCCGAAATCAAAAAGCCGGTTACAATCGCGCAATAAAGTCCCGCTTGCGGCGGCACACCCGAGGCGATCGCGAAGGCCATCGCCAGCGGCAGCGCCACCAGCCCAACGGTGACTCCGGCAATCAAATCCGAGGCAAATTTGTGCCGGTCGTAATGACGCAGAAGGATTGCGGATTTGGGCAGCCAGTCTTCGATATCGAATTTCATGCTTGCTGCAATCTTCGAGGCAAAGGAGTCATCCAAGTCTAGCAGAAGCGGAGCAGACGCAATCTGTCGGACGCGGTTTGGTGTGCCTGGTCGCAAATAGCCGGAAAAACGAGGCCGGCGAATGCTTTGCGTTTGCGAGGCAAGGCACCTTGCTTTAATCTGCGGCTGTGCTTCGCGGCGCGGCGGGTTTCCAGCGCAGCACCGGCTTGCGCGCTGCTGCAACTTCATCAAGCCGCCGCACGCGCGTCGTATGCGGCGCGGTTTTCACGATTTCCGGTTGTGTCGCGGCCTCTTCTGCGATCGACTTCATGGCGTCGATGAACAGGTCGCATTCTTCCCGCGACTCGGATTCGGTCGGCTCGATCATTAAAGCACCGGGAACGATCAATGGAAAGGCGGTGGTGTAGGGATGGAAACCGTAGTCGATCAGCCGCTTGGCGATGTCCATGGTGTTTACGCCGTTCTTCTTTTGGATCGCGTCGCTGAAAACCACCTCATGCATCGAAGGCAGGGAATACGGCAGGTCATAAAAGCCCTCAAGCTGCTTTCGAATGTAATTCGCATTCAGCACCGCATCTTCCGTGGCCTGGCGCACGCCGGGACCGTACGCCAGAATGTACGCCAGCGCGCGAACCAGCACTCCGAAATTGCTGCTGAACGCCTTCACTTTGCCAATCGAGTCCGGCCGCACCGGCTCGAGCGCCAGCCGGCCGCCCTCTTTTTCCGCGAGGATCGGCACCGGGCGGAACGGCTCGAGAATCTTCTTCATTGCGACCGGACCGGCTCCCGGACCCCCGCCACCGTGCGGCGTCGAGAATGTCTTGTGCAGGTTCAAATGCATGACGTCCACGCCGAGATCGCCCGGGCGGGTTATGCCCGCAAGCGCATTCATGTTCGCGCCGTCCATGTACAGCAACACGCCCTTCGCGTGCAAAATCTGCGCAATTTCCGGCAGGTTTTGCTCGTAAATCCCCAGTGTCGAAGGGTTGGTGATCATCAATGCCGCAACGTCTTCGTTCACCATCTTGCGCAGGCCTTCGATGTCGACCTGTCCCTGCGCTCCCGATTTGATGTTTGCGACCTCATAGCCCGCGATCACCGCCGTCGCAGGGTTCGTGCCGTGCGCGGAATCGGGAATCAGCACTCTCTTACGCGGATTCCCCTGTTTTTGCAGATACGCGCGGATCAGCAGCAATCCGGTGAGCTCTCCCTGGGCCCCGGCGGCTGGCTGCAAGGTGATGGCATCCATGCCGGTAATTTCCAGGAGGCATTGCTCGAGCAGCCGCAGAATCCTCAGGCATCCTTGCGAAAGTTCTTGCGGCTGATAGGGGTGCTCCGTTGCGATTCCTTCGAGCCGCGCCACAAATTCATTGACGCGCGGATTGTACTTCATGGTGCAGGAACCCAGCGGGTACATTCCCAGGTCAATCGCGTGATTCCAGGTGGAAAGACGCGTGAAGTGGCGGAGCACCTCGATCTCGCTGACTTCCGGAAAACCCTCGATGTCTTCGCGCAGATGGGGGGCGCCCAGCACTTTCGCTGGTTCCGCTTTAGGTACGTCCAGTGGCGGCAATTCGAACGCGCGCTTGCCGGGCGACGATTTCTCGAAGATCAGGCCCTCGTTCTGATTCGTGTGCCGTGATGCCTTTTTGATTTTCTCGTTCATGTCTCCCACGTGCCTGCGTGGCACGGACGCCAGCCGCGCAGTTTTTGTCTTGCGTCTAGACCGGCTGTTCCAGCGCCCGCTTCACCGCGCCCGCAAACCGTTCAATTTCCCCGCGCGGCATGGTTTCCGTGACGCACACGAGCGCATGCTTGGTAAGCTCCGGATACGGCGTGCCGAGAGCCAGTGGCCCGACAATTTTTTCGCGCAACAGGTGCAAATTCACAATTTTCACCGAGCGCGGCAGCGCGACGGTGAATTCATTGAAGAACGGAGCGTCAAACGTGCGCCGTACGCCGGGAATCTTGAGCAATTCCGCGAGCGCGAACTGCGCTTTCGAAAGATTCTGTTCCGCCATTTCGCGCAAGCCTTCCTTACCAAGCAGCGTCAAGTGCACCGTTGCTGCCAGCGCGCAAAGCGCCTGGTTTGTGCAAATATTGGAAGTGGCTTTCTCGCGGCGAATGTGCTGCTCGCGTGTCGCAAGCGTCAGCACAAATCCGCGATGTCCCGCAAAGTCCGTGGTTTGCCCCGCCAGCCTTCCCGGCATCTGACGAACGTATCTTTCACCCGCGGCAATCACGCCGGCAAACGGTCCGCCATAACTCGGCGGCAAGCCAAAGCTTTGCGCTTCAAGCGCCACGATGTCCGCCTCTACCGGCGGCCGGAGCAGCCCTAGCGAAACGCCCTCGGCAATCGTCACGACCAACATCGCGCCAACCGCGTGCGCCGCTTCGGCCAATGGCGCGTACGATTCGATCGCGCCAAAAAAGTTCGGCGATTGCGCAACCACCGCGGCCACGTCGTCTTTCAACGCGCCCTGAAGCGCTTTCACATCGACTGTTCCGCTCGTGGCGAAAGGAATCTCCTCGATGCGCAATCCGGAATTCTTCGCGTAGGTTTTCAGCACGTCGCGGTATTCCGGATGCACCGAACGCGCCACGAGCACGCGCTGCCGCCCGGTCAGCCTCTCTGCCATCAACACCGCTTCCGTCGCTGCCGTCGAGCCGTCATACATCGACGCGTTCGCCACGTCCTGCCCGGTCAGCTGGCACATCAACGTCTGAAACTCGAAGATCGCCTGCAGGGTGCCTTGCGAAATTTCCGCCTGATACGGCGTGTACGAGGTAAGGAATTCACCGCGCTGGATGATCGTGTCGGTCACCACCGAACGCAGGTGGTTGTAAACGCCCGCGCCGAGAAAACTCGCATAGCCTGCTGCGTTTTCCGCCGCGCGCTGCTTGAAATACTGGATGACTTCGGCTTCCGAGTAAGGCCCAGGAATCTTCAGGGCCTCGCGCAGCCGGTACTTTTCCGGAATGGTCGAAAACAGCTCATCGATCGATTTTGCCCCGATGGCGGCCAACATTTCTTGCCGCTCGACGGGGCTCTTCGGGAGGTAGCGCATTAGGCGGAGGTTTCCTTGCCCTTCTCCGCGATATAGGCTTCGTAGGCGGCCGCGTCCATCAAGTCGCTGATCCCTTTGGCGTTTGTCAGTCGCACCTTGATCAGCCACCCGGCTCCGTGCGGGGCGTTGTTGATCGTCTCAGGTTTATTTTGCAGCTCGCCGTTGGCCTCGATGACTTCCCCCGAGGCGGGGGCGTAAATCTCGCTGACGGCCTTCACCGACTCCACCGTGCCAAACGATTTTCCCGCTTCAATCTTGGCGCCTGGCTTGGGCAGTTCGACAAAAACCACGTCGCCCAGTTCGTGCTGCGCGTGGTCGGTGATGCCGATCGTGGCGAGGTCTCCTTTCATCTCAATCCACTCATGCTCTTTGGTGTAGCGGTACGACTTCGGATACGCCATCAAACCACTCCTTGCACTCGCAATACCTGCATTCGTCTCAATGGGACTGGTCCAAGTTAGACTATCTTCCGCTTGCCTGCGGCGCGGCTGCTTTTTTCTGCCGCTTGTAGAACGGAGTTCGAACCACCTGGGCTTTGTAGTTTTGCCCGCGAATTTCCACATACAAAATCGTACCCGCCGCCGAATATGTTGGCGGCACGTAGGCCAGGGCAATGTTTTTGCCCAAAGTCGGGGAAGGCGAACCGCTCGTCACTACGCCGATGTGTTCTCCGGCTCCGTTCGAGCAGCAATACTCGTCGCGTGCGATTCCGCGATCGATCATCTCGAGGCCCACCAGCGTGCGCTTCAATCCCGCGGCCTTGGAGCGCTCTAGCGCCGCTCGGCCGATAAAATCGCCCTTCTCCATTTTGCAGTAGCGCTCGAGCCCCGCTTCCCATACATTGATCTTGTCGCTGATCTCGTGCCCGTACAGCGCCATCTTCGATTCCAGCCGCAGTGTGTTGCGCGCGCCCAGGCCGCAGGGAACGATTGCGAACTCACGCCCGGCCTCGATCACCTGGTTCCAGACTCTTTCGCTTGTCGCTGGGTCGGACGGCACGTAAATCTCAAATCCGTCTTCGCCCGTATATCCGGTGCGCGCAAGCAACCTATTCTTCAGGCCGCAGACCGTGGCGTGGGTGAACCAATAAACCTTAAGGCCGCTCAATTCCGCGTCCGTCAGCTTTTGCACCACCTCCGCGGCTCGCGGCCCCTGAATCGCCAATTGGGAGTACGCGTCGCTCAGATCTTCGACCACGCAATCGATGCCCCGGGTATTTTCACGCACCCAGTTGATGTCTTTCTCCCGCGTGCCCGCGTTAATCACCAGCAGATAATCGTCTTCGCCCAGCCGATGCACGATCACGTCGTCGACAAACGTCCCTTCCGGATAAAGCATCGCCGAGTATTGCGCCTGCCCAATCGCCAGCCGTGACGCATCATTCATGGTGATGTGCTGTACCGCCTCGAGCGCTCCCCCGGGCTTCTTCCCGCTGCGAATGCGAATGTCCCCCATGTGGCTGACATCAAAAACGCCGACATTTCCCCGCACCGCTTTGTGTTCGGCGATCAAGCCGCCGCTTGACGGGTATTCCACAGGCATGTCCCAGCCGCCGAAATTAACCATTTTCGCGCCAAGGCGGCGGTGCAATGCGTTCAGCGCCGTTTTGCGAAGCGAACTTGTCTCGGAAGTTGTTGCGGAATCCATTCCCATCGCTCGGGCAGAGACCGATACTAACATGCGCCTCCAAGGCGGTCAAAGAAGCGGCGCGACCGACCGTACCGCGAACCGATGCACCACTCGCCATCCACGAGCCACCTTGGCCTTGCCGCGCGCGGCTTCGCTCAGGTACAGTTTTCTTGAGGGCGCTTATGGAAGGTCCAACCGTTTGTGTGCAATGCGACATGCCGGAGGAACGCTGCAGTTGCGAGAAGTACTGCACCATTTGCAAAGGGCAGCACAACATCCGGCTCTGTTCGGACGGCCTCTATTATTGCCCCGATTGCCGGGAAGCCTGCGATGTGGGGCTGGCTAGTAGCCGTGGCCGCTGAACTGAAAAGCTTGCACATGTGCCTTGACGGCGACGCCCGCCTGGCCGCGGCGGCGGGCGGTGTAGCCCGCTTCTTCGCGGATGCCGCTGGCCTTGAAACCGATGCCGTCGTTCGCTTGCAGTCCGCGGTCCTCGACGCCTGCAACGAAGCTTTCAAGCACCTCTCCGCCAAACACCCCCACTTGGAAGTCACCTTCGCGCGTTTTTCCGACCGCATCGAAGTTTCTCTCTGCCATGAGGAGGAACCTAGCGCTTTTGACCTGCAAACGATTACAAGGTTTGCCGCAAAGAAAACAGCCAGCGCAGGGAGCTCGGAAACTCTAGCGGGCGTAGACCGTGTGCAACGCGAAACCCACGGCAGGGAAGTTGTGACCCGCCTCACCAAGTACCTCCGCCAAGTAGCGCCCAGCGTCTGACGGCCTTGAAAAAGAGAACAGGCCGGGCAAAGTTTTTGCCCGGCCCGTTCTTCTTTCCGTAACTTCCTGCACCCTTACATCTTCAAAGCGAATGTATTTCTCCGGATCAGCGCCGTCATCTGTTCGTCGCTCAGCGACATGCTGAGCGCCACCCGGTCTCCGGCCGGCGTGATGCGCGCCTGATCCAGCAGATCGGCCAGCTCCGGATTCTCTTTTTGCGCCTGGTAGCGTTTATACAGGAATCCCGCCTGCAGCAGTTGGCCGAGCGTGTTCGCGTCTTCCGTGGATGCGCAAATGGCCTGGAACTTTCCATTGATGCCGCGGTCTGCTTCCACATTGATAATCAGGTTTTGCATCCGCGCCACGAGCTTGGCGGCCTCGGGAAACTGCTCCACTTCTGGCGCAAGTTGCTGCATCGCCAACCGCGTGTACGCTGGATTCAGAACCGCCCACACCACGCCGCTTCCGTTCGCTTCATTGATCAGCGGGAAAAGCCTGTCGTTTTTAAGCAGGCCCTCCTCCTCGCCGAAGCGTACGCCAACCATTTTCTCGAGGATCGCGCGATTCCCGAACGCCGCGGTATTCGAATCGATGAAGAAGAAAAACAGGTCGCTCGCCCCGGAACCTGTGCCGAACGAGTACAGCGTGTAACCCCGCGTCTTGAACGTCGGCAGCTTCTGTTGCTTGAAATACGCCTCGGTCGAATTCGGATTGTAGGTGCCGAGCGCAACTCCCACGATCTGTTCACCGCTGGGAACCGCTGACGAGCCCGAGCCCTCGGTCTTGGTGTTCAGCCCTTCGGCCACCAGCCCCCAGGCCAGTTCGTCGACCTGCGAATTCGGATCCACGCCCGCCGACGCCAGGAACTTCTCGAATTGCCGGAACCGCTCCGGAATCATCTGCTCCCGCAATTGCGGGAACCATTTTTCGGACCGCGCCTTCTTTAGGTCGCAATACGCAAATTCGCCTATATTCTTGGGGAACAGCGCAATAGTGTCTGTACCGAGGCGGCCTGCCCGCGCCGGCTTGGGCGCCGCCAGCAGGATAGCCGTCACAATTGCCGTGGCGCCGGCCTTGCCGATCGCCCTGATCACTCTCATGAAATGCTCCTTTCGGAATGGGCCGAGGGAACCTCTATTCTACGCGCTTCTTGCTCGAGGCGCATTGCCCAACCGCTCCTTGAGCGCCGCCGTTTTCGCCCGCGTCGCCGCTACGTAAGCGGCATCCTTCAAACCATCCAGGTTGATTTCCACGTTGGCGAGGGCTCCGCGGGCGGCCGCCTCGGCTAGCAAACCTGCCACCTGCAAGTCTGAACGCATGGATGCCGCGACGATACCCTCCAGTTGTCCCAAGCGTTCGAAAAGGGCAACCGTCCGCTCGGCCACCTGCAGGGGAACTTCGGCAGCCCCCTTGGTCGCCTTCTCGACAGCCTCGGTACGCTCCCGCGTTGCCTTCTCGTTCCCTTGAGGAAGTTTCAAGGCTGCCATCACCGCGTCGTACGATTCGGCGTCGCGGTCAATCGCCTTGGCAAGCTCGTCCGCCGTTTTCCGCAGGTCGTCGAGCGCTCGGGAAAGTGGCTCGACGTGCGCCGCTTGCGATTTCTTTCTCCGCGAAAGCCCGGTGACCATCTGCCCAAGCGAAGCCGCCAGTGCCCCAGTGAACGCCGAAGCGCTTCCGCCGCCCGGCGTTGCCGCCGGCGTTGCCACTGCTTCCAGGAACGGCCGTGCCAATCCCGCAAGCTTTCCGTCCTTGGCCGTTGCGGGCGGGGCGCCTCCGAGCGCGTCGGCAAGCCTGTTCTCAAACACTTGCGCGGGCGAAAAATTCTCAAGCTGGAGAAAAAAGTCCGCCGCCATTTCCAGCGCCTTTTTCGGCACCAGTCCCACGATCTCGCTGCCCGCGGGCATTGCGCCATAGCGCTCCGCTTCGCGCTTCACGATTTCGTACACGCGATGCATGGGTGTCTGCTCGAAATCCGTCAGATTGATGGAAACCTGCGCCAAGTTGCGCGCTTTCAATTCCACGCCCATCGATTTCACGTAGCGCAATCCGCCCGACGAAAAACGGATGGCCTTGGCAATCTTCTGCGCGATCCCCACGTCGGGCGTGTTCAGGTTCACGTTGTAGGCGATCAAGAACTTGCGCGCGCCCACGACGGTTACCCCGGCGGTGGGGTGCACTTTCGGCTCACCTACGTCCGGCAGCCGGTCGTGATTCTTCTTCATTTCCTCGCGCAGCCCTTCGAATTGTCCTCGCCGCACGTTTTCCAGGTTCACGCGGTCGGGCCGGGTGGCCGCCGCTTCGTAAAAGAAAACGGGAATGCGATAGCGGTTCCAGATCTCTTCGCCCACGCGCCGAGCCAGCGCCACGCAATCTTCAATCGTCACGCCATCGATCGGAATAAAGGGCACCACGTCGGTCGCTCCCACGCGCGGATGGGCGCCCGTATGCTTTGTCAAGTCGATCAATTCCATCGCTTTACCGACGCCCAGCAGCGCGGCTTCAGCCACCGCCTCCGGCTCTCCCGCCAGGGTAATCACTGAGCGGTGATGGTCGGCGTCCATCTCGTGGTCCAACACATACACGCCCGGCACGCTGCTCATGGCCGCGACGAGGGCCTGCACCTTTGCCGGATCCCGACCCTCGGAAAAATTCGGCACGCATTCAATCAGTCGTTTCATCGTTTTGGTTTCTTGTTTTTCGCTTTCTTGTCGTCGGGGTTCCCCCAGTTGTTCGGCAGCTTTGGAGCGCGGTCTGGCAGCGTCGGCCGCTCATAAACGAAGCGCCGCTTTTTCTCCGCATTTGTCTCCGACGTCTGATTAAGCTGCACGGCGGGCGTTGGAGAGGGTGCCGCCGTTGTCGGCTGCTCCTTTGGCAACTTAGGCCAGACCGCCCGTGAACCTGGTCTCATCGGCCACTGCGGTCCAATCATCGGTTTCATTCCCGGTGGAAGAGGCAAAGGCCCTTGTGGCGTTTCGGCGGGTGCCGAAGCTTGCGGCGGGACGTTCTTCTCATTCTCCGGTTTCGATTTCTCCGCAAGGTAGGCTCTCCACTGCTGCGCAAACCAAATCAATGCCGTTAGCCAGGCCGCTACGATCAGCGCGTTATAGGTGCTGAACCCTCCGGCCTTCCCCAGGATGGCCACGCTCAGGAAAACCAGCGCCAAAAGGAGATAAAAATATTCCTCGACGAGGCTTTTCGTCCTCGTTCGCCCGATTTTCGGAAGTTTCAGTCTCCGAACGGGCTTGCCTGTATAGCTAGTTCCTGGACTCTTTGGCGGCATGGATCACGCGACCGCGCTTGATGGTCATCCAGCAGTGGTTCACTCCAAAATAATAAGGAATTTCGCGGTAGTCGGCTACCTCGAATACGGCAATGTCCGCCTGTTTGCCAACCTCCAGCGAGCCAACCTGCCCCTCGCGCCTGAGCGCGTAGGCGCCATTGATGGTCGCGGCGGCAATGGCCTCCGCCGGCGTCATTCGCAACTGCGTGCACGCCAGCGACAAAATCATGGCCATGCTTAGTGTCGGGCTGGTCCCCGGGTTGTAGTCCGTGGCCAGCGCGACAATCGCCCCGGCGTCAATCAGCGCTCGCGCCGGAGCGTATTTCTTCCATCCCAGATGGAAATCGCATCCCGGCAGCAGCGTGGCCACCGTCTCGGATTTTCCCAGCGCGCGAATGTCGCTCTTGTTCACATGTTCGAGATGATCGCAGCTCGCCGCACGCAAAAGAATTGCCAATCGCGTTGCGCCGCTTCGCGAAAGCTGCTCGGCATGGATGCGCGGGGCCAGTCCCCATTGCCGCCCCGCCTGCAGCACGCGCTTGGACTCCGCCGCACTAAACGCGCCTCGGTCGCAAAAGACATCGCAAAATTCCGCCAGCCGGTGCTCGGCGATGGTTGGCAGGAGATTTTCCTCGAGCAATTGGATGTAACGCTTGGCTCCGTCCGCCTTCTTGCGAAACTCTTCCGGGACCACGTGTGCGCCGAGGAATGTCGAAACGATGTCCAGCGACTGTTCCGCCGCCAGTTCCTTGTGCTGCTTCAGGATCTTTAGTTCGCTCGCGACATCCAGCCCGTAGCCGCTCTTGGCCTCGATGGTCGTCGTGCCGTGAGCGGCAAATTGCTTTAAAGCCGCCAGCGCCCGCTTCTTTAGCTCATCCGCGGTAGCCGCGCGCAGCTTTTTCACCGAATTGAGAATCCCGCCGCCCTTGCGCGCAATCTCCTCGTAGCTCGCTCCCTGAATCTTCAGTTCGTATTCTTCGGCGCGGCTCGCCGCATGAACCAGGTGCGTGTGCGAATCCACGAATCCCGGCAGCGCCACACGCCCACCCAAATCCAATTTCTCCGCTGCGCGCGCTCCAGGCAACGCTTCGACCTGCCCGCGCGTACCCGCGGCTGCGATCCGGCCGTCGCGCACCAGCAGCGCGCCATCTTCGATCAAGTCCGAGTTGGAAAGGGAACTGCCGCGCCGCGGACCGCGTCCGCCGAGCGTCAGCAACTGCGATGCACCGGTAATGAGCAGCGAATCGCCCAAGGCGCTGGTATTATGCCGGATTGCTCTTTGCGAGCACAGACGAAGACGCGTACTCTTCGACAGGTATGCGAAGCGTAGGAGCCAGTGTGGCCGCCTAGAGCGCAAATGGCTACCGCATTGGAGCCGTAGAGCTTCTGCCTTCAGGCATGGGGATATAGGGATGCTAAGGGATCCTATAAAACTATTGACGAACAAAAAGCGAATGTGTATGCTGTCGTCAATATCTTTGTCGAAGGTTTGACAATCCTAGCCGAGGGACGCTCGGTATCCGCCTGTGGAGGCACAGTAAGACTTAGGTGCGAACTCAAGCGTGTGCCTGTGAAGCAGGAAACATCGTTGGAGACGAGCAGCAACGCTGCTTAGTAACTCCGAAGAATCCCCCGCCTTTACGCGTTGGGAGTCTCAATGTGCGGTCAGAGCATCGGCACGTTGACGCCGGTCTTCTTAGCGAAGGCAATCGCTTCCGGATACCCGGCATCCACGTGCCGCGCCACGCCCATTCCCGGATCGTTCGTGAGCACGCGCTCGATGCGCTTGGCCATTTCCTCCGTTCCGTCCGCCACGGTCACTTGCCCTGCGTGCTGCGAGTAGCCAATCCCCACGCCGCCGCCATTGTGAATCGACACCCACGACGCCCCGCTCGCGGTATTGAGCAGTGCATTCAGTAGCGGCCAGTCCGCGACCGCGTCCGACCCATCGCGCATCGCTTCCGTTTCGCGGTACGGCGACGCCACCGAACCGCAATCCAGATGATCGCGCCCCATCACGACGGGAGCCTTGATCTCTCCCCGAGCCACCAGATGGTTTAGCGCCAATCCAAACTTGTCGCGCTCGCCGTATCCCAGCCAGCAAATTCGCGACGGCAAGCCCTGAAACTTCACGCGCTTCTGCGCCAACTTGATCCAGCGGCCGAGGTGCTCGTCATGCGGAAACATCCCGAGCACCAGCTGGTCGGTCCGCGCAATGTCCGACGCCTCTCCGGAAAGCGCCGCCCAACGGAACGGCCCTCTGCCCTCGCAAAACAATGGCCGAATGTACGCGGCCACAAATCCCGGGAAGTCGTAGGCATTCTTCACGCCCTGCTCGAACGCGAACGTGCGAATGTTGTTCCCGTAGTCAAAAGTCACCGCTCCCAGCTTCTGCAAATCCAGCATGCCCTGGACGTGCACGGCAATCGCCGCAAGCGCGCGCTTCTGGTAGTCTTCGGGGCACTGCCGGCGCAGCTCGAGCGCCGCTTCGAGCGACATGCCATTCGGCACATACCCGCCGAGCGGATCGTGTGCGCTCGTCTGGTCTGTCAGCAAATCCGGCACGACACCGCGCTTCGCCAGTTCCGGAATCACGTCCGCGCAATTTCCCACCAGCCCCACCGAAGTCGCTTCGCCCTTGCGCACCGCGTTCTTCAGGATTCGCAGCGCCTCATCGAGCGAAGTCACCAGCACATCGCAATATCCGGTCTTCAGCCGCTTCTTGATGCGCTCGGGATCGACGTCAATCCCCAGAAACGCCGCGCCATTCATGGTGGCTGCCAGCGGCTGTGCTCCGCCCATGCCGCCCATGCCGCCGCTGACCACAAGCTTTCCCTTCAAGTCGCTGCGAAAATGTTTTTTCGCCGCCGCCGCCAACGTTTCGTACGTTCCCTGCAAAATCCCTTGCGTCCCGATGTAAATCCAGCTTCCCGCGGTCATCTGCCCGTACATCATCAAGCCCGCGCGGTCGAGTTCATGAAACTTGTCCCAGCTGTTCCAGTGGCCCACCAGGTTGGAATTGCACAGCAGCACACGCGGCGCGTACTCATGGGTACGAAACACCGCCACGGGCTTTCCCGACTGAACCAGCAGCGTTTCGTCCGCTTCCAGCGCCTTCAGCGAACGCACCATCGCGTGAAAGCACTCCCAGTTTCGCGCCGCCTTGCCCGTCCCGCCGTAAACCACCAAATCTTCGGGTTTCTCCGCCACCTCGGGATCGAGATTGTTGAGCAGCATGCGCATCGCCGCTTCCTGCTGCCAGCCTTTGCAGGAAATCTCTGGCCCCCGCGGCGCGCGATACGGCCCTTTCGACCATCCCGCTTCCGCGGTCGTTTCCGATGCCGTTGCTTTCATAACATCTCTTTCTCCGTCGCCCATACTAACGCACAGCCATGCCGATTGCATCCCGCGACTCGGCTCATTTACTTGACCGCTATTTCCTTTTAGCTCGCAAAGCGGTCTCTGATTTGCCGCCGCTCGCGCTTCTTGCAGTAAAATTCAGCATATATGAAGCGCCGCACGCGCAAGCGCGATCCCTCGCCGGCCAAGAAGCCCGGGCAGAACCCCGCCGGGCCCGCAGAGCACGTCGCGGAGCCGCCGGCCGCCGTCTACGGTGAGGCCGAGAGCCAGGCGGTTGGGGCGAATTCAGTTGCCGCGCACGCCGAGACCGAAAGCACCGAAATTTCCATCGAGCTGCAAAGGGAAATTGAGAATTTCACAAACTCCTTCCACGTGCAAAGGGCCTCTGGGACTCCCCCGGCTCCCGGGGAGTTTGCCGCTGCAGAGGAAGCGCCTGCCCGGTCTGGCGCGCCGGTCGCGCGTCCCACGCTTCAAACTGCGGCCGACCGCCGAGCGAATCCTCGCTATGCCTTCCGCGCGACCGCAGAAGTCATCTCCGCCGACCCCGCGGCAAAGTCTAAAGCCCGCGTGCGCGACTTGAGCCAGCAGGGCTGCTATCTCGACACCGACAATCCGCTCCCTTTGGGAACCGCCGCCGAGGTGCGCATGACCAAGGGCGCCCAGTCGCTCGAAGTCCAAGGTAGAGTCGTCTACAACCAGCCGGGCAAGGGCATGGGCCTGATGTTTACTGCGGTCAAGCCGGAACACGGCGGGACTCTTGATGCGTGGATCAACGAGTCCCGCGAAACTTCCTGGCTTGCCAACAATCGCCGCCGCAGCCAGCGCGTCTTCGTGAAGATCCCGGTGCGCGTCTCGGTGCTGGCTGGCGCCACGCCGCTCACCGAAGAAGAGGCGCACACGCTGTCGGTCAGCGCTCATGGCGCGCTGCTCGTTGTTTCCGCGCCGCTTTACCGCGGCCAGCGGCTCACGCTGTGGAATCCGCAGACCAAAGATTCGCTCGAGTGCGTGGTCGCCCACATCGACCGGTTTCCGAACGAGCCGGTGAAGGCAGGGGTTGAGTTTCTGCTCCCCAATCCGACCTTCTGGCACGTGGCGTTTCCACCCAAAGACTGGTCCCCACGCCACCCTGACGCCAAGCGAGGACCCCACGAAGGCGCGTCCTGAGCGAGAAAGCAGCGGGTTTATCCCGTGATCAACTTGATCTTGTTGGAGTGCGATACGTCGCGGCCATGAGGTCGTCCCGCTTGCCCCGAGCGCCGTCGAAGAGAAGGCAGTTCTGCTTGCGGCCTGGATCCGCTCGCAGAGGTCGACGCCGGCATGACGGCCTCCAGGGTGATTGCTCACCACGAGGCCGATTCTTGCGTTCCTGCTTTTTTGCATCATCGCGGTACCCTACAATTAAGTCTTGACTATACCGGCGTCTGATTGCGCCTCCATGGTCATTAAGATAGAGTTTCGGCTGAACCATGACCTACGGCACGCTTACCTCGCGCCTTCTGAATGCAGTTGACCACCTGCCGAATCCGCGCGCGCAAAGGGTGCGGCGCGCCGGCCAGTGGGAAGCCGTGTCGTCCGAAGAGTTTCTTCGTCGCGTTGCCGGATTGTCTTCCGCGTTAGTGGAATTGGGCGTAAAGCCCGGCGACCGCGTCGGGCTGTTTTCCACGAACCGCCCGGAATGGCACACCGCTGACTTTGCCATCAGCGGCGCAGGAGCCATCGCCGTTCCGATTTACTTCAACGAATCGCCCGACCGCATGACCTACATCCTGAAGCATTGCGGCGCCAAGGTGATCTTCGTGGCGGGCAAACCGCAGGTCGAGAAGCTGCTTTTTGTGCGCGGCGATCTGCCCGACCTTGAAAACATCATTGTGGCCGATGCCGCCGGGGACGGCCCCGGCGAATGCCTGCGGTACGAAACGCTCATCGCCAGCTCCGGCGAGAAAGAGGTTGCCTCCTACCGCGAGCGCGCTTCGCAAGTGCTGCCCGGGCAGCTTGCGTCCATCATCTACACTTCCGGCACCACGGGCGAACCCAAAGGCGTGATGCTCACGCACATGAACTTTTGCTCGAACGTAACCGACGTGGGCCAGGATTTTCATCTCAACCCCGCGGAGGACGTCGCGCTTTCCTTTCTGCCGCTCTCGCACATCTACGAGCGCACCGTCGCGTACATCTACCTTTTTCAGGGTTGCCCGCTCGCCTACGTCGAGTCCATCGACGCGGTTCCCCAGGCCCTTCTCGAGGTTCATCCCACCGTCCTCGCCGCGGTTCCGCGGTTCTTTGAAAAGATTTATGCTCGCCTGGTCGAACAGGGCTCGAAAACGGCGGGTGTGAAGCGCATGATTTTTGACTGGGCGATGAAGATTGCCAACCAGTCCGTCCATTGGCGCTCGAGCCGCGGGCATGCGAGCCTCGCGGTGAAGCTCAAATGGCTGGTGGCGAATCAGCTGGTCTACAAGAAGGTTCGCACAGGGCTCGGCGGGCGGCTGCGCCTGGTGAGCTCGGGCGGAGCGCCGCTGGCCAAAGAGCTGGCAGAGTTTTTCTGGGCGGTAGGCGTGCCCATCTATCAAGGCTACGGCTTGACGGAAACGTCGCCTATTGTTTCCACGAATTATCCGGTGAATCGCGTGGGCAGCTCGGGAAAACCCATTGCCAATGTGCACGTGCGCATCGCGGAAGACGGCGAAATCCTGGTCAAAGGCCCCTGCATCATGCAGGGTTATTACAAGAACCCGGAAGCGACGCGCGAAGCGCTGACGCCGGACGGCTGGCTCTCGACCGGCGACATCGGCCATCTCGACAAGGATGGCTACCTGTACATCACCGACCGGAAAAAAGATTTGATCAAGACGGCCGGCGGAAAATTTGTCGCGCCGCAGCCCATCGAAAATCTGCTCAAGACCAGCCCGTACATCCTCAACGCCATGGTCATCGGCGACAAGCGGAAATTTATTGCCGCGCTGATCGTGCCCACTCCTGCGACCGTGGGGGCGCGGCTGGCCGACGAAGGCCTGAAGTTTTCGTCCCCTGCCGGAATGGCCTCCGATCCCCGCACGCACGCGCTCATCGAGGAGGAGATCAAGCGGCTCACCGGGCATCTGGCGCAATATGAAACGGTCAAGCGTTTCGCGCTGCTCTCCGAAGATTTTACTTTCGACGGCGGGACGCTTACCTTTACGCTGAAGCTCAAGCGGCGCGCGGTGGAGGAAAAATATCGCAAGGTCATCGAATCGCTTTACGCGGATGTCGCCGAGCCACGCCCCATTTTCCAGGAATGAAGAATGCCGTTCTTGGTTTTTAGAGTTGAGTTCTATCAGTGATTGGCTCCGGGATAACGCCAAAGCATTCTGCGAACAAGCTGGTGCCTCACCGGCTGGCGCGGATCTGCTGCTGGCGCGCCCACTTCGAGGAAACTTGCCTGTCACAGCTGCCCTGCTGCTGACGCCCCTTTTTTTCATAGGCATACAGGGCAAGTCCTGAACTGTTCTCCCGTACAGTTTCTTTCTAAAACGTCCCGTCGTAGGCTCGAAGCACCCAGGCATCTTCGGTTCGTAAACTAGAATCACAAAAAACAACGCCCACCTCAATTCCCGCAAATCCTGCGTTCGTGAACGATTGGACTTGCTTTCGTTGCGGCAATTGAAAGTTGTAAGCAAGAGTTGCGATAGAAAGGGGTAGATCGAATAGCCCAGTCCGAGAAGTAAGTTGCAACCGGTCGAAAAAGCACGAAAACCCTGGTTGGGAGGCGACTATGAACTTAATTCGCGGATCGTTCGGGGGAAGTCGGAGCACTCGTTCGAGAAGTCGCAGCTATCGCGTCGCGTGCGTGGTTGGCGCTTGGCTGCTGTGCGTAGCTGTTTGTCCCGCGGTGGTGGCGCAAACTCCTCTGCCGGCGGCCAAGAATCCGGCCAGCAAGGATTCCGAAGGATTTTCGGCAGGGTGGACGCTGGGCGAACGGTTCGAAGGTAGCTACAGCACCGCCGCAGGCGTGTATGACCTCGCCACGGTGCTGGGCTACAACTTTTCACGCCATCTTGCAATGGATGCAGGAGTTCCAGCCTACTTTGTCAACACACCCGCTTCGATTACGCGAAGTAACCCGGGAGCGGTGTCCGGGGTTGGCATCGGCAATCCTTTCCTGGACTTGCTGCTCAATTATCCGAGCCGGTCGTTCAATTACAGTTCCGAGATTCATTTGACGGCGCCAGTCGCAGACAAAAAAAAGGGATTTAGCACCGGCCATGCGACCTGGAATTTCACCCACCATTTCGATCGTGCTTTCGGAGCTTGGTCGCCGTTCCTGGATGCGGGAGTAGGCAACACCATCCGGGACACGCGGTATTTCACGAGACCGTTCACGAGCTTTGGCTATAACGCGGCGTTTACCGGAGGCCTGGAATACGATCGTGGGCGGTACAGTTTCCAGGCGGGCGCGTACGACGTGGCGCCCTGGGGGAACCAGACCATGTTCAGCCGCGTTTTTCGCTGCGGCGCCGCGGCGAGTTGCAGCGCAACTCGACGAATAAGCCACAACCGCCACGGCTTCGCCAGTTCGAGCGTAACAAAGGGAGGCTCGGACCTGGTGCGCGACAACGGCTACGAAGCGGGGATCGATTTCAGGCCTGTTCATTATCTCGACTTCGAATTCGCCTACAGCCGCAGCGTACCGCTGCATCTCAACAATTATTCGTTCGGGATGGGGGTCAATCTGAGTTCGCTCGTGCGGCAGCGGGCACACTAGGCAAGCGCCCCGCACCGGAGCGTCGAGAGAGGTTGCCCGTTGCTAGAGACGTGCTAAAGGGCACCCCCAAAAGGAGCTCGCCGCGGCTTTGCCGACCAGCCCTCAGAACGGCGGCGACCCCCGCTTGGACTAAAGCGGTTTGCCGTCGGGGCTGAGAAGGTGGAGTTCGCCGAGATTCAATTCTTTGACGCCCGCTTCGATTTTCGAGCTGTCGCCGACAATCACCCAGGTCAAATGGTCCGGATGGATCACGGTTTTTGCGGCGTCCTCGAGGTCGCTCACCTTCAATGCCCGGACTTTGCCGGCGTAGGTTTCATAGTAATCGTCGGGTAAGCCAAATCGGACCAGGTCGAGGATCGACTGACCCACTTCGGTTTGCGTTTCGCGCGAGCCGGGGAGGGTCAGCGTTTCGTTGGCTTGAACTTTTGCTAGCTCGTCAGGAGTGATGGGACGTGCGCCGAGGATGCCGTGGAATTCCTTGTTCGTTTCCTCGAGCGATTCCTTGGTTTTGTCGGTTTGCACGGGAGCAAGCGCGATAAATGGTCGTTGGCCTCGCGCGGGCCAGAGAATGCTTCTTGCGCCGTAGGACCAGTGCTTGTCCTCGCGCAAATTCAGATTGAGGCGCGAGCCAAACATCCCGCCAAAGGCGTCGTTCATGGCTTCCATGGCGATTTCCTTGGGGTTGACCTGCGGTGGTGCAACGATTCCGGCGATGATGACGGATTGCTGCGCGCCAGGCTTATCGATCAAATAGACGGCGGACTTCTGTGGAAGGGAAACGGTGCTGACATTCTTCTTGGGAACTTGTTCGGGTTTCCAGTTGGCGAAGAGTTTTTCAAGTTTGGGCCTGATTTCGGCGAGCGTGGTATCGCCCACAATGACCAGGGTGGCGTTGTTCGGGTGATACCAGGTGTCATGGAGCTTGACGAGGTCCTCCCGAGTCATTTTCGAAATGCTTTCGGTGGTGCCGGAGCCAGTGAGCGGATTTCCATAAGCGTGCCCTGCTCCGTAGAGCAGGCGCGGTAGAACGCGCAGCGCCATCTGAACGGGTGTGTTTTGCTCCCGTTCGATCGCCGCAAGCACTTGTTTCTGCTGACGCCTGAAATCGCTCTCTGGAAAGGTCGGGTTCAGAATCACGTCGGCGAACAAATCGAGCGAAGGATCGAGTTTATCTTTAAGCGCGGACAACTCCACGAGGGACATATCGAGATTGGAGGAAGCGTGAAGTTCGGCTCCAAGAAGCGCCAGTTGGTCGCTGATCTGAAGGGCGCTTCTTGCGGTGGTGCCCCCATCGAGGAGGCCGGAGGTCATGCTGGCGGTTCCCGGAGCAACCGACTGGTCGGCGGCGTAACCGGAGTCAAAGGCCATCCAGAAATGCACCAGAGGCACTTCATGGCGCTCCGCGAGGATGATTTTCAATCCGTTCGAGAGAGTGCTGCGCTCGAACCTGGGCAGCTTCAGTTCCGGCGGGGTGCCGGTTGCCGGAGGTTGCGAGCGGTCGGCGCCCTTGGCCGCGGCCTTGTAATCCGGGAAAGGATAGACTTCGAGGATGTAAACGCCATCGGACAGCCAGCGGTTCGCGGCGTCTCTCAAATCTTCGGCGCTGGCCTCCTGCACGCGCTTTAGCGAAATCTTGTACGCTGCGGGATCGCCGAGGAACACCTGATTGCGCGCCAGCTGGTCGGACTTTCCACCGAATCCGCCAATGCGCTCGATGCCGCGGACAAAATTAGCCATGTACTCGGTCTTCACTCTTTGCAATTCTTCGGCACGGGGCCCGTCCCTTAAGAAATGAGCCAGTTCTTCATCAAGCTCTTTTTCCACCTGATCGAGATTTTGCCCGGGCCGAGCGGTGGCCTGAATGTAGAACTGCCCGGCGATTTCTCGTAAATCCACATAGGCAATGGCGCTGGTGGCAATCTGGTCGTCGTAGATCAGGCGCTTATAGAGTCGCGAGGTTTTTCCGGTGCTGAGGATGTCGCTGACCAGGTCCAGGTAATCGGCGTCGGCCGATCCGTATTGGGGCATGTTCCAGATCTTGTAGATGCGGGCCTGAGGTACGCGGTCCTGAACGATTTGGCGGTGCGTGCCGGTCATTTTGGCGATCCACACTTCCTGGTGGGCGACGGGCGGGCCCGGAGGGATATCGCCGAAGTACTTTTCGACTTTTTCTTTCGCGGTTTTCGCATCAATGTCTCCGGCGAGCACGAGCGTGACGTTGGACGGGCCGTAATAGGTCTTGAACCATTCCTGCACATCCTTCATGGAGGCGGCATCGAGGTCGGCCATGTCACCGATGGTGGTCCAAGAATAGGGATGGCCGGCAAGATAGGTATTGTGCGCGATGAGCTCGCGGGTGACGCCGTAGGGCTGGTTTTCGCCCTGCCGCTTTTCGTTTTGCACCACGCCGCGCTGGAGGTCGAGGGTCTTCTGATCTAGCGCGCCGAGCAGATGGCCCATGCGGTCGGATTCCATCCAGAGCGTATAGTCGAGAGCGTTCGTCGGCACGTCTTCAAAATAATTGGTGCGGTCGGTGTTGGTTGTGCCGTTCAGGTCCGTAGCGCCGATTTTCTCCATCGCGTCGATGTAGCGACCCGGTGCGTGCTCGCTGCCGCCAAACATCAGGTGCTCGAACAGATGCGCGAAACCCGTTTTGCCAAGCCTCTCGTTTTTCGAGCCGACGTGATACCAGACGTTCACGGCGACGATGGGGGCCTTGTGGTCTTCATGGACGATCAACGTAAGACCGTTGTTGAGCACGAATTTGTGAAAGGGGATGTCGATCTCGTCGCTAGCCTGCGCAAGCAGGCTGTAGGCGAAAACGCCGCATACCGCAAGCGCGAAGACGGGAATCAGTAGAAACATTTTGGACTTCATTTTGGAGCCCTCCGGAGGGAAATGCATGGAACCCCTCAGAGAAGATCACAGCCGACGACACCACGTTTCCGGTATTGACGAAGACAACCACCGGAAAGTTCCTATGAAATTAGCTTCTGTTAGCTGGTGCAAGCAGTTTTTGTCCCTGATCTTTTCGACCTGCGAGTCTACACCTCCGTGCGTTGATTGGAAATCTTTCTCCGGAGGATTACGGAGGATTATCGGCCGCCAGAGATCGAGCAAAGCAAATTTGGAGAAGCACGGGTCCAAGTGACCCGCCACTACCGTGGATATTTCAATCGCGGCTCATCGTGGGAACAGGGAAGTACCGAAGCTTTCAGGAGATGGCGCGGGCGCACCGAGCTTCGGGCGCGGAGATGGTGACGGTGGCGGTGCGCCGCGTGAATCTGACGGACAAATCGAAGGAATCGCTAATCGATTACATCGATCGCGAAAAGATTTTCATTTTGCCGAACACGGCGGCGTGTTCCACGGCGGACGAAGCCGTCCGCACGGCGCGGCTGGCGCGCGAAGTGGGGCTTTCGAATTGGATCAAGCTGGAAGTGATCGGGGATCAGCAGACCCTTTTTCCGGACACACAGCAGCTCCTCGAAGCGACCCGCGTTCTGGTCAAAGAAGGATTTGTCGTCCTGCCTTACAGTAACGACGATCTGATCACCGCGCGCAAACTGATTGACGCCGGCGCGGCGGCGGTGATGCCGCTCGCGGCGCCCATCGGTTCCGGCCTGGGCATTCAGAATCCCGCGAATCTGCGGATTCTGCGCGAGCGCATCACGGAAGTGCCGATGATTGTGGACGCGGGTGTCGGAACGGCCTCCGACGCGGCCATCGCCATGGAACTCGGCGCCGATGGCGTGCTGATGAACACCGCCATTGCTGAGGCGGAAGATGCCGTGCTCATGGCGGAAGCTATGCGAGACGCGGTCATCGCCGGACGGAAAGCCCATCTCGCCGGGCGCATGCCCAGACGGCTCTACGCCTCGGCTTCGAGCCCGATGAGCGGCGTCCTGCGCTAAAGGGAAGCTAGTGTCGGGTGACAGGGATCCCTTCGGCCACCGAGAAAAGTGAATCGGGAGGCCCCCATGTCGGCGTTGCAAACCCTTCTTGTAACCGTCGGGGTCTTTCTGCTCGCCTGCGGCATGGCGCGGCCCCAAGCGCAACCGGCGACCTCCTCCGCGCACGCTCGGGTGGAATGGCAGTCCCGCAAGGTCACGATCTTGTCAACGAGAAGTGGAGTGGGCACGGCTGGCGCCACGGATAGTTTGAAAGATGGAATGCAGACCCCGCCCGATAATTCCGGTTCCTCCGAACCCTCCAGCCGGGCAAAAGGGCGGGCCCCAGGCGACGGTATCCTGTACCAACGAGCTAAGGTTTTTACCCAACTAACGGATTCGCAACAAAAAACCAGAAGCCCACTGCCACTTTTCTAATTCGTTGACACTACTAAGGGGAGCCGCGCGGGTACCTATGACTTCGTGGGACGGAAGCGGCGGGCCGCCGGGGCCGCAAGCCCTGTTGATGGGTTCTGGGTCACGGCATGGGTTGGCCACCGCCGCCGTCTTTGTCGTAGGGCAAGAAAGCCGTGTCCTGCCGGGTCGTACTCTAGCGACAGCCCACGTTGTGAGACAGGCTCGTTGTCGTCCGATATCGGGCGCGGAACGCGGTAGGTGGAGTCAATCTCTCGGGCTCTTATGGAAACAAAGTCGAGCGTGTGGGATTCGCCGTTACTGAAACACTTGCTTATCGGCCTGGCCGCCTGTGTCACCTACGTCCTCGCCGCGAAGCTGAGCCTCCGCCTTGCCACGGTGCATCCGAGCGCGAGTCCGTTCTGGCCGCCTACGGGCCTTGCCATCCTCACGCTTCTTCTTCTCGGTCAACGGTATTGGCCGGCGATTTTCCTGGGAGCGTTCCTGGTCAATCTGACGACCGCAGGGTCGCTGTTCACCTCGCTCGGTATTGCGGCCGGAAACGCCCTTGAGGCTGTCACTGCGACGTATTTGGTTTCGCGCTTCGCCAACGGTAAGGACGTGTTTGATCGAACCAGGGACATTCTCCTTTTTGCTCTTTATGGAGGCATTTTGAGCACGGCCGTGGCTGCCACATTCGGCGTCACCAGCCTGGCATTAGGCGGTTTTGCGCCGTGGCGTCAGTACGCCATCATCTGGCGCACCTGGTGGCTGGGAGACGCTGCCGGGGCGCTTGTTTTCACGCCGTTCCTGCTTCTGTGGTGCACCAATCTAAGCTGGAAATGGTCAAAGCCGCGGTTTGCCGAAGCCGCCGCACTTTTGGTTTCGACGCTGCTGATCTCGGGAATCGTTTTCGGGCCGCTGCTGCATTCAGAAGTCAGAAACGATCCTTGGACATTTCTCTGCACGCCATTTCTCATCTGGGCGGCGTTTCGCTTTGGGCCGCGCGAGACTTCCGCGGTCATCTGCGTGGTGTGCGCGATTGCAGTGGTGGGTACGACGCACGGGTACGGACCGTTTGCGCGCCGGTCGCCGAATGATTCGCTGTTGCTCATGCAATCGTTTCTTTCCATCCAGGCGCTCATGACGCTGGTCTTTGCGGCAGAGGTTTCCGAACGCCGTCGCCAGGAGGAACACGCCCGGATGCTAGCCGTGCGGGATCCTCTGACGGGTTTGGCGAACTACCGATTGCTGGTGGAGCGCGTCGCCGAGGAGATCCGACGTTACGGGCGCACCGGCAAGCCATTCGCGGTTCTGTTGCTGGACCTCGATGCTTTGAAAAAAATCAATGATGAGTACGGGCACCTGGTCGGCAGCCTGGCGATTTGCCGCGTGGCGGAGGTATTGCACTTGAGCTGCCGCGAAACGGACACGGCCGCGCGGTACGGCGGAGACGAATTCGCGCTGGTGCTGACGGAAAGCACAGCGGAATCGGCCACGGTGGTGGCCCGGCGCGTGGCCGAGCGATTGTCGCAGGATGCGGAAGAGCCGCGCATCTCGGTGAGCATCGGCGTTGCCGAATTTCCGCGCGACGGCGCCACCATCGAACACCTGCTCAGCGCCGCAGACCATGCGCTTTACAATGACAAGCGCCTGGGCGTTGGGCAGTCCCATCGGTCGGAAGCCAAGAAGTAACGCCGAGCCTCTCCTCAACGTTCCAAAGTAGGCGGTCTTAGCCGCCAGCAGCTTTGCGCGCCTGGGCGTCGTCGTAACTTTCGCCGTAAATGGAAGGCACTTTCGCACCCATGCAGCGCAGATAGGAAGAAAGCTGGCCGCGATGGTGAATGGTATGGACCATCCCGAGCAGCGCAAAGCTGACGGCCGGCCGCTGGAACAACCCGCGAAAATCCACCATCTTGACGAGCTGCTCGCCGCTAAGCTTTTTGAGCGCTTCGTAATTTTTTGCGAAGTGCTGCTCGTACCAGGAGGCGATCTCCTGCGGCGTCTTCACCGTGTCCGGAATCGTGGCGGCGTTAGCGTCGAACACACCGTTGATTACCGTCTCGAGAAAGCGGTTCTCCGCAACGGCGATGTGGCGGACGAGCTCAATGGCGTTCTTGGATACGGGGTCCGGGCGGTGCTGACATTTGTCCGCGGGCACCGCCTCCAATACTTTCCTGGTGATGCGGCTTTCGTTTTTTAGTGAGCCCAAGTAGACATTTTGCAGCAAGAACAGCGCTTGATCGGCCGTCAGCTCGCTCATTTCTCATCCTCCTCGACTTGTAGTTGTCCGTGAGATGGTAACGTATTTCCGGGACCGGGCTTCCTGGGCGATTCGATGCGCGAAGTTTACTACGGTTTCATCCGGGCTGGCCTTTGGTTGCTCCGCCTACCGCCGTATGGTGTCGCCTTGCCGTCGACGACGTTGGCGACATAGCGGCCTGCCGAAAGAAACTGCATGACCTTGTGTCCTCGACCGGCGAGTTGTGCCCATCGGGAAGCGGTCTCGGGGTTTTGCTCCAAACCGCGCAATTCCTGGTGATCGAAGACAAAATCGACTTCGCGCAAGCGTTTCTTCGGGGTTGTGCGGACCGGAAAAGTCTGCCCTTCAAGCTCGACTGCCGGGGCGTGCTCCACCATCGTTGCGCGCCAGACTTTGCGTAGCGCTTCTTCCAGCGTCATCGTTCCTCCAGCCTTCCCCCTACCGTCGCGACTGCCCTCCCTTGCGTCACAGAGTGCGGAACAGGAAGTGCCACGTCGTGTCCACCGCCGCGTGGACAATCGCGGAGGCAAAGATGGAGCCCGTTCGGCGCCACGTCCAGCCGTAGAAAATTCCGGCAATGGAGGCCAGCGCGACGTAGCGCCAGTTGGGAAATCCCAGATTGGTGATGTGGGAAAACCCGAAGAGAACCGAAGCCGTCCACCAGCCGACAATTTCGCTTTTGGACGCCCGCGATAACACATTCTGGAGCAAGCCCCGAAATAGAAATTCCTCAGGCCACGCCGTGAAGAAGAGAATGGCCAGCGCGGTCAACGGCAACGACTCCCACTCTCCCCATCGCGGCGCCCATTGAATGAAGCGCATGCCCGTTCCGAGAGGCATGGCGATACACGCAAAAGCGAGGAAGCTGGCCAGGATGAAAAAGCCCCAATTACGGCCCCAGCCGATCGAGTAACCGATGCCGTCGGTGTGGCGCAGGAGCACGAACGCCGCGAGCGACACGTTCAAGCACAACAGAACGGTCATGGCGTAGGCGAGCTGCCCGCCGGGAAAGGGCCAGAGCCAGTGCGACATCGAGAAGCCCCAGTGGTTGGGGAAGGGCTTTACGGCAACCCAAATCCCCACGATGATCGCAAAGTCTTGCCACGTGCCTGCGGGCTTTCGTTCTGCGGATGCCGCGACGGCCAGCGGAACGAATACCAGGACGGCGGCAGTTGCGGCACGGCCCAAGGTAAAAGTGTTTGTCCCCAGCGCGTAAATCAGGTAGACAAGAAACAACGCCGCGCCGAGCAAGTAGGCGGCGCCGGCGCCCAAGCGGGTGGCGAGGATGGTTTCCGCACCGCGCGCGGCAAACAGCAGCATGACCAGAAAGAGGAAGGCGAAGCTGGTAAGGGTCGCCGCAAATTCGTGGCCGCCGTAACCCTTCCACACGGCAAAGAACACTCCAATGAGGGTCAACAGCGCCCACAGGCCGAGCATCGAGAACAGTCCGAGTTGGCGCGTGACGGGCAAGCGGGAATTGTAACGTAAGATGCAAGCGCAGATGAACTCCGGGGTCGCGCAGCAACCGCCGCAAAGGGCGCGGGTGTTGCCGCCGTCCAAGACGACCCGTCTGGCGTACATCGACTGGATGCGCGGGCTCGCTTGCGTGCTGATGTTTCAGACGCACTGCTACGACTCGTGGCTCAGCCCCGCGGCGAGAAAATCTTCTTCGCTGATCATTTGGTCGCAGCTGGGGGGAACCCTGCCGGCGCCGCTCTTCATTTTTCTTGCGGGGGTCTCTTTTGCCCTGGTCACGGAGCGCTTGCGCGAGAAGGGTGTCGAACGTCACGCCATCGCAAAGCAAACCATTCTCCGCGGCGCGGAAATTTTCGGCATGGGCTTGCTTTTTCGCGCACAGGAATTTGCCCTCGGTTATCCCTGGTCGCCCTGGAGCGATCTGCTGCGCGTGGATGTCCTGAACATCCTCGGGTTGTCGATGATGCTCATGGGCGTTCTCTGTTGGGCGACGGGCGACGGAGCGATGGCCATTGCGCGAAGGCGCACTCTCGTTGGTGGCGTCTTGGCGGCTGCCGCCGTGGCGTTCGTCACTCCGCTGCTCTGGACGACGCACCGGCCAAAGTTTCTGCCGTGGCCGCTCGAGTCTTATATAAACGGCGTGCATATCTTCGACCAACCGCAGCCGTGGCTGTTTCCGCTGTTTCCGTGGTCGGCGTTTGCGTTTGCGGGCCTGGCTACAGGGTTCTACTTGTTCTCGGATTTCGCCAAACCAAAACAGGGGCTGGCTTTCGCCGCGTTAGGCGGCGCGGGGATTCTCGCTGGCGCTCTGTCGACGGTCTTTGATTCGTCGCGCTTCCACCTCTACGCTGTTTACGACTACTGGCACAGCAGCCCTAATTTCTTCCTCATGCGCTGCGGCATCCTGCTTACGATTCTTTTTCTCGTTTACGTCTGGTGTCGTTGGGGATTCGCGCAAAAAGGCTTCAGCCCCATCATCCAGCTGGGAAGCACTTCGCTGCTGGTTTACTGGGTGCACATCGAGTTTGTCTACGGAAGGTTTTCGATTCTGCCCAAGGGACAATGCGGCGCGCGCAAAGCCACCGCGGGATTGCTGACGATTTTTCTGGCGATGGTGCTGCTTTCCGTAGCCCGCACAACGTGGAAAAAGCGAAAGCTCAAGGCTTTGCACCAGGGTCTTGCGGTAACTGCAGCGACTGCGGAATCTTGATGATCACTTCGCCGGGTTTGGCCAGGCCTAACTCGTCCCGGGCAATCGTTTCGATTTTGCGAGGGTCGCTCTTCAGTTCCTTGACTTCCTCTTCTAGCTGCACGTTTTCCTTGTTGAGCCGCTCCCTATCCGCGTTCACTTTCTTGATTTCTTGTTGCGTGCGTCGCATCGCGAGGTAGCCGTGCGTGCCGAAAATGTCGTGGACCACAAGCGCGAAGAGCAGCAAACCCAGCAGCGCGCCTCCGTACTGGCGCAGAAACGGCGCAGGCTTTTCGTTGGCATCCGGCTTTTTCAGCTTTGCAATACCCATTTCGTTGCTTCGCTCGTCAACTTCGCGGAAGCCGCCGCGCTTTCCGCTTCCACATAAAGCCGCAAGAGCGGTTCCGTGCCCGACAATCGCAACAGCATCCAGGAACCATCTTCAAAAACAAATTTTGCTCCATCGGTGCGGTCGACGGATACGACTTTTCGCCCCAGCAGTGTCGAACTGTCCACGCCCACCCTGCACACCGCATTTGCCTTTTGTTCGTCGCTCAGGTGCAGGTTTTCCCGGACGGGCCAAAATTCGCGCCCCAATTTTTTGTACGTTGCGCGAATCTGTTCGCCCAACGGGGCGCCACGCGCGGCGATCATTTCCGCGACCAGCAGGCACGCCAGGATGCCGTCCTTCTCAGGGATGTGGCCGCGTATGGTCAACCCCGCGCTTTCTTCGCCGCCCAGCGCAATCTTATCTTCGCGGATGAGTTGGCCGATGTACTTGAAGCCGACCGGCGTTTGATGGACGCCCTGGCCGTGCGATTTTGCGACGGCATCAATCATTTGCGTTGTCGCCACGCTGCGCGCCGCCGGCATCTTCCACTGGCGCGTTTCCGCCAGATAGTCATAGACAAGCGCGAGGATCAGGTTCGGCTGAATCCACGTGCCGTCGCGGTCAACGATTCCAAAGCGGTCCGCGTCTCCATCGGTTGCCAGCCCCGCCGTGGCCTTCGAATCGACCACGACCTTTTTGAGCGGAGCAAGATTTTCTTCGGACACGTCGGGCCCGGTGCCGTCGAACAAACAGTCGCGACCCGTTCGGATTGCCGCCACGGCCACGCCGTGATCACCGAGGGTGCGGTCCAGGTAGCCCGAGCCGCATCCGTGAAGCGCGTCTACCGCAAATTTCAGGTTCGTCTTTTTCAGCGTTTCGAAGCGCACGAGTTTCTCGAGCCGCGTCAAATAGTTTTGCCGTAGGTTCACTTTTTCGCTCGGATTTGCCTTGGCGGCGCTGTGCGGGAGAGGGGGCACGCCGCCTTGCGAGGCAATCTGGGAGGCGCGAGCCTCAATGTCTTTCGTGATTTCCGGGAGCGCCGGCCCGGCGTCCGCGGAGGAAAACTTTAAGCCGTGATATTGCGCCGGGTTGTGGCTGGCAGTGAAGTTGACGGCGCCGTCCAGCTTGCGCCGCATGATTTCGTAGGCCACGGCGGGCGTCGGCGTGAACGTTTCGCACAGCAAAGCGCGGACGCCGTGATGTTCGAGGATGTCCACGGCGAGCTGCGAAAACTCTTCGGAATAGAAGCGCGTATCGTAGGCGACGAGGATTGTGGGCTCGGCGGATTCCGCCTTCACGTGTTCCGCGATGGCCGTCAGCGCCAGCCGTACGTTTGCGAAGGTGAAATCTTCGGCAATGACCCCGCGCCAGCCCGAAGTGCCAAACTTGACCGGAGAAGGGATGCTCCATCCAGCGCGTGTGCTCATGGCGCGTTATTTTAGCCTTTCGCGCCGTGCGGAAAAAGTCGTTAATATGAGGGGCCCGGGAGCAATAAAAAATGAGTCGCGCAAAAGTGAGAAACGCACGAATCGTTCTCGTGACTTGCCCGTCGCTGGCCCTTGCGCGGAAGATTGCGCGGGCCGTGGTCGAAAAGCGTCTGGCAGCGTGCGTTAACGTTGTTCGCAGCCCCGTCGAATCCTTTTACACCTGGAAGGGCAGGCTCGAATCTGCGCGTGAGCACCTGCTGCTTATCAAGACCGCGGCCGAAAGCCTGTCAGGACTAGAACGCGAAGTGAAGCGCCTGCACACCTACGCGGTCCCAGAATTCATCGCCCTACCGATTACCGGGGGCTCGCCCGAATGCCTGGCTTGGCTGGGCGAAACGACAGCGGCGCGCTCCAGAGAAACCTCGAGCGGGCAACCGTAGAGCTCAAAGGCGAATCGAACCAGCGTATTGAACAGGTCGGGTTCTAGCAATCTCGCCTGGGCAACAATACGCGTAGTTGGAATCGTCCATGGGGTCCCGATTCTTCCTTTGCTCCATTCTGGCCTCGTCCTTGGCCTGGCACTTTCCGTTCTCTTCCGCCGCAGCTCAGCAAATCACCTCCGAAACTTTGGAATTGCGCGGGAGAGTTATCAATAGCGCCACCGGGGAACCGGTTGCGCTCGCCCTCGTGCAAGTCTCGGCTCCGGGACCAAAAACGCAGTTCACGGGTGCCGACGGCACGTTTGTCTTCACTGGTCTTCCACCAGGTAACTATTGGCCTTTGGCGAGAAAGCCAGGATTCTTTGATGACTCAGAACCTCAGAGACCGGACCCGGCGCCCCTCCTTTCCTCTGGGCAGCACGAACCCATCATCCTAAAGTTGCTTCCGGAAGCAATCCTTTTTGGCGAGGTCAAAGACGAGAACGGCGCGCCACTCGAAGGCGTCACGGTAAGAGCGCAGCAATGGCAGGAGCTCGACGGGGAGAAGCAATTTGTGCCTGCCGGAAGTGCATTCACCGACGACGAAGGAAACTTCCGGCTCGCCGAATTGAAGCCAGGCCGCTATTACCTGTCCTTCCTCTCGACCAACGGAGGTTGGACCATTACGTATCAGTCGACTTCAGAAAAGCCGGAAGAGCAGGGATACGGCGCCCAATTTTATCCGGGCGTTCCGGATCTGGAGTCCGCGAGTGCCATCGAGATTCGGGCCGGCGCTCAAGTGCACATTGTGCAAACGCTCAGCCGCCAGCGCCTCTTCCAAGTCGCAGGCGTCGTGCGGGGCGCAGACCCGGCAAGCGGATTCAACCTCACCTTGACGAATTCCATGGGCGACATGGTCCAGAAGAGAGTTCGCCTTGACCCTAACACGGGGCAATTTCAGATTTCCGGTGTTCCTCGGGGCACCTACTTGCTCGAGGCCAGGGCCAACCAGCGCCCTGCGTTAACAAATACATCGAGCGGATTGCTTCGGGTCGACGACGAAGACCGCCCGCCGTTGACTGCCACGGTTCCACTGCGGCTCGAAGGCGACGTTTCCGGACTGGTGGTCGTGCTATGGAGCGGAATTTCTGTCGACGTTCAGGTCCTTGACGAGATCTCAGACAACGGCGGACCGAACGGTTTGCACCAAGTATCGTTGCAGATGAAGCCCCAGGGGTTCCCGCGATCCGCCTCGCGGATCACCGTGCCTCGGGCACCGGACGAACGGAGAGCGCCGGCGCGATTCGAAGGGCTGGCCCCGGGGGTCTATTCCGTGAGCGGGACCTCGCATGGGCCTTGGTATATCGCCTCGATGCGCTGCGGCAGCGTCGACCTGTTGCGCGATGATTTGACCCTAACCACGGCCGCGGCTCCGCCCATTCAAGTTGTGCTCCGTGGCGATGGCGCGCAGCTGGCCCTCAACGCAGTGAAGAATGGCCAGCCGGCCACTGCGGGCTTGCTGCTGTTTTCTCCGGATTACCCGAGGCGGTCTCGGTTCCTCGGTCGAGCCTCTTCGGTCTCCGTCGGTAATCTGGCACCAGGAAGGTACTACGTGATCGCCATGAGAGGCGCTGAGAATCTGGAGTTTCGCAATCCAACGGCGATGGATCGATATTTAACGCATGCAACCGAGGTGATCTTAGCGCCTCGCGCCACCCTTACCATTTCAGCGGAGGTAGCAGAGCCGGGGGAGGAGGAGCAATGAGGGCCCTTCTTTTCACTTTGACGCTCTTGTCGGCGCTGGCTCAAGCAAATTCCGAGCCACCAGGGGGAGCCGCCTATCGCATCAGCGGCGTAGTCGTGGATGCGGTAACGAATGTTCCTGTGGCCCATGCGCAAGTATTGATTTCTCGCGACAGCGAACAAACCGCTATCGTTGCGGGTGATGACGGACGGTTTGTTTTCGAGGGACTCGCGGCAGGGAAGTACTCTCTTAGCGCGACTCGAACGGGCTATCTGCACGAAGCCTACAACCAGCACGGAGGATTCTCCGTCGCGATTGTGACGGGTAAGGGCCAGGATACCGAACACCTGGCCTTTCGCTTGCATCCCCAGGCAGTGATCTGCGGCAGAGTGACCGACGAGCACGGCGAGGTGGTGCGCAGCGCTCAGGTGGTGCTCTTCGCTTCCGATCTAATGAGAGGCAGTCATGCGAAGTTTATGCAGGCAGAGACGCAGACGAACGATCTGGGGGAGTACCGCTTTGCGCATCTTGCTCCGGACAAATATTACTTGGCGGTTCAAGCCCGGCCCTGGTACGCCCAGCCGCAGGTCTCGGCTCAGATGGGACACCATAGGTCTGTTGGAAACGGCGGTCCCGCTTTTTTCGCCTCAGGACCCGGCGTTGCTTCAGATCCCATTTTGGATGTGGTCTATCCCATTACTTTTTACCCGGGGGTGACCGATGAGGGCTCGAGCGCAGGGCTGGTTTTGAGCGCCGGGGAGAAGCAAGAAGCCAACATCACCCTGCGAGCCGTACCAGCCACGCGTTTGCGCCTGACCGCCGTGAACAATGAGGCCGGGACCTCATTCGGTGTCGACGCAGGTCAGCGGGTGTTTGGCACGTTTACCTTCGGGCTGAACAACGTCTTTGGTCAAGTTGCTCCCGGCGAATATGAGGTTGCAGGCCTGCCACCTGGAGAACTAACGCTGGTCCTCGTTGCGAGCAAGGCAAGCGAATGGACTTCTCGATCCATCGAAGTGGACAGCCGCGTGGGGACAATTGATGCGGCAGAGTTGCCGGCAACGGCAAAAGTATCCGGACGCATTTTTCTGCCGGGAGCAAGCGCGGCAAGAGGTGGAAGCGTGAGTCTTATGAGTACGTCGGCGGCAACTCTCCCCGGTGCCACAACTCCGCTACAAGCAGATGGGACGTTCAACTTTTCCGGGATTCAACCAGGAACGTATCGAATTCAAGTGAGCGTTCCTCCCGAAGGCTACTATGTTCAGAAACTCATCGCGAAGGAAGCGAAAACATCCGGCCGCGAGATCACCATTACGGGTGGAAACGACGTGGATCTCACGGTCACACTGGGACAAGGGCAAGGTCAGCTGAGCGGGGTGGTGCAATTAGACGGAAAGCCGGCACCAGGCGTTATGGTTCTGCTTGTGCCTAAGTCCGGCCAGGAAATGGAAGAGGATTCGCGCATGGACGAAAGCGACAGTGACGGCACGTTCAGTCTGGGAGGAATTCTTCCCGGAGACTACGTGCTTCTGGCGCTCAAGGATGGTTGGGATTTGGAGTGGTCGAATTCAGAGGTCCTGCGGCCTTATCTATCGGCGGGGCAAAAAATGTCCATTGCTGCGAATCAGTCTGTGAAAGTAACCGTATCGGCCCAAGAGAGACGAGGCTGCTGCGAGCAGAAGCTGCGATAAGTGCCCGCCGACGAAACGGCTTACACGTACAGCAGCGCCTGATCCAGGTCCGCGACGATGTCTTCGACGTCCTCGATGCCTACCGACAGCCGCACCAATCCCTCGGTGATGCCGACGCGCTCGCGTATTTCCTTGGGCATGGACGCGTGCGTCATCAGTGCCGGAAGTGAAACCAATGTTTCAACGCCACCCAGGCTCTCCGCCAGCGAGCAAAGTTGCAAATGATTCAGGAACCGGCGTGCGGCATCCACCGAACCCAAATCAAACGAGAGCATCGCACCCGGCCCCTTTTGCTGCCGGCGCGCGACATCGTGATGCGGATGCGAAGGCAGTCCAGGGTAATAGACCTTGCGCACCTTGGGGTGGGCGTCCAGGTGCCGCGCAACCGTAATCCCGTTCGCGTTGTGCTGGAGCATCCGCACGGCCAAGGTCTTAATTCCACGCGACACCAGAAAGCAATCCATCGGCGCGAGCCCGGCCCCCGCCGAGCGCTGAATAAAGTAGACTTTCTCCGCGTCCTCCGGGCGCGTCAGGACCACAGCTCCGCCTGTCGCATCGCTGTGCCCGTTCAGATACTTGGTCATCGAGTGCACGACGATGTGCGCTCCGAGCTCGATGGGGCGCTGCAAGTAGGGGCTCATGAACGTGTTATCGACCGCGACGGTGATGTTCCGCTCGCCGGCAAGCTTCGAAATGGCCGCAATGTCGGTCACGTTCATGGTCGGATTCGTGGGCGTTTCGATGTACAGCATCTTGGTGTTCGGGCGCATGGCCATGCGCACAGCTTCGGGCATCGAAGTGTCCACGAAGCTGAATTCCAACCCAAAATGCACCAGCAGTTGCGTGGAAAGCCGGAAAACGCCGCCATACACGGCTTCCGACAGAACCACGTGGTCTCCGGGGCGCAGCAGACGGAAAACGGCATCGATTCCTGCCATTCCCGAGGTGAAAACGTAAGCGCTGTGCCCGCCTTCGAGCTTGGCAACGGTGCGTTCGAGAGCTTTGCGATTCGGGTGGCTGGTACGCGCGTAGTCGTATCCCTTGTTCTTTCCGAGCTCTTCGTTGACATACGTCGAAGTTTGATAGATCGGCGCGACGATCGCGCCCGTGGCAGGATCCGGCTCTTGGCCCACATGAATGGCATTGGTGGCAAAACCCATGATGCACTCCTTGCTCTTTCTCACACCTTTCTGAAGCAGGCGGCCTCAGGTTGGCTGCTGACCGTCCGCGGGCACTTCCAGGATTCAACTGTTCCAGTGTTACATTGCGGAGCAGGTTCTTGAAAACTTACAGGAGCCTCACAAATCCGTCAATTAGGCTACCATGGAAGCCTCCATGCCATAGCGAGACCGAAGACAGCATGCGGCGTTTTCCTCAGAGCAGCAGTTCCCGTGCTCCCGGCATCCAAATTTCCGTCGGGGCAAACGCTTGACCTCAGCCCGCGCTCGGTAGAGGATGGTGTTCAAGCAAATGATGACTTTTACTCGAATGCTTCTGTTGTCCGCTTCTCTCGCGGCATCGCTCGCGCTGGTGCGCCCGGTCGTGGCCCAAAATCCCCCCTCCTCGTCTCCGGAACGGAAGTCTGGCCAGGTCAAACCCGATCCGCAGGCACGCATCACCATCGAAGTCACCGGCGGCGATCAAGAAACACCTGTTGAAAACGCCAGCGTGTACTTCAAATACATCGAAGAGCATAAGATCAAGAAAAATAAGACCATGGAATTGAATGTGAAAACCAATCGGGAAGGCGTGGCGCACGTTCCCGACGCTCCGCTCGGCCGGGTGCTTGTTCAGGTGCTGGCGGAGGGATGGAAAACCTACGGCCGATGGTTCGACATCACCGACCCCAAACAAACGATCAAAGTTCATCTCGAACGTCCCCCGAAGTGGTACTGAGCTGTGAATTCTTGGCAAGAAGCTGTTGCCTAAGTGTTTTTGGATTTCTTTAAACTTGTTCTCACGAAAGAGTTTGCCCGGACGCTACTGGCCTCGCGAGTGAGGTGACAACTTTTTTGTTGTCTCGATCGCAGACGTTGCTCGCTTTCTTGCGGGGAAATCCAATTTTGAACTATGGCGCGGCGATCAGGAGCCCGAAACCCGATGTTGCACACAAATAGTGCAATGCGCGGAAGAATGTTGAACTGCAGGAAGTTACGCCATGGTGCGGCGTTGATTTCCACAACCTTATCAACACTTGTGTTGAAAACTTTACCGTGCAGAAACAATTTCTGTAATTTTCGGCACGCAGCTTGCTCCGCGGCGCGCTCCCGCTTGCTTTGACGCCCGCGAAATCAGAGTGTTACAGTTGCATTTTGACAAATGAACGAAACCTATGAAGGACCTTTTTCACTGCTTCAAATGTTCTGGGGCAGCATTACCGCGCGTCCGCTGCGCAGTTCTCTCAGCGTAATGGCGATTGCCATCCAGGTGATCCTCGTGCTGATGATTGTCGGTCTCACTTCGGGAGTGGTTTCCGAATGGGGAAAGCGCGTCGAGGGCGTTGGCGCGGACATCCTCGTGCAGCCGCCGAACTCTTCGATTTTTTTTGCTTTCTCAAGCGCGGTCATGCCGGTGTCGCTGGGCGATCAGCTTGCCAAAGTGAACAGCGTCGATGAAGTGGCTCCAACGCTTATCCTCACCGAGCCCAAGAGCTTAGTGCTCGTCTATGGCATCGACTACCAGCGCTTCAATGCCCTCAGCAAAGGCTTTTTGTTCCGCGATGGCCGCCCTTTCGAAGGTCCCGACGAAGTGATTGCCGACGACGTAATCGCGCAAACCCAGCATTTGCACGTGGGCAGCCAGGTCACACTGCTCAATCATGAATTTACGGTCAGCGGCATCGTGGCTCACGGCAAAGGCGCGCGCTTTTTCATTCCCATCGAAACCGCTCAGGAGATTGCTGGCGCCGAGAAGCGCGTGTCGATGTTTTACGTTCGCAGCAAAGGAGATACGGACGCGACGCGGGAGCAGCTCGCAAAGTTGTTGCCGCAATACAGCATCCGTTCCCTGGCCGAATACGTCTCTCTCATGAATTCTTCCAATTTGCCACAGCTTCGCCCGTTCACTCGCACGATGGTGGCCCTCGGCATCGTTATCAGCTTCATCGTCGTTCTGCTCAACATGCATACCATGGTCATGGAACGTACGCGGGAGATCGGCATTTTGAAGGCACTCGGGTTTTCGCGTTTTGCTGTCGTTCGCATGCTCCTCACCGAAACGTTCATCCTTGCGCTGTTCGGCACGGGCCTTGGAATCGCCCTTACCTTCCTTACGCAATTCATCCTGAAAGAGACCAAGCCGGATCTCCCGGTCCTCATTACCACGCCCTGGATTTTGTCTGCGATGGCGCTTGCCCTGGTCGGAGCCACCGCCGGCGCTCTTTATCCCGCGTTTCGCGCGGCCGCCTACGATCCCGTTGTTGCCCTGGCTTACGAGTAACGGTTTCAGTTTAGCGGCGGAGGGAAACCAGGGTTCCGCGGGGAAGCAATCGAGATGGCCCTTTCTCAGGATAAACATCATCACGCGCGGATCCTGGCTCGTCGGGACGTCTCCCGGGATTTGTGCATCTGGCGCATCGATCCAGGCGGACCTTTTGCATACCGGGCCGGACAATATGCCACACTCGGCCTCGAGTTCGACGGGGTTCGAACCGAGCGCGCTTACTCCCTGGTCTCCTCGCCTTATGAACAGGAGCTTGAAGTTTTTGTCGAACTGGTTCCCCAGGGCGGCTTGACGCCAAGGCTTTTTCAACTCAAGCCCGGCGACACGCTGCTCTGCCGCAGGATCGCCAAAGGCCGCTTCCTACTCGATTTGCGAAGTGGCCGCACGAACCACCTGCTGATTTCGACGGTCACCGGCGTCGCCCCGTTTGTCAGCTACGTTCGCACCCTCTATCGCGACTGGAAGAGCGGCGAGGGCTCTTTGCCCGGGGAACACAAGTTCTTCTGCCTTCAGGGTGCCAGCCACTCTTTTGAGTTTGGCTATCGCGAGGAACTCGAACGCCGTGCCTCCGACGCACCTTGGTTCGAATACGTTCCCACCGTGAGCCGTCCCTGGGAGGAAGCCCAATGGGCCGGCGAAACCGGGCGCGTGGACGATCTCTTACGAAAATACATCGACCAGTGGGGATTGCGCCCTGACAAGACAACGGCGTACTTATGCGGTCATCCGAAGATGATCGAAAACAGCAGGGGGATTTTGGAGCGTGCTGGATGGAAGAAGGATGCGATCCTTGAAGAAGCGTTTTTTCACGTCGCCATCAAGGAAGGCGGCGGCTCGGCCTGACGAACTTTCCTTACACTCCCGGACCGCTTTCCTCGAGTTGGCCGACGACGTCGTCCAGAGTGCTCAAGGGCACCCGCAGGTGCACGTGCTCGTCCGCTGAATCAACATCCACCTGCAAATTGCCGGAGCGCGTCCGGAACTGGGCGTGCTTTCCTCCATCGATCATTTCGATAAGATCCACGTTAGGAAGTTTTTTGAGTTCCTTAGCAAAGGCGTGGATCGTGGGCAGCACTTCGCGCGCGTGTTGCGCTGCATCGCACAAATCGTGCTTCGGCACGAAATGCATGGCCATCGGGACCATTGCCGCCGGCACCCACATGTGCACGTGCGAGCCTCCCGCGCGGTACTCGTCGACGTCCACGCGAATCAAGCCATCGCGGAACGCGTACGCGCCCGCCAACACGAGCGTCCCGCCGAGCCCAAGGGCGGCTTTCGCTAGCAGCACCATGTTTGCCTCCTCGGTCCACGCTTTGAGCCGGAAAACTTTTGGAGTTGTAAGTTCCAAAGACCACAAACGGTTTAGTCTGCGACATTCTTGGAGTCAAGCCAGACCTTCACCGTGTTTTCGCTGTCCTGCACGGAAACCAGTTCGGTGTCGCCCTGCGCACCCAGCGCGTGGAGCGCCGCCACCAGATCTAATTCGTCCTTGCCCGCGGAGAGCAGCGCATCGATCACCTTGATCGGCACCTTGACTTCCACCTGGGACTTCTTCGATGCGCTCTTGTCCCGCACATGAATCGTCAGGTGGTTGCCCTCTTTGGCCACGCGCACATGGTTATCATCGCCCTCGACGGTGACGTATTGGCCTTCCTTGGCCGTGCGGATCGCCTCCATCAGGGCGCGCAGATCCACGTCGTTCATCTCTGAAGGATCAATCCTGACCTTGCCGTTATGGAGCCGGTCGTGGTTCACCGCAGGAAGCACCTTTTCCGCGAGTTCCAGAGGCAGGTTTACGCGCACCGTTTCTCCCCTGCCGTCGGTCGAGATCACCCGCACATGCAGCCAGCGCTCGGCGTTCTCGGCGGCTGCGGAACTCCTTGACGGTGCAGGCTTTGCCGGCGCGGCGCCGCCCTGAGCCGGCGCCCGTACGGGTAAGAGCGCCAAAACCATGGCGCTAATCAGTGCGGTCTTCATGGCCAAGCCTCGATTTGCAGAAAACATTGCGGATTGCCTCCTCGCCGGAGCCTGCGCTCCTGCCGGCCTTCGCCTTTGGCCGCCAGGGTTCTGACTCAGGTCCCCGCTCAAGACCGTCCCCGCTTTTCGATAGAGGTACGAGACACTCCTTAAAAATGTTTCGCGGAAGTCTGGAGCTTGGCGCTTGTTAGAGCCAGCAGCTAGGCGCCGTGTCTTTCGACGCTCTAGGGCTGGCTTCTGTTTAGCCGACTCTGAGGAGGAAACCCGCCGCTTCTCGCCGGGAGACTCGATGACAAGCGTCCGGGTGTGGATCGCAAGGTCGCGACAGCCGCGAGGTGGGTTCACCGTTTTGCACAACCGTGCACAGCTTTCCACAGCCCAACTTTCAGATTCCTCTTGCCAAGAAAAACGGCCGGGTCTACTCTCTCGCCCAGATTGAGCCGGGAAGCCTAAAAAACTTAACGGCACAATTGAAAGAGGGCGCAGCGGCCGCAAGGCCGTTGCGCCCTCAATCTTTTTAGCCCGATTTTGGCGTTGCCGGGATCGCTCCTGCCAGCCCTACTCACGTCGTGGGGCGATAACCGCTTCGGACCTTCCCGAGAAGCTAGCTGACGCGCCAGCGAAGGAATCGTTTCCCGCGTTCCCTAGGAGCGGCTCCTCGCGTCCCCGCGCGGTCACTCTTTCTACCGACAGAATCTCGCCGTTCCGCACCAGCAGAGCGCTATCAAAGTTGTTCACCGTAGGACAAACGTGGCGGGGAAGCAGGCAAAGGAAGTCTCCGACCCGCGGACCTGAAGCTCCTCCTGCGACCGCCAAGGGCAGGTGCTCTTCGCTTGGCGAAAGTGGCGTAAGTTCCCGATGCCCAAGCACGAGGCAGGTGGGCACGCCGGCATCCGCGGATACGGCCTTGTGCCCTGCATCGCAAGTGACCACGCCCCCGCGCGGCCGGCTCACAAGTCTTGTCAAGACTAGCGCGGCTGGCTGATACGCAAACCTGGCCGGCAACTGTGCCAGGCTCGTCGCATCGTTATAGACCACCGTCCCCGGCGATACCCGGTGAACGAATCGCCTTCCGCGAAAGCCTTGGTAGGTGAGTGAGCAGGGCAGCGTTGGCGTGCCTGCGGTAATGACCTCCGGCACGTTCGCTCCGCTGCGCTCGATCTCGCTCACGGCTTCCAGCAGGGAATCGTAGCCGGCATGGGCTGCCTTGGTCCGCTCGCCTTCCGCGACCCCGCCATACTGGCCGTCGTAATAGTGCAAGCCGCGGAACTGAAGCCTTAGCGCTCCTACCGCCCGCACAAGCTTTAGAACTTCATCCTTGTGGCGCGGTTCAATCCCCGTGCGGTTCATCCCCGGATTCAGGTCCACGAACACGCCGACCGAACTGCCCTGCCATTGCAGCACTTGTTCTTCGTTCTCGGCCAAAACGGAAATGCGCACATCCGGGAAGGCAGCGGCAATCTCGCGCACGCGCCGTGCATTCGCGCCTAGTGCAGGATAAGCCATGAGGATGTCCCTAGCCGCGCTGCGGCAGGCCACCAGCAGTTCGAGAGTGGTCGCGCACTTGAAATTGCAAACGCCGCTCTCGATCAGCATGCGCAATGTGTAGTCGAGCTTTGCCGTCTTGATGTGGACTCGCCAGCGATTCGCATCGCCATCCAGCAGCTTCAGGGTGCTGGCAATGTTCGAGGCGATCATTTCCGGATAGACGACCAGCGCAGGAGTAAGCGTTTCATCGGCGCGCGGCACGCGGTAACGCTCGTCCCAGGCGAACTCGTTCAACATGAATTTCGGCGCTCCCATCGCGGGTTTGATGATAGCGCGGAAACCGGAATCGCTGCCAGTTAGCGCAAAGTTCTCCCATTTTTTCTCAATCGACGTCGGTCGAGACCGCTGCCTCGAGCGTCGGCAGCTGCGTCTCCCGTAGCCACCGCAAAGGTGAGGCGCCAATGGCTTGGTTTCGACGCTTTGCTACGCGCACTCCGGCCTAGGGCACTGCCGGTGAAGGCGGTTCTTGCTGCCCGGCTTTTTGCACAATTGTGCACAGCTTTCCACAGAGAAGCTTTCAGATTTTTCTTGCCAACCAAAAACACTGGGTCTATTGTCAGGCACAGATTGAGCCGGGAAGCCTCAAAAACTTAACGGCACAATTGAAAGAGGGCGCAATCGCTTAACGGCGGCTGCGCCTTCAATTTTTTCTCGCTCGCTTTTCCCGGCGTGCCTCGGCTTTCCTCGGCAGTGTCGTAAGATACCCGGATGAACAGGACGCAATCGTTCTTTCGGAACAAAGTGGTGATGGTCACCGGCGCTTCGTCGGGAATCGGCCAGGAGCTGGCGTGGCAATTGGGGCAGGCGGGGGCGAAGCTGACGCTGGCAGCCCGGCGCAAGGAATTGCTTGAGAATCTGGCACAAAGAATTGCGGCCACGGGAAAAACGAAGCCGTTGGTGACGCGGTGCGACGTCGCCCAAGAAGGCGATTTGCAGACAGCGGTGGCGGAAACGGTGCGCCAATGGGGAAAATTGGATGTGGCGATCGCCAACGCCGGCTTTGGCGTGGTTGGCCCACTGAAGAAACTCTCGCTCGAGGATTACCGGCGACAATTTGAGACCAACGTCTTTGGCGTGCTGCGAACGATTTACGCGGCGCTCCCCGAAATCGAGAAAAACAAAGGCAACATCGCTATCGTTGGAAGTGTGTCGGGCTGGACGGCGTCGCCAGGCGCCTCGCCGTACGCCATGAGCAAGTTCGCCGTTCGCGCGCTGGCCAATTCGATTGCGCCGGAGCTGCGGCTGTCCGGAGTGACGGTGACGCTGATCAGTCCGGGCTTTGTAGCCAGTGAGATCCGACGGGTCGACAACCAGGGAAAGCTTCATGAAGAAGCGAAAGAGCCCATTGCATCGTGGCTGGTGATGCCGACGGAGAAAGCGACGCGTCAGATTCTGCGGGCGATTGCCAAAGGGAAACGCGAAGCCATCATTACCGGGCATGGCAAGGCTTTGGTCATCCTCGAGCGCTTCCTGCCCTGGATGCTTCGCGCGGCGGGCCGAAAAATGGCGGCGGGCCGAGGGGGCTACCGTGCGGAACCGAAAAGCTTAAGGAAAATCGAAGAAGATGAGAGTTAAAAGCCGAGGAGTGAGACCTGAAAAGGGGAAAGCTCATTTTTTTGGGGGCTGGCCCTTCCCGGGTTCGTCATCGAGCTCACCTTCCGGTAGTTCCACGTGCCAAATGTCTTTCTCCCGTTGCAGCCCCATTACGCCGACTTGATTGGCTTCTGTAGTGCCGACGTGGCCGATCCACACCACACGAAATCTCTTTTTGCGCCAGAGCCGGCGCACTTCGATGGTTTGTCCTGGAGAAGTGAGAAAGCCGATGCCGTCTAAGCGCGCGCCATCCTGGCTGAGGTCGACGGTATAGCTGCTCTGCTTGAACGGATGGCCTCGCGAGTCCGTGCCGTTGACAACCACGCGCAGCGTTTGGGGGACGCGTTGCTGCTTGCGGGACCTGCGCCAGAACTCGGGGATCGGGCATTTGAACGCCAGGCCAATCTTAGTTTCGCGGTCCGTGTAAGCCTCGAGATAAACCACGCGGACTTCCTGCTCGAGGCCGCTGCCCTTTTGCATGAGAAACACGGAATCTCCGATGGCCAGCTTGGTTTTGAGCATCACCAGGGCGCCGCTCGAATTGACCGTTTGCGTTTCTGTTTCTTCGTGGAACGCGCCGTGGTCCTTGGTAAAGCCGTAAACCACCACGGGTATGCGAAGAGACATGCGCTCACTGGAACGAGGAATTCTTTTGGTTGTTTCGGTGGAGACCGGCTTGCCAAAAGTAAAAGCAGACTTTTCTGTGGAAGCCGGTTTTTCGTCTAGGGGAGCTACCCCGATGACCTCTTGCGGCGTCCCTTGTTGTGCGCCATGTTCGCGGCACTTGAAATCCCATGTTTGTTCCTGGATCTGCTCGTAAGTTTCGCGGCGGTCTGCGAGCGTGACCCAGGAGTCGGCCTCGCAAAGAGGACAACGCAGCCGAATCGCAAAATTTCCAGGCATTCCGTTCTTCCTGTGCTTTCAGGATACCTTGAAGGCGGCGGGCGGCTCCGGATTGCCAAGGCGTGTTTCGTCGAAAAGTAACTGGTGGCGGGGATGGTGCAAAGGAAAAGGCGCGATCTTTCCGTGCGAAGTCAAGGTTGCCACTTCAGAAAAACGGCGGCCAGGGGTGGCAGAGTAAGGACGAGAGAATGGGGGCGGCCTTGCGCCGCTTGGTCGGAGGCATGCTGACCGCCGGCGTTGCCGACGTTTGAACCACCGTAGATGGCGGCGTCCGTATTGAGAATTTCACGGTAGTAGCCTGGGTGCGGGACGCCAAGACGATACCCTCCACGAGCCACCGGAGTCGCATTGAGCAACACAACCATCACCTCTTCGGGATTCTTTCCGCGGCGAATAAAGCTGAGGACGCTGTTGTCAGCGTCATTGGCGTCAATCCACTCGAATCCGTGCCAGTCAAAGTCGATCTGGTAAAGGGCTGGCTCGGAATGGTAAAGATGATTCAAGTCGCGGAGGAGATGCTGGACGCCGCGATGCGAATCCCACTCGAGTAAATGCCAGTCGAGGCTGCTTGCTTCACTCCATTCGTGGCGCTGGGCGAATTCCTGGCCCATGAAAAGAAGTTTTTTGCCCGGGTGCGCGTAGTGGTAGCCATACAGCAAGCGAAGATTGGCGAATTGCTGCCACAAGTCGCCTGGCATTTTGTGCAGCAGCGAGCTTTTGCCGTGGACGACTTCGTCGTGGGAAAAGGGCAGCACGAAATTTTCCGTGAAGGCATAGAGCATGGAAAAAGTGATCTTGTTGTGCTCGTATTTGCGGTGCACGGGATCATGAGAAAAATAATTCAGCGTGTCGTTCATCCAGCCCATGTTCCATTTGAAGCCGAACCCGAGACCGCCGAGGTACGTGGGACGGGAGACGGCGGGCCAAGCCGTGGATTCCTCGGCGACGGTGAGAATGCCGGGGAATTTGCCGTGGACGATTTCGTTCATGCGCTTGAGAAACTCGATGGCTTGCAGGTTTTCGCGGCCGCCGAATTGATTGGGAATCCACTCGCCCGGCTTGCGCGAATAATCCAGATAGAGCATCGAGGCAACGGCGTCCACGCGCAGGCCGTCGATATGGTATTTGTCGAGCCAGAAGAGCGCATTGGAAATCAAATAGTTTTGCACTTCGTTGCGGCCGTAGTTGTATACCAGCGTGCCCCAATCAGGATGCGCGCCCTGGCGCGGGTCGGCGTGTTCGTACAGATGGCTGCCGTCGAACTGAGCGAGGCCATGGGCGTCGCGCGGAAAATGCGCAGGAGTCCAATCGAGAATGACGCCGATACCGGCCTGATGACAGCGGTCGACGAACTCCATAAATTCCGCGGGCGAGCCGTAGCGGCTCGTGGCAGCGAAATAACCCAGCGTCTGGTAGCCCCAGGATCCATCGTAAGGATGCTCCATGACGGGGAGCAGCTCAGTGTGCGTGTAGCCGAGTTCCTTGACGTAAGGAATAAGCTGGTCGGCCAGCTCGCGGTAGCTCAGCCAGCGATTGTGGTCTCCGGGAACGCGGCGCCAGGAACCAAGATGAACTTCATAAATCGAAACGGGAGACTGGAACCAGTCTTTGCCCGAACGCTCGGAGAGCCAGTCCGCGTCGTTCCATTGATACGTTTCCAGGTTGGCGACGATGGAGCCGGTGTTGGGGCGCAACTCACAGCGGAAAGCGTAAGGATCGGCTTTCAGGGGAAGCATGTTTCCTGCAGGCCCGATGATTTCGAATTTGTAGATGGCGCCTTCGGCCAGTTCTGGAATGAAGATTTCCCAGATGCCGGAAGAGCCGCGCGAACGCATTGCATGGACACGGCCGTCCCAGCGATTGAAGTCGCCGACGACGCTGACCCGGCGAGCGCTGGGCGCCCAGACGGCAAACTGAACGCCGCGGACGCCTGCGAGCGTGATGAGGTGCGCGCCGAGCTTTTGGTAAGTGTCGTAATGGCGGCCTTCGCCCATGAGATACAAGTCAAACTCGGTGAGGACGCAGGGAAAAGCATAAGGATCGTAAAGCTCAAAAGTTTCGCCGTAATGGGTGCGGATTTGAATTCTGTAGATGCCGGGTGGCGGCGGGCTAGTGTCGCCTGTTGGCAGGACAGCTTCAAAAAAGCCTTCGGGGCGCAATTTCACCGCTTCGACAACTTTGTTGGAGGCGGGCGCGTTTTCCGACGGGCGCGTTTCGAACGAGATGCGAGCTTCCTCAGCCCAGGGGAGGAAAAAGCGAACCGCCCAACCGCCGTCCACGGGATGCGGCCCGAGAAAGCTAAAGGGATCGGAATGACGACCGGTCACCATCGCGTCGATTTGGGAATGCAGGCGAGGATCGCGGGGAGCGATCGGTGTCGAGGGCGAGGCAGCGGCGTGATGTTCGGGCAACGGCGAAGCCTCCGCTAGGGTGATCGAGCCCGGCCGCAGTAGCGAACGCTGGAGCGGCGGTCCCTTGCATTCTAGGGTGTCTCGGCAGAAATGCCAAATGCTAGGGCACCGCGCTCGCCGTAGCACGAGAGCCGGCACCATAAGCCCGGCAACTATGCACCTTGCCCCAGCTACCTGGCTTCGGTCCTTAGGAGATTGGCTCGCCGTTTGGCCGGCGGGTGGGCCAAGGGTATTGCGCTCGCTCGCAAAGGAGCTGGTTGAAGGCCCATGCTGGCCGAGCCGATTAGGCAGCGTGCGGTGACCCTTCCAAGAGGCGCTGCCAATAGCCGGGCAAATAGCTGAGGCGCTCGAGTACGCACATGAGCGCGGCATCATTCACCGCGATCGGAAGCCCCGGCCAGCTCCAAACAGTTAAGCATCGTGCTGCATTGGACTGACGAGCTGAAGCGAATCATCCCTTCAGCGAGGAAGTGTCTTGTTGGTGTTTTATCGCGTTTGCCTGGCAGGCAATAGCGGACTCTACACCGCGCGCGAATTTCGGCTCCGCTCGAGCGCTAAACGAAACCGAGCTCGCTGCGGCTTCCCTACATCGGCCGTTCCTCTCTCAGCTTTCTGGTGATGCTGGGACAGAAGCTCGTACCGAAATCGAGACAAGATCAGAACAAACCTCAATGTGCCGGGAACGCCGGATGCGATCGCGCTTCTTCGTAATTCTTCGTAACTATTGACCTCGAGTGCCGCAGCAAGTATCATCCGCGCAATTCCAGGCAAAAATTGAACCAGTGAGGTCTCCTCATGGCGAAGCGAGTGGGGGTTGGTCTTTTCTTTGGTGCACTGGCAGTCTTCTGCGGCGGAGCATCAACCCGTGCGCAACAGGCGCAGATCAGTCCAGACCTCTACAACGAAATGAAATTCCGCTACATCGGGCCGGTGGGGAATCGCGCAACCGCGGTCGCGGGAATTCCTGGAAATCCCAACGTGTATTACGTGGGCGCGGCGTCGGGGGGAATTTTCAAGTCAACCGACGGTGGGATTCATTGGGATCCCATCTTTGACGAGGAACCTGTTTCTTCGATTGGATCGCTTGGGATTGCCGCGAGTGACCCGAACATCGTGTGGGCGGGAACCGGGGAATCGTTCATTCGCAGCCACATTTCCGTTGGCAATGGGATTTACAAGTCGTTGGACGCAGGGAAGACCTGGAAGCTGATGGGGCTGGAAAAAACCGGCAGAATCGCCAATGTGATGATTGACCCGCATAACCCGGACATCGTGCTGGCTTGCGCCTTGGGCCACGCCTATGGAGCGCAGCCGGATCGCGGTGTATTCCGCACCACCGATGGCGGGAAAAACTGGGAGAAAGTGCTGTTTGTGGATGAAAACACCGGCTGCTCGGACATGGGTATGGATCCCAACAATCCGCGGACTCTGTTTGCGGGAATGTGGCAGCTCGAGATTCACACCTATGGGCGAAAGAGCGGCGGCCCAGGCAGCGGATTGTTCAAGTCCACCGATGAAGGAGCGACTTGGAAGCGTTTGGAAGGCCACGGTCTGCCGCATTCGCCCCTCGGAAGAATCGCGGTGCGCGTGGCGCCAAGGGACTCGAATCGCGTGTACGCCTTGATCGAAACCGGTGATGGCGTGCCCATGGACGGCAAGCCCACGCAGAGCGGCCAGTTGTGGCGCTCGGACGACGGGGGCGAGAACTGGCAATTGATCAATTCGGACCGCCAGATTCGCGGGCGCACGCACTATTACACGCGCGAAGAAGTCTCCCCGGACAACGAGAACGAGGTTTATTTCTTTACTTCGGCATTTTCGAGGACGCTCGACGGCGGCCACACGCTGACGAACATGCCCTCGTCTCCCGGCGGAGACAATCATGAGATGTGGATCGATCCGACCAACGGCGACCGCATGGCGGTTGTGAATGACGGCGGCGTGAGCATTTCCGTGAATCGTGGCCACTCCTGGGATCACATCCAACTGCCCATCGCCCAGATTTACCATGTGACGCTGGACGACCAGATTCCTTATTTCGTTTACGGAAACAAGCAAGACGGCCCATCGTACCGCGGCCCGAGCAACAGCTTGCAGTTCGGCGGCTTCGGCGGATCGCAAATCTCGCGCGGCGTGTGGCATCCCGTGGCCGGCAGCGAGAGCGGCTTCGCGACACCGGATCCCGTGGACAACAATATCATCTGGTCGACCGGCACAGGTTCAGGCAGCGTAGGGGGCTCCGTCGCGCGTTTCGATGAGCGAAATCATCAGGCGAGAGAAGTGGAAGTGTGGCCGGAAGACGTCTCCGGAGCCACCGCCGCCGAGGTGAAGTACCGGTTCAACTGGGAATTTCCGGTGACCATTTCTCCGCACGACCACAACAAGGTTTATGTGGGCAGCCAATACGTGCACGTCACCACCGACGGCGGCAATAGCTGGCGAATCATCAGCCCGGACCTGACGCGCAACGACCCGAGCCGCATGCAGATCTCTGGCGGCCTGACGCCGGACAACATCGGCGTGGAATATGCGGGAACCGTTTTTGCGATCGCGGAATCTCCTAAAGAGGCAGGTGTGATCTGGGCGGGAACCAACGACGGTTACGTGCAAATCACGCGAGACGGCGGGAAAAACTGGACCAACGTCACAAAAAACATTCCGAATCTTCCCGAGTGGGGAACGGTGAGCAACATCGAGGCTTCGCGCTACGACGCGGGGACGGCTTACATCAGTGTCGACTTTCACCAGATGAACATTCGCGACCCGTTTGCCTACAAGACCACGGATTACGGAAAGACCTGGACGTCCATTACCAACGGAATTCCGCACAGCATGCTCAGCTACGCGCATTGTATTCGCGAAGATCCCGTACGCAAGGGCCTGCTCTATCTCGGGACCGAGAACGGCATGTACATCTCCTTCGACGACGGTAAAAACTGGCAGCCGCTCCAGAGTGGCTTGCCGCACGCCCCGGTGTATTGGATCGCCGTGCAGGAACGCTTTCGCGATCTGGCGCTGGCCACCTACGGCCGCGGCTTCTGGATCTTGGACGACCTCACCCCGCTCGAGCAGATGACGCCGGAGATATCCGCGTCCAACGCGCACCTGTTTGCTCCGCGCGACGTTTACCGCTTCCGGCCGATCGCGGAGCCAGCCGCCGTTTCCTACGACCCGACAGCGGGACACAATCCGCCTTATGGTGCACCCATTAATTTCTATTTGAAGTCGAAGCTTGCCGAAAAAGAGCGCATGCATGTGACGATCGGCGACGCCAACGGAAAAACCGTACGCGAATTCGAATGCCGCGCGGCAACAGAAGGCGCACGAAGACCGCCGGGTCCGGGCGGGCCCGGCGGCGGTGGTGGTGGTGGCGAAGGAGGCGAAGACGGCCCGCCGTGCGAAGTGAAACCCGGTATGAATCGCGTCTGGTGGAACCTGCGTTCCGAGCCTGGCACGGAATTTAGGTTGCGGACCAGCCCGCTCTATGCCCCGGACGTCAAACCCGGGCCGGAAGGCTGGCGTCAGGCGCCCGATGCGGGGCGTATCTCGCTGCTGGAGCCGCCCGGGACGTATACGGTGACGCTCACGGTAGGCGAAGAAAAGTTCACCCAGAAACTCAACGTTTTGAAGGATCCACATTCTGGCGGGACGGAAAGCGACATCCAGACGCAGATGCAGTTTCTGGCCGGCCTGCGCGACGAAATGAACTCGATCGGCGCAAGCGTCAATCAAATCGAGACCATTCGCGCCCAGCTTGCGGCTTTGCAAAAAGAGCTGGGAAACGATGATGCTGGGAAAGCGATTCGAAAGGCCGCGGACGATTTAGCGGATAAGTTGGTCGCCGTGGAGGGAAAAGTTCTGCAGCTCAAGCTGACCGGAAGAGGGCAGGACAGCACGCGGTGGCCGCCGATGCTCGCGAGCAAGATCGGCTATCTTGCTAACGAGACGTCTTCCTCCGATTTCGCACCCACAACGCAGCAACTCGCGGTGGGAAAGGAACTCAAAGATCAGGGCGATCAATTCCAACAGGAGTATCAGCAGATTTTGGCCAAGGACGTGACACCATTCAACGCCATGCTGCGCGAGAAGAACATCCCGAATATCATCGTCACGATGCCGTGAGGGATGCTGTTGGCCATCTTTGAGAGAAACCGGGAAGGACAAAGCCGTGCGAGTTTTTTGCGGAGGCATATTTCTTTTCGTTGCCGGAATCATGTGGACCGGAAATAGCCAGGGGCAAGACCGCGGCCAGGCGCGCTCGATGGTGATTTCGCGGAACGGAATTGTCGCGGCGGAATCACCGCTTGCGGCGCAGGCCGGCGTCCGCATCCTGGAGCAGGGCGGAAATGCCGTGGATGCGGCCATTGCTACGAACGCCATGATGGGCGTCGTCGAGCCGATGATGAACGGGATCGGCGGAGATTTATTTGCCCTGGTGTATGACGCGAAGGCCAATAAGCTATATGGACTGAACGCCAGCGGCTGGGCGCCGAAGGGCTTGACGATCGAGTATTTGGCGGGGCAGGGAATCCGCAGCATGCCGCAACAGGGCGTGAACTCCATCACCGTGCCCGGAGCCGTGGATGGATGGCAAAAACTAGCGGACAAATTCGGCCGCAAAAAACTGGCAGAAAATTTGGCGGCGGCGATTCGAACGGCGCAAGAGGGATTTCCGGTGCCGGAGTGGGACGCGGCCTACTGGGCGGGATCGGTCAATTATTTGCGCACGGACGAAGCGGCTGCGAAGACGTATTTGCCGGAAGACCGCGCGCCAAGAGTCGGTGAAGTGTTTCGGAATCCGGACCTGGCGTGGTCGCTCGAGCAGATTGCGCGGCACGGGAGGGATGCCTTTTACAAAGGAGAGATCGCGACAAAGATTCTGGAGTCGATGAAGCGGCACGGCGGGCCGATGGCCGGGGCCGACCTCGCCGAGTTTTCCAGCGAATTTGTCGAGCCCATTTCCACGACCTATCGCGACTGGACGGTTTATGAGTTGCCCCCCAACGTGCAGGGCCTCGCCGCGCTCGAAATGCTGAATATCATGGAGACGTTTCCGCTGGGGCAAAAAGATTGGGGATTCGCTTCCACGAACGCGCTGCACACCATGATCGAGGCAAAAAAGTTGGCGTATGCGGATTTGCTCAAGTACATCGGCGATTCGCGAAAACAGAAGTTGCCCGTGGCCACCCTGCTTTCGAAGGAATGGGCTGGCCAACGGGCGAAGCAAATCGATGTGGACCACGCGAAATGCGATGCGACGGCGGGAGAGATTGCCGCGGGAAACGACACCACCTATTTGAGCGTGGTGGATCGCGAAGGGAACATGGTGTCGCTCATCCAGAGCAATTACGAGCTGTTTGGGTCGGGCATCGTGGCGCCGGGAACGGGTTTTGCGTTGCACGACCGCGGCGGACTTTTCTCGCTCGATCCCGCATCGCCGAACGCCCTTGCGGGAAGGAAACGTCCCCTGCACACGATCATCCCGGCGTTCGCCCAGAAGGGCGATTCGCGCGTGGCATTTGGAATCATGGGGGGATGGAACCAGTCGCAAGCACACGCGCAGTTCATTGCCGATCTTGCGGATTTCAAGATGAACATTCAAGCCGCGCTCGAAGCGCCGCGTTTCAGCAAACATTCGTTCGGCGGATGCGACGTGATGATGGAAAACCGCATACCACAAAAGGTGCGCGATGAGCTTGCGGCCAAAGGCCACCAGATTGCATTGAAAGGGACGTTTTCAAGCGTGGTGGGCGGCGGACAGGCAGTCATGCGCGACTTCTCGACCGGCGTAAATTATGGCGCGTCCGATCCCCGAAAAGACGGCCAAGCCGTCGCGGAAATACCATAGAAAACTGCCTAGCGGTCGCGCGGCTGCGCAAAAGAGTTCCCTCGGTCGGCTTTCGGGGGAAAACCGCTACCCTCAAGGGCGCTCTAGTCGCCACACGGGTTTATATAAGTCTTTGCAACTAAAAGACTTGACTTCAAGCCACTTGGCGAATGAATTGCACCTGTCCTTTCGACCAGGATGCGCCGGCCGCAGCCAAGCGACCTGGACGTGGAGATGCCCATGGGCGTTCGGATCGCTCAAAGCTTACGGCGGGTCTGGCCGCTTGCGGTTCTTTTGTTCGCGCTCGCTCCCGCATGTCCCGCTGAAACCCCCGACGTCTCCGGCCGCTACCAGTGCACGCAAGCCAAGGTGCAAGGCAAAGTAATCGCGTGCAAAGCCGCGCCGCTCATCTTGAAGAACGACGGGCATTTTGAATTGCGCGGCTGGGAAGGGAACTATCTGGTGAGTGGGCAGTGGGTCGAACTCTCGGATTCGCTGATCAAGACGCGGGCAAAAATCCAACCGGGACACAAAATTTTGCTGCGCTATCACGGAAAACACGGATTGGTAGAAGTGATTTACGAGCGGCGCGTGGCGGAGCTGGGGAAAACGGCGCTGAGCTGACAGGCGACGGGAATCAGCGTATCGACCTGAAGAATGACGTTCTCAGCTCCGTCTTCCCCGCCACCCGGCCGTCACAATAAAGCTGTAATCATGAACGCGGCACGCCGCGCAGGCCGTTGCCGGAATCACACGGGCAAGTCCGAGTCCCTATCAGCGTCGTGCTTGTCACTGTCGCATATCGTCCTGCCCTGGGCGCCAGCCGCGGCCGCGCAGGACCTTGCCTGCGGTCGCACCGGTAGGCTTGCCGTGGTCGTATTCGACTTGCCCATTGACGATCGTGAAGTCGATGCCTTCCGACAACTGATCCGGTTTGACAAAGGTGGCGTGGTCGATGATCGTTGCCGGATCAAAGATGGTAATGTCCGCGAAGTAGCCGGGCTTCAAGAGGCCGCGGCCTTCGAGGTGCTCGCGCTGCGCAGGAAGAGAGGTGATCTTGCGAAGGGCCGCTTCGAGGGGCATAAGGTGCCCGTCGCGAACGTAGTGTCCCAAAAAACGCGGCATGGAGCCGAAAGTGCGGGGATGCGCGTGCGCTTCGTAGGTGGGTCCGTCAAGTGACATTTCATTGGCGTCCAAGCCGATGCTCGTCCAAGGCTGGCTGAGGCCTGTGCGCAAATCCTCTTCGCTGGCCATGAAATAAATCGCGCCGGTTTGCGCTGAATCGGCGAGAACAAAGTCCATCAACGTATCTTCAGGCGTTTTCTTCCAGGCTTTGGCGACATCTTCGACCGTCTTTCCTTCGAATTGCTTCAGTTCCGGTTTTTCGACCGAAGAAATGAGAACGCCCGCACCGCCGCCACAATCGTAGAAGAGGTTTTCCCAAGTCGGATGATCAGTGGTGAGTTCCTGTTTGATGCGCGCGCGGACGGTTGGATCCTTTAAGCGTTCCAGCAGCTTCTGGATGCCGCCATCCGCGACCCAAGGCGGAAGGGCCGAGGCCAGCGCGGTGGCGCCCGCCGGGTAAGGGTACATATCGGCGGCAATATTGAGACCCGAATCGCGAGCATTCTGAATCGCGGCAGCGACATTCTTCATGCTGCCCCAGCGCGACTTGCCACTCACTTTCAGGTGAAAGATCTCCACCGGGAGATGCGCTTCTTGGCCGATGCGAATCGCTTCGGCCAGCGCGGGCATTTCCGAGGCGCCTTCGCTGCGCATGTGCGTTGCGTAAAGTCCGCCGTATTGGGAGGCGACTTCCGCGAGCGCGATCAGCTCGTCAGTTTTTGCGTAGATATTGGGCGGATAAATCAGCGCGCTGGAAACGCCAAGGGCGCCGTCTTTCATAGCTTGTGCAACCAGCGCTTTCATTTGCTCGAGTTCGGCAGGCGTGGGGGCCCGGTCGTCGTCGCCAATGACCGCTTCGCGAACCTGGGCCGAGCCGACGTAAGTCCCAATGTTGAGAGGAGTGCCCTGTTTTTCGAGCCGCTTGAAGTAACCGTCCAGTGTGGTCCAGTCGATGGTGAGCTTGTAGTGGTCTAGGAAGGGCTTCATCGGCGCAATGGTTTTTTCATTTTGCGGCGCGATGGAGCCGCCTTCGCCCGTGATTTCTGTGGTAATTCCCTGTGATAGTTTGCTGAGCGAGCGATTGTCCAGCAGGAGAGAAACTTCGGACTGTCCGAGCATGTCAATAAATCCCGGAGCGACGATGCGGCCCTGCGCATCGACTTCGCGTTTGCCGTGAGCTTCGCGCAAATCCCCGACTGCCGCGATGCGGTCGCCGCTCACTGCGACATCGCCCGCGAACCAGGGGTTGCCTGTGCCGTCGATGATGTGGCCGTTGCGAATGAGCAGATCGTAGTTTTCGCCGGCGCTGGCCGCACCCGAGCTGCTGAGGTCGGAGTCGTACGCCGCGGCGGCAATCTCGCCGAGAGCCTCGCCCGCCACGGTCTGCGCCGCTTCCATGTCCGGCGGAAGCGTCACGTGATTCAGATAGACCGCGAAGGCCAGCTTCTTGTTGTCCTTGGTCATCACATAGCCCACCAGACCCTTGCCATTCAGCATCAATTTGCCGTTGAGCCTGTCCTCCGAGCCAAACGTGCCCGTTTTTGCAAACACATGACCCGCGGCGGGCGAATTCACCTGAATTTTTGCAAGCGTGCCATCTTTGCCGAGCACGGGGAGCCCTCTCAGGAAGGTTTCGTAATCCGGCCGCGTCGTCCAATACGCGAGGTAATGCACCATGAAGTCCGGACTAAAGAGATCGGCCCAGTCGCCGCCGGCGCCATCGCCCTGACCGGTTCCGGAGAGGTCGAGCTTCGCCGACTCGAGGAATTCATGCTCGACATGGAACCCGGCATCGAGGGGATTCTTCGTGTCCTTCCCGACCAGAGCGCCGAGAAGATACGGCCCCATTCCCGCATGCAGATTTTGGCTGACCTTCAGTGTGACTTTGATTTCTTCCGAGAGCGGAGGAGAAACGTGCTCCGCGACCTGATACTGTGAGCTGTAGAAGCGGGTAAACGGGGCAAGGTCGGTAGGTGCGGGACCAGAGGAGGACTTAAGCTCGACGCCTGCGGCCACCAGCGCTTCGCGGAAAACGGTTTCGGCAAACCTGGTCGGCGAAGGCAGTGCGATTGTCGCGGGCTGCGGCGCAGAACCTACGGGAAGGCTTCCCTCAAGCGTTACCGTGACAGAGCCGTCCGCGTTGGTCACGAAATCCGGCGAGTCGAACGAAGGCTTGGTTCCGGCCGGGGAGGTGGCCAGGTGATTCACAAATTTGACGTAAGAAGTCTCGGGCGAGACCGCGAGCGTAAGTGGATCGCCTTCCTTTTTGCCGGGTGTTGCCAGGAGGTCGATCACGTTGTCGTTGATCATGATGGAGGACATAACCACGTTCGTGCCGCCTTCGCGAGGCCCATCGGGGAAAAGGCTCGTGTCAATCAGCACACGGCCCTCAATTTTGTGGATCCCATTGGCGGCGACGTCCTTGGCCAGCTGCTTGATCACCGCTAGCGGGTCCCCGGGCAGCGCCGGACCTCCATAGGAGTGATCTTCATCCGCAAAAGCGAGCGTACCGTCCGGCTGGATGCGGTTCGAAAGATTGGGATCGCCGCTGGCAACCAGAATCAAGTCGCCTTTCAGCGTGCCGTGTTTGTCGACGGAACCGGTGCGGTAGACGCGCGTATGAAATCGATAGCCCGGCCCCAGTTTTGCGAGCACCGTGCCCTCGGTCAGCGTTTTTGTGGTGGAAGCGGGCACGAAAAGCTTGGCGGCGTTAAGTGCGTAGACGACTTTCCCGGTGTCGAGGGAATAGAACTCGATGCCAAAGTTAGCGTGAGCAAATTCTGGCCGGCCGATGACTTTCTGGATGCGTTGCGTGAGCGAAATTTCCGTTTGAGCGCGAACTGGGCCGGCTTCGAAGCCGAACAAGAGCAGTGGAAGCACGGCGAAACTGCTGAGCGTAACGCGTGTCTTGTCTTTCAAAGAGTCTCCTCCTCGAACCGATCCGGCCGCCGCTAATGTGCTCGGCCGGCGTCCGGATCGAAACCCAGGTTTTCGAAAGGAACATTCAGGATCGGATATGCCTTCCAATCCCGGTAATCGAAGTGCCACCACTCGGCCTCGTATACCGTAAAGCCTTCGGATTCCATCGCTCGGCGAAGCAAGTCGCGGTGCCAGCGCTCGAGTGAAGTACCGCCGGGATAGTCGGGGTAGGACCGCGGCGACATTTCATCGTAGGTGCCGGGCATTTCCACGGGCTTCCCGCTGGCCAGATCGTAAAGCGTGAGATCGACGGCACATCCGCGATTGTGACGGGAGCCTTGCGCGGGGTCGGCCACGAAAATCTTCCCTTCGGGCGGCGTGGCGTCCCAAAAGATTTTCGTCACATACCAAGGCCGGTACGCGTCGTGAATGAGCAGGCCGTACCCGAGCGGTTTGAGCGTTTCTTGCACGCGCCGAATCGCTTGCGCAGCCGGGCGCTCGAGAAACGCGCGCGCCTGCGAATAGACAGGCGCCCCAAGAAAATCGTTCGAAGTCGCGTAACGTATGTCGAGGCGAATGCCCGGTTCGCGCGGCCCCAACTCTAGGAGATCGGGCTTGCTAAAGCTGCCGGTTTCCTCGGGCGGGCTAGCCAGCAAAGCAGTCTTTCTTAATTCCTCGATCGGACGAACCGGGTGAATCCGGAAGACCTCATCGCCTTCGCCGATGTAGTCGCGACGCGGCCATTGAACGTCGCCAATCTGCAAAGTCACGACACCATTCAAGTCACGGCGCAAGGGCGAATTGGCGGTTTGCGGATTGATCGGGGAAGCCGCGGAATATCCCTTCTTCCCGTTTGATTCGAGTCTTGCTTCGCCCTTTCCCGCGCAAGTCAGAAGCAACTCGCCGCCGCGCTCGAAGACAGAACATAAAATGGCATCGCCTGTGCCGCCGTAATCCCCGATCCAGTTTTTCCATTCCCGAGGAGCATCGGCAGGCTTGGGCCCGGGAAGGATCGAAACCGACGATTGCGCGAACGCGGAGCCTGCGAACAGGGCAAGGAGCGTCAGCGGCAATCCGGAAATCCTTCGAAGCGACGGCTGCAGTTCTGCCCTCAATCTGCTTCCCCTTCACCCGGGCACAAGTCAACCGCGTGCGGGTGTTCTTTCGCCGCAGAAAAACAAGTGAAAGATCTCCTGCGAACGCCTCACGGATTGTACCAACGGAATCCCTTGCGTTGTTCCTCGGCAATTTCTTTCACAATGGCCAGCGTCTGTGAGCGGTGATATTGTCCCACGGCGGCGAGCAGGGAATTGAGCAGCGCGATGGGCGCCACATAGGACGCTCCAAAAGAAGTCGTTTCGACCGAAGCCAGAAAAACTTCGTTGCACTCGCGAGCTAGCGGAGAAAGATAGGTGTCCGCGATGCCCACGCAATACGCGCCATTGGCGCGCGCGTGTTGGGCGCCCTCAACGGTCTGTCGCAGCCCGCGGCGAAAGCTAATGGCCACCACCAGGTCCTGGCGATTTACCGATCGCACCAGGTGCAGAATCCTGCCGGCCGACGTCGCCGCGAAAATCGGGAGCCCCAGCAGGCTAATCTGATACTCCAGGTAGCCGGCGAGGTGCGTCGCCAGATCGGCGGCAAGGATGACGATGCGGCGGGCTTCATGGAAACGTTCTGCGAGCGCCACCAGGCGCTGGGCATCCAGGCTATTCTTGAGCCCCTGCAGATTTTTTAAATCCTGTTCGAGCGATTCGACGACATGCGCCGGCACGCTCGGATCGCGCCCTCCGGACTGCATGGTGTCCAGCGAAGTGGCGAACGCCAGAGAAAGTTCATGGAGATGGCGCTGAAATTCCCGGTAGCTGCCGAAGCCGAGCCCGCGCACGATTCGAACGATCGTCGCCGGATCGGTGTGCAGGCGCTTGGCCATCGCCCGCACGCTGAGCAGCACGTATTCACGCGGATGTTCGAGAATTGGACGGATAATTTCCTGGCGCTTGACGCTGAGATGCTCGATGCGCTCGCCAAGATGGATGGAAGTGGATGAGGACGGACCACCCTTGCGTTTCATCAGGCGAGAGGATTGCTTAAATCCCCCCGCGTGTCAACCGCTTGCTCGGGCTTGGCAAGGAAGGCCTGGGCCCGCGGGAGGGCGCGTCTCAGGTCCTCGCGATGCCGCTACCTCAATCCAGGACCAAGCCGCGACGCTACTTTTTCGTGGCGGCGGCCTTCGTTTCCAGCCCCGGCGCGGCGACCGGCTGGAGGAAAGGCATCATGGCGCGGAGCTTGGGACCGAGTTGCTCGATGGGATGTTGCTGCTCGCTGCGGCGCTTGGCCAAAAAATTGGGGCAGCCCTTCTCATTCTCTTCGATCCACTTCTTGGCAAAGCTGCCGTCGCGAATTTCCGCAAGGATTTTCTTCATTTCCTCGCGCGTTTGTTTTGTCACGATGCGCGGCCCGGAAGCATAGTCGCCTTGCTCGGCGGTATCGCTGACGGAGTAACGCATGTAGCTAAGCCCGCCGCGGTAAATCAGGTCGACAATGAGCTTCAGCTCGTGCATGCACTCGAAGTACGCGACCTCCGGCTGGTATCCTGCTGCGACCAGCGTTTCAAAGCCCGCCTTGATCAATTCGCTTATGCCGCCGCACAGCACCGCCTGCTCGCCAAAAAGATCCGTCTCGGTTTCTTCCGTGAACGTTGTCTCCAAAACGCCCGCGCGGGTACAGCCGAGTCCTTTGGCATAAGAAAGCGCGAGCGCCTTGGCGCTGCCGCTCGAGTCCTGCTCCACCGCCAGCAACGCTGGCGTGCCCCCGCCTTCCGTAAAGACCTCGCGCACGCGGTGCCCGGGGGCCTTGGGTGCAATCATCGAGACGTCTACGGTCTTTGGCGGCTTGATGGCGCCAAACCGTATGTTGAAGCCGTGCGCGAACATGAGCGTCTTGCCCGGCTTCAGATTCGGCTCGATGGCCTCGCGATAGAGCTTCGGCTGCTTCGTGTCCGGCGCAAGCATCATGATGACTTCCGCCCAGGCCGCTGCTTCGGTGGGAGCATTGACCGTCAACCCTTCCTTTTCGGCGTTGGCGCGCGAGGCGCTGGTTTCCGGCAGGCCGACGCGGACGGAGACGCCGCTATCCCGCAGGTTCAGCGAATGCGCGTGGCCCTGCGAGCCGTAGCCGATGATGGCCACTTTTTTCCCTTGAATCAGCGTGAGATCCGCGGAGTCGTCGTAGTAGAGATTCGCCATGATGTCCTCTCGTTTTGTTGATCGTTGGCCGTCGTGCGGCCTGGTGTGTGCTGCACCTGCGCGGGATGTTTAGGGACGCCCGAGCGACGTCCGATTTCTGGAACTGGGACGTGCGAACGGGAGCCTTCTACTTCGCGTTCGAACCGGCCGGTTCGAACGTAGAACTCTCGGCGTCTGGCAAAGGTGGCTGGAGCAGATCGCCGCCGCGCGTCATGGCAATGCGGCCGGTGCGCGCCATCTCCAGCACGCCAAATGGACGAAGTACTTCAAGCAACCCGTCGATCTTGTCCACGGTCCCGGAAACCTCGATGATCAGCGATTCGGGAGCGACGTCCACGACACGCGCGCGAAAAACCTTGATCAATTCCATCAGATGAGGGCGGTTCTGCTGGTCGGCGGCAACCTTGATCAATGCGAGGTCGCGTTCGAGCACGGCGCGGCTGGAAATATTTTCCGCGAGCAGCACGTCCACCAGCTTTTCGAGGCTGGCTTCCAGGCGGTGCGCGCCGCGTTCATCGGTATGCGCCACGATGGTCATGCGCGCAATCTCCTCGTTTTCCGTTGGTCCGACGGTGAGCGAATCGATGTTGATGGCTAGGCGGCGCGCCAGCGAAGAGACGCGATTCAACACGCCCGGCTTGTTTTCGACGTAGGCAACAAGTGTTTGCATGCTTTCCCCTCGTTTTTCACACATCCGACGCGGTTTCCACCAGCGGGCTGTGCGGGCGGCGAATCATGTCGTTGAGCGACGCGCCCGCAGGAACCATGGGATACACGGAATCTTCCTGCTCGACGCGAAAATCGAGCAGAACGGTTTCCGCAGCCTCTCTCGCCGTGCGGATTCCGGGAGCCACTTCGGCGCGAGTGGTGATGCGCTCGGCGCGAATGCCGAACGCGTTGGCCAGCGCCGCAAAATCGGGCGCTACCAAGGGCGTGGCGACGTAGCGCTTGTCATAGAAGAATTCTTGCCATTGACGAACCATGCCCAGGTAGCCGTTGTTGATGATGGCGATCTTCAAATTGACCTTCTCTTGGACGATGGTGGCGAGTTCGCTCATGGTCATCTGGAACCCGCCGTCCCCGACCACGACCCAAACTTCCGAATCCGGCTTCGCGAATTTTGCGCCAATGCCCGCGGGGAGCGCGAAACCCATCGTACCGAGCCCGCCGGAAGTAATCAGCGTGCGCGGACGGTTGTGATGGTAATACTGCGCTTCCCACATCTGGTGCTGGCCCACATCGGTGACCACGATGGCTTCGCCGTGCGTTTCTTTCCACAAGTCGTTGATCACGTGCGCGGCGTAGAGATGGCCTGTGTCAGGCAAGCTTTGAATGTCACGGACTGCCGAATCACCCTTAATTTCATTGATATGGCCGATCCAGGCGCTGTGATCGCGCGTCTCGATGTGCGGAGTGAGATGTTCGAGCACTTCACGCGCATCGCCGACCAGGGCCACATCCACCTTCACGTTTTTGTTGATTTCCGCGCGGTCGATCTCGATGTGAATCTTGCGGGCGTTTCTCGCGTAGGTCCGCAGGTCGCCGGTGACGCGGTCGTCGAAGCGCATGCCCACGGCGATGAGCAAATCGGCTTCCTGAATCGCGTGATTCACCCAGGCTTCGCCGTGCATTCCCATCATGCCGAGGTTGAGGGGATCCTTGGCGGGGAAGCAGCCGATGCCGAGGAGCGTCATCGCCACAGGATAGTTGCCCGCACGAATGAACTGCTCGAAAGCGCCGATGGCTCCAGAAACCGTGATGCCGTGACCGGCAAGAACCAGCGGTCGCTTGGCAGTGTTGAGCAATTCCACCGCGCGATCAAACTCGGCTTGGTCATGGTTCTTGCGGACGCGCTTTGGCGGAAGTTTCGGTCTGCATGCATCCCAGTCAAATTCGGCGCTGGCTTGTTGCGCGTCTTTCGTGATGTCGACCAATACCGGGCCGGGGCGCCCGCTTTTCGCGATGACAAACGCTTCGCGAACCGTCCGCGCAACGTCTTCCGCGCGGGTGACCACCACGTTGTGCTTGGTGATCGGCATGGTGATGCCGGTGATGTCGATTTCCTGAAACGCATCGGAGCCCAGAACCTTGCTGCTCACTTGCCCGGTGATGCAGACCACCGGCGAAGAATCCAGCATGGCGGTCGCAATGCCGGTCACCATGTTCGTGGCGCCAGGGCCGGACGTGGCCATCGCCACCCCAATGCCGCCGCTTGCCCGCGCATAACCGTCGGCCATGTGCGTGGCGCCTTGCTCGTGACGTACCAGGATGTGATGCAATTTCGATTTGCCCAGCGCGTCGTAAACCGGCAGAATCGCGCCGCCGGGATAGCCGAAGATTTCACGCACGCCGAGACGCGTCAGCACCTCGCAAAGAATTTCCGCACCGGTTAACTTCATACTGACCTCACATTTTGAAGAGGCTGAGCCGATGCCGTAAGGGAAGCGGGGGGCGTTGTCACCGCGCCAAGCGAAGGGGAAGAAACCAGCAGCGCATACTTGGCCATCACGCCGTCCGAGAATCGCGGGGCCGGCGGCGTCCAGGAAGCCAGGCGCTTCTCGATTTCCGCCGTCGTGAGTCCCACGTTCAACTGGCGATGGGGAATATCGAAGGTGATGGTGTCTCCATCCTTTACCGCAGCGATGGGACCGCCATTCGCCGCTTCCGGTGCGACGTGTCCCGCCATCAAGCCGTGGGTAGCGCCGGAAAAGCGGCCGTCGGTCAGGAGTGCCACCGAATCGCCCAGCCCCTCGCCCACCAGCGCGGCAGTGACCGCCAGCATCTCGCGCATGCCTGGGCCGCCTCGCGGCCCTTCATAGCGAATCACCACCACGTCCCCCGCTTTAATCGCGCCTTTCTCCACCGCGGCGAACGCCGCCTCTTCACTGTCAAACACGCGCGCGGGGCCGCTGAAATTCTGCAAATTGTGTCCCGCGACCTTGATGACCGAACCTTCCGGCGCGAGATTTCCCCTTAGTACGACCAGCCCGCCGGTGGGTTTAAGCGGCGCATTAAGCTTGCGAACCACTTCCTGCCCCGGCGCTTCTTTTGCCGCGGCGGCCTCTTCGGCGATCGTGCGCCCGGTCACCGTCGGGCACTCACCGTGCAGGAATCTGCCTTCCAGCATGCGTTTTGCAACGAGCGGCGTTCCGCCTGCTCGGTACAGGTCGGTCGCGACAAACCGCCCTCCCGGTTTGAGATCGGCAAGAATCGGAACACGGGAACTGATGCGATCAAAATCGTCAATCGAAAGAGGAATCTTTGCTTCGTTGGCGATGGCCAGCAGATGCAGCACAGAATTCGTGGAGCCGCCGGTGGCAGCCACGCCGGCGATCGCATTCTCGATCGCCGATTTCGTCAGGATCTTGGACGCAGTCACGTTTTTGCGAAGAAGATCGATCACCAGTTCGCCGGACCGCCGGCCTGCGGCAGCCTTTGCCGGATCCGTAGCGGGAACGCTCGAAAGCCCCATTGGCGCGATGCCCAGGAATTCAGAGACCAGCGCCATAGTGTTGGCCGTAAATTGTCCTCCGCAAGCGCCCGCTCCGGGGCAAGCCGAGGTCTCCAGCATCTTGAGCCGCGCGTCGCTCATGCTGCCGCGAGCATGCGCGCCAATCGCCTCGTAAACATCCTGAATCGTGACCGCGTGGCCTTCAAACTCCCCAGGCGCGATGGAGCCACCGTACAAAACAAGTCCGGGAATATTCAGCCGCGCCAGCGCCATGATTCCCGCGGGGATGGTCTTGTCGCATCCGACCAGAACCACGAGCGCGTCAAACAAATTGCCGCGCGCGACCAGTTCAATCGAATCCGTGATGACTTCGCGGCTGACCAGCGAAGCACGCATGCCCTCGGTGCCCATGGTGATGCCGTCGGAGATGGAAACGGTGTTGAATTCAAGAGGTGTGCCGCCTGCCGCGCGAATCCCGGCCTTGACGTGTTCTGCCAGTTCGCGCAGGTGATAGTTGCAGGGCCCGATTTCGATCCAGGTGTTGGCCACGCCGATGAGCGGTTTCTGGAAATCGTCATCTTTGAGGCCGCAGGCGCGCAGCATGGCGCGCGCTCCAGCGCGATTCGCCCCGTCGACGAGTGCATGGCTGCGAGGTTTGAGCTGTGAATCGGTCACTGGATAGTTCCTCCGTTTGCGAAAACGCCAAGCCATTCCGGAAAGCGTGCAACAGAAAAACGAAAGCCATCATCCGGTCTGGATGATGGCTGAATTCTTGTGCTTCGCTTTGGCTTATGCCGCCATCATCCGCTGGTCGGTCCTCCTACGAGGACAAAGCCAATTCCTACCATCAGTAAAGGTACTCGGCCGCTCTCGAACACGGGCTGGCCGCCCTGCGTCGTAGCGATGGCGATGAGCGTCATATCGCCATGAAGATTAGCAGGATGAGGCAGCGGAAGTCAATCAGTCCAATTAATAGTTATACTGAATAAGATAAAAGTAAGTTATGATGGAACTTCCGCCTCCCGCGGCCACCCCTCGCCCCTTGGAAGAATCTCAATTCCTTGCGGGCAAGGCATCGCCTGGGCGATTCTTCACATTTGAGTGGGCAAGTTCGGGCCAGGTTTTCTCTCGTGTGGCGGACGGAAATGCGACGGATGTCCTGGTCATCGGAGGCGGTCTGGCGGGGCTGGCGGCCACTCGCGCTGCGCGAAAGAAGGGTTTTTCCGTCACCGTCGCGGATGACGCAAAACCGCCGATCGATCCCTTCATAAACTTTGAGGAGGCGGTTGGGGAATTTCCTCGCTTGCTCAGCAGTCTAAGGAATGGCGAGCTCCAGCGGCGTCCAGCGCCGTGCCGTGACGGCCACCTCGAGGCTCGACCGGAGGCGGCCGCAGGTCATGGCGCGGCCGGCTGCTGTTGCTCCGATCACTTCGCCCCGCTAAGAAAACGCGTCCTGCGCGGCTTGGCGAGCGATCCGGATTTGTTTCGAACGCATGCTGACTGCGCACGTAAGAGAAACTTCTCCCGCGTTTTTGGTTGAGGTGACTGTGGGCTGGGGGTGGCGGCTTGTTGCCACGAAGGCCCTTTAGGCGGCAAAAAGAGTCGGTCGCAAAGGAAAGGTGCACCGTGAGACTGCTGTGCGCGAGCGTGGTTGCGGCACTTGCTGGGCTCATTGCTCTGCCGCAGGAAGCTGCGCGGCAAGCACCGGCCGGCGCCCTGATCTTTGCTGTCGATCCGACGCAAAGCGCCGTCGAATGGACGCTCGGAAGTACGCTGCACGCAGTACATGGGACTTTTGCACTGAAGACTGGCAACCTACAGTTCGATCCCTCAAAGGGGACAGCCAGCGGTGAGGTCGTTGTGGACGCCTCGAGCGGAAGGAGCGGCAACGACGGGCGCGACCGCAAGATGCATAAAGACGTCCTTGAAAGTGCACGCTTCGGCGAAATCATTTTTCGGCCAGATCGCATTACCGGAAAACTCGAACTGCAGGGAGACTCCGCCTTACAGGTTCACGGAACTTTCCTGCTTCACGGCAACGGGCACGAATTGACCGTGCCGGCCGAAGCCAATCTCTCCGGAGATCATTGGAGCGCCAGCGCGAAGTTCAGTATTCCCTTCATCGAGTGGGGGCTGAAAAACCCAAGCACCTGGCTGCTCAAAGTGGACCACTCGGTTTCCATCGAGTTGGAGCTCAAAGGCACAATTCAGGCCCAGGTGGCGCAGTAGACAGCTAACCACAGCCTGCCCGCAATGTGCGCTCGGGGAAGCGTTGATGTCTAGGGTCGGTGCTGCGAGCTTCCTGGCGTTGTCGGGGCCGGCGCGAGCGAGACTCGCCCAAGGCTCGAAAGAGAAAACAGCTCGGGAAGCGCAAATCATTGAAGTGACCGCAAGAAACATCAGTTCGCTCGAGCTGAGATTCATGTCAAAAAGGGAAGCCAGGTGCGGCTGAAAGTGCATTCCAACGAAGAGGCTCACGGCCTAAAGCTCAATTTGTATCCGGAAGGAAGCAAGGACAAGTCGTCTCAGGGCCTGCTTTTCGCCAATTTGCAAGAGAACGGCAAGGTGCAAAAGGGCGAAGGCCAGGTCCTCGATTTTGTGGCACAGCGGGCCGGGACGTGCGAATTCAAATGCGCAAAGGTATGGGGGATCCATGATGGCCGGATGAGGGGCAAATTGCGGGCAAATTGATCGTCGAAGAATCGAAGAATAGCGGTCTCGGTCTGCGGTTGGAGCTGTTGTATGATTTCTGGCTGTGAACATCACCCTAAATCAAGTGGAATGCCGAATACTCGGATCGCTAGTCGAAAAGGAAGTTACTACGCCGGAATACTACCCCCTTTCGTTGAACGCGCTGGTCAATGCCTGCAACCAGAAATCGAACCGAGATCCCGTGATGAACCTGGACGAGGCCGTGGTTCGCCAGGCGCTGCACTCGCTCGAGGGCCAGTCGCTGGTGCGGTATGTCAGTCCAGCAGATAGCCGTGTGACCAAATACGAACATCGGCTGCAGGAAGTCTTCAACTTCTACCGTCATGAGATTGCGATCTTGTGCTTGTTGCTGCTGCGTGGCCCGCAGACGCCCGGAGAGCTGCGCAGTCGTTCCGAACGCATGCATTCCTTCGACGACCTGAGCGCCGTGCAATCGAGCCTGCAGCATTTGATGAAGCGCGAGCCGCCGCTGGTTAAGCCGCTTCCGCGACAGCCTGGAACGAAAGAGACACGCTACGCCCACCTTTTGTCAGGGGACGTGGCGCAGGCAGAGCCGGAGCCAAAGGTCGAGGAGGCCGCTTTGGAACCTTTCGTTGACGGCGACCGGCTGAGACAACTCGAAGAAGAAATCACTGGGCTCAAGAATGAAATCGCCGACCTGAAACTGCAATTCACACAGTTTAAAAAACAGTTTGAGTAGGGCAGGAGAAAGCGGTCTCTGGCGTAACTGGGCGCAAAAAGCGAAACGGCTCAGAGGGAGCACTCTCTTGAGCCGTTTCTCTATCTCACCCGTGGTCGGCGTGCTTGACTTTTTCCAACCCGGTTAAGCTTTGCCATCCGACCGGAACCCCCCGGTCAAGAGTAATGCGACCAGTCGGGGATCGGCGGTCAATCAGCAGACCGTGGAAGTATCCGCGCGATTAGCCAACATTCCAGACCGATCCGTTTCAGTCAGGCTTACCAGAGAGACCCATGCCGCTAGCGCAGGATCTCTCCGGAAAGGCACGGTGAAAACACCTAGAATTGGAGTTTCAGCGACAACTGCAACTGCCGCGCCGAGCCGAAGTCCCCTGTCGGAAAGCGTGTGGTGGTGATCCTTCCGAACGAGGAGCTTTGGGCATTCAGATTGGGGTTCCCGAAGTTGGGATGATTAAACACGTCAAAAGCTTCGGTGCGGAACTGCAGGTTCATGCGCTCGGTGAGCTTCGTGTTTTTAACTATGGACAAGTCAGTGTTGACGAATTTGGGTCCCGTCAAGACATTCCTTCCGAAATTACCGAAATGATCGCCCGCGGGCGTGGTCCCCACCGGCAGTCCAAAGGCGGCGCCCGGTGTCGCGGAACACAGGGGCTGCGTTATACCCGTCTGCGTCGCCTCGGCGCATACCACAGGATTGCTGAACCACTGTGCGGGATTCCCGGTGACGGTTACCGCCGACAGGAGGTCGGGCCGCAGTCCGCCGCCTACCCCCAAAGGAACGGTGCCGGTAAAGTTGGAGATGCTCGAGGTCACGTTCAAAGGATTGCCGGTCTGGGCTTGGATGATCGTGCCCACCTCCCAGCCCGATGTCAGGCGGTGGCCGCGGAACGGGAGTTCGTAGAATCCGCTCACGACAACGCGATGGCGCGCGTCGTAGTCGGATAGGCCGCGGTTCCCAGCGAGATTCAAACTGTTTTGCAGGATCGTGCCTTGCGTGTTCAGTGAATTTTCATCGATGGACTTGGAATAGGTGTAAGAGGAAATGATCTGCAATCCATGTGACAGGCGGCGGTTCAATTCCACGACCAGCGCGCTGTAATTCGAACCCGCGCCACTCGTTACCTCCGTGATGTTCCCCAGATTCGCTCCTGGCCTGATCGGGCTTGACGCCAATACGGTCGGGAATGGCCGCACGAGAGCGCCACCGACTAACTCCAACTGGTTGAGGTTTCGAGCAATCCTGAGATGCGTCCCTTTCGACCCAATGACGCCGACGATCAATCCGGTCGATGGGGTGAGTTGCTCCTCGATGTTGAAGTTGTAGGACTGAATGTAAGGATTCTTGAAGTTTGGATCGATGGTTGTGGGAGCGAGGCCGCTCGCGCCAGCGACAGAGGCGGCGTTCGTGAGCATGACCGGCTGAGTTGCCGTGGGTGTGGCCGCGAGGGGCGCACTGAACGGCGGATTGCTGTTCAGGCCCGTGACGATGCCGGTGACGGGCTGGTCGGTCAAGATGGCATATCCTGCGCGAAGAACTGTTTTTTGGTTTTTGAAGGGACTCCACACGATGCCCGCCCGGGGCTGGAAATTCTTGTTGTTCGTCTGGAACGGCTGGTTGATTCCGTTCGTGCCCACTTGTACCAGGGAAACGGTGGCGGGGTCGAAAACGGTGAAGCGATTGGCAGCTTCCGTGGGGGTCGAATACCAACTATAGCGGAAGCCAAGCTGCAAGGTGAGGTTGGGCATCCATTTGAAGCTGTCTTCGGCAAAGCCATCGTAGGCCGGAGAGAGAATGCGGTTGGCTGGCGTTCCCGCAAAGCTGAAGCTTGATGCCGTGTCGCTCAGGAAGTTGGCCACGCTCGAGAATCGAAAGATGGTGGGATCGAGCGCGAAGTTATTGTTGTAAACGCGGCGGACTTCGCCACCCAAGGCAAAGTTATGGCGCCCCTTCAGCCAGCTCAACGTGTCGTTCGCGATGCCGCTCGTGTCGCCACGCCCCTGGGGAAAGACGGCCGGGCCGCCGAAGTTGAGAGCGCCTCCTTGAATGTCAATCTGCGCGAGCCCAATCGCAGCGTTGATTCCGCTGTTGACGCTAAAATTGGCGGAATTCAGCCTCTGGTTTGGGTTGAAAACAATGTGGATCCGGTTGTAGCCCACGCGCAGCGAGTTGGTCACCGATGGCCCGAAGACGTGATCCTCGGCTATCGTTCCGATCTGACGGCGGGACGATCGTGTGTCACCCCATCCGGGGAGGGTATTGCCCTGCAGCGTGGGCTCCTGCCTCAAGTCCTGTTGGATAGCGACATATCCGTGCAGGCGGTCTTTGCCAGTCAGCTCCACGTCGATGTCGCCAGTCCCCTGGTCGATGTTGACTGGTGCGAGGGCAGAGCCGACGAGGAAAGGAAGCCCGTTTTCGGTGGCGTTCGATGCGGGGATCAGTGCTGCGAGCGCCTTGACAGCAGGATCCGTGCTCGCTTGTGCTGTAGCCTGATCTGTTGGAGAAAGGACCAGGCTGTTGATGGTTACCCCCTGGCGCTGCCGCAATGCTTCATAGCTGGCAAAGAAATGCGCGCGATTCCTGCGAATCGGTCCGCCGGCGGCCGCCCCAAAATTGTTCCGTTTGAATGGCGCCTGGGTCACGCTGGTGGGGTTGAAAAAGTTCCTGGCGTCCATCGCGCTATTGCGGAGGAAATCAAAAAACTCACCGTGGAATTCGTTGGTGCCCGAGCGCGTGGCGATGTTGACGATGGCTCCGGAGTTTCGGCCGTATTCAGCGCTGTACGTGGAGTTGTCGACTTTGAACTCGGCTACCGTGTTGATGGACGGTTGGAAGGTGATTTGATTCTGAACCATATCACTGAGGTTGATGCCGTTCACCAAGAAGTTGACGGTGTCTTCCCGCTGTCCTGCGGTGTTGAAAGCGAATGACCCCTGGCCGCGCAGGGGAGCCGTCAAGAACCCGTTTTGCGGAGGAGTTACCGTCCCCGGGGTAAGCAGGCTCAGGTCCACGAAGTGGCGCCCGTTGAGCGGGATTTCTTGTGTCGTTTTCTGGTCGATGACCTGACCCATGGCAATGGTGCTGGCATCGATCACGGGTGTGTCCACTTCGATGCTGATCTCTTGGCTGACTTGGCCAATCTGTAATTGGACGTTTTGCGTAACCGTCGTGGCTGCGTTTAGCGTGATATTGTGCACCACGGAGGTTTCAAAACCGGTTGCGCCGACGCTGATTTGGTAAGGCCCAATGGGGAGCGCCGGAACCAGATAACTGCCCACGTTATCGGACTCCGTGTTCCACTCGGCGCCCGTGACTTGATTCTTTGCCACTACCTTGGCATGCGGGATGGCCGCACCAAGGGCATCTGTAACGGTGCCTTTGAGGACGGCGGTGGACTGTCCGAGCGCGAGATTTCCCAGAGCAAGCGAGAACAGCACGCAGCAGAAAAAGCAGATGTGAAGGGTGCGGAGAGACGACTTGTCCTGAACAACTTCCATGATGCTTTCCTCCTAAAGTTTAAGAAGCAAAATAACCCGATGAAAGTGAGCAACTTTCCACCGGTTCCGCGGTGTTGGCTAGGAGAAAAGCGCCTCGGAACGGCATGAAACAAAATTAATGAAGGACGTGCCCCCTTGCAAATACTAGTTACCCTGAGAGTGCTGTCAATAGTACGAATGCACGTCGTGACACGAATCAGTTAACTCGTGACCGCGTCATGAAGGTTGTTCTCAACGCACTTTGGGCATCCTGCGAGACGCTTTCGAGATGGGCGGGCACATCCTGATGCGAATCAACTTTCCTTGCAACTTGCTTCATTTCCGCTATAGACAGGGAGTCGAGTCCTGTGATTGAATCACCGGCACTAGGAATGAACTATGTTGTCCCCGTTCCACATATTCAAGGTGCAAAGCGACGGCAGCCTTCGCTGGATAGAAGGGGCGGTAAATGTGGAACGTGCGAAAGCGCGTCTGAAAGTGCTCGCGGCATCCTCACGCGGTGAATATGTCATCAGCGACTTGACAGGCAAGAAGATTTCCATCAAGTCGCTGCCCAAGCTGACGATATTTCAGATCGGTTATAACGAAAAGGAGCTGCATGCGAGGGCCGAGCTGTTCCGGCACTGCGGCCACGAGGTCATATCCGCCGCTGACAACGAAGCTGCAAAGCGTGTGCTGACCTCGATCCAGAGCGTCGATGTATTTGTCGTTGGCCACATGGCGCCCGAGCAAACAAGAAAAGAAATGGTTGATTGGTTGAAGATGAATTTTTCAAGGGTCAAGATTGTTGCGCTGATTCCGTCCGCCAATCGTCAGGTGCCGCGTGCCGATTACAATATCGTTCTGAATGATTGGGACGAGTGGCTGTCAGCTTTCGCCGCCTCTGGGAGTTGAGCCGCCGCCAGAAAATTCTCGGTGGTCAAGGAGCTTTCCAAACCGCTTACCCGCACTTCTCGATAGAACAAGTCGTACATCCACAGCGTTAGCCAGATACGAGCTGCATTCTTCTCGCAGGGAAGGCCACAAAGGACGACCTAATAGCTCTGCTAATCAAGTGCGTATCTGTGGAATCAGCGACTGGATTGAATTACAAGTCGCCGACGCGCCACGAGCCCAGCACCCGGGAAGGTTGATGACAAAATCCGTGGCTAATTGCAATCTGTTCCCGGCGCGCCTAGGCACTGCTATTGCACCTCCATTGCACTCGAATTCAATGTTCTCTGGCACATCATCTGCAGCAGCCGACGAAAAACGTGCAAACGCTGGCAATGCGTTGTTCACTCCGATCACCAACCCAGCCCTCCCCGGCGGTCTCTAACAAGTATAGTCCTCTGTGGTTAGCGAAATCGCTGCTCCTGGTCACCTGCGTCTCTTGTCGCGTCTCGAATAGGATTTGCAGGATTTATCACGTATTGCTGATGATCGACAGTGAAGACCTTTCGCCCATAGAGCTTCAATTCCACGAACGTCTCGTCCCTGAAGGGCAGCCAAAAACCGTCAATTCTTTGATATTCCCGGACAAACTCCGCTCGATTTATCCAGAAGGACGGTTTCTTGGCGGGCTGGCCCGCGATTTTCACGATGGCGAAGTCGACCGCATCAATCCATATTTTGCCCTCGAATAGATATTTATCTTTGCGTTTCGGCGTGGCGGTGAGAACGAAGCAACGGTACGGCCCGACGTCCTCCTCGCCGACCAGCGCGAATGCGTAGTTAGCCTCAGAGATCGCGCTGTTGTGATGCTCCCTGCCGGAAGATGTTTCGCCCTCGCTCTGAATCAGGCGGTCGAACACCAAGTGGCGCACAATCCCTGATCCTCTTTCGAAGGTCTTGTTGAACGTCTTCTTGTCGGGTGCCTCGTAATCCACGCGTACCACTGTCTGCGCTGCCAATTTCCCTTGAAGGTTCCTGATCTCGTAAGTCCGCACGGCCGAATACCGCTGCAAGTGCTCGTTTCGTATGCGGTTTCGCTCCAGCAACTTTGCGATGATGTCGTCGCCCGTCAGAGCCATTAGGGCGCCGTCACTGAATCCGGCCGTTTCCTCCGGTGTTTTGCCGGCGAAGCTCTGGCTTTGCCCAGTCGATACCCCTGAGGTTGCTCCCAACATGAAAGCGATGAGGACCCATCTCTTGCACCGCTCAACCCGGATTGTCACGGCTTACAACCTTCCTTTTCTTTTCACGTTCTTTCGCCCATATTTTCGGTCTGCTGAACGGAAAGTGAAATCATCCGCGCGGTATTGAGACCCGTCACCTCACAATCACGAAGCCCATGTCCTGCATCGCTTAGATATTCAGGCACAAGAGAAAGATATACGTTTTTCTTGGACTTTCCGGCAGTCGGCTTCCCGCTCTCCGTTGTCTTTGAGGGGAAAACAGAAGACTCGCCAAATCGCTCTTTATTCTTGCATCTCCACGTGGCCACACTCCCAAGGGGGCGTGGAGCGAAGGCCTTTGGGGCGTGTCTGCCGTCGGAACCGAGCATCACGACGGATGTGTCACCAGTTTCTGCGAGAATTCAACAACTCTCTCGATCGCGCGGACAACTAATCCAGGCTCGTCTTGCATGATCCAATGATTGCTTTTCTCCGCTGTCACATGCCTTCCAAGAGGTGCGCGCCCAGCCATCGCCGCGTGTTCTTTACTCCGGTGCTCCGGGGCGGTACGCGCGGATAGAATGACCACAGGCTTATCGCAAGCGCTATCGAGTTCACCGATTTGGGCGGCGCTTACAGGAAGGTTTTCCAGTTGACTCGCGATCGTAAGAGCAAATTTCTCCTGAACCCAAAAAACCGAGGCCATGGCTCGCTCGTTTGCCGGCAAAGCCGCAAACCACGGACTGGAAACGGACCCGGACTCCTCGGGGGCGCCTCGACTGATGAGGCGAACGAGGTGACCCGCCATTTGTGCCGCGCGGGTGGTCAGCAGAAAGGCAACGAAACGCAGGATGCCTAGCGGCGAGAGCAGTGCTGCGCGCCGGCACACCTTAGCGCCAATACGAGTGAGCTTGCGATCGTGTTCGGAAGGTGGATTCCACTCTGAGGGAGCAACAGGATCCACGAGGACCATACCCGCTACTTCCTCGGGGAAGCGAGCAGCGAACAAGGGCATGGTCAAACCGCCAAAGGAGTGACCTACCAGGACGTAAGGTGGGGGAATGGCCGCTTGCTGGAGCAACCTATGGAGCTCATCGACGATGCGATCCGCCGTTCGAGGCATCGGACCCAGATCGCTCCAGCCCAGTCCGGCCCGGTCGTAACTGACCACGCGGTAGGATTCTGTCAACTCGCGTTGGAGATTGCTCCAACTCAGCACAGTCGACATGAGCCCCGCTTCCAACACAATCGTAGGGCTGCCCCTTCCCGATTCGAGAAGGTGAAGTCGGTGATGATCTAGATCGACCAATCGGCCTGGCGGCGGAAAGCGCTTGCGGTCGCGCCGTGTTCCTAATGCCTGATAGACCGCGCCCAGCAAAATGGCCGTGCACGCGCAGAAGGCAAACCAAACTACCAAATGAAACAAGGCCGTGACTCCCGTGAGCAAGCCCATATGTGCTTAGATGTCTTGACCTCGGATTTGACTATGCAAATCTTCCGCGACGCGATACGCCACATCGACACAGTCGCCGATGGACCGGCCCCTCAGAAAGTTGCCCGCGAGATAGAGATTCGGAAGCGCGCTCAAAATGCGGTGAATCTCCTCTACCCGCTGCGCGTGTCCCACGTTGTATTGCGGCAGCGCGTGCGGATCTCTCCAGACCAGCCGAGCCACGGGCTCGCTAGAAATGCCTAGGATATGGGTGTTTTCGGCGGCGACAGCTCGTGCACTTTCTTCGTCATTCATCGTTCCGAATGTGCCATTCGTCTCTCTTCCTGCAAAGCTGGTGAACAAAACGGTTCCTTCGGGCGTACGCTCTTTGAACAGCGACGAATTCCAAAATGTGCAAATGGTATGGAGGCCCTCGCGGCGCGGAACCATAAAACCAAATCCATCCAGCCTGTTTGCGACCTTGGACCGCTCGTAGGCCAAGGACACCACGCGGATTGGCGCGTATTCAATGGCTTTAAGGTGCGCGGCAAGTGGAGGAGCGCTCCTCTCTAGCAGTCTCGCAGCAACGTAAGCAGGAACCGCCAGAACCAAATATTGCGCGGTGATTAGCTCGCCGCCGGCCAGGGAGATTTGCCATGCGGGCTTCGATGCCCCTGCGTTTTCCCTTGAAGGCGCGACCGATGCGACCTGCACTTTGTACGAGGCCTCTGCTTTCAACTCTTCCGCGAGTCTTTCCGGAAGCGTTCCCATTCCTGACCGGAACGAGCCCAGAGTTGGCAGTGCGTCCGTAACGTGCAAGCTGCCCTGGTTTGCATCCGCGCGGGAAGCGAAAGGCCGCGAGGAACTGGCTGATTCCATAGCGTCGCGCTTAGACCGGCGCGCACGGAGGGCTCCCCGCACAAGACTACCCTGGCGCCGCTCCCATTCGACCAGGGCGGGAAAAGCACCCTCCATCCCCATTTTGCTCGCATCACCCAAGAAGATTGTGGAAATGAAGGGGTCTACTAAATTGTCCAGGACTTGTGCGCCGAATTTTCGTTGCACGAAATCGGCTAGGCTCTCTTCCTGGTCCGGAGGATGCGAATACCCAAAAGGCTCGCTGAGAATTCGCAGCTTGGATTTGAGTCCGACCAATCGCGTGGTGAACAGGCCCATCGGCGAGAAAGGAGCGGGATGGAGACGGCCGTGTCGGAATACGTATCGCTTGGCTTTGCGATCACCGGCTACAAATTCGTGTTCGAGACGCAAGTCGCGCACCAACTGCCACACGGACGGCGGAAATCGAGGGCACTGCGCCCCGGTCTCGAAGAGAAAGCCGTCTCTCCGGATGGTTCTAATCAGGCCGCCCGCGCGTTCCGCGGCTTCCAGGAGCCGGGGATGGAACCCCAACTGCTTCAGGCGGTGAGCGCAAGCCAGGCCCGAGATTCCCGCGCCGATTACTACGACTTTTTCTTTGTATCCCAGGTCGAGCAAAGTCTATCCAACTGGATGAAGTCACGCACTTGCACGGGCCCAACTTCTTCTGTCAGATAGATGTCTGAAATGGCCTCTGAGTCACTGCTAAATTTCGTTGGAAAATACACGAAAAATGACCGGGAAGTCGCCGTGTGCCAGCGGCGTGGCTATCGCATGGAGAGTTGGACCTATGCGCGGATTATCGGACAGGCGAACCGCGTAGCCAGGGAGCTTGAGGTTCGCGGGTTGGGGAAGGGCGATGCGGCCCTATCGTGGGGCCCCAACTCAGCGGAATGGATCGTCGCGTTTCTCGGATGCGTGCTTCGTGGCGTGGTCATTGTGCCAATCGATGATGGTTCGGCTTTGCAGTTCGCGGAGCGAGTCGCTCGAGAGGTTAAAGCAAAGTTCGTGTTTCGAGCGAATGCGCATCAGGAAATGGACGCCCTTCCTTCCCTTTCCTTTGAATCTCTTGGGGAAATGACTGCAAAACACGATGCCTCTTTTTATCCATCGCCTCAACTGTCGCGTCAAGATACGCTAGAAGTCATTTTTACTTCCGGCACGACCGCCGAGCCTCGCGGCGTGGTGATATCGCACGGAAACATCCTGGCGAACATCGAGCGCCTCGAACTGGAAATCCACAAATACCTTCGCTACGAGCGGCTAGTTCATCCGCTCCGTTTCCTGAATCTGCTTCCCCTGAGCCACGTCTTTGGCCAGATGCTTGGCGTGTTTATTCCGCCGATGCTCCGGGCCACGGTGGTCTTCACCGATTCTCTGAAGCCAGCCGATCTGGTGGATACCATCCGGCAAGAGCGCGTCTCCGTATTGGTCGCGGTTCCGCGATTCATCGAATCCCTTCAGCGGGAAGTGGAACGTTGTGAGGAGCGAGACGGAAGGCTGGAGACATTTCGCAGGAATTTCGCGCAGGCGGAAAAGCAGCACTTTCTTCTCCGTTGGTGGCGATTCCGGCGCATTCACAGGCATTTTGGCTGGAAATTTTGGGCCTTTATTTCCGGCGGAGCCGCTTTGCCGGAGCAAGACGAAACGTTTTGGAACCGCCTGGGATACGCCGTGATTCAAGGATACGGAATGACCGAGACCGCTTCGCTCATTAGCTTGAATCATCCTTTTCGTTCGGCGAGGGGATCGATCGGCAAAGTATTCCCAGGCATGGAGGTTCGTGTTGACGACAACGGTGAGATTCTCGTCCGTGGAGAAGGCGTCGCCAAAGCGTACCAGCACAACGGGCAAGTTCAGTCCTTAGCGGGACCGGATGGATGGTTCCGAACGGGAGACGTCGCCGAGAAGGACGAGAATGGCCGCTTGTACTTCAAGGGCAGGAGGAAGAATGTCATCGTTACGCCGGCGGGCATGAACGTTTACGCGGAAGACTTGGAAAAGGCGTTGCAGCGTCAACCGGGCGTTAGAGACTGCGTTGTAATCGGCCTTGAACGCGGCGGCAACGCCGAACCGTATGCGGTCCTGGTGATGAGTGGCCCCGGCGCGAACGCGGCGTCGGCTGTCGAACGGGCAAATCAAACGCTGGCCGAGTATCAGAAAATCCGCCGCTGGTCTGTTTGGCCGGAACCAGATTTTCCCAGGACTCCAACGCAAAAGCCCATCCTTCCCGCGATCCGTGAGGTGGTCCAAAAGACGGCCGCACTCGGGAAGACCCCGGACGGTGACCCTCTGCCCGGCCTGATCGCGCAAATCACCGGTCGCCCGGTTCAGGCGAACTCCAAAGATACGAACCTGGAGGCTGATTTGCAGCTCTCCTCCCTAGATCGCGTCGAGCTGATGAGCGTTCTGGAGGAGCGATACCAGGTTCACCTGAATGAGGCTCAGTTTGAAGATACTGCAACGATCGGTCAACTCGAGAAACTCATCGCCCAGGGAACGGCTTCAACAACCGAGTATGTCTATCCTCAGTGGCCCCAACACTGGGCCATCACGGCCATTCGGCTTGCCGTCTACTACTTTCTGGCTTGGCCTGCCACTTACCTTCTCGCGGCGCCCCGCATTCGCGGCCGCGAGAATTTGCGCGGATTACAAGGTCCAGTCCTAGTCGTTTCCAATCACGTCACCTACCTCGACATCGCATGGATTCTACCGGCCCTGCCCGCGCGGATTCGGAACAGGCTGGCGACCGCCATGCGGGGTGAGCGGCTTGCGGAAATGCGCCGGCCGACAAGCACGAAAAGCTTGTTCGAACGCTTCATGGAACGGCTGAGATATTTTCTTGCGCTTAGCCTTTTCAACGTTTTTCCGCTTCCGAGGCAATCCGGTTTTTTGCGGAGTTTCCGCTTCGCAGGAAATCTTGTAGATCGCCGCTGGAACCTTCTCGTTTTCCCGGAGGGCCGAACGACCGAGGACGGCAAAATGGCTCCGTTTCGCTCCGGAATCGGTCTGCTTGCCAAGCAATTGGGCATTCCGGTCGTGCCAGTGTACCTGGACGGGCTGTTTGACCTGAAGCAGGCTGAGCGGATCATCACTCGACCCGGTCATGTGCGCGTGACAATAGGATCGCCTATCCGTTTCTCCCGCGAGGAGGATTCCGACACTATCACCCGCGAACTCGCGCGTAGGGTCCGAGAGCTTCAGCCCGTTTGAGAATACGATGTGCGCTTCGAGGCCAACAGGAGGCGAATCGTCAGGAACAGCACCACAAGAGTGAGAAGGACACCCAGCGAGGCCCATTTTTGAGTCGAAATAAAGTGCTTTGCCGCTGTGCCGTAGCGTGCCCCCAAGAATCCCTCGAACAAAAACAGGCAGCCGCGCCCGAGGAGCGTGCCAACGATAAACGTGGCAAGCGGCACCTGAAAAACGCCTTGAGCCACCACAAAGGGCTTAAACGGCACCGGAAATGGGGCGACTGCAGGAAGAAAGACGCACGCCATGGGGTGCCTCTCGACCAGTTTTCGAATTCTGCCGGGTGGATGGCCCTGGGTCTTGCGGTAATAGACCTGTCCCCCTTTTCGCGCAAGATAATAGATCCACAGGCATCCCGCCACGGAGCCAAGGGCCGCCATCGCCGCGTAAAACGGCATGCGCATCGGATGGAGGCTGGAAAGGTCAAAGAGGATTAGGTCGGTGACTAACGGAAGTGGAACAAACGAAGAATCAATGAACGCCGCAAACAGCAATCCGATTCCGCCCAATGCGGGCAAGCTTGCCATCAACCAAGATTTGAGCCGCACCCAACCCACAATACGACCTACTCGACCGGTCACCTGGTTGTCGATGCCTGTTCGGGAAGTGACAGATAGAATCTCACGAGAGCACTATGCCGGACGGGTTAATGTCCGGCCTTTCGTCCGGCTGTCGAATAGATGCTTCTCGGGCTTAAATGGCTACAAAAAAGTTCCAGGCACAGATCGCGATTTTTTGTCACGCCGGTGGATCTGCTGAATGACTTCACAAATCTCATTTCCAAGGACGGCCCTGGCGATCCCTTTGCGCAGGTCCAGCCGCTGCAAGAGTCCTTCGCTTCGGCTCTCCGGTTGGTTTTGCTGCGTGGGAATCTGCTTTTTACTTCTCGGCCTGCAGCGATACCACCGTGGGCAATGGCGACGTAGTCCTACCGTCGAACTGGCGGATGCTCCGGTCCGCTTGAGAGCATCATCGGCGTGTTGCCGCGGAATATCCTTTGGGGAATCTGAAGCTGGCGCAAAAATTGTCGAGATGACCGCAGACATCTACACCGACACTTCTGCGGCATTGAACCAAGCTAAGGAATTGCTGTGGCTTGACTCGTAACTCTAAAGACCACCCCTCAGCGTAGCGTTATTCCGGTTTGCCTGGTGCAAGCCGATAGATGGTCTCGCGTTCCGCCATTCTGATAGAATCGCAGCCTCTGCCGGAGGTGGTCCTCCATGAAATCGCAAAAGTTTAGCATTTTGCTTGTTGCATTTTTCGCGTTGTGTGCCCTCCTAACAGGAGCTGTGCCGCGCAAACCCGCACAGACGCATATGGCCCTGCAGCCCTTCGCGCAACAAGTGCGTCAAGTCGAAAGCGCGCTGAGGTATTTGGGCCAGCCCCTCGTGGAACAAGATCAAGAGGCCATCAACCGAGCGATCGGCGAAGTCGATGAAGCCACCGCCATCGCCCACTTGGAGCAGGTCCTCGACAAATACACGCTCGCGGTCGTCGACATTAATCCGGAGAGCCGCGTCAAGGTCCAGCCCGGTACCGCAAAACCCGAATTGGTGGAGGCTGGCGCGCGCATCTTTCTCGCGAAAGTCCTCAACCACGCCGGCGTGACCGCCAAGCTCGAGGCGCAAAGTCCCAATGCCCTGCCGGTCCTAGTGCAATCCGACGGAAGCCCCCAGCCGCCCAGGAAAGTTGCGCCCGAAGACGTCCGCGACCGCTGGATGGATCTCGAGCTATACGACAAAAATCCCATGTCGCCGCGGCTTTCCGGCCTACCACTGGAGTATCGGATTGTGACCATCTACAGCCGCGATTCCGGGCAGCGTTCGGCAGAGATTAGTTTCAATGTCGGGCAAGGCACGCAGGACCTTGGCTTTCGCAGCGATATCACCGTCGTGTTTACGGCTTTGCCCGCGCATACGCTCCGGCTGGAGGTGCGAGACGAGCACGGCGCCCCGACGATGGCAGCGTTCACTATCCGCGACCGGTTAGGCCGCTTGTATCCCAATCCCGCGAAACGCCTCGCGCCCGATCTGTTCTTCCAGGCGCAGGTCTATCGCGCGAACGGAGACACCGTTCGAGTTCCGGCAGGCAGCTACACGGTGACGGCTTCGATGGGTCCCGAATACCAGCCTCAAACCAAGCAGGTCGAAGTAACTGCCGCAGGCACTAGCGAAGTTTCTTTTGCCATGCAGCGCTGGATCGATCCCCCGAAATACCATTGGTACTCCGGTGATCATCACGTGCATGCAGCCGGCTGCTCGCATTATCAAAATCCGACCGAAGGCGTGCAACCGGATGATATGGTGCGCCAAATCCAAGGCGAGAAACTGAACGTCGGCGCGGTCCTTACTTGGGGCCCCTGCTACTACTATCAAAAACAGTTTTTCAGTGGCCAAGACCATCCTCTATCGAAGCCCGACGGATTGATGCACTACGATCTGGAAGTTTCCGGATTCCCTTCAAGCCATGCCGGACACTTGGTGCTGCTCGGGCTCACCAATCAGGATTATCCGCATTGCGTTCGCATCGAACAGTGGCCAACGTGGGATCTACCGATTCTGCGCTGGGCCAAATCGCAAGGCGCTATGACCGGCTTTGCTCACTCCGGCTGGGGACTCGAGTCCAAGTCGCGCGAGCTGCCCAACTACCAAGTTCCCGGCTTCGACGGAATCGGCGCCAATGAATACATCGTGGACGTCACGCATCCCGACGCGGTCGATTTCATTTCTACGATGGACACGCCTTATCTGTGGGAATTGAACATTTGGTATCACACCCTGAATGTGGGATTCCGCACGCGAATCTCTGGGGAGACCGATTTCCCTTGCATCACGGATGCACGCGTAGGTCAGGGGCGCATCTACGCCAAAGTGGATGGTCCGCTTAGTTACAGCGGCTGGCTGGAGGCGATCCACAACGGGCGAAGTTACGTCTCCGACGGCAGAAGCCACTTGATGGATTTTGCCGTAAATGATTTGGAAGTCGGCAGCAAGGCAAGCGAGGTAAAGCTCGCACAAAAGGGCACTGTCCGCGCCCGCGTGAAAGTCGCGGCTTTTCTCAATCCCGTCCCACTCGATTCCGACAATATTCCCTCCGATCGCGGAAAGCAGTACTGGAAGGCGGCGCTGACAGGCGCCTCTGAACCTGGCAACATCCGCGACCGCCCCATCGATCAAAACCCGTATTGGCACATCGAGCGAGCGCGCATCGGCAACACCCGTCAAGTGCCAGTCGAGTTGGTCATGAATGGCAAACCCATCGCTCGGAAAGAAATTCTTGCGGACGGCACCATCCAGGACGTCAGCTTTGACGCTCTGGTCGAGCGCAGCAGCTGGCTCGCTGTGCGCATCTTAGGCTCTTCGCATACGAACCCCATCTTTGTTTTGGTGGATGGCAAGCCCATTCGCGCTTCACGCCAGAGCGCGGAGTGGTGTCTGGCTGGCGTGAACCAGTGCTGGACTCAAAAAGCCCCGAAAATTTCCAAGGCCGAACTGCCGGATGCGCAAGCCGCCTACGACCACGCGCGCGAGGTCTACACCAAACTCATCGCCGAGTGCCCGGAATGAGCGCGCACTTTCACAAAATCGAAGCCGCACCCTCCTCCCTTTACTCCTCAACCTCATTAACCCTCAAACCGGCGATTAGCTACTTGTTGCCGATCGAGGAAATCAGACGCAGAACTTCCGCTTCCGAGATATCGTAGAGCTAGCGCGTCAATCGAAAAGCAACTGGCGAGAAGGAAATCAGCCGCTGCGCTGCGACAGCCACCGGACTCCTCGAAGCAGAGCAAAAGTTCCGACGCATCGAAGGCTATCAAGAGATTCTGTTGCTGAAGGAGCGCCTGAACCCCTCGCGTATTCAGCAGAAGGAGGTGCGGATCGCCGAAGTCGCTTGAACTAGGTCGCCGGGAGCATTACCGTGCCACACATCGGGAGTCCCTGCAGGCACTCCTTCCTGCTCCTCCTTATTCTCGGTGAGTTGTCGCTTGATTCGTGGCGGTCTCTTTGAGGGAACCATGTGCTTACTCGCTTCGAGCGTCTCTCCCATTCTCTGACTTGCGTTCCTGTTTGCACATTCTTTTAGACGCGGCGTAGCACACTTCCCCCAACTGATGCGCTACAGCCGGTGCTTGACTAGGCCTACCTCGGATCCGCCAGTACCTATCAAGCAAACCACCAGCCCTCGTCGCGGCTGAAGGCACTTCGCTCGCCGTCATCATCGTTCCGGTCTGGGCAAACACTGAGCCCGCCCGCGGTTGCCCTTCAGTTTCGCTTGATGATAAAGGCAGTCTTATCGTCAATACGGTCCTGTTCGCCAGTCTGGCGCAGACGATCGTCTTTTTTCACCGCGTATTCCAGCAATGCATTGCAGATTTCCTTTGCTGGCTGGCGATAGTGCTCACGCATTACCGACTCAAGTTGCTGGCGTTCTTCTTTGTCGCTGCCGTCATAGACCCCGTCGCTATAAAGGAAGAAAATGTCCCCCGGACTCATCAGAGTTAATTCGGCCACATCTGAAGACTTCGCCCGGTGCCGGAATTTGAGTGACAAATATCTGTTACGGTCCGGATGATCCTTCGGGATCTGCAGGCCGAGCGGCAAGAATTGCACCATCCGGCCTTTATCAATTTCCATGAACTTGCGGTATTCGGCGGAGAACACTAGTGGGGGAGGATGTCCGAAATTGACGAATCGAAAATAGCCATGAGGGTGTACTTCACCATAAAGCATCGTTGCAATCTCTTGGGCGCTCTCCTTCTCGCTTATGCCGAGTGCGTTGCGAGCGGTCACCGACTGCGCCAATCGCAGGTTGAGCCTCTCGAATAACTCCGGTGTCGTCTTCCCTCGGCGGTCGAGTTCGGCGAGCATGAGGGCATGAAAGGTGTCGTGGACCGTCGAGGCGATTTTCGCGGAAATGATCCCATGTCCTTGAGCGTCCACGAGCAGGACGCCCGCAGTTTCATAGAGCTCATGCACGTCCTCGGCTACGCGAATCTGTTCCGAGCTTCGCGCTTTTCTATACTCGGTTTCCATTTCGGGCCTGTAATCCGGCCTTGATTTCAGCCATTCGACATGATCGTCAACCGAGTTGCGCGGCGGCGCACCTGCGGAGAGCGGCTCGAGAAACTCCTTTGATAGCCTCAGCGCCCGCTCGATGCGTGCATCGATGTCGTAGCGCTGCTGAAAATTTATGTATTCAAACAGGTCGCCGCCAACCGTTTCCGCGGGCACAGAATTACCGTACATCTCGATTCCCGGCAGGTGCGGAATCGCACCTTCCACCGGCATCAGGCGCTTCCGCAGATATTCATCAATACCTGGAGCGGTGTAGGTTCTTGCCATAAGAGAATCCAAGGGAAGTGGCGGTCACTCCTGTGATCTTTTCTGTGATCTTTGTCTACCCCATTCCATGACACGACGATGCGCGACTCCATGGAAGAGCGTCTATTGTACTTTGGTATGGGTCTCCGCCGGTGTCAATGGCGTGGCCCCCTTCAATAACGAATTGCGCTCCTCTCCTCACTGTGGTTTGATCGTGCGCGTGGGAACTCCACAGAGTTGCCCCACGGATACCAAAGTATCCTCGATACCTTCGTCAATTGTTCCGCGGCAGCATTGACTCCAACATGCCTGGCTCGGTTCCACCCGACATGGCAAGACGCGCGTACAAGCAGCCCGGCTCTTTGCGGCCGAACTTCCTGGGGGTCCGGATCACTACGCTAGTTTGCGCATGAGGTCGCAAGTCTTCCGCTCCAAATTCCGGCCGAGGTGGAACTGATTTTCGAGGTAGTGCAGTAAGATAGCACGTGGAAGTCCACGCAGGGCAAGGCCTAGTATGGACGTCTCCCGGCAGAGGTTAGAATGGTGAAGATGAAGGTTCGTAGGAGGCATCATGGCAACAACGAAAATCGCAATAGCACCAATGAAGGCGGCCCAGATTCCCAAGGGAGGAGCCGATTTCCAGATCGTCGAGCGCGAGATTCCTGCGCCGGGAGTAGGAGAGGTGCGCATCAAAGTGCAGGCCTGTGGCATTTGCCACAGTGACGTGCTTACGAAAGACGGTTTGTGGCCTGGAATTCAGTATCCTCGCGTTCCAGGACACGAGGTCGCGGGCATCCTCGACGAGCTCGGTGCCGGTGTTTCCGGGTGGACGAAGGGCCAGCGCGTCGGCGTCGGCTGGCATGGTGGCCACGACGGAACGTGCCTCGCTTGCCGGCGGGGAGATTTTGGCAACTGCCAGAACATGAAAATCGCCGGCATTAGCTACGATGGCGGATACCAGCAATACATGGTGGCTCCTGTCGAGGCCCTGACGGCGATACCGAAAAGCCTAAGCGACACCGACGCCGCCCCGCTGCTCTGCGCTGGAATCACTACCTTCAACGCGCTACGGCACAGCGGCGCGATGCCCGGCGACCTCGTTGCCGTGCAGGGGATCGGCGGACTAGGTCACCTCGGAGTTCAATTTGCCCGCAAGTTTGGCTACAAGGTTGCCGCCATCGGGCGAGGATCCGAAAACGCCACGCTTGCAAAGAAACTCGGAGCGGAGGTGTATATCGACAGCAGAGCAACAAACGCGGCAGCCGAATTGCAAAAACTGGGTGGCGCACAGGTCATTCTGGCGACAGCCCCGAGCTCGAAAGCGATGTCCGACCTCGTCGACGGCCTGGGGCCGAACGGCAAGCTCATGGTCGTAGGTGCGGCTTTCGATCCCATTGAAGTCACGCCGATTCAGCTCATCACTGGGAGCCGAACGATTCAAGGCTGGGCCTCGGGCACGCCGGTGGATGCCGAGGACACGCTACGCTTCGCCGAATTAACCGGCGTGCGTCCCATGATCGAAACCTATCCGCTCGAAAAAGCGAGCGAGGCTTACGCGCGCATGATGAGCGGCAAGGCCGAGTTCCGCGTCGTTCTGACGATGTGAGATTGGCGGAAGCGACAAACCTGCGAGCACGCGCCGCAAGGAACGCAGCTATCCGTGCGGCAAGACGTACGGCCAACCAAGTTGCGCGCAAGCGTGTTTCAGACGATCATAACCGGCAGGAGCCGCCTCTGTTCGCAAGAAGTATCGAACGGCACGCCTTAAGCGACAAGTGATTCTGCCGGTTGACGCCCCCATTCAAGAAATCTGACTCTCGATTTGAGTGAACGCACATGAGGAAAGAACATGGCAAATCTGAAGTTCGACAAAGAGATCACTGCACTTCTGGTCATCGATCCGTACAACGATTTCATTTCCGGGGGAGGCAAAGTATGGGATCGCTTGAAGACTGTTGCAGAGGCAAACGATTGCGTTCCTCATATGTTGCAAGTCATGAATGCTGCGCGGAAGGCGGAGCTTCGCATCGTCTATGCGTTGCATCGTCGATACCGTCCGGGCGACTACGAGAGCTGGCAGTACATTGCGCCTATCCAGAAGGCGGCCTGGTCGCATAAGATCTTCGAAAATGGCACCTGGGGTGGCGAGATCGCAGTGAATTCGCTCCTCAGCCGGGTGATATCGTGGCCCTCGAGCATTGGTGTTCCAGCGGCTTTGCCAACACCGATCTGGATTTGCAGCTCAAAAAGCATGGCATCCACAAGCTCGTCGTCATCGGGCTCATAGCACACACGTGCGTGGAGGCAACGGTTCGCTTTGCCGCCGAGCTGGGCTACGAGGTCACCATGGTAAAGGACGCACCACGGATTACTCGGATGAAGAGATGCACGCCGCTCTCGACGTCAATATCGCAAACTACGCCACTGCCATGGTGACCACAAAAGAAGTCGTCGAGGCCCTTTCATTTCACCTTCGGCTGACGCAGAGCGCTTCGAACGCGTGAGCGTGGGGCGAAGCGTGGTGGCCAAGAGTTTGGAAGGAGGTATCATGAAACGAATCGCTTTCGTTCTGGTTGCAGTTGCAACGGTGGCCGCCATTGGTCACCGCAACCGCCCCCGCAATGGCATCTCGCCTGATCAGCTCGTCTAGGCATTCGAATAGACCGGAGACGCAAGAGGATTCAACAGCTTAAAATTGCGCCCTCAGTCGCGGGTGGAATCTGTTGCGCAGAGGTTCACGATGACGACTAACCCAGCTCAAGTACAAATACGTTCAGTCGACTTCGCCGGCCAACCCATGCGGCAAACGGCTTGGCACTGGTTCGCATGACCATCGGCGCGATGTTGGTGCGGGTCTTCTTCGAGAATCTGGGGAAGGGCGCCTACACCCCGGCGGGCTACGCAGGAGTAATCAATTACACATCAAGGCGAGCCACTCACCGGCGGCATGGAAGTGGGTTATGGGACTAATGGCAAGTCATGCGGCCATGATAGCTCCGATGCAGGCCGCGACGGAAATCTCGCTGGGGATCCTGCTGGTTATTGGTCTGCTTACGCGTCCAGCCGCCTTTGTCGCATTCCTGTTCCTCACCAGCCTTTGGGTCTCGGAATGGGGTACATCATGGATTTGGGAACTACTGGTTCCGGTGCTCGCATCGCTCGGAATCGCGGTGGGACGCGCAGGTCGAGCCTGGGGCATCGACGGGTTGCTGGCCGGCGGCGCGCCTCGTCCCCGTGGTGATGATGAGGGAATCTGCGTGCAGTGTCAGTCGTCATTCCTACCCATAACAAGGCGCAGGCCATTGGCCGGGTGCTTGCCGATCTGCCTTCCGATCTCGTCGCGGAGGTCATCGTTAAGGATGGGGGCGCACTTGATTCTGCTGGCTCGGGAACTGTGGCTCGCTCAGGCGAAGGCGCCGAGGAGGGCAGGCTGGTTCGGCGAATGGCAGCAAGCCGTCGCGCAAGTTCGTCCTTGTGCGGGAGGCCTGTGAAACTCACACCCTCGCACCGGCTGTACGGACTCGGCGCCATCTTGCTTGTGGCTCTGACGATCTGCGCACGCAACTTCAGCCGCACGGGTGAACCGTCATTTATCATTCCTCTGGCTGCTGCCGGCGTCGCCTACCTCCTAGCCATCCGCGAGCTCTTATCCACGCCAACATTCCCGAAGCGCGTCATCGTCTTCGGTCTCGCGCTGGCTGCTCTGTGGCATTTTCAATTCCTACTAATGCCACCAGGTTTAGACGACGACATTCATCGATATGTTTGGGACGGCCGCGTGCAGCGGCTCGGCTATAACCCTTATATCGTCATTCCGAGCGAACCTGCCCTTGCCGGCTTGCACACATCTGAGACGCGTACGCTGAATAATCCGGAGGTACCGAGCCCATATCCACCGGGGGCGCAGCTATTCTTTCGCGCGGTAACCGCAATTCACGAATCCACATTTGCGGTGAAAGTGGCATTTGTAGTTTGCGATTTGGCGATTGCGTTGGTGTTGCTCGATGTCTTGCGTTGTACCCGGCAGGGAGAGCACTGGGTTCTGGCTTATGCCTGGCACCCACTGCTAGCCACGGAAGTGGCGGGCAGCGGTCACGTCGATATTGTCGGCGTGCTGCTGCTGTTGGTGTCCGCGGCCGCGCTTGTGAGACGCTGGCGTGCCGTTGCCGCCATCGCATTTGGGCTGGGTGTAGCGGTGAAATTGCTCCCGATCGTACTGCTGCCACTCTACTGGAAGCGGGTTCGCCTGCGCGACGGCGTGCTGGCTGCAGCCGTCCTCGGACTTCTATATGTGCCGTTTCTGAACCACGGCCGTATTCCCTTGGGGTCGCTTGGCAGCTACGTGCAGAGGTTCCGCTTTAATGATCCCGTTTTTGCGACGCTGGAGCGAGTGGCGGCTCCTCAGGTTGTGGTTGGGATGGCAGCGCTCGTCGGCTTTCTTGCCGCGATCTGGATCAGAAGAAGGTCGACGGAAGGGTCTTCGGACGCGTTTGCATGGCCCATGGCAGCATCGCTGTTATGTGCGCCGGTCGTATATCCGTGGTATCTGCTGTGGCTGCTGCCGTTCATGCGGTCGACTTCAACGTTGCCAATCATCATCTGGACATTAAGCATTATTCCTACTTATTATGTCTGGCATCTGAGGGCAGTTGGACGGCCGTGGCTGGTTCCTAGCTGGATTATGGTGCTGGAATACGGATCCGTGGCCGTGGCTGCCGCCATTATCGCTTTCCTCCGGATCAGGCGATCGGCCGCACAACAGTGCTCGGCGGACCTGGTAGAGTGATGCCAACCGCACCACGCCCGTTTTTGCAACGAGGAGCGTTTGTAAGTCATCCAATACGACGTTCGTTTCATTCATTAAGGAGGACCCTCCATGACAAAGTCGACCCGTTCTGCGACGATTCTTATGCTCTCTCTGGGGGTGCTGCTCCTTGCGGGCACTTCGCGGGCCCAGACGCGTCCCCCCATTGTCGACGAGCTTGCCAAAACCTATGGCCTCGACTCGTTTGGGCAGCTGGATGCGATCCGCTATACGTTCAACCTAGAGCTCCCAGATTTGAAGGTGAATCTCTCGCGAACTTGGACTTGGGAGCCTAAGACCGGCCAAGTCACTTACGAGAGTAAAGATAAGGACGGCAAGCCGGTGAGGGTTAGCTATGTCCGGTCTCAGATCAGCAGCGCGCCTGCCAACGTGAAAGACGAAGTTGAGCCGGCGTTCGTCAACGACAATTATTGGTTTATTTTCCCATTCCATGCTTACTGGGACACCAGCGCCATTGTGACAGTCAAGGACATGCAAAAATTGCCGCTCGGAAAGGGTTCGGCGAAGCTGGTGTCGGTGAAATATCCTCCGGAGGTTGGCGGCTACACGCCGGGAGATACTTGGGATCTTTACCTCGGGTCGGATGGGCGAGTCAAGGAATTCACCTATCATCGTGGTGGACCGAAGAAGCCGAGCCTCCTCTCAACAACTTGGGCGGGCTACAAGAAAGCTGGCCCTCTGCTTGTCTCAACCGACCATCGCGGCGTAGCGGACGGCAAAGCGGCCCGAATCTTCTTTTCCAATGTGGCCTTCAAGCTGGCGGGGTCGGACAAGTGGACGGACGCGCAGTAGGAAACCAACGGCTCGTCGCGTCCGATTGACGTCAATCCTCACCAATCGGACTCTCGGCCAATCGCGACGGGGGTGCAGGAGCTTCCGAGTTTGGGAGAGATCGCGGTCGCCGAAAGACTTGCCAGTATTCTTCGTCCGTGAGCGCGCGGAGATCGCAGAGCACTGCCTGGTAAACGTTCACTGTCTATTGGTCGGATAGAAGATTTTGTGGATTCCACGTCGCGGACGCCTGGCTTTCTTAACGCTTCCGTCTACTTTCGAATAGGCAGTCCCGCCATGTACTCAATCTACGAGACCCGAATTGGGAACAAGGGAGATGTTTCTCGGCAGCATCGCGGATAGTGGCTCGCGCGGCTTCCACAAGCTGGGGGATGTCGAAAATCGGCTCGGATACTATCTGGGCCAAATCGCACGCTAGGCCCTCGCCCGACGGGGCTCCTAGCTTCTGGGCGTCGAGGATGGGACGCGTTCGAAGCCAAGCTTGGCGGACACGTTTCGAATGTCTGTAGTGATGTTTAACATTTTCTGCGCACTATATCGAAAGGAGCCATCAATGAACGCCGTACAAGTCGAACAGAAGAGCTATGAGATGCCCCCGCGGGACGGAATCAGCGTCGCACATTTTCTCACCGTCGCCGACATCGACCGATCGCTTCGCTTCTATGAAACGGTCTTCGGCGGTCGCGCTCTGAGCAGAGGCGACAGCAAGGGCGCGCCTGGGTACATTCAGATCGCGAATACTTGGCTCCTTGTCAACGTTGGGGGCGGGCCGACCCCCGGGCCGACCCCCGACAAGCCGTCGGTAACGCTTAGCGTCCTCGCCGACCCGGATAAGATCAGCAGCTTTATGAATATCCGCGTTGCGGATATTCAAGCGTGCTATAAATTATGGAAAAGTCGAGGAGCCGAGTTCATCACGGAGCCGATCCCCAAGTACGGCGAGACGCGCTGCTACATCCGCGATCCTGACGGTTATATTATCGAGGTCGGACAAAGCACCTCCCTCACGTACGGTTAACGCTTGGCGCGGATAGGATGCCGACTCTGAGCCTTGTCGTCGCGCTTCTGTCAATCCTTGCCTTGAACAGTCACTCGCTCTGACATCGAAAGGAGAACCAGATGGATGGCACAAATGGACTGAAAGAGACCACGCTTAGTGTCAACGTCTTTACCGCACCGGGAAAGGCTATGGTCGGCGAGCGGCCAAAGCCCTTCGGCGAAGCGTTCGGCTTTGACCCGATCACGTCGACTTTAATCTTCGGCGAGTACGACGCGGTGCTGGTAGACCCAATGACGACGGTGGCTGAGGCCGAGGCTCTCGCGGATTGGATTGCTCTGCACAACCGCAACTTGGAGACCATCTACATAACGCACGCCCATTTCGACCACTTCTACGGTCTGAGCATTCTGCTCGACCGTTTCCCGGGCGCTCGGGCGATAGCAACGCCCAAGACGGTGAACGCCATGCAGATGTCTTTCACTCCCACAGTGGAGCGGCTTGCCCGCCGGCTCTTTCCTGGGCAAGTGCCCACCAAGTTGGTTCCACCTGAGCCCTACGAGCACGACACGTTCACCCTCGAGGGCCACGAATTGCGCATCATCGAGCAGGGCCGCACCGACAGTCCCGATTCGACGTCTCTACACGTTCCATCGATCGGCCTGATCGTCGCTGGCGACGTTGTGTACAACCAATGCCGCATGTACGTCGGCGACACCACCCCCGAGAGCCGAAAGAATTGGATCGCGGCGCTAGACCGGTTGGCGGCGCTGAACCCGGCGATTGTTGTCGCCGGTCACAAGAAGCCTGGCGCGCCCGATTCTCCCTCGACAATCCAAGACACCAAACGTTACCTGCAGGACTTCGATCGGCTGCAGAAAACCGCGACGTCCGACCAGGAGCTGTTCGATCAGATGACGGAGCTGTACCCGCATTGGGTAGCCAATCAGTCGTGGTTGATGTTCGGATTCCCACAGCCATAACCTACATCAACCGCTGATGCGAATGTTCCGAAAGTCTGCCCTGCTGTTTTACATTTTCTGTACGAAGGAGGTTGTATGTCTCAGAAAGCCGGCGCCTTAAAGCCTGCCCAGCAAAGCGAAGTCCGCCATCACCAACTCGGGCAGGAGGTTTTCAAAACCATCTTGCCCGAAGATGTCGATTGGAAACCGTTCCCGGCGTTCCCACCTTCCGTTCGGCTAGCCGTCGTCGTGGGTCAGCCCTCGGAGCCCGGCCCTTACACAATCAGGGTCAAATCGCCTCACGGCGCGAAGCTGATGCCTCACAAGCACCCAGAGGATCGGGTCTATACCGTGATTTCCGGCGTCTTTTATATCGGACTGGATGATGAATTCGACGCGAGTAAGTTGGAAGCCTATCCGCCCGGCGCCGTGATCATTCTCCCTGGCAACACGCACCATCTCCACTGGGCGAAATCCGGCGAGTACGTCACGCAAATAACCGCGATGGGGCCGCTTGGACTGGAATACCTCAGCGCGAAAGACGATCCGCGAAACAAAAACTCGTAGGAGGAGTCTGAACAGCTTTTTGTGGCCCCAAAGGAACGAGTTTTCTAATCTTGAGTTTGGAGCACAAGATGAACGATCAACAAGAGACGGAGCAGTATTCTGCAGTGCGAGATCAGGGGATCCGTGCGGCACTGGATCAGCATTGGGCGGCGTCCGATGCCAACGATTTTGAAACGGAACACCTCATCTATCACGAGGACGCGGTGCTGGAATACCCGCAGTCCGGCGAGCGAACCCGCGGTCGACGCAACATACAGCAGCAACGCGCTAGTCAGCCGAACAAAAAGCGGTTCTCTATCCGGCGAACCATTGGCGGCGGTGATCTTTGGGTCACCGAATTCATCCTGACCTATGACAGCAAGCCGTCCTACACCGTGAGCATCATGGAGTTCAGCGGCGACAAGGTTGCGCGGGAAACACAGTACTTTGCGGATCCATTCGTGGCTCCCGCATCGCGCGCTCAATGGGTCGAACGGATGGACAACTAATCTCGACGCGTGAGGATCCGCTGGCGGCAGCGCCATTTGCGGTTTGCATGATGGAGGTTCGAGCGATGGATGGGAAGGGGTTGGTCCAGTTTGCGCTGATGGGCAACGGTCATTTGGAACAATACGCCATCCTGCTGGTGCGCGTTTCGATCGGGCTGTTCTTCGCCATCTCCGGCGCAAACAAATTGTTTGTCGCCGGCGGAACGAAACCCGTTTACGACACGCTCGTGCAGGCCAAAATCCCGTTTCCCCACTTCACAGCTTATTTCGTGTCGGCTGTCGAGTTTTTTTGCGGATCGTTGGTGGCCTTGGGTTTTTTTTCCAGCTTCGGCAGCGTGGCTTTATTGATTGATATGATTGTCGCCACCCTGACCAGCGCGGTTACCACCGTGCCTAAGGGACTTTCGTTTCTTCGCTGGCTCGACGATTTCCTCTATCTTCCGGAAGTCCTGTACGTGCTCTTCTTTATCTGGCTGATCTGCTCTGGCCCGGGAAAGTTCAGTGTGGACTACTGGCTCGCAGGCAAACTACTGGGTTGATCGGCAGCCCCGTTGACTCGCGCCTGGCATCCAAAAAGGAGGAAAAATACACGCACGAAGGGATTGCAAGGCTCGCCTACGAATTGTGGGAGCGCAGGGGCCGCCCGCGCGGTTCGCCTGAAATTGATTGGTACGCAGCGGAAACTGCTTTGGGCGTGCAAGATTCGCGAGAAGAGTTCTCGCTCGCGGGTGTCCGCTTTGAGCCAGAAGAAGGTGCCTATCGCGAACGCTGAGTTCAGCGTGGTTGTATAGCAAGGATTCTAGCCAGACGCTGGACTTCGACGAGGTACGCATGCCCACATTGCTTTCAGTAAATGTCGGCCTTCCACGCGACGTGACCTGGAACGGCAAAACTGTCCGAACCGCAGTCTGGAAATCTCCGGTTACGGGACGGCGAATGGTGCGCAAGCTCGATATCGATGGTGATGCGCAAGCCGATTTGACGGGCCACGGAGGGGAGCACCGCGCCGTATTCGTCTACCAGATGGACTCTTACCATTATTGGGAGCGCTTTTTGGGCCGCAGCGATTTTACTTTCGGCCAGTTCGGAGAAAATTTCACCGTCGAGGGACTTCTTGATAACGAGGTCTGCATTGGCGATCGCTACCGCATTGGTGACGCGATATTTGAAGTGACACAGCCGCGCGTAACGTGCTACCGCGTCGGCATTCGCATGAATGAACCTCGGATGGCAGCCCTGCTCGTAGCGCATCACAGACCAGGATTCTACTTTCGCGTGTTGCAGGAAGGAGAAGTTGGGGCGGGCGACGACATTGTAAAAATTACCGACGGTCCAGAGCGAGTCAGCGTGGCCGAGGTTGACGCCCTCCTGTATTTGCCGGGACATTCTCGCGAACAATTGGAACGAGCGCTACGGATTCCTGCACTTAGCAAGGGTTGGCAGTCTTCCTTTCAAGCGATACTTGCGCAAGAGTCAAGCCCGAAGCCCTTCGAAGGAAATCAGGGACTCGCGAATGAGGAACAAGCACCAGCATGGCCCGGATTTCGACAGATGCGAGTCGCGAATATCAATAAGGAAAGCGATAGCGTAACTTCCTTCATTCTGGGGCCAATCGATGGGCAGCCTCTTCCTGTCTTCCAGGCAGGTCAATTTGTGGTTTTGCGGCTGCTCGTCGGACCGGGCAAATCGCCCGTTCTTCGCAGCTATTCGTTGTCTGATCTGCCGGCAGCCGATCATTTCCGCATCAGCGTCAAAAACGAATCGAATGGAATTGGAAGTTCATTTCTGTGCAACCGTGCGCGAAAAGGCGATCTATTGGATGTTAGTGCTCCGCGCGGAAGCTTTATTCTGCGTCCCAGCCAGAGTCCCGTGGTTCTGCTGAGCGCTGGAGTGGGCGTAACGCCCGTGATGTCGATGCTGCACTCACTCGTAGCTGAAAGATCGCAACGAGAGATCTGGTGGGTCTATGGAACGCGCAATGGCGTCGACCATCCATTTGCAGAAGAATCGCGTTCATTACTAAAACAGCTCTCTCGCGGACGAAAATACATCGTGTACAGCAGGCCCGCTGCAATCGACCAAGTCGGGGCAGACTTCGATGCTCCCGGGCACATTGACACAGCTTTGCTAGAGAGGATTGGCGTGTCAAAGGGTAGCGACTTCTATCTGTGCGGCCCTTCTTCATTCTTGCAGAACATGCGCGATGGGCTGCGAACCTGGGGTGTACTCGCTGAGAATGTGCACACGGAAATTTTTGGTTCTCTCGAGGCCATTACCCCTGGTATGGCACAGGTTGTTCACACTCCTCACCCGCCACAAGGGCCGCCCGGATCTGGCCCCGCAGTTTCGTTCGCGCGTAGCGGGATTACCGCCGCTTGGGATCCGAAATTCGGAAGCTTGCTTGAACTCGCGGAAGCGTGCGACGTTCCGGTCAGATGGTCGTGCCGGACTGGAGTCTGTCATACCTGCATGACTGGTCTGATTGGCGGATTGGTTGTTTATAACCCTGAGCCGCTGGAGAGGCCCGCTCCCGGAAACGTGCTCGTATGCTGTTCTCAGCCAAACGCGGGTGTCACTCTGGATCTTTGAGAGAAACGGGAGGAGCCCAATCATGCGTTCTGGTATCGTGCCTGGAGGCAGTTTCCCCGACTACGAACTGCCCGATCATACGGGCAAAGTGCGCAAGCTCAGCGAGCTACAGGGCGATGATCCGCTAATCCTTACTCTTGCGCGCGGCCACTATTGCCCGAAGGAGCACCAGCAGCATTTGGAACTCGCCGCGTTCTACCCGAAGATCGCGGTGGCGTACACGCAGATCGCAACGATTTCCACCGACGATCACCACACGATTCAGGGGTTTCGTGCGTCAGTCGGCGCCCAGTGGCCCTTCCTCTCCGACCCTGAGCGAAAAGTTCAGAACGACCTCGACATCCAGGAGTACACCGACCCCGAGCACAATCCGATGATCCCGCACACGCTCGTGCTCAAGCCAGGGCTCGTGATCCACCGCATCTACAACGGCTACTGGTTTTGGGGCCGCCCGTCGGTTGCAGACCTCTGGCATGATCTGCGGGCGGTGACGAGCGAAATCCGCCCCGACTGGGACTTGAGCGCCCCCGGACTCCGCGAGGCATGGAATGCGGGTGACTTCTCGCGCTTCCACGGGTGGAACAAGCGGGCCAGTACGGAAGTTACCTCGATTGCACGGAAGAAATAGCACAGCCCCAACTGCGATCTCGTTGTCCTGGATCAAGGGCTTGATGAAGTTCATTTTTCTGACCGATAGAGAATACTTGTGGCAGGCCTCAAGGGGGTATCTTCGACAGGAGGAACTTATGGATCACAATGAGTCAGTGCGGAAATTCGAACATTTAATGTTGAAACAGGCCGACCACGCGCGCGAAGCCGCAATTGAGCTTGAGGTTTTAGTTTCGCAGATGCCGAGTGAGAAATCTCGGCAACTCGCGGAGCTACAAGTACGGGCGAGCCACAAACAAGCCAAGGAGTTTCGCGAACTCGCACAGAAAGTCCACGAAAGCTAGCTAGAAGCAGAGGCGGTCCTGCGGTTTCTTTAAGATCAGACAACGGGCGCCGGAGTGTGCGTTTTTGTCTGGGGAAGATTTGGGGAACAATTGGGGAACAGTTGTTTCCAATCAAGGTCATTTCGGCCCGCATACGGGCTCATCGTCCGATGTAAGTGATTGAATCCGAACCACATGGCGTGGGACTTTTCAACTTGCTAAACCGTTGTAGGGGACCAGTGCCTGAAAGGAGCTCTTATGCTCCACGATGGGTGCAGTGTGATCTGTACGGAGTCCCCCACCAGAACGATCAACTATTGAGAGGAAGGCTTTGCTAAATAGATTTGGGACAGCGGCTACTCTGCTGGCTACTACGCCTATCTGTGGTCGGAGATGCTCGATGACGACGCGTACCAGTGGTTCGAGGAGCAAGGCGGTCTGACGCGCGCCAATGGCGACAGGTTCCGGCAAATGGTATTGTCGCGCGGCAACACAGAGGACCCCCCTGGCAAAGATGTATTCAGCCTGGCGCGGCAAAGACCCAAGCGTCGAGCCAATGATGAAGTACCGCGGTTTGCGCGAGTCCGGGAGTCCGGGCACTAACGTAGTGTCTGCTCCCGCGGGACGCTTCGCTCCGTGGTATCACTCCTCAACTGCTAGACCTGGTCCACCCGCCTCGTCTGGCGCGTCGAAGCCTTCCGATCTCGCACGAAATGAGTTTTCCGGTACGGTGGGTCAGCGGTGTTTCTTTGCTGGCGGTTCGGCCCGCAATTGCGCGAGGTCATACTTGGTCATATCCGGCCTGTCCTTGGCTTCCACCCACGTTGTATACCCCGAGTCGAACTCACCCACGTCGTGCTCCATCAGCAACAACTTGGAGGGCCCTTTATTATTAGCCCGAATAGAAGCGACCCAAACTTTCATGTAGTATTCTTCGCCATCCTCTGCGTGCAACAGGTATTGGTCGCCCGTCTGCCACAATCGAAAATGATACTCACCAGGAGGAAGCGTGAAGTTCAGCTTTTGGCCGTTTCGGGCCTTCCCAATTGGCACCGACCCGCACCAGAGAGTCAGCGATGGGGCCAACCATACGTGAGGGTAGTAGACTGTTACCGAAGCGTCTCCATGCTTCTTTAACACCGGCGTTGGCTGTGCGGCCTCCACCGCGGAACGATCCAGCAAGGTGTCCCCGCTCATCACCGCCGTGAATACTGCTCCTCTCGGCAGAGTCTCTTCGTTCAACGCGACTAACAGGAGCGTCCCTCCGAGCGTCCCTCCCCTGTTCGGAAAGATGGGGTGCGCCCATTCCACGGCAGCGTTTGTAGCCGCTTCCTTGGGCGCGTCTTGCGCTTGCAGCGGCTGTTTTTGCTGGTCGGTCAGCATTACCGAATCCATTTGCAGCTTAAGCCCACCTGCGTGCCAGTCCATGGCAACTTCTTGGCCGCTTTTATAGACCTCTGTAATCGTGGCCGACGCGGGAGCCTTGTTCGCGATGACCACCAGGTTGTCCACCTTCACGGGGCCGAGCACCTGAAGCCTGACGGGATCGCCCGCCTTGGCGGTCCTTATCGAAATCGGTTCGATCAAGAACAGCCGCACCGCCATTCCTTTCGGCAGCCGGATCTTGTCTGTGGGAACCTCCGACTGTCCGGAGGTGCTTGCCTCCGCCTTCGTTGCAGGCGGCGGCAGCTCCTGAGCGAGACCGTAAGAAGCAGCGAGAAACACCATTCCAAGTAGCTCTGCACTCATTCTCCACGTCGTACTCATGCGCTACTTTATACACCCAAGATGATTCTCTACAAAAGCCTTGAGGCATTGAAAGCTTCCGCAAGGTTCCCCAACCATCGGCAAATTTTCTGCGAAAGGCGATTCCCACCAGCCAACTGGCCTACCTGCGCGGTCTCCCCTCAACACTTGGGGTTGATCGAGTGATGAACATTTGTTCTTGTCTGTAAGTATCCGCCCGCTCGTTCCGCAAAATGCGTCTCGACCAGTCCTACTTCATGTGTCACGATACTTGCCAGGTAAGAGTGCAGAGTTTTACGAAGACTTGAAATCAAAAAGGAAATTCCGAATGAAACGAATTGCTGTTTTGACACTGCTTGTCGCCTTGAGTGTTGCATGGTCAATGCCAGCCAAAGCTCAACGCATGAGTGTCGCAGAAGGTGCACGCCAGTCCCGGAAGGCGGACAAGAAGCAGCAGAAAGCAATGAAGAAATACGAGAAGGCGCCGCGGAAAGCGGACAAAAAGGCGAATCATCGCGCCAAACGTACGTCATAACCCCGGTACTCCATCTTCATCGCCTTGTCCCATAGCTGCTGGGAAGAGTTTCACTGTTGCGGGCGCGTGACTTTTTCGGAAGTTTTGTTGGGATGGCCTATACCCAACACGCCAATTTGATAATCGCTCCACTGTCCCTCCTAGTAAGTCATCCCATTCCCCATCTGGAGTTTGGATGCCTCTGCCTGATAGGTTTAAGCCGAGATAGCCAACGTTCATATTGACTGGGTTATTGTTCAAGAGTAGTTTTGGTCCACGCCGCGGATTCAACCGAGTCTTCGCTTAACAGTTTGCATACATGTCAGACGAGCGAGGAGCCAATCCCCGTTGGAATGGGATTTGCGGCGTTTGCGGAGCTCTGATGAAAGCCATTTGGATCACTCTCTTGTTTCTCGGCCTTTTCGCTGTTGGGAAATTCCTAGTTCAAACACCGAAACCAATTACCGTAACTCCGAATCGAAAAACGGCGACTACCCTTGGCATTTCTGAAGCCAAGAGGCAGCAGGTAATGGTGAGCTATGGCACGCTGCCGCTGATTTTTGAAGCCAATCAGGGCCAGACCGACGCTCAGGTAAAGTTCCTTTGCCGAGGCGGCGACTATGGATTATTCCTGACGTCTACCGAGGCCGTGCTGTCCATGGCGAAGGCAGGAAGAGAATCAAAAGGTGAGACTGACGCAACGGTCGAGCGCGCAACACAAGAGGAAAGTATCACTGGCGTCCTGCAAATGAAGCTCGTGGGTGCGAACCCTGCGCCTGAGATCTCCGGCCTGCAGGAACTGCCGGGACGCAGCAGCTATTTCAAAGGCCGCGACCCGTCGAAATGGCACACCCGTGTCCCAAACTATGCCGCGGTGCGGTACAAGGACGTTTATCCAGGTATTGACCTCATCTACTACGGAAATCAAGAGGAATTGGAATTCGACTGGTGGCTGGCTCCGGGCGCCGACCCGAAATTGATCAAACTAGCGATCCACGGTGCCGAGAAAATTAGCCTCGACGCACACGACGGTTTGCTGATCGAGAGCGGGGGCAGTGAGATTCGCCTACACAAGCCTGTTGTCTATCAGGTCGACGAAGGCCAGCAGGAGCCCGGCAATATCCAGGCGGATCATGAATATGCCCGCGTTGAAGGAGCGGATTTCAAACATTTTGTCGAAGGAAAATATCTCCTCAAAGACACCCACACAGTCGCTTTCGAAATTGCGGCTTATGACCCGAGCAAGCCACTGACCATTGATCCTGTATTGAGCTACTCAAGCTTCCTGGGGGGCAACGGCGAAGACGAGGGCAACGCGATCGCGATCGATTCCACCGGCAACGCCTACATCACGGGGTCTACCGTTTCGAGCGACTTCCCCACGAAGAATCCGTTGCAAGCAAGTTTCCACGGAATCCAGGACGCGTTCGTGGCGAAGTTCAACCCCGCCACTTCCGGCGCAGCGTCTCTCCTCTATTCGACTTATCTCGGGAGCAGCAATGGCAATGCCTTTGGATTGGGCATCGCCGTGGATTCTGCCGGCAACGCTTATGTGACGGGCGGTACCGGATCAACAAATTTCCCCACAACACCGTTAGCCTTTCAGACGACTGCGGGTAGTCCAGGTGATGCCTTTGTGACCAAGCTTGATTCAACAGGTTCAGCGCTCATCTATTCCACCTACCTTGGCGGAAGCGGCAACAACGATCAAGGGCTAAGCATTGCAGTGGACTCCGCTGGAGACGCCTACGTGACGGGTTTTACGGATTCGCTCAACTTCCCAACGATGAATGCCTTCCAGCCGTCGTTGGGAGGTGGCTTATTGGATGCTTTCGTAACAATGCTGAATCCAGTAGGCTCTGCTCTTCTCTATTCGACTTACCTGGGCGGCAGCGGAGACGAACAAGGCACGGGTATTGCGATAGACTCGTCGGGCAACGCATACGTGACGGGCAATACAGGTTCCACGAACTTTCCGACGACCGTGGGAGCCTTCCAGATGAGTCTGAGCGGTGTCGGTGATGCATTCGTGGCAAAAATCAACCCCTCGACGTCCGGCCAAACCTCGCTAACTTATTCTACATATCTTGGCGGCAATGGCAGTGACGAAGGGTTTGGAATCGCCGTGGACAGTAGCGGCAGCGCCTACGTCACCGGCTTAACCTATTCGACCGACTTTCGGACCACGTCCGGCGCCTTCCAGAAAACGCTTAACGGTACCCAAAACGCGTTCGTGACTAAGTTGAATGCCGTAGGCTCGGCGCTCGTTTTCTCGACCCTGCTCGGGGGAAGCGACCATGACCAGGGCAGTGCCGTCTCCTTGGACTCCGGCAGCAACGTTTACGTGGCGGGAAAAACCCAGTCCGTCAACTTCCCAGTCACTTCGGATGCCTTCCGGTCGTCGTCGCAAACCGCCAACGATGCTTTCGTAACCAAACTGAATAGCGACGCATCTTCTCTCATCTTCTCGACCTACCTGGGGGGCACAAACCTCAATATCGCCACGGGCATCGCTGTGGACGCTGCCGGAAGCGCCTACGTCACGGGATTTACGCGTTCCCCCGATTTTCCCACGGCCAACGCATTCCAAACGGCCTGTGCAAGTTGCCTCCCTATCAGTACCTCTTCTACAGACGTCTTCCTGTCCAAGATTGCCTTCACTGCGCCGGGCGGCGACTTTTCGATGTCTGTTTCCCCAGGTTCGGCGACGATCAGCGCTGGACAATCAATGAATTTCACGTTGAGCGTGACGCCATCGAATAGCTTCAGCCAGACGGTGACGCTGACCTGTGCTGGACAGCCAGCGGCTTCCAACTGCTCCATTTCTCCGGCTTCGGTTGCACTGAACGGCTCAACCGCTCAAATGGCGACCGTGGCTATCATGACCACGAGCCGCGGGGAGATGTTTCCTGGGCCGAGGGTACGTCCACCGAGCATGCCCACGGGAGTCGAGTGGCTACGGATTCTGCTTTTTTTTCTCGCCGCTGCGGTTCTGGGCACATTGTTCGCGGCCAGGCAACGGCGTTTCTGGGTAGCCATGGCGACGGCAGGAGTCCTGGCTCTGCTTTGCGTTGCCTGTGGTGGTGGTGGCGGAGGAGGGGGTTCTACAGGGACGCCTCCAGGCACCTACTCGATCCGGTTGACAGGAACCTCCGGCAGTCTGGCTCATGGTACGACAATAACTTTGAACGTAAACTAGGTAGGCTTGATGCCCAAAATTGTGTGGTTTTTTGATCATGCATGGCGAGTTCGGGAGTGCGACGTAAATCGAAATAGAGCTGACCCAACCTCGGGATAAATAGCGTTCAGCGGTTCGGCGGATGGTGTCGTACAGGCTGCGGACTTCGATTGTGCGGTTGCATCAACGGCTGTGAGCACACAAGCACAGAGTGGAACTAGGCTGGGTGGTTCATGGGAATGTCCTCCGAGGTTGGCCGATAGTACTTGCGAATCTCCGGAAGGTCAATTGTTTGCTCCGGAAAGATGTTTGCTCCGGAAAGACGCCCCCACTTGAATGTATAGCGGGTGTTTCGATGTGCGCGGTCAATTTCAAAACTTTGGCTTTTCTGGATTATCGATGTGGCGTTCGGCAGCCTCTTCTATCAGTGCTTGCGGCGAATCTCAAACCGGACACATACTAACAATAAATCAAGGTGCAACGAGGGGAAAATATGCTCCGGTTTGCGAGTCGGCCTCCGATGTTAGTTCCAATCATGATTTCGTTTCTGCTGGGTTCGGTAGACTGCCGGGCGCAGTCTGCAGCTGCTGAAACCTTAAGCCCGCCAGAAATTTATCCGCAGCCGCTTTACCCGGACTGCACTTCGCGCACCCTTGTTCATTCGACGGTCCGTTGGCGATCAACGCCTGCCTATACTTCTCGGAGCCCATTTCGGGACAGTTCATAACGGCCTCCCAAAAAGCTGCTGGCGGCTCGTAGCGATGCACATCCACGTAGTGCGCAATCATCGAAGGTGCTACGTAGACGCAACGCTCGGCGGGCACATACAGGTTATTGGCTCCAAAATGAACTACTAACCCATCGCGCTCGATCTGATGGCGCCGGTAATAAGCTTCCAAATGTGGAGTTTGCCATTGGATACACTCAATCTCCACGCCATCAACGACTCGACGACTCACTAAGGGCACCTCAGGCTCTTTGTATTTTTCGCTGGAGACCTGGAGGGGTTCTTCAGGACAGAATTCACACTCGTGGGACCCCATAAAATGACCAGGCTCCCAAGGCTCTTGAAGCAGTCGAAGCAGCTGGCCAAAGCGCTGCTCCGGCAATTTTGCTTTCCGTCGTTTGTAAGGATGGCCCCAAGCAAGCCATCCGACTGCCTTAAGTTTCTCCCCCTCAGCAAGCGAAGAAGCGACATACATACATGGAGAAAGATCCTCAAAGAACAAGGGAAAAGATTCTCCCATTGTAGGTTCCTCGGTCTTTTAGACAGAATCCGCCGTCAGTGGGCAAGGTCGGCATTACTCTCGTTGTTTTCTCGCTTCGCCCCCTGGGATGCCAACAGAATTTAGCGTTATTCCGCTCGTCCCCATAATGCGGGAAGCATAACGTGGATAACTCCAAAAGGAAATCCGAGGCGCTCGCGATTTCACAACCTCGCCGCGCGCGTAGGCCACGCGTCGTGAAGAGTCTCCTGCGCAGAGGGTTCGGGGAAGCGTCACGATTGCTAAATGTCGCTCGTGGTCCCTCGCCACCACTCATCCAGTTTTTCCCCATACGCGTACACCGTGGCACCACGCGCGTGCTGGTGACGCAGGATGGGCAGCCCTTCATCCTTCTCCCATCTCTGCACGCACCGGATCGAACGCCGAAGATAAGACGCGATCTCTTTCCAGCTATCCAGTCGCTTGCACGCGCTTGACGGGATGCTCTCCCCGCAGTGTCGGGCCACTGTCGATTTCATCTCAGCTTGCTGAATCTCCACGGATTTCATTGCTCTTCCTCCTCAACCCGCTGCTTCTCCAGCAACAGCGGATCGGCAAACGCCTCATCGTCGTTCGCATGGCAAGACACCAGCGCTTGCACTTCCTCCGTCGTTCCTGTCAGCAGCAGCGCATCATCCGCCTTCACGTACGGTGTATCGACGCTCTTTTCCTGGATCTTCGCCTTCAGCCAGCTTGCGCTCAAAAATGCCATTTGGATCGAATCCTGTTTGATCTCCAAGCGCGCGATGGTATGCGCTCGCATAAAATGGACGCTGTAAAAGTCGCTCCCCTCCTTGCTGCTTCGGGGATAAATGTCCAGAAACCAGAACACTCCAAGCCGCACGACGCGCGCATCGAATTCACCCGACACTTCCTTGTCTCCGTCCTTTTCCTTTACTACCAGCTTGTACTCTTTCTCCTTCCCCTTCTCTTTTCCTTGTTCGAACGAGAACGTCACATCTCCTTCTTCGTCGCTCCATGTCCCGTTCAATCTGGAATCGGCATCCAAATCTAGCTGGGTGTAAAGGGGCTGAAGCGACACAACAAACGGATTCCCGTCGCTGTCACACCCGGTCAGAACAATACTCACCAGCGCCAGCGCAGCTCCTAGTAGCCGAGTCCACCGCCAATACCCTTTACCCGTTTCTTTAGCCATAGTCGCACTCCTGTGCGCCGGTTAAACCGGCGAGGTTGTAGTGAATGAAAAAGTCACACGAAAGTGGAGTAGCGACCCACATCGGCCCCGAGTCATGCGGAGCCGCTCGCGAGGGCGGCGTCGAAGCGTTGACAGGGGAACGTGC